>JGI12048J13642_10095282_pt1 | contig 24268 bp, 22 predicted proteins | sample ElkSlonscriptome_16_FD_13642 | JGI IMG/M metagenome (IMG submission 13642)
CTTCAGCCAGGTCAACGTTAATGGCGGATATGCTTTCGATAGCGACCATATCAGGGTGCTCGCTTGGTAGGTCGCGCGGACCTGCAAACTATTTCCTGGCGCGATTGATCGAGTTCACGAAAGTTCGTGGGGGTTGCGCTTTCCTTCACGCCGTTCAATGAGGTGTTTGGCATCCCCGACAGCTTGCCGAGTTGCTTTCTCGTTCTCGGCACCCAGGACGTTATCGTTCCCGGCCTGTCGATTCGCGAACAAAAGTGCCAAGGTTCTCGTAACGTCTCGTGCCAACGGGCCGCTTGTTACACAATCCTTGTTAAAACGGCCGATCAATTGCGGGCGGCTAGAGAGGGTGTTGTTGTGAGTATCAATGCCGGGCTTGCTCGCTGCCGCTAGCTCGGCCCTATGAGTCCTATCGGCCGGCCATAAATCCAGCCCCTATGTCCAAATCGACCCGGTCGTAGCCCTCGGTGGAGTCGGATAGCACCTCGACGATGAGGCTGGGGTTCAACAGTAGATCTCTTCGCCCGTCGCGGAACCGCTGTTCGCCACAGAGGGCCATCAGGTCTGGGTACTTGCCGGCGTCGGCTACGGTGATCTGTAACCGCATGCCATGGCCGTAGACATGGCAGGAGCGGCCCTTGGTTTGAGTCCAGAGTTGGCCATAGATGTTACCGATGATGCTGTGATGCTCGGCGCTGCCGCCGCTCATCGCGAAGGACTCGCCGTCGACGTATTCGCAACGTTCGTCGAGCGCCGCGCGCTCGCCTTGTAGCCAATCGTCAAAGGTGAGTTCGGGCTTGGGTTGCAGTGCCATCGGGGTAGCTCCAGCAGTTGGATGAGGCTCAGCGATAGAACAAGCCTAGCGGTACCGGCTGGCTGGGTCAGGATTTGGCGATTTCTGAATAACCTGGCGGACTCTCATCGGGCGCATCGCGGAGCGTTGTGATTGATCCGGCTCTCTCTGCGAGTTCGGTGGGTCTGCTTCGCTTAACCCTCCCTACAGCCGTCGGCTTGCCTGGGCCTTTTGAGAAGTTGTCAACGAGTCGTGCCGCAGGTCAGCGCGCTTGCTGCTGCTCCGACTTCAGTCGGCATCTGGGGCGGCGAACTTCAGTCCGGCCTCTGGGTTGGCGGGTAAAAATCTTCATCTAAGATCTCCGCCGCCGAAAATGGGGCCTGCTTTGGAAATAGGTCGAGTTCAAAGCCGGTCTCTTTCGCTGCTAGGTGACGCGCTTCCGGATAGGCCGCCGCAATCGCGTCATCCACGATGGGCTTCAGGCTAGGAACCTTTCTTAGCAGAAATAGGAGTTGGGCGCGTTGCTCAATGATGGTGTTGCGCCAGCTCTTACCTTCGAATTCCTTCCATTGCGCGGAGAGTGCGTCAAGTTGAAATTCCCATTTCAGGAGGTGGGCAATCAGGATGATCAATCGGCTTTCCAACTCTCTGCGGTTGCCCTTACCCATGTCCTGGAGTTCTTCGATCAAATGCGCTACATCGATCTCATGTAACCGCCGTTGTTTGAGGAGGCGCACCTGAGCCTCAATCCACGCGTCGATGTCTTGTTCGTAAATCTTGGCTTGGTGGTTCATGCTTATTGTTGCTCGCGCGCTGCGGGTGCTGCTGCTCGGAATCGTCTGACTCGTTTGCGTGGATTGCGGATCAGGCAGGATTCGCATGTTGCCATGTGGTGGTCGGAGCACGCAACGTCGCTCGTTGCCAGGGGCCGGCTTCAACCGGCGAACCCAGTGGCGGTTGAAGCCGGCTGATATGGGCGGGGGTCAGTCTTTACGGTCTACCGCATCGTTGCCGAGGGTTGCGTCGGTGCCGAAGTGATCCAGCTCCAGGCGGCGGACGCGCTCCAGGGTCATCTCCAGGAGTTGGCGGTTGAAGGAGATCAGGTCGGCGACCAGGCCGACGAGGAAGGTGATAAAGCCAAGGATGATGAAGACGCTGCCGAGCAGTAGCGACTGGATGTGTCCAGCGCCGCCGCTGGTGAAATAGAAGAATAGGAAGCGCAAGATGGGCAGCGCGCCGATCAGCGTCAGGACGCTGCCGAGGAAGAAGAATACGCGCAGCGGCTGATACATGGCGTACATGCGCACCATGGTGCCGAGCGAGTTCTGGATAAAGTGTGGAATGCTCTTGAACAGACGCGAGTCGCGCGTCTTGGGGTTGGTGCGGACGGGGATCGAATCGACGAAGAGTTGGCGCTTGCCGGCCTGGATGACGGTCTCGATGGTGTAGCTGAAGGATGAGACGACGTTGAGGCGGACGGCGGCCTCGCGGGAGAAGGCGCGAAAGCCGCTGACGGTGTCGGGTACCCAGATGCCGGCGAGTTTGCGGACGACGCCGCTGCCGAGCTGTTGGAGCAGTTTCTTGACTGGCGAAAAGTGCTCGATTTTGTTGGTTTCACGGTCGCCGATGACCATGTCCGCGCGCCCGGAGAGGATGGGTGCGATTAGTTTGGGGATATCGGCGCCGCAGTATTGGTTGTCGCCGTCGGTGTTGACGATGATGTCGGCGCCGCGCACCAGGCAGGCGTCGATGCCTTTGCGGAAGCTACGGGCAAGGCCGATGTTGCGCTTATTGCGCACGATGTGGTCGACGCCGATCTTATCGGCGACCTCCACGGTGCGGTCGCGGCTGCCGTCGTCGATGATCAGGACTTCGACTTGGTCGATGCCTTCGATCTGACGCGGGATGTCCGCGACCGTCTCCGGCAGCGTTTGCTCCTCGTTGTAGCAGGGGATTTGGACGATGAGCTTCACGTTGGGGCTGTCCTGTGGGCTGGCATGGGGGAAGGCGTCTGGGGTGGAGCGTCGTGTGGTGCGGGTCGTTTGCCTCACCGGATGCGCGGGTGCAGGCGGTGGTGGTCGGCTCCGGATGCCTTCCGCGCAAGGACAAGCAGAGTGGCCGGTTGCGTGCACTCGCCCCGCTGTATTATCTCCGCTTTCGGCTCTGGTTGCGACATTGGCAGCGGCGGCGCGTCGCGATGGCAAATCGTTCCCTCCGAGAGGCGGTCGGTCCAGGCCGAGGGAGGCGAAGTAGGCCTAGAAGACGCTGGCGTAGTAACCCTCGTAGCGGGCGATGGGGTTGTTGCCTTGCTGAACATGCTCAGGCCGGTGAGGAAGGCGACGCGGATGTTGGCATCGGCGCCCTTGATCACCGAGTAGGGTCTTTTCCAGTCTCAATGCAGATGGACATGGAGTCCGCGAAACAGCGCCTCGGTGCCGGCGAACAGCTCGCCGAGGGTGTCGAGGAACAGCGACTTGCCGAAGCGGCGCGGGCGGGAGAGGAAGTCGTATTTACCCTGCTCGATTAGGCGCTGCGCAAACTCGGTCTTGTCGATGTAGTAGCAGTCGCGCTCAATGATCTCGCGAAAGGTCTGGATGCCGATGGGTCATGGTGTGGGCTGGCGTGGTTTCGATTGCGCCTGTTTGTGGTTTGGATGGGGGTGTTTGGGATGTAGAGGCGGCGCTGGGGGCGCCGGTCGCGGCGGGGGCGCCGGTCGCGGCGGGGGCGCCGCTCCTACTCGTTGCGGTCGAACACGCGGAAGCCTTCGCTGGCGCACAGCGCGTCGCGTTCGGCCTCGGCGATGTCGTGGCGCATCATGTCTTCGACCAGCTCCGGGAAGCTGACGCGGGGCCTCCAACCCAGCTTTTCGCGGGCCTTGGTGGGGTCGCCGAGCAGGGTTTCGACCTCGGTGGGGCGGAAATAGCGCGGGTCGACCGAGACGATGCGGCGGCCGGTGGCGACGTCGTAGCCCGTCTCGTCAACGCCGCTGCCTTCCCAGCGGATGTCGAGGTCGACGGCCTTGGCGGCGGCGTCGACGAAGTCGCGTACCGAGTATTGCACGCCGGTCGCGATGACAAAGTCCTCCGGCTGCTCTTGCTGCAACATCAGCCATTGCATGATCACATAGTCCTTGGCGTGGCCCCAGTCGCGCTTGGCGTCGAGGTTGCCGAGGAACAGCCGCTCCTGCAGGCCGAGTTTGATGCGCGAGATGGCGCGGGTGATCTTGCGCGTGACGAAGGTCTCGCCACGGATCGGACTCTCGTGGTTGAACAGGATGCCGTTGCAGGCGTAAATACCGTAGGCCTCGCGGTAGTTGACCGTGATCCAGTAGGCGTAGAGCTTGGCGGCGGCATAGGGCGAGCGCGGGTAGAAGGGCGTGGTCTCGCGCTGGGGCATCTCCTGCACCTTGCCGTAGAGCTCGGAGGTGGACGCCTGATAGAAGCGGGTCTTTTTCTCTAATCCGAGGATGCGGATGGCCTCGAGCAGGCGCAGCGTGCCGAGTGCGTCAGAGTTGGCGGTGTACTCGGGCTCTTCGAACGAGACCGCGACGTGGCTTTGCGCAGCCAGGTTGTAGATCTCGTGCGGCTGCACCTGCTGCATGATACGGATCAGGCTGGAGGAGTCGGTGAGATCGCCGTGGTGCAGCACGAAGCGCTGGTCGGGCTCGTGCGGGTCTTGGTACAGATGGTCGATGCGGTCGGTGTTGAACAGCGAACTGCGGCGCTTGATGCCGTGCACCTCGTAACCTTTTTCCAACAGCAGTTCCGCGAGGTACGCACCGTCTTGACCGGTGATGCCGGTGACCAAAGCCTTCTTCGACATAATGTCACTCTAATTGCGTAAGTTCGCCTGGTTGGCGAGGAACCATTCGTAGGACTGCGTCAGCCCCTGATGCAGGTCGATGTCGGCCGACCAGCCCAGGTCGCGCAGGCGAGAGATTTCGAGCAGCTTGCGAGGTGCGCCGTCGGGCTTGGTCGGGTCGAAGCGGAGCTGGCCTCTGAATCCCACCACTTCGCCGACGGTTCGCGCCAGTTCGGCGATGGTCACATCGACGCCGGTGCCGACGTTGATGTGTGAGCAGCGCGGATCGGTCTGCGCGCGATAGCTGTCGGCGTCGAGTTGCATAAGGTGCAGACAGGCGGCGGCCATGTCGTCGACATGCAGGAAGTCGCGCTTGGGCGTGCCACTGCCCCAGACCTCGACCTCGGCGGCGTTGGCGACCTTGGCCTCGTGGAATTTTCGGATCAGGGCCGGGATGACGTGGCTGTTGGCCAGGTCGAAGTTGTCGCCTGGACCGTAGAGATTGGTCGGCATGACGCTGCGGAAGTCGCTGCCGTACTGCCGATTGTAGGATTCGCACAGCTTGATGCCGGCGATCTTCGCGATGGCGTACGGCTCGTTGGTCGGCTCCAGCGTGCCGGTCAGCAGCGCCGATTCGGACATGGGCTGTTCGGCCAGGCGTGGGTAGATGCAGGAGCTGCCAAGAAACAGCAGGCGCGCGGTGCCTTGGCGCCAGGCGGCGTGGATGATGTTGGCCTCGATTATCAGGTTCTGATAGATGAAGTCGGCCGGAGAGCTGTCGTTGGCGTGGATGCCGCCGACCTTGGCCGCCGCGAGATAGACCTGGGCGGGCTTGGTCTGGTCGAAGAAGGCGTCGACGGCGCGCTGGTCGGTGAGGTCCAGCTCGGCGTGGGTGCGTGTGATGAGATTGGTGTGGCCGGCCTGCATCAGTTTCCGCACGATGGCCGCGCCGACCATACCGCGATGGCCGGCGACATAGATGGGCTGGTGTTGGTTGGTTGGCGGGGGCATTGGGTGAAGAGAGTCGCTGCGGGATAGGTCAGGCTAAGGCTTGGCGTTTGTGGGCTCCGCTTCTAGCCGCGCTTCGGCCGTTCGCGGCAGCGCGTGCATCTCATGATGTCAAATCGCTTCCCTGGGGGCTCGCATGGGGCTTGCATAGGGTTGCAGCCGGTTCTTTCGTTGGCAATGCCGTCGTTAGAGCAGGCCGGTTCGCGGGTTGAATCGAGCCTGTTGACGTTTTTGGGCGGTCAATCCTGCTATGCGCAATGCGACACTCACTACTCTTAAACGTATTCCGGCAACTGGGGCTCGGGGATGTCCCGTAGCATCGGCGCATCGCGGTCCTTGTCCGACAGCAGCAGTTCGCCAGCGTCGGGCCATTGGATGCCGATGTCCGGATCGTCCCAGCGCACCGCGAACTGGGTTTCCGGGTGATACAGGTCGGTGCACTTGTAGCCGAACAGAGCGGTGTCGCTGAGTACCAGGAAGGCGTGCAGGAAGCCCTTGGGTACCCATAGCTGGCGCTTGTTCTCGCCGCTGAGGTGGGCGCCGGCCCAGCGCCCGAAATGCTTTGAGCCGCGGCGCACGTCGACCGCAACATCGTACACATCTCCGGTGATGGCCTGCACCAGCTTGCCCTGTCCATAGGGGTTTTGGATGTGCAGGCCGCGCAGGGTGCCGCGTTCGGAGAAGGATTGGTTGTCTTGCACGAAGTCGCCGTCGATTCCGGCCTCGGCATAGCGCTCGCGCTGCCAGGTCTCGCAGAACCAGCCGCGGGCGTCGCCGAAGACCCGCGGTTCGATCAGCAGCACGTCGGGCAGTGCGGTTGCGATGATCTTCATGGTTGGCGGTCCCGCCGCAGCAGGCTAACCAGGTATTCGCCATAGCCGCTCTTGCGCAGTGGCTCGGCGATGGCCATGAGCCCGTCGGCGTCGATCCACTGGTTCTGAAAGGCGACCTCTTCCGGCGCGCAGACCTTGAGGCCCTGGCGTTGCTCAATGGTCTCGATGAAGTTGGCGGCTTGGATCAGCGACTCATGCGTACCGGTGTCGAGCCAGGCGATGCCGCGCCCGAGGCGCTCAAGGTGTAGTTCGCCGCGGGCCAGATAGCCTTTGTTGAGGTCGGTAATTTCGAGTTCGCCTCGGGGCGATGGCGCAAGCTCGGCGGCCATGTCGCAGACCTGCCCGTCATAAAAGTAGATACCGGTGACGGCGTGGTTGGACTTGGGCCGGGCCGGCTTTTCTTCCAGGCCGATCACTGTGCCGTCGGCGTCGAACTCGGCCACACCGTAGCGCTCCGGGTCTTTGACCCAGTAGCCGAAGACGGTTGCGCCCTGTTCGCGCTCCGCGGCGGCCTTGAGACTGCGTACCAGCCCGCCGCCGTAGAAGACATTGTCGCCCAGAATGAGGCAGGACGGATCCTTGCCGACGAAGTCTTGGCCGATGATGAAGGCCTGGGCGAGTCCGCCGGGTTCAGGCTGCACCGCATAGTCGAGCCTGATGCCCCATTGGCTGCCATCGCCGAGCAGGTCGCGAAAGGAGGTCTCGTCGCGCGGCGTGGTGATGATCAGCGTCTCGCGGATGCCGGCCATCATCAGTACCGACAGCGGGTAGTAGATCATCGGCTTGTCGTAGACCGGTAGCAGCTGCTTGCTGATGGATAGTGTCAGCGGATGCAGTCGCGTGCCGGAGCCGCCGGCGAGGATGATGCCTTTGCGTTTCATGCGACGCCTCCCGCTCCAGGCCGGGTTGCCCCGTTGCTGCCAAGGCGTTGGCCGCGGTAGCTGCCGTCGGTGACGCGGCGCGACCATGCTTGATTGTCGAGATACCAGTTCAGGGTTCGACGCAGACCGCTTTCGAAGGTCTCGGTCGGCTCCCAACCCAGTTCAATCTTGAGTTTGGTGGCATCAATGGCGTAACGCTGGTCGTGCCCGGGGCGGTCGGTGACGAATTGCTTGAGCCGGTTGTGTGGTCGGTGGGGCGAGTGCGGCAGCGCTTCGTCGAGTAACGTGCAGAGGGTGTCGACGACTTCCATGTTGGTCTTCTCGCTGTTGCCACCAACGTTGTAGACCTCGCCGGGGCGACCGGCCTCCAGCACAAGGGCGATGGCGCGGCAGTGGTCCTCGACATAGAGCCAATCGCGCACGTTGGAGCCGTCGCCGTAGATAGGCAGGGACTCGCCAGCGCCGGCCTTGGCGATCATCAGCGGAATCAGTTTTTCCGGAAACTGGTATGGGCCGTAGTTGTTGGAGCAGTTGGTGGTCAGCACCGGCAGCCCGTAGGTGTGGTGCCAGGCACGCACTAAGTGGTCCGACGCTGCCTTGGAGGCCGAATAGGGCGAGTTTGGCGCGTAGGGCGTGGTCTCGGTGAAGGCGCCAGCGTCGCCGAGGGAGCCGTAGACCTCGTCGGTGGAGACATGCAGAAAGCGGAACGCGGCCTTGTCGGCGTCGTCGAGCGCCGACCAGTACGCCCTTGTGCAATCGAGCAGGTTGAATGTGCCGAGCACGTTGGTCTCGATGAATGCGGCGGGGCCGTCGATGGAACGGTCGACGTGGCTCTCGGCCGCGAAGTTGACGACGGCGTCGATCTGATGATCGCGCAGCAGTTGTGTGATCAGTTCCGGGTCGCCGATGTCGCCCTGGATAAACAGATGCCGGGGATGATCCATGACCGCTGCCAGTGTATCGAGGTTGCCGGCATAGGTGAGCTTGTCGAGGTTGATGATGCGCCAATCGAAATTCGACAGTATGAGATGCACGAAATTGCCGCCAATGAATCCGGCGCCGCCTGTGACAAGAAGTGTTTTCATGGTAGTTGGGTGTCGCGGCTGTTTCTGATCGGCATGAATGCCTTATTAACAGGATGAAAGGAATACACGCGAGCCCTCGGGCAGGTTCTGGGGCTGGGCATCTCCTTGCCATTGGATGATAACACGTTGTCTATAGCGAGCGGCTTGCACGCGCGACGCTTTGCCTCGAGAACGGCTGTGGAGGTTGTTGCAGTTGCAAATCGCTCGCAAGAGTGGCGTAGACATCGACTGGCGATTCTGGCGCGATTGCGGATGGCTCGCATGAAGTCGCGGGAGCCGCTTGCGGCAAGGATTTGGCTGTGTGAAGAGCCAGGCTAGCGCGAGCGGCGGACCTGGAGCACGTCGGGCAATTGTCTGAGTTTGCCGATGAGTTGGTCGAGCAGTTCGGCGTTGGCGACTTCTATGGTGAAGCGCATGGTGGCGACGTCGCCTTTGGGGTCAGACTGGGTATTGGTGCCGAGCACGTTGGCGTCTTCGTCCGCAAGTACGGAGGAGATGTCGCGCAACAGCCCCTTGCGGTCGGCGGCGATGACTTCGATGTCGACCGCATAGCCGGTTTCCGGGGGCTGCGCGACCCAGCTCACATCGACTAGGCGTTCGTGGTCTACTTCCGCAAGATTGATGATGTTGCCGCAGCTGCGCCGGTGCACGACCACGCCGCGACCACGGGTGATGAAGCCGATGAGTTTGTCGTAGGGCACTGGCCGGCAGCAGCTGGCCATTTGCGTCATTAGGTCTTCGACGCCCTCCACCATTACGTCGGAGCGTCCGCTCTTGGCCTGCGCTGTTGGTTGCCTTGCGGGTGGCTTGGGCTGTGGGAGTCCGGCGTCGCTTCCCAGGCGCTCCGAACGTGGTTCGCCGACCTGCCGCGCCAGATGTCCGACGGCCACGTCGCCACGGCCGAGCGCGGCGAGCAGATCCTCGCCCTTACGCAGGTTGTAGCCTGGTGCGAGCTTGTCGAGTTGAGGTTTGGCGTCTATGCCGATGCGCGCGAGTTCTTTGTCGAGCAGCGCGCGACCCTCGGCGACGTAGCGGTCGTAGTCTTGCTGCTTGAACCACTGCCGCACCCGATTGCGGGCGCGCGAGGTGACCATATAGCCATGATGGGGGCTAAGCCAGTCGCGACTTGGCCTGGCATTCTTTTGCGTCAGGATCTCGACCGTCTCGCCACTTTCGAGCTGGTAGGTGAGCGGCACGATGCGTCCGTTGACGCGGGCGCCGCGACAGTGGTTGCCGATCTCGGAGTGGATGGCAAAAGCGAAATCCAGCGGTGTCGCGCCTCTGGGCAGTTCGATGACCTTTGCCTGCGGCGTGAGCACATAGACGTGCACCGGCTCGAACTCGGCCTTGAAGCGCTCGACGAAATCGCCGGCCTGGTCGCCCTCGTTCTTTAGCTCTAGCCAGTTGCGCATCCAGACCACGCGGCGCTGGAACTCCGGGTCGTGCCCCTTGGCCTCCTTGTAGGCCCAGTGCGCGGCGACGCCGAACTCCGCGTGTTGGTGCATCTCCTCGGTGCGGATCTGCACCTCCAGGGGTTTGTCTTCTGGGCCGATCACGGCCGTGTGTAGCGACTGGTACATGTTGCCCTTGGGGGTCGCGATGTAGTCGTCGAACTCGCGCGGAATGTGTCGCCAGAGTCCGTGCACGATGCCAAGTGCTATGTAACAGGTAGGCACGTCGCGCACCATGATCCGCACGGCGCGCAGATCGAAGATCTCGTCGATGTTGACGCCCTTGCGCTGCATCTTGCGCCAGATGCTGTAGATGTGTTTGGGACGACCGCTGATCTCGGCGTCGATGCCGGCGCGATCGCATTCCGCGCGCATGCTGTCGATGACACGCTGGATGTAGTTCTGGCGTTCCTCGCGGCGCTCGCTCAGCAGTTTGGCAATGCGCTTGTATTCGTCTGGCTGCAGGTAGCGCAGCGAGAGGTCTTCCAGTTCCCATTTAATCTGCCAGATGCCGAGGCGATTGGCCAGCGGCGCGTAGACGCGTCCGGTGTCCAGCGCCAACTCTTGCTGGCGTGCCTGGTCTAGGCCTTTGGCCTGGCGCATCAATTGTACGCGCTCGGCCAGCACCACCAGCACCACGCGCACGTCTTCGGCGATGCTGAGCAGCAGGCGTCGCAGGTTTTCCTCGTGTTCGTGCTGGTCCTTGTCGGCGATGATACGGTCGATATGTGTGAGCTGACCGATGCGGTCGAGATCGGCGATCATGCCGCTGATGCCGTTGCCGAAGCGCACCGCGATGTCTGGCTCGGTGATGCCGTCACGGTCGAGACAGCCGTTCAACAAGGCTGCACAAAGGGTCTCGGCGTCCATACGCAGGCCGACTAGGATGTCGGCAGTGGACAGGCGATGGCGCGCCTCGGTCTCGCCGGTCTCGAGCAGATGGCCGCCGCGGCACGCGATCATCAGTTCGCAGGCCTCGCCAATACGCTTGCAGTCGTCCTCGACGTAGTGGGATGCGAGCGCGTTGAGCCAATGGCGACCGGCGACCTGGTCATCCGGCTCGGCGGCCGGGAGATTATTGGAATGAGTGACCATATCGGTGAAGCATCGCCTGCTGGCCAATGGGCGTTTTTTGCCCTTGGCCTCCGCGGGCGTTCGGCTTAGTCATTCGATTACGTGGCTAACCAATCCGTCAGCAAGTTTGGGCTCGAACCAGGTCGACTTCGGCGGCATGACATCACCGGCGTCCGCGACCGCCATCAAGTCATGCATTTGGGTGGGGTGTAATGAGAAGGCAACACGCATGTCACCGCCATCGACGCGAGCCCGGAGGCCGTCGAGACCACGAATGCCGCCGACGAAGTCAATGCGTTCGTCACGGCGCGGATCATCGACGCCGAGAATCGGCCCGATGAGATTGTCTTGCAGCAGGCTGACATCGAGTCGGCGCACCGGGTCATCCGCCGGGATGCGTTGCGGGTCGAGCCTCAGCCGGTACCAGTGGCCGTCCAGATACATACCGAATTCCCCCGGCCCGACCGGCTGCACCGGCGTGTCGCTGGGTTCGATCTGAAACGCGGCACCGACGCGGTTCATGAAGGCCGCTTGGTCGAGTCCGTTCAAGTCCCGTAGCACCCGGTTGTAAGGCAGTATTTGCATCTGGTCGTGCGGAAAGACGACCGACAGGAAATACTGGTGGGGGGCCTCTGCTGCTACCTCCGCGGCTGTATCCGGGGCCGCGTCTGGCGTCTGATCCGACCCTGAGTCGCGCGCCCGCTTGGCTCTTGCGACCCGCGAGGCCGCGGCGGAGCGGTGATGGCCATCTGCCACGTACAGCGCATCAAGGGCGTCAAATGCAAGGCTGAGTCGCTCAATTGTCGCTCTGTCGTCGATGATCCAGACCTGGTGGCGAACGTTGTCATCGGCAACGACCTCGACCTCCGGTGGTGCCCGGCAGCTTTGCATCAATATCTCGTCGATCTCCCGGTTGGCGCGATAGACCAGAAACACGGGTCCGGTCTGGGCGTTCAGCGCGTCGATCTGACGTACACGGTCGTCTTCCTTAGCCGGTCGGGTGAATTCATGCTTCTTGATGCGTCCGCTATCGTAGGCAGCGACCGATGCGGATGCCACCAGCCCGGTTTGCCTGTGCGAGCCCATGGTCAGTCGATAGACGTAGTAGCTGGGGTGAGGGTCGCGGATCAGCACAGGCTCGGCAAGCATGCGCTCTAGGTTTTCGCGGGCCTTGTTGTAGACTGCATCGGCGAACGGGTCGATCTCCGTCGGCAGATCGACCTCGGGCCGTGAGATGTGCAGAAAACTCCATGGTCGGTCATGGACCATGCGCCGCGCCTCGGCAAGGTTCATCACGTCATAGGGTGGAGCGGCGACGTCCGCGGCACGTCCCGGAGCCGGGCGCAGACCGGTAAAGGGCTTGATCAGTGGCATGAAGAGCGCGTGTTTGGTTACGAGTAGCTAGGGGCGACGGGCTGGAGAAGCTGGAAATCTATTCTCCTCGCATCTCGCCGCTGCTTCAACGCGTTGGTGGCGCATAGAGCAGTCCGCCTTGGCTTCATAGGGCGTTGAGGCCGCGTTTGATGTCGAGTCCGGACGCCGACCCTAGGTTGCGCTCGAACAGCTTCCCGTAGTTGCCCACCTGCTGAATGATGCGGTAGCCCCATTCTGCGTCAATGCCGAGCGCGTCGGCGGTATCCCCGTTGACGTCCAGCAAGGTTCTGACGTCGTCGCTGGTGGCGCTTGGGGCCGCGAGCCCGGCTGAGCAAAGGGCCAGCAACTGGACGACTACTGGTCTTGATTGTAATGGTCTTGATGGCAGCGGCCCGCAAATTCTGGGGATCAGCGGTACATGCAATAACTTGGCGGTGAGTGGGTTAATGGAAGGACGCCTGTTTGCCGTTTTCCGGCGGATCATCTGAGACTATCTGGACCGAGGGCTTAAGGGCGGCGTCGGTTACGCGTAGATTGAGGTCGGCAACGGAGGCCTGAGCGCCCGAAATGTCGGCAAGAAGCAGGATGGAGTTTTCGAACCCGATCTCATTTTGACTGGCCCCTGGGGTGTAGCATTGAATTGGACTCTAGAGTGGAAGTAGCTCTTGTAAGGGTGATCCCGGATTGCGCCATCAGCGCCAACGAAACCATGATTAAGCGTCGAGACACATTGCCGCTGTAGCCAATGAACTATCAGACCAACCAGGCCGATCAGGACTTTGCCCGGATGTCCTCGTGCCATCTAGAGCAGGCTGCGCCGCACGCCATAGCGCTGTTGTGTCGCGTTTGGGGCTCGCCCGAGGTGTCACGGGCGTTGCATGCGCTGATGCTGAACGACCGCGGGCATGTACGTAAATGGCGATCGGAAGCGTGGGCGGAATTGATCCTGGTGCGCAACATGCACCAGTATCTGCACCCAGTACCGGCACCAACCGCGGGCGGACTGGTCGATCCGGAGCAGTTCTCGGCGATTGAGGTGATGTTCCAGCACGTGGCCGAACGGTTGATCAAGTGTTGGGGCAATGTTGAGGCCTTCGCCGTGGTGCACCATGATCTGGTCATTGATGATCGCGGCAACCGAGCCGGCTGGCCAGAGCAGGTTTGGGACGACTTAGTACTGCTGCAACAGATCCATGACAAAGCCTATGGTCGGCTGCCGGAAGGCGCCGAGCCCTGGAATAGCTTTTTTCTCAAAGACTGATCTCGTCCCTCTTCCTTATACCTCATTGTTAGCCATCGTCCCTCATCGTCAGCGATCATCTTAGGGTCAAAGCGCTCGGGTGTCCAGTGGCCCGAGGGCAGTGCGACCCTTAGTCAGGGTGCAAGAACAACCTGGACAGGTAGGAGGGAACAAGCGCAGCGGTTCCACCGCTTCCCGGAACTGCCCGTTTAGGTTGTTATCAGACCGTTACTTACCCCTTTCGCACGACAGCGTACACAGGCGCACCGGCGTGTTAATCGGGCGTTAACCCGCCGCGCGCAGCGCTGCAAGCGGCGGACGCACCAACGCGCCATAGGTGCCGAGCGTGCCGGCGAGGCCAATCAACAGTCCGCTGCCCAGCACCCCGAAGACCCAGAGCCAGGGGTTCCATGCGAATGGCAGTCCCAGCAGTTCTTGCGCGAGCATCCAACCGGTTACCTCGGCAAACAGCGATGCCGTGAGGCCGGCGAGCAGGCCGACGCTCGTGAACTCCACCATCAGGCTGCGCAGCAGCGTGCCACGCTCGGCCCCCAGTGTGCGCAGAACGCCGTGCTCGCCGCGGCGGACAGATAAGCTGGCTTGGATGCCGGCATACATGACCAGCAGGCCCGCGGCGAGGGTGAATGCGAACACGTATTCCACGGCGCGGATGCCTTGCTCAATGATACCGCGGACCTGGCGGAGCAGCGTGCCGACGTCGATCAGGGTTAGGCTCGGGAATGCCCGCAGCAGCTCGGGTACCAGCGCCTCCCTGTCCTGCGGCAGGTGGAAGCTGGTCACGTAGGTCGCGGGTTCGTCGCGCAATAGCGCTGGCGGCGAGATCACGAAAAAGTTGACGTTGAAGCTGTCCCATTGCACGCGGCGCAGGCTCGTAACCGGGGCCGCGACCTCGCGCCCCGCGACTAAGAAGCGTAGCTCGTCGCCGATATCGATGCCTAAGGTCTCCGCCAGTCCTTCCTCGACCGAGAACTGCGGCCTGATGTCGGTACCGGCCTCGGCATTCGGCCACCAGGCACCGGCGACGACCTCGTTGTCCGATTGCGCCCGGTCTGCAAAGCTCAGGTTGAACTCGCGCTCAGCCAAGCGTCTGGCACGTGGTTCGTCGAAGTCTTCGGGCGAGACCGACTCGTCGCCAATGCCGGTAAGCCGGCCTCGGATCATCGGATAGATGCCTGAGCTGCGAATGTCGTTGGCGGCAAAAAATGCGCCCAGCGGCTCCACCTCCTGCGGTTGGATGTTGATCAGAAAGCGGTCTGGCGTTTGCGCTGGAAGGGTCTCCTGCCAACTGCTGAGCAGATCGAGCCGGACGACGGCTAGCATCAACAACGCCAGGATGCCGAGGCCGAAGCCGACGATCTGCAGGATGGACGCCGCCGGGCGGCGAGCGAGCCCTGCCAGTCCCAGTCGCCAGACGCCACGGCTGTGGGTGGCTGCCAGGCCGGCGAGCCAGACCAGCAGCGCGCCGAGGGCGAGCAGCGCGCTGACCGCGGCAGCAACGCCTGCGAGCAGCTTTCCGGCCAGTTCCAGGTCGCCGGCCTGCCATAGCACGAGCAGCACCAATGCCGCCGCGGCAGCCCCAGCGGCAATGGCCACCGACAGCCGCGGCGCGCCTAGATCGCGGCGCAGCACGCGCAGCGGTGGCACTCGGGCCAGTTGCAGCAGTGGCGGCAGCGCGAAGCCGGCGAGGGCGATCATGCCGGTGCCGATGCCGACGCCAACCGGCTTCCAGGAGGCTGGCGGCAGATCGGCGCCGAACCAGTCGTGCAGCAACGCGATCAGGCCCTGCTGGCCGAAGTAACCAACCAAGCACCCGGCTAGACTGGCGAGCAGGCCGAACATCAACAGGCGTAGCACGAACACGCGCGTCAACAGGTGCCGAGGGGCGCCCAGGCAGCGCATGATCGCCACCGCATCAGTCTGTCGTTCAACCATGCGTCGGCTCGCGAGCGCGATAGCAGCACCGGCCACCAGTAGCGTTGTCAGCGCCGCCAGATGCAGGAAACGCGAAGCGCGATCCACTGCCGATTCGAACTCCGGGCGCGCGTCGCGAGCGTCGACCAGTCCAGCATTGGCCGGCAGCCGCGGCTTGACCCAGGCAGCGAAATCCTCAATGGCGGCGATGTCGCCGGACAAGAGTAGCCGGTGGCGCACGCGGCTGGCCTCGGTGACCAAACCGGTGGCGGCGACATCGTCCATCGCGATCATGACCCGGGGTGCGATCTGGAAAAAGTTACCGCCGCGGTCCGGCTCATAGGCGACCAGCGCCTCCAGGGTAAAGCGCTGCTCGCCGAGTTGGACCGAGTCGCCAAGGGATGCACCCAGTACGGACAGGAGTCGCGCCTCGACCCAGGCCTGGCCCGGATTCGGCGTGGCTTCGGCCGGGCGTTCCGGCCCGCTAAAGCGATCCTTCAATCGCAGTTCGCCACGTAGCGGGTATGCGGCGTCGACGGCCTTAACTTGCACCAGTTGGCTCTCGTCGCCGACCAGCACCACGCTGCGGAAGGTCAGCGTTCGAGCGCTGCGCAGGCCTCGGCGTTGCGCCTCTTGTGAGATCGCGTCCGCAATGGGATCGCGCGCGTCGATGGCGAGATCGGCGGCGATCAGTTCGCCGCCCTGGCGCTGCATGGCGCCTTCAATGCGGTCGGTAAAGAAGCCCACCGCGGTAATCGCGGCCACGGTCAGCACCAGCGCCGCGGACAGCAGATACAGCTCGCCACTGCGCCAGTCGCGGCGCAGTAGCCGCAAGGATAAACGCCATGCGTTCACAATAAGGCCTCCAGGTGTCCGTCTTGCATCCCCAGGCGTCGGTCGCAGCGCTGGGCCAGAGCGGAATCATGGGTTACCAACACCAAGGCGGCACCGGAGTCCGCGCGCAACGCGAACAGGAGGTCAATGATGCGAGCGCCTGTGCCCTGATCGAGGTTGCCAGTCGGCTCGTCAGCGAACAGGATGCGCGGGCCGGGGGCGAAGGCGCGGGCAATGGCGACGCGTTGCTGCTCACCGCCTGAGAGTTGGCGCGGGTAGTGGCCGGCGCGGGCCGACAGACCGACGCGCTCTAGTGCCTCTTGCGCACGGGACTTGGCATCGCGCGCCCCGGCGCCATTGTCCCCGGCAGTCAGCTCAAGAGGGAGGAGAACGTTCTCTAGCGCGGTTAGCGTCGGCAGAAGCTGAAAGCTCTGGAAGACGAAGCCAACGCGCCCGCCGCGCAGCGCGGCGCGACCGTCCTCGTCAAGCGCGGATAGTGGTTCGCCGCACAGTTCAACCTCGCCGTCGCTCGCCTCGTCGAGCCCGGCGAGCAGACCAAGTAACGTGGACTTGCCGCTGCCGGAGGCGCCGACGATGGCAACGGCCTCGCCGGCGTCGATCCGCAGGTCCAGCGCTCGGAGGATAGTCAAACGCCCGCCTGGGCCATTAACATGTTTGGCGAGCCGTTCGGCGCGGCATAGAATTTCAGGGGTGCTCATGCGATTGGGGTCCGTTGTGTATCGAGGCTGTCGAGCCGTGATCTTTACTCTGATGATGTGCGGATTTGCGGGATTGGCGCACGCCGACGACTTGCTCGGAACGGCATCAAACTCGGTGCCGACCAAGCCGCCGGTGGTGCTGATCCTTGGCGACAGTCTCAGTGCCGGCTATGGCATCGCATTGGAGCAGGGCTGGGTGAGCCTGCTGCAAGCCCGGATCAGGGCGCGCGGGCTGCCGCACGAGGTCGTCAACGCCAGTATCTCTGGCGAGACGACGGCCGGTGGCCTAACGCGTCTGCCGCGGCTGCTCGACGAACATCGTCCAGCGGTGATGGTCATCGAGTTGGGCGCCAATGACGGCTTGCGCGGCTTCTCGCCAGCGCGCATTGAGGCCGCGCTCGAGGAGATGGTTAAGCTCGCCCGAGTCGCGGGCAGTCAGGTCCTGGTGGTCGGTGTCAGAATGCCGCCCAACTACGGTGCGGCTTACAGCGAACGCTTTCAACGCGTCTTCGTGGATGTGGCGGCGGGCCAGGATGTGGCGCTGATGGCGCGGCTGCTCGACGGGGTCGCCGAGGTACCGGAGCTGATGCAGGCCGATGGTCTGCATCCGCGCGCGAGCGCGCAGCCTAAGTTGCTTGAAAACCTCTGGCCCGACCTATTGCCGCTGCTGCTGGAGACGGTTGCAAAGCCGGTCGAATGAGTGCGTTCTGCCACCTCTCGGTGCTTCGCCCGGATATCGCTACAGAGCGCCAAGCTTTCGCCAATCGGTCGGGTCGCATTGCAACGATGCGCTCGCCGTCGTGCGGTAGGCCGCAGGATCAATCAACAAAGAGCTTATAAGGGTTTGTTGTCATGCACAGAGTGACTATCGTCGGATCGGGTTTCGGGGCCTTGACCTCGGTTCAAGGCCTACGCGAAGCCGGTTTCAAGGGGGATGTAACCCTTGTCAGCCCGCGGGCCGAATTCGTCTACTATCCGGGCCTTATCTGGGTGCCGTCGGGGCGGCGTTCAGGGGAAGACCTGCGCCTTGATTTAAAGGCGTTCTTCCGGCGCATGGGTGTCGTTCATATCGCCGGGGAGGCGACCGGCCTACGCGATGGCGGGCGTATTCTTGAGTCCAGTGCCGGGGATATCGCAAATGACGGTCTGATTATCGCCAGCGGCGGGCGATTCATCAAAAAGTTGCCGGGCATTGAGCATGCGATCACGCCCTGCGAGGGCATCGCCGCCGCGCAGCAGATTCGCGACCGCCTAAAGGCGCTCGACGGCGGGACGGTGGCCATGGGGTTTGCCAGTAACCCAAACGAGCCCGCGTCCATGCGTGGCGGGCCAATTTTCGAGTTTCTGTTCGGCCTGGATCGTCAATTGCGCCGCGAGGGCCGGCGTAATCGTTTTCGGATCATCTTTTTTACGCCGGCGGAGCGGCCGGGCAACCGGCTCGGGCCCAAGGCCGTCGACAAGCTGTTAGCTGAGATGCGCAAGGTCGGCATCGAGACCCACCTGGGGCATAAACTCAAGGGCTTCAGCGCCGAAAAGATCACCACGGAGGGCGGCGAGATACCGGCTGATTTGATCATCTTCATGCCGGGTATGACCGGCAATCCGTGGTTTGATAAGACCGAGCTGCCGCGCTCGCCGGGCGGATTGCTGCAGGCCGATGCCCAGTGCCGGGTCCCAGGCTTCGAGCGCGTCTATGTGGTCGGGGATTCTGGCAGCTTTCCAGGACCGGAGTGGATGCCGAAGCAGGCGCACATGGCGGATCTACAGGCCAAGGCCGCCGTGAAAAACCTCACTTCTGAATTGGCCGGTCGCGCGCCGACCGCGACCTTCGATGTCGAGCTGTTGTGTATCGTCGACGCCAATGACCGGGGTATGCTAGTCTGGCGTACGGAGAAGGCCAATCTCGTGCTGCCCTCCTTGCGTGTCTTCCATTGGCTCAAGCGTCTCTTCGAGTGGTGGTATTTGCGGCATTACCGCTAAGGCCACCGATCAAGCCAGCGATTCCGACAGATCCTATGACGGCGCCAAATGCTCGCAGACGAGCCAAGCTTTCTGGCGCCAACAATTTTGCTAGTCCTAAGGTATTGCCTGGTTGCCGTCGGCGGCGACAATTCAGTATACCGGCCGGTTGCCGAACTTGCGCTTTAGGTCGCGGGCCAAATTCTTGACGATCTTGTCCATGGCGCCTCTGTTGCCTGAGGCCTGGCCCCTGTAGCTGTCATCGAGCCCGACTTCGCCGGTGCTCTTGCGCCGCGCTCGTACGCGAAGTTTGACTCGCTCTAGTCCGCGGGAGCCGTAGCTGCCGTCGATGATGCTGGGATCAATGATGACCTCGGCCTCGTTGTTTTGGCCGGGCGATCTTAATGCCGTGACGCTGGCGAAGATGCCCGCGGCATACAATCCGCTGACGATTCGCGACTGGATGCGGTCGCGCTCGCGCGCTCCAATGCCGGGTGCGCCGGAGCGCCCGACGGGCGTCACCGCGGCGGCAAATTGCCCGCTGTAGGCCTCGCCATCGAACGAAAGCGGGGCCGAGGAACAGCCGGTCAGAATGAGCATGGCGAACAGGGCGATGCTGTGCGTTCGAAGCTTCAAGGGGGCTCCTGTGAATAACTTGGCAGCCTTCGGGTGGCGTGGTGTGGAGGATAGCTGCGTCCGTCGCGTCGATGCTGGTCGGCCTTGCGTATCGTCGCTTGCCGCGGGCTCGGCTGCCAATGCCGACATTGCAGACCAACACAATCAGGCTTTGACCTTGCATTCGTGCCAGCGCATAATGATCGGCTATCCCGATTTCAACCACCTCCTTGCCTCACCCTGACGCCTAGCCCTGGGCCTTGGGAGGCTGTCAACCCGAGAGGAGCATTATGCGACATTATGAAGTGGTTTTTCTGGTTCATCCGAGCCAGAGCGAGCAGGTACCAGCGATGATCGAGCGTTATCGCGGCAACCTGGAAGGACGCGGCGGCAAGGTCCACCGCCTAGAGGACTGGGGGCGTCGACAATTGGCCTTTCCCATCAACAAAGTGCATAAGGCGCACTACGTGCTGATGAACATCGAATGCGACCAGGAGGCCCTGGATGAACTCGAGAGCGCATTCCGCTTCAACGATGCCGTACTGCGAAACCTGATCGTCAAGCGCGACCGGGCCGTGACTGATGCGTCTCCGTTGCTCAAAGGTGAAGACGAAGAAGAGCGCGGCGAGCGACGGGCTCGACGGGACGACAGCGGAGATGATCGCGGCGAGCGACGTGCTCGACGGGACGACGATTGAGACGATAGCGGCAAGCGTCGTTCGCATCGCGATGGTCGCGACCATACAAGCGAAGACGACAATGAAGCCCCGCTACCTCCCCCCGGATAGCACTGCATACCCGAATAGTCTGTATAGGATACTAGCCCATGTCCCGTTTTTTCCGCCGTAAGCGTTATTGCCGCTTCACCGCCGAAGGCATCACCGAGATCGACTACAAGGACTTGAATCTACTCAAGGCCTATGTCAGCGAGTCCGGCAAGATCGTGCCGAGTCGCATTACTGGCACCTCGGCCAAGTATCAGCGCCAACTCGCACAGGCAATCAAGCAGGCCCGCTTCCTAGCGCTGCTGCCATATACCGACGGTCACTGATACGCGACGGCGGCCTGCGCCGCCGCTCCGGCACTGATCGACTCACTGTATTCTAAATATTTTGGGGAAACCCGTGGACGTCATTCTACTGAAGAAGGTCGGCGGCCTAGGCGATCTCGGTGACAAGGTCGCCGTGCGCCCTGGCTATGGCCGCAATTTTTTGATCCCGAGCGGCTGCGCCGTTTCAGCCACCGAGTCCAACTTGAAGGCATTCGAGGAGCGCCGTGCCGAGCTCGAGGCCGAGGCCGCCGCTACGCTAGCCAATGCCGAGGCGCGCAAGGCCCGGCTTGAAGACATCTCGGTGACCATTGCCCGCAAGGCCGGGGACGAGGGTCGGTTGTTCGGCTCGGTCGGCACCGGCGACATTGCGCAGGCCCTCACCGAGGGCGGCATTGAGGTCGCCAAGAGCGAGGTGCGGTTGCCCGAAGGCGCATTCCGCGCCATCGGCGAGCACGAGGTGGAAGTGCGCCTGCACTCGGATGTAGACGTGACCGTACGCGTCGAGATCGTGCCAGCCGATTAGGCCAAGGTCCGGGCTAACATGCCGCCACTCATCTGGTCCCGTGCAATGCGGGACCGTTCAGTCATCACTTGCTGTTGCCGGGGCTCTCAATTCAGGAGGTCAAAGCTTTGGTGACCGATCACCCGGATATCTACGAAGGGGTGCGTGTTCCGCCCCATAACCTGCAGGCCGAGCAGTCGCTGCTTGGCGCGCTGATGCTTGAGAACAGCACCTGGGAGTTGGTTGCCGACAAGGTCAGCGAGGACGATTTTTATCGTCAAGAGCACCGCTTGGTTTTCCGCGCCGTAGCGCTGCTGGCGGATGAGGATCAGCCCTTTGATGTCGTCACCCTGGCAGAGGCGCTGCAGAAGCGCAAGCTGATCGATGACATCGGCGGCATCCCCTATTTGGCTGAAATCGACCGCAACACGGCCTCCGCCGCCAATGCGGTGCACTATGCGCGCATCGTGCGTTTCAACTCGGTGCTGCGGCAATTGGTTAAGGCCGGTACCGACATCACCGATCTGGCCTTTGACACCCAAGGGCGCAGCGAGGCGGAGATCCTCGACATCGCCGAAACCAAGGTGTTCAAGATCGCGGAGCAGATGAACCGCGGTGTCGGTTTTCGCCCCATCGAGAACCTGCTCAAGCTCGCGGTAGACAAGATTGATGAGCTGTTCAATCGCGGCGAGCCCATCACTGGCCTGCCGACTGGCTTCATCGATTTCGACATGAAGACCTCCGGTTTGCAGCCGGCGGATCTCATTGTTGTTGCTGGGCGCCCGTCGATGGGTAAGACCAGCTTCGCGATGAATCTGGCCGAAAACGTTGCCATCAAGACCGGTCGCGGCGTCGCGGTGTTCAGCATGGAGATGCCTGGGGATTCGCTGGCCATGCGCATGATGTCCTCGCTTGGGCAGATCGACCAGCACCGGGTGCGCACCGGCAAGCTCACCGATGAGGACTGGCCGCGCCTGACCTCGGCCGTGACCATTCTGTCGCAGGCGCCGATGTACATTGATGACACCCCGGCGTTGTCGCCAACGGAATTGCGCGCCCGGGTGCGCCGACTGCAGCGTGATTTGAAACGCGAGGAAAAGGACCTCGGCCTGATCGTCATCGACTATCTGCAATTGATGCAGTCGTCTACCGAAGGTGAAAACCGGGCCACCGAGATCTCCGCCATCTCGCGCTCGCTGAAATCGCTGGCCAAGGAACTCAGCGTGCCGGTCATTGCGCTGTCGCAGCTCAACCGCAGCCTTGAGCAGCGGCCCAACAAGCGGCCGGTGATGTCGGATCTCCGGGAGTGCGTGTCGGGTGACACCCTGGTCGTGCTAGCGGATGGTCGCCGGCTGCCGATCGCCGATCTCGTCGGTACTACTCCGCTGGTGACCGCGGTCGATTCGGCAGGCAAGCTCATCGAGGCTGAATCCGATCGCGTTTGGTCTGTAGGGCGTCGGCCGATCTTTGCCGTGCGCCTCGCGAGCGGGCGTTGCATCCGCGCGACCGCCGAGCATCGTTTTTTTGGCGCCGATGCATGGCAGCGCGTGGACAGTCTGGTGCCCGGTGCCGGTCTCGCGCTAGCGCGGCACTTGTCGCAGCCCGAACCCTGCGCGGATTGGCCGGAGCATGAGCTGATCTGGGATAAGGTCGTGTCTGTGGAACCGGTCGGCGAGGATGATGTTTTTGACTTGACCGTGCCCGGGCCGGCCTGTTGGCTGGCGGACGGCATCCTAAGCCATAATTCAGGCGCCATCGAACAGGATGCAGACCTGATTGTGTTCATTTATCGTGACGAGGTCTACAACGAGGACAGCCCCGATAAGGGCGTGGCGGAGATCATCATCGGCAAGCAACGCAACGGCCCGATCGGCACCGTCAAGCTCGCGTTTCTCGGTAAGTACACCAAGTTCGAGAACCTGGCGCAGGACCTGTACGGCGATCAAGGATACTGACCGGTGAGCCAGCGCCAGAAAAAGATCAAAACGGCCTTCGTCTGCAACGCCTGTGGCGGGCAGTTGCCGAAATGGAGCGGCCAATGTCCGGACTGCGGCGCCTGGAACGCGGTGCAGGAGATTGCGCTGCCGGCCAGCGCGCCGGTGCAGGGGCGCGGCGGCTATGCCGGTGGTGCCCTCGGTGCCGGCGTGCAACTGCTGGCCGAGGTGGCGCCAGAGCAGGCGTCGCGTCATCCGTCCGGGATCATTGAACTGGACCGGGTGTTGGGTGGCGGCCTGGTGCGGGGTTCAGTGGTGCTGATTGGCGGTGATCCCGGCATCGGCAAGTCCACGCTGCTGCTGCAGGCCAGCGCCGCCCTGGGTGAGCCCGAGCCGGTCTTGTACGTCACCGGAGAGGAGTCGCCGCAGCAGGTCAGCCTGAGGGCGCAGCGGCTGAATCTACCCGCCACGCGTATCCGCTTACTGGCGGAGACCTGTGTCGAACATGTCTTGGCCAGCGCGGCGGCGGAGCGACCGCGCGTGCTGGTTATCGACTCTATCCAGACACTATTTACCGACAGCTTAAGCTCGGCGCCTGGCACCCTGTCGCAGGTGCGCGAGAGCGCCGCGCAACTGGTGCGCTACGCCAAATTGACCGACACCACGGTGTTCCTGGTCGGTCATGTCACCAAGGAGGGCGCGCTGGCTGGGCCGCGGGTCTTGGAACACATGGTCGACACGGTGTTGTACTTCGAGGGTGAGCCCGGCAGCCCGCATCGATTGGTGCGTGCGGTCAAGAACCGTTTCGGCGCGGCCAACGAGCTAGGCGTCTTTGCGATGACTGACAAGGGCCTGCGCGAGGTGCGCAACCCGTCCGCGATCTTTCTGTCGCGTCATGATCAACCGGTGCCGGGCTCGGTGGTGCTGGTCACTCGCGAGGGCACCCGCCCGATGCTGGTCGAGGTGCAGGCGCTGGTGGATCAGAGCCCGCTGGCGAACCCGCGGCGCCTGGCCGTTGGGCTGGAGCAGAACCGGCTTGCCATGCTGCTGGCCGTGCTGCATCGCCATGGCGGTGTGTCGATGTTTGATCAGGATGTCTTTGTCAATGTCGTCGGCGGCGTACGTGTCAGCGAGACCGCGGCCGACCTCGCGCTGCTGTTGGCGGTGCTGTCCAGCTTTCGCGAT
>JGI12048J13642_10389838_pt1 | contig 24191 bp, 18 predicted proteins | sample ElkSlonscriptome_16_FD_13642 | JGI IMG/M metagenome (IMG submission 13642)
TTTTCAGCTCAGCTACTCGTTCTTGCAACTGCTGCTTTGTTTCCACACTGTTATACCGAATGTTTCAGGGTGGGGCTATTTTTGGCCTCAAAACTCTAGATAAACTGGCGATATTGGCGATCGCCCACCGTCGAGATGTATATTGACGAACCTACTGATTTAGTTCATTCAGCTTTTTTCTGGAAGATGTAAGGCTTTGGGAAATTGCGAATGGAGAACGCCTTGCTGATAGCGGCCACAGCCGAGTTCAAAGACTACTCCGTTGAGCTTGGCTCGCACATGGACATACCCGTTTTCGGGGGAGAGATGCGTTTCTGTTGCTTCGAGAGAGAGCGATCGCCCATTTAAAAAGGCGTCAACCTGTTCTGGTTCGGTTAGCTTCACGACGTTGCGGGTGATCTGTTGCCCGAGGCGCTGGAGGGCAGTGGTGGTGGGTTTGAGCTGGTCACTGTTGCGGCTTTGGCGAAGGAGGGGCAGCCCAAGATTTTGAAACGGAATGCGTTCGATCAGGTGAGTGAGCTGTTCTTCAGAGACAGAGCTTTGCTCAGGACAAGATAGAAGCCACAGTTTGTCGCGCCCCTTTTGCAACAGACGCAGATTTTTACAAGTGTCGAGATCGAGACCGAAGCGATCGCCCATATACCTCAGCGGTTTTGGGTCATTGAGAATTGTGGCGTGAGGAGCAGAGGTCGAGTCTGCGGATCTGGCTGAACCTGAAGAGAATTGATCTGAAGTGAGATTGCGGCGAATCCGGGCGACGAAGAATCCGCCTGTGTCGTTGTGGTGAGGAAAGTAGCGGTGGGCATGGGTGAGGTCGGGTCGAAAGCGTTGGCCTTGCCAGGTAGTAAGTCCTGGGGAAGAGCGCAGTCCCTTGATCTCAAAGGGTTCAATCGTGCCGCGATCGCCCAAGACCTCATGCAGCACAGCTTCATTTTCCTCAGGAGAAAAGGTGCAGGTGCTATAGACCACAACGCCTCCAGGCTTCACGAGATACAGCGCCCGGTCGAGCAGGGCTTTTTGTACCGGAACGAGCTGGGCGATCGCCTTTTGAGCTTGGGCTTCGAGCTGTGTCGCAAGGTTGGCGTCAAGCTTCAATCGGTGTCGCTTTTTCCGCAGGGTTCCTTCCGACGAACAAGGCACATCTACCAAAACTCGATCGAACTGAATGGGTAATTCCAGGGTGCGTCCGTCGGCATTAAGAGTGAGGACGTTCAGCAATCCCATACGGGCGATCGCACTCCAAAGGCTGGAGAGTCGTCCGGCTTTCCATTCGTTTGCCACCACCAATCCAGTATCTGCTCCCGGTTGTCCCGACAAACGAGACGCGATTTGTACGGTTTTGTTGCCCGGAGCCGCACACAAATCGAGAATGATTTCTCCCGGTTGAGGATCAAGGGCGATGACTGCGGTCATCGCGATTTCTTCTTGCACCAGATACCACCCTGATACAAAGGGCAGCGTGCGCCCCGGCTGCTGCCAGTCTCGCGCCCGAAACGCTTCTTTCCGTGATTGAGCCCAGCTTACGGGTTCTAGCTCAACGCCTTTCTGGTTCAGAACGCCCTGCTCCAGAACCATTCGTAGAGTCGTTGCGTCAGTTTTAAGCGGATTTGTCCAGATACAGAGCGGCAGAGGACGGGCGATCGCCTCTGCGAAGCAATCAAAATCATCCACAAGATCACGGTAGCGGGCTAGGGCTTGAATCATTGTGAATGGCTGGAGCGATCGCCCCTACGAATTTCCTGAGGATGGATGATGGCCGAACTCAATGGCTTTTTGGCGATCGCCCCCGGTGGTTTTGGCTTCATGCAGCATTCGACTTGCCTCAGTCACCAGCGAACTTTGTATCATCCCTAGGGCTGGAACCGTTGTTGCAATTCCAATGCTGACAGTGATTGTAGAACTGACGGACGATGCCTGATGAGGAATATTGAGTCGCTGAACCAGCCAGTGAATGCGCTTGGCAACGACCTGCGCTCCTGGCAGATCGGTTTCGGGCAATATTGCGGCAAACACATCAGTCCCATACCGCGCGACCAAATCTGCTGGACGCTTTAGCGCCTGCTTGAGCGATCGCGCCAGCGAGACCAAACAGCGATCGCTCTGTTGCTGATCATAGACCTCTTTATACGCCTGAAAATCGTCTATTTCAATCAAAATTAGCGATAGAGGAACCTGAGACCGAGTTTGCCGTTGCCATTCTTCCGTAAGTCGTTCGTTAAAGCGACGACGGTTAGAGATATGCGTCAGGTTATCGACTTTGGATAAATGGTTCAGTTCATATCGAATTTTTTGGAGCTGTGCTTCCGTCGTCTGAAGCTGCTGATGCTCATACTCAAGCTGATGAACAGTTTCTGTCACCTGATCGCTGAGATCGCGGTTGTAGCGGTTGAGCAACCGTTCTTTGTGTTTGCGCTCTGTGATGTCTTGAAACACCGTAATGGCATACTCTACTGCACCGTTAGAAGCAAGAACGGGTACGGCGCGAACGTCTAAGGAAATCAGGCGATCGCCGCAATGAACCGTGAGGTCATTAGCTACGGCTTCCTCTCCCCCAAGGGCGAGAATCGGCGGTAACGAGTGATTTGGATAGGGCTGCTGAGTTTCCCCATGACAAATCTGATAATGAGTCGCCAAGGCGTTTGTACTAGACGAGATAGACGGTTTTGCTCCGATCAGGGTTCGTCCAGTTGGATTGATATAAAACACGTTGCTATCGGCACTGTGTATCAGCACACCGAGAGGCATTGCGTCCAAGAAAGTGAGGAGGCGCTGCTGTTCGTTTTTTGAAGTATGGATTGTGTGTTTGAGATGAGCCGCCATTTCATCGAACGATCGTCCGAGCCGTCCGATTGAGTCAGGCCGTTGCGCCACCGATTCTAACGGAGCTAAAGCATCGAAATTCTCTTGAGCCAGCGCTTGCGTGACTCGATTCAGCTTTTGAAGCGGTGACATGATTTGACGAGCGACTAGCGCACCGATCGCCACAGAGCTAAGTAACGCCACCCCGCACAAGATCAGGGTTCGTAGAACATTAGCGCGAATCGAGCCTGTAAATTCAGAGGCAGGGACAACGGCTACCATCAACCAGTCCAATCCTTGCTCCTCATCCAACGCCAAACTTTTGGTGAAATAGCGCTTTCCTTCCAATACAAAACGAGTCGGCTTCAGGACATCTGGGGGCGACGCTTGTAGATCTGTGTCTGTAAGTTCGCGGTTAGACTGAGCTGCGCCAATTTGAGGATACAGCGCTTGCCCCGCCGCTTGAAAGATAGGAACTCCCGGACTCAATAACGTTGATTCCCCAGACTGATTCGGGACATCCGATCCGCCCTCTTCCCCATCGATCGAGGAGGCAATGATCTTGCCCTGTTTGTCATGAATGAGGAGAGTGCCTGAGTCCCCAATCGAATTTTGTTGTAAATAGGAACTGAGGTCTGGCACTGGAGGTGCCACCGAGGGAGCGATCGCCACACTTTCCTGAACAGTCTCAGCACTGGCAGCATCGATATCATTTGCAGCGTCATCATTTGCAGCATCAAGATATGCAGCGTCAATATAAAGAGAAACGCGATCGCCCGTTTCTTGCATGAGTTGGTTGACGAGCGAAAGTATTGTTCGTTCACCCGTACGATAAGACAAATACCCAATCAACCCAACAACGACAAGGGTTTGAACCATAAACGGTAATGCGACTGCAAGAGGCAGTGAGAGACCTCCCCGTTTCAAGCTTTTCAGCCGCTCCGACCATCTACGAAGTTGCACGTTGAGGCTCTCCCAAGACGTTGATGCCAAGACGCAGAACAGGACTTAGAGACGCCTGAGCAAACTATCTCCGTGAGTATCTGTACCGCAGGTATGAAACAAGCCGTGTTGTTCTCCTAGCTGATACACCAGCTCCGTTTGTTTTGGAGAGGGTCGCCAAGGCTTGGGATTATCATACGCGTAATAGGTCTCGACGCCATCAATTCCCATCTGAGCCGCAGCAGGAATTAGCTCAACGGGCGATCGCCGATAGCGATCAGGATGAGCTAGCACCGCCAACCCTCCGGCCTGGTGAACCGATTGAATGACGTGGGCTGCATTGTAGTCGTATCCAAACACCGATTCACCCTGAATGTAAGGCTGAATCGCTAAATGCTCAGGCTCGAAGGCATAGCAGAGAATGTGAACCTCAATGTCTAACAATCCTGCATTGATTTCTAGCCCACTCCACAGGGTAGGGCAAGGAGAGTCGCTATCGGGAAAGCCTTGATCGCCTAGCCACTGTTTTGCCCGTCGATACCCGTCGATTGAATGATGATCGGTAATGGCAAGGTTGCGCAATCCGATGTCAACCGCCTGCTGAATCAACGCTTCAGGTCTAAGCTGCCCATCAGAGCACAAGGTGTGCATATGGAAATTGGCGAGACTGGGGCAATGTTTGGGGGCGATCGCCTGAAAAACATGCCTAAGCTGCGCAGCCGAGGTGCTTGGTGAATATGTTTTGAAGGCTTGTGAGGCGGATGTTGAGAGGGATTGAGTCACCATGGCTGCTGAGTAGAAATAAAGAGCATCTACAAACGTTTCTATCCTACACACACCACAAAAAAATTGGTTGTGCGAATAGAATAGGACGGTCTTTTAGAACCGTTGTCTTTTCTGAACATCAACAGTTTCAGGTTTTCCTAATCCGCTGCTTTCCTGTTAGACTCCCTCCATTCTGCCTCAAATGAGGGGTTACGGCGACTACGATCTTTTAGTAGCGCTGAGACCATGACCAACCTACAACTAACTTGATGCTTCCCTTACCCATTCATTTCAGAGCGCAACTCCACAATCAACTGCTCTAAGTCATTGCTGTCGGCATGATAGACCTCATTGCAGAAATGGCAGGTTGCCTCTGCACCGTCATCTTTCTCGATCATGTCTCGCAGCTCGTCTTCTCCCAACAGCTTGAGCGCCCCTAGCATTCGATCAAAAGTACAGCCACAGCTAAATTGCAGCATTTGAGTTTCGGGGAAAATGGTCAGTCCCATGTCTCCCAGCAGATGCTCAAAAATCTCAGGCAGAGTTTTTCCGGCTCTCAAGAGAGGTGTGAAGCCGGAAAGCTCCGCTACACGGGATTCCAGTGTTCTTACTAGAGCTTCATCTTCCGCCGCTTTGGGCATCACCTGAATCAGCACTCCACCTGCGGCGGTGACTCCTTGGGCCCCGACAAACACACCCAAAACCAGAGCCGAAGGAGTTTGCTCTGATCTGACTAAATAATGGGAAATGTCATCCCCAATTTCACCCGACACCAGTTCTACTGTGCTGGAGTAGGGGTAGCCATAACCAACATCTCGCACCACATAGAGGTAACCTTCGTGCCCTACTGCGCCTCCGACATCGAGTTTGCCTTTGGCATTGGGAGGCAGCTCTGCATCCGGGTTATCGACGTAACCGCGCACCGTACCGTCTAAGCCTGCATCAATGAGAATGCCGCCTAAAGGGCCATTTCCTTTCACTCGAATGTTGACCCGCGATTCCGCACGCTTCATGCTAGAAACGAGCAGAAGACCCGCTGTCATTGTTCGACCGAGGGCTGCTGTAGCGACATAGGACAGCTTGTGGCGCTGCCTAGCTTCTTCCGTCAGCCGAGTACTCACTACACCCACCGCACGAATACCACCCTCTGCGGCTGCAGCTCGAATCAATTGATCCGCCATGAACTTCTACACACTTCTTAATGCTTTTCATCTTTTATTGTAAAGGGGAAGCTGACTCTGTGGCAGTGTAGAGATTGGAGTGCCGAGTCCCAACAATTCCCTTGGTCAGAGCTGCGTCAGAATATGCCTGAAACTGAACTGAAAAAAAGTTTTCTAAGGATTTTGCGCGATACGCATCAATGCCTCTCTCACGGCGGGAGGAAGCTGACGCATAATTTTTCCTTTCGCGCGATCGATCGCCACTAAAGAAACCAGCGCTGTTATGTAAAGAACAGAACCATCAGCAGACTCGATCCGGTAGTCCCAGTTGAGTCTCACTCCCCTCATTTTCAAGATTCGGGTTCTGACAATAGCAGGTGCTCCCATTAGCATGGCTCGGTGATATCGAATCGACAGATCGACCACAGGTAAGTCGCATCCTAACGCGACTAGATCTTCGAAGTTCACTCCAAGAGAGCGCAAACACTCGACTCGGGCGGCTTCCATCCATGCGATGTAAGAACCATGCCATACGACTCCAGCATAATCAGTGTGATGAGGATGGGCGCGTACGGGATAGTCGAACCATTTGCCGCTAGAGGCAAGACCCTCTCTTTGAATCGCATGAGTCGTGGGTTCGGGTTGCATATACAGAACCTTCGTATTTCGTTTAATTCAGAGGAGGCTCGTTCGGTTAAGGCGTGTCATCCATTCGGCCAGGTAACGATGGCGATGGATAAGAGCACCCTTTGAAAAGCCCTTTATTCGCTTATTGTAGCGAGTGGCGATCGCTAGGCAAACCCTCAGCTCGGCAGAGATATTCTCAGCTAGATATCGACATTGGATATCCACTGGACACCCCTTGGAATATACATTTTCAGGTATGGCGCGTCCTTACTGCGATATACCCTAGCAATCCAGACGTACAATTTCTGCAACGTTAGGCGGATAAAACCGGGCTAGAACGCTTAAGATGTTGAATCTCAACATCAAGGTTTAACGCTGTGGCAAGAACTGCGCGATCGCGCTGAGCTGCCCAAATTTCTACCTCAAGATTGTCTGCACCTGCGACACCGATCTCTAGGTTATTGTCGGAAATCTGACAGATTAGGGTTTTGACCCGCTGATTTTTAGTTTTGTCCAACCCAACGGCTATCCTCAGTATTCCTGAGAGAATTTGGATGATCTGACGCTGGGGTTTTGATAGGCGCTTGAATTTTTTGTGCCGTTTAGTCGGAGCTGCCTTGCAGTGGTAGCGAGTGAGATGCCCGATTAAGAGAACTTCTTCATCGGTGAAGCCGCGCGGATCGGCGCGATTGATGATGTGACGCGAATTTTTGTGGTGTTTGCGAAAGGAAATAAATTGACCAATGTCGTGGAGAAGTGCGGCATATTTCAGCAGATCGCGCTCGAATTCATCATACCCGTGCAATTTTTGGGTTTGGTCAAACATCTGCAAGGCGAGTTCGGCGACATGGTCGTTTCGCTGCCAATCGGCTTCGTACTTTTGAGCTAACTGAGCGGCTTTGCGATATCGGAGGTCAGCCTGAATCGGGAAAGTGGTAACTTCTTGAGAATGTCGTTCAAGATAGTCTAAAATCAGCCCTTCGCGCAGAGAGGCATCACAAAGGGTAAGTTCTTTGACTTCGGCCATTTTTAAAAGCTGCACCAGCAAAATGCCGCCAAGATGAATCGCGTCGGCTCGCTTGTTGCTAATGCCGCTGACCTCGGCGCGATCGCTCATCTTCTTTTCGACCAGATCTTCGGTCAGCGCTTCAATATCTTTTAGCTGCACTACTTCGGCATTGACCGATCGCAAGTCATCTCCGGTCAATTCGATATAAGCGGCTTCTCCTAGAGTGCGGATTGTGCCAGACGTACCAATTACTCGGTCAAACCCAATGTTATGCATCTCGTCGAAGGTTTGCTGAGCAACAAATTGGATGTGGGACTCTAGGACATGACGACCTTCACTGCCGACGGAGCTTTTGTCTTCAAACATATCGAGCAGTCGCTGTACTCCAAGATCCAGGCTACGGCCAAACAAGACCTCATGGCGATTGCCGATAACAGTTTCGGTACTGCCACCACCAATGTCAAACACTAGCGCTGTTTTATCCTCAAGGGCGATGGAATTACGGACAGCTAGGAAAATCAGACGGGCTTCTTCTTTACCAGAGATTATTTTTGGAACGAGGCCAGTTTGCTGCACCACCTGCCTCATAAATGCATCACCGTTTTGCGCTTCTCGGATAGCGCTGGTGGCGGCGGTGATCACCTCATCGACTCCGACTTGCTCAGCAAGTTGAACATAGCGGCGAATTGTTTCCAAGCCAGCATTAAATGCGCGATCGCTCAGTCGGTTGGAAGCAAACACTCCTGCCCCAAGCTTGACCATCGCCTTTTCTCGCTCGATCACCCTAAATTTTCGCTGTGAAATCGCTTCCACAATAATCATGTGAATCGAATTAGTGCCGATGTCGATGGCAGCGAGTTTCATAGTTTAGCTAGATTAAGAGATGTGACATCTTTAACACTACTTTTAATCTGGGAATAGTCAAACCTGGCGAAGACATATTTGTTTTCACACGTTAGGGTCTCGCCTTAGACGAGAACAAGTTGTATCGGCTGACGAGGCGATCGCTGAGACGAAAGAGTCTTGACTCAGAGCTTTGATGCTTTCCTTAAGTATTGTTGCTGTGCTCAGAAGTTCGTGTTAGAACCTTTAGCGGAAGCCAATTGTGTTCTTGCGATCCGCCTTAGTTGTTCTTGAGACATCGTAGTTTTGGGTGGTTTGAGAGGATTTCCGAGAAAGAACATCTCTCCTGTAGGATGCTGCTCGCGAAGCGTAACGCACCGCCGATCGGCAACTTGTTTCCAGAAATCGTTGGTTTCCAGAAATCGTAAGTGTTCATGAGCCAGTTTGAATCATCTAGCTTAGAAAGGAGACTGTGACGTTGCCTACGCTCGGGGTGAATATTGACCACATTGCGACCATTCGCCAAGCTCGTCAAACTGTGGAGCCTGATCCAGTAGCGGCGGCTGTACTAGCCGAACTTGCTGGAGCCAATGGGATCACCGTACATTTGAGAGAAGATCGACGACACATACAAGATCGAGATGTCCAACTCCTCCGTCAGACGATTCGCACTCATCTAAATTTGGAAATGGCAGCGACTGATGAAATGGTGGCGATCGCCCTTGAAATTTGTCCAGACTACGTCACCTTAGTCCCTGAGCGTCGTCAAGAGGTCACTACCGAAGGCGGCTTGGACGTAGCGGGTCAGCTTGACCGCATGACAGAAGTTGTGACGCAGTTGCAATCTGCTGACATTCCCGTGAGCTTGTTTATCGATGCAGATGCTCGTCAGATTGAAGCAGCGGCAGCGATGAAAGCGGCCTTTGTTGAACTCCACACAGGCTCATATGCAGAAGCTACAGGAGAAATAGCTCAGGCGAAGGAGCTTGAAGTTTTAGCAGACGGATGCAAACAGGCGATCGCCGCAGGTTTGCGCGTCAACGCGGGCCATGGACTCACCTACTGGAACGTTTATCCCATTGCTTGTCTAGATGGCATGGAAGAGTTGAACATTGGGCATACCATCATCAGTCGGGCGGCGCTCGTCGGGTTAGAGCGTGCGATTCGAGAGATGAAACAGGCCATGCGAGGGCAGTTGTAAGATCGCAACGAGACTGATGTCTACCATGTCTGACCTATGCCCGTCAAAACCAAAGCGACACCAATCAAGTCCTTAAACGTGTTAGTTGATCGACTGCGTCGTCTCGATGTTGGGTTTAGGAGTTGTGGGTTAGCCGCCTTCTCCGCTGCATTGGCTAAAGCTATTGCAACCCGCGCAGCATAAGGTCGAACAAACGACCAAATGAGAGGAGACAGCCATCCTTTTAGCGTGACTGAATACGAAACGCGAGTACCCCACACGGTTGACTCGACTCGATAGATGACTCGTTCTTCGATCCCTGGCAACGCCAAAATTCGAATACTCAACAGTTTGCGATCGTCCACTCGTTCGACAAAAATTCGAATGGGAAACGGACTGAATCGAGTCACCGCTTTATAGATCAGCCCAGGCTTTGGGAGCAGCCCATTCGGAACGTTGGTGCTGGAAATCAGAGGATGCCATGATACATCGGCCAAGTTGACAACTTTTCGCCACAGCTCATCGACTGATGCAGAACTCACCGCTTGAAAGGTCGCAGCCAGCGGCTTAACCCAGCCAGACTCATGATCGGGATTAGAGCTAGAGCTAAATTCTGGCATCGTTGTTCCTCCCATTGCGCGATCGCGCAAAACCTATTCAACAGCAATATGTATCGAGTTTCCTGTATCTCGCTACATTCACAGTTTGTAGCATTTTTATAACAGTGTGTTTGTAAGATGGTACTGACGCGTTACTTATTCTACGAGGCTAGAAGTCTAAGGTGTGACTCACCGCTAAAACTTCATCACAAGGACGGATTTGATCACACTCAAAAACAAGATGGGGGAGTGTGAACTAACACACTCCCCTCAAGATTGTCTTCAATCGCTTAGATGCTGACTACTGTTTATGGGTAAAACAAAAGATCAGGGAAAAAACGATTGAACTCAATTAAGATACCTGCGGTCACAAACATCAAGGCTGTTGCCAACACAGGTGCTGTTGACAAATATTTCAGAAAATTGTCCATCGGGTCATACTCTCCCAAAAAAACATAGTGAAAGCCATGGAAAGGGCGATCGCCACTATCTCGTCGCTCGAAGCGCTTTTGAAACGCCTCTTAACCAGACGTGCCATCCCCTCATCAAGGAGAACTATCGAGGAGAAACAGTGATGTTGGCATCACTTTCGATCAGCTCACCACTTACAAACTCCTTAAAAGCAGACAATGGCCAAACAAATCCTGATAGCATCATCTTGAGTGCCAACGGCACATCGATAATGATTTCTTTTTCTTCAGTCTTTTTGTCATCGCGTATTGCAATCAGGTAAGCACGACTGACCCAACCAATCCAACCTGCAATGTAAAGAAACAACACACTTGGGATTAGAAACTCGCCTGCATGGCTGAGGCGACCATCTACGACCAAGTGAGGCAATCCATCATTGCCACAAAGAAGATTGGACTGACTGTAAAACTCAAAACGCTTCTTCGCCTGCGGCGTAGATGCCGCAGCAGCACGGGCTTGAAATGCTGATGACTCACCGCAAGGTGTTAAACCTGCTACATCTGCAGAGGCGGGTGCTGCAAACCCGAACCACAGAAAACCGGCAAGAACCAGAGCAAACAATCGTTGCATAAAATTGTTTCCCTCTCTTAACAAAGAACAAAGTTTCGTTCGAAATCTTAAAAGTCTTTACACACAAACTAAGCTGTCGTAAAGAGCAGTGTGCATTGCGATCAATCTAACCGAGAGCATCAAAAAGAGTCATTAACTGACTTCAAGAACCCCAGCAGACGTTAAGCACACACTCACGCACAGAGCCGCTATTTTGAACTAAATAAAAGCATTAAGCATTAAGCTTTAAATAACACTCTGTGACTTCATAACGTACCTGATAGGGGTTACTTGATGGCGAAAATTTTAGCAATTGAAACAAGTTGTGACGAAACAGCCGTAGCAATCGTAAAGAACCGTCAAGTGTTAAGTAATGTTGTGTCGAGTCAAATTGACATTCATAAAGTCTACGGCGGTGTTGTTCCAGAAGTTGCATCGCGTCACCATGTCGAAACCGTGAATTGGGCGATCGCTCAAGCCTTTGAAGAAGCGGGTGCGACTTGGTCAGATATTGACGCGATTGCAGCCACCTGTGCTCCCGGATTGGTTGGAGCTTTGCTCGTTGGGCTGACGGCCGCAAAGACACTAGCTATGGTTCACAACAAGCCCTTTTTGGGAGTCCATCATCTAGAAGGGCATATCTATGCGTCTTATCTCAGCGAGCCAGAATTACAGCCTCCATTTCTCTGCTTGTTGGTGTCTGGTGGTCACACCAGCATGATTCATGTCAAAAGTTGCGGCGTTTATGAAACATTGGGGCAGACCCGTGACGATGCGGCTGGAGAAGCCTTTGACAAAGTAGGACGACTGCTCAACCTGGGATATCCAGGAGGCCCCGTGATTGACCGACTCTCGAAACAGGGAAACGCCACGGCATTTCCTCTCCCTGAAGGCAACATTTCGATGCCGAACGGCAAGTTCCATCCCTACGACTCTAGCTTCAGCGGACTCAAAACTGCGGTCTCTCGACTCGTTAAAACGCTTCAAGACTCACCATTAATTCATGCTGCTGAGTCCCAACCTCAATCGCTCTCAAACTCTGCTGGGGAGCCCGCACTGAGTGAAATCAACGACCTTCCAGTTGCTGATGTGGCAGCTAGTTTTCAGCATACTGTGGCGCGATCGCTCACCCGACGGGCGATCGCCTGCGCCTTAGATCATGATCTCAATACAATCGCAGTCGGCGGAGGCGTTGCCGCAAACAGTGGACTGCGACAGCAGTTACGAGCAGCAGGAGACGCTCATCAGATTCGAGTCTTCTTTCCGCCCCTGCGACTTTGCACAGACAACGCAGCGATGATTGCTTGTGCGGCGGCTGAACACTTTGAACAAGGGCACCGATCGCCTCTCACCATAGGTGCCCAATCGCGAATGGCGATCGCCCAGGTAAATCAACTTTATGCTTGAGTTCCCATCTCTCAAGCTCAAACACCTCTGGCTTTAAACCCTCAAAAAACCCTCAGATTTTGATGAGTGAGAACAACTGAGTTTCGAAATAACAATAAGAAATTTCTCAAAACAGATTTTGCGATGTCCGCATTTCTGCGGTTGCCAAAGCAAAAATATGGTTGCAGATTCTGCAAAACTGGGTATTCTGATGAAAGTTCAGAAAAAATCGTGTGCTTGCTAATGCTCTCTGTCCTCTAAACTCTCTGAACCCTCTCTAAAAATGGCATAGTTGCTATAAGCCCACCGAAGCTAGAGGTTGTGAGGAATACAACGTGCCGTGTGTTTGTTATGCCGGGGATTTATATCCGATCGGCTTAGTGATGCTTTTCCAACGACAAATGTTGTCGGTTTACGATAAAGTATTGTTTTCATCCTTACTTTGGGTTGAGGCCGAGAATCAGCTTACACAAGACAAAACGAACGGATATAGTTGAGTACGATAGAGCGAAGCGAAATTTCCCCTGTCGTTGAAAGTGGGATCTGAGGCGGCCTAAGATGATTCGTTGTCAGCAATGCGGGTTTGACAACCCAGATAGTCACAAGTTTTGTCAGCAATGTGGTTCGTCACTTTCTGACGCGGTCAGCGGTCAAGAAAAAATGCCTTCTCAAGAGGCTGCTCATTCTGAAGACGCTGATTCCGCTCATCCCGATTCAGATTCGTCGGTTGAGCATGGCATTGCCGATATGTCTTCTCGCTCCAATGGCGCTGCTGCTGAATCCGAAAGTCATCTCTCTGAACCTTCTCCTGAAACTGTTTCAGACATAGAGTCGGAAGTCGAGTCGCCCGCCGATTCTGCTGACTGGGTCGAAGAAAATGCTCAACCCTCTCACACGGTTTGGCTCGCAATTCTCTTTCCCTCCGCCTTGAATGTTTTTATTCCTGGAATGGGCGATCGCTCATCCCAAGAGCTTTCTGTTGATATTCCGTCTTGTGTTGCAGCCGTCGCACGAGTGATGGGACAGCGGGCTTTTTTAAGCAGTCAACATCGCTATCAAGTTTTGCCGCCTGTCTCGACTTTAAATGTCCATTCTATTGATATCGAGATCAAGGTTCGCGATTGCAAACCTGTCAAACCGACGGTCATAGAGCTGTGGGATGATGCTTCTCTAGAGACAGAGCTTGATTTGACGCTGCCGACTGCTTTCGATTCAGACGGCCCCTTGTCAAGCAGCTTTAGTGAAGAAGAGACAGCAGATATTAACGATATTGGCGATATTGACGATACTCCAGCTCGCTATGAGGACTTTGTAGCGTCTTCGCGTTGGCTTCGTGATAACAAGCAAGAGCGTATCCAAATCGACGTCACGGCTCCGGATGCGGATGATTCTCAGTTGACGCAGGACGATCCGCAAAAGACACTGCCAGCGATCGCCCAGCTCTATCTCATGGTTCAAAATCAGCTCTATCCGTCTCTTCCTCAAATTCACAACGCATGGACTGAAGACGATTGTGCAATCATTGTGCTTGAAGATCGTAGCCATCTCGATTCTTTTGTCGAGAGTTTGAAGCAGCCTAACGTATTGCCTATACAGATTCTCCATTGGCTACATGAAATGGTTGAACTTTGGGCGATCGTTGAGCCATTGTGCTGTCGCCGCAGCATTTTAGAACTTGAAAATCTGAGAGTCGATGAAGATCAAATCTTATGTCTGAAACGACTTCACTTAGAAATCCCCACTAAAGAAGCAACCCTCCAAGATTTGGGTCGAGTTTGGAAGGATCTTTTAGAAGATTTGTCCGTGGTCGCTGAAAACGGATTTACGTCACTTTACCAAGATCTAGAGTCAGGTGACATCACAACGTTAGATGAACTGCGAGAACGGTTGGAGAGTGCGGCTGACCAGATCCACGACGATATGGGAACAGACGAGTCAATCCAAGGCGCAACAGAGCTTTCTGGAGAACCGTCTGTTCAATCTCTAGCGCGCTCGGATACAAGCAATCCAGCGCGTCTGACTACTGACGGGTCTGAAGAAACGGAGATGAGTTGGCTCTCTAACAGTGAAGTTGACGAGAGTCTTAATGAACTCTACTCCGACGCAGATGAGGCACCCACGATTGTGCTGCCGATGCAGGTGTTTAGCCTGATGGACGCAGGCTCAACCGACATTGGACGACAGCGCGATCACAACGAGGATTATTTCAGCATTAATTCCGTCATTAACAAAGAGGACACTCCTTCAGGGCGAACGTTGAGCGGAAAGGGCTTGTATATTCTGTGTGATGGCATGGGAGGCCATGCAGCAGGTGAGGTGGCGAGTGCCTTAGCTGTCTCAACTCTGCAAAAGCACTTTGAAAGCAACTGGGGCGATCGCCTTCCGAACTACGACGACATTCAAACGGCTATCCATAAGGCAAACCAAAGCATATTTGAGCTGAATCAGCAAAACGATCGCCAGGGCAGCGGTCGCATGGGCACAACCCTGGTCATGATGCTGGTGCAGGATACTAAGGTAGCGATCGCCCATGTTGGAGACAGTCGTATTTACCGCTTTGGTCGCCGCTCTGGACTAGAGCAACTAACGGTCGATCACGAAGTTGGACAGCGCGAGATCCAGCGCGGCGTTGATCCTGCGATCGCCTATGCCCGTCCCGATGCCTATCAGCTCACTCAAGCTCTGGGGCCTCGTGGTGAAAAATTCATCAATCCAGATATTCATTTTTTTGATGTCAATGAAGATGTTCTGTTTCTACTGTGCTCAGACGGCTTGTCTGACAACGATTTTCTAGAGCAGCACTCTGCTAGCCATATTGAGCCGATGCTGAGTTCTCAAACCATTCTTGAACATGAGCTTCGTCGCTTGATTGATTTAGCTAATCAGCACAATGGTCATGACAACATTACAGCTGTGAGTGTGAGAATTAAGATGCGCCCCAAGATTCAGGGAATGTAATTCCGCAATTTCACGTATTGTGCATCGGTATGAATTTTGTAGTGTCCTGGGCTAAATCTGGGGACGAGGCATTAGCGATCGGACTTTTTGAAGGAATTCATCAATGCCTATAGTGCTTGCTTGCAATCGCTTTGGCTGAGAGTGATGAGATGATGAGCGATCGCCACAACTTTCCTTTGTCGCACTGCTCTATCCGAGTAGTCGATGAAGAGTTTCTAAATTTCCGTAATTTCTCTGAGTCGAGAGCATCCTGATTGCCCAGCTAATTCAAGAAGAAAGAAGCATAGACAACTACAGGTTTTTTAACTATGCGTCTTCTCTCCCTAACCATCTTGGCTGGTATCTTGGCTCTGGGTGCAACTACGGTCGGAAGCTCTTTTTCTTCTAAGACTGAAGCCTCTCATCCCTCTAACACCGAGTATGTTGCTCAACAAAACGGTCGGAATTCTACGGTTCACCGGGGAAGCGGCCGTCGTCAGATTTTGGCTACAACGGTTTCTTCCATTCATCACTAAGGTTTACACGATCCGTCATTAAAATGTGGATTACTGTACCTAGTCTAACTTTGCCTTAGATACTGCAGAGATGCCCTTTCCGACTCGACACTGATGCCTTCAATCATCCAACAGAGTTGATGACATCGTGTGGAAAACGACGGGCAGAGAACAAAACGCTTCTAGTAGAAAACGCTTTTTTCCCAATCGGCGCTTGTCACCCTAGACTCAAGGGTCTAAGACTCGATCGATTCCTGAAGCTGCTGAATTTGATATTGGGCATCTTCGTAACAATTGATCAACCCCGAGTCTAAGCAAAGCTGAGCAGATTTTTCCAAGTCTGCGACGGCCTGTTCGAAGTCTCCTTCATCCCAGTAAGCCATGCCTCGGTCATAAAAGGCAAGCGCATGGGACGAATCCAGCTCAATCGCCTTTGTATAATCGGCGATCGCTCCCATTCGATCGCCGATCTCCAACCGAGCTAGCCCCCGGTTATAGTAAGGGTCGGCATCTTGGGGATCGAGATTGATGGCAATATTCAAGTCTTCAATGGCTCCGACTGGATCACCCAGCCGTCGCCTCACCAAGCCTCTGTTTTGGAAGGCTGCGACAGAATTAGGTTCAAGTCGGCTCGCCTGAACACAGTCGGTAATCGCATCTTGATGGTTACCCAAGTTTGAACGCGATAGACAGCGGTTGAGATAAGCTGCCGCCAGATTCGGATCGTTTTGAATTGCCTCGCTATAGTCTTCAATAGCTCCTTTATCGTCTCCCAGTTCGGCTCTGACCGTCCCTCTGTTGACGTAGGGTCGGGTTGCAGTTGGGTCGATCTGAATTGCGGCTGTATAGTCTTCAATGGCTCCTTGGCGATCGCCCAACTCAAAGCGGATGTTTCCTCGATTGAAATAGGCCATTGCATTGTTATCGTCCAGCGCAATAGCTCGAGTCAGATCCTCTTGTGCCTCTTGCAGTTGATCGTTTTGAGCATAGGCCACGCCTCGCTTTAGATAGGCATCAGCGCTTGGCGCGATAGACAAAGCACGGGTATATTGAGCGATCGCCTTTTCCTCATCGCCTTGATTTTCCAGCGACTGCGCTTGGCGTAAATTGTAGGCCGCCCAGAGTCGCTGGGGCACTTGCCCCAACAGGGCTGCTCCGACGAGCAGCACGATTCCTCCTAAGCCTAAGAGCATTAGAGAAGTGCGATGGGTAGAACGTTCCCGTATGGGCTGTCTCTGAGTCATGGTTCGAGTCGCTGTCTTCGTCGGAAACCCAGACAACACCTTCGCTTTGACTGCCTTCGTGAGCAAAGATTTAGACATGGCCTGCTCAGCCAAATCATCACTCTTTTCTGACTGCTCAAGCTCCGACCATCTTGAAACTGCGTCTAGATCCTCTAAAACCACACCGACGGCATGATAACGGTGCCTATGTTGGGGGTGGGTCATCCGATCTAGGATTTTACAAAACTCTGCACTCGCCCGTGCGTAGTTATGCCACAACAATGATTCAGGAATGTTGCTCTGCCGTGTTCCTGACTGCCTTAGCTGTTGTAAGTCTTCAGCCGACAAACCCGTGAGAGCCTGAATGCCAATCATCCCAACCGCATAAATATCATGACCAAATTGGCGTTTCCCATTCCCCCACTCGGGTGCCACATAAACCGATGCTCCGGTGGCAGACCGAAGATCAGAGCCATTGGTGTCTCGGCCATTTTGGGCACTAATCTCCTTAAAAATCCCAAATCCTGTTAGCACCAAATTGCCATCGCTTTGGCGTTGGACAATGTTGGAGGGTTCAATGCTGCGATGAATGATTCCCCAGCTGTGAACAACCACGAGAATTTTGAGGATTTCTCTAAGTAGTTGACAAACAACCTCTTCCGACAATCGCTGTCCTGGCTTGAGAATTTCCAAGAGCGATCGCCCCTCAATATATTCCTCAACTAGGTAGAAGCTTTTGTTGTCCTCAAAATAGTCAATAATTTTCGGGATTTGGTCATGACTACCCATGTGCTTCAGGGCTTCGGCCTTTTTCCTAAGCAACATCAAAATGAAGCTTAGTGCTTTTGGCGTCTTTCCCTGAAGAGGAAGTTGTCGTATGACCCGACTTGGCTGATCGTCAAAAAACGAATCTGTCACCAGGTAGGTTTTTCCATTATGGTTAGAACTTAACGGCCTAATGAACCGGTAGCGGCCACCCAAGAGCTGACTGCCTGTCATCGTCACTCCTAAACAGACAAATGTTTTGGCGACTTGTTCGAAAAATCACATCCCAGCAACTCCCATTGTTAGAGACAAAGATGTTGCTAAAAAAGGACAAGTCCGACTTACTATAAACCCAGAGCAAACTCTATGCTAGAGATGTAGCCAGATACGCGAGCATTTCAGTCTTTTCACGTAATCTGTGCTGATACGACGATCTCTAACCACCGCAGCGGCAGAAAATGAGACGACCTTCGTTTCTTGAACAAGGTTTTCGATAGAACATTAGATTGAAAAGTTGAACCTTTGAGATAGCCAATGCTCAAGAGGCTCACGTGTCAATTGAGAGAAGCGGTGACGACTGGCTTCGGCTTCTCACTACGGTTCGAATCTGATTTGAATCGGTACTGAAAATAATGAAGCCTGAGCAATAGTACATTTCAGGAACAGGATATCTCTCCGCTATTGGAGAATGCATTGTCTCTAGGGTAGCGAACTACCCAACAAAGCGAACGCCTCAGCCAAAATTTCTGTCTTAAGGCGCTGATCGGCTAGACCAATTGGATGGGTGGCGATCGCCACCTGACGCCTAAGCTTTGTCCAGATCAGCCTGGCGGCCAGCCCATTGCGCGCCCGCCCAAAATGTGGAGATGGAGATGATACACCGTTTGTCCGCCATCCTCACCCGTGTTGATGACTACTCGATAGCCATTCGTTAGTTCGAGCTGTTCAGCGACTCGCTTCACGGTTAGAAGGAGGTGCCCCATCAGAGCATGGTCGTCTGATTCGGCATCAGCTAGTTTGGTAATGGGCTTTTTGGGAATCACCAAGACATGAACCGGAGCTTGGGGATTTACATCTTTGAAAGCAAGGCAGAGATCATCCTCGTAGACGATATCGGCTGGAATCTCTCGCCGAATAATTTTGCCGAAAATAGTGTCTTCACTCATGATGATGGAACCAAAGTCTTCACCTCTGAAATTCTAAGGCTTCGTGGTTCTTCCACAACATGATGCTTTATCGTAATGCTGAAGAAGAAGGCATTCGATTGTGGAACCCGAGATCTGAACTTAGCGCATCACTTTTGTTCAGCAACGGCTAGACGAAGACCTAATGCAATGAACAAGCTGCCTGTCAGCTTGGATTGAAGAGTTTTCCAGCTTGAGCGAATGCTAATTCTAGAGCGAACCGAATCGATCACGGCGGCTAATCCCATGAGGTAAGCGCTGGAAGAGATTGCAATGATGCTTCCTAGCACGATGCTTTGTAACGCCACTGAGCCACGGCTAGGATCGACAAACTGCGGCACAAACGCCAGGAAGAATAGAGCGGCTTTGGGATTGAGTAGATTTGTCAAAACTCCTTGAGCAAAAGCTTTCCAGAGGTTGACCTTTTGAAGATTTTGAGTAGGAGAGGGGCGATCGCCATTCAAAATGGCGCGCACTCCCAGATAAATCAGATACGCCGCACCTGCATACTTCACCACCATGAATGCGAGAGCAGAGGTCATCAGCACGGCAGAGAGGCCGATCGCAGCGGCAAGCGTATGCCCCATATTTCCAACAAAAACACCCAAAGCGGAGGCAAGTCCTGCATTACGCCCCTGCCCCACGCTGCGGCTGACCACATAGAGGGTGTCGGGGCCTGGGGTGATCGCAAGAATAAAAGTGCTGATCAGGAATAATGACAGGTTTGACGCGTTTAGCATGGTTCACCCTCCAGAGTACTGCTGCTCAGTTTAGCGCGATCGCCAAACGTTCAATTCTAGATATTCGTTGTTTTCAAGACCTGTTTTTTGGGAATTCTGAACATCGGGTGTATCTCATCAGGAATCGCGAATGCTGGCACGAACATGGAGCGCGGCGCTGGTCGGTATTGATGCCGTCAAGGTCGGAGTCGAGGTCGATATTGCTGGGGGGCTTCCCGGCATTGTGGTAGTGGGGTTGCCTGACATGGCTGTTCAGGAATCGCGGGAGCGGGTCAAAGCAGCGCTTAAAAACGCAGGCTATGCCTTTCCCATGCGGAAAATTGTGATCAACCTGAGTCCTGCAGATTTGCGGAAAGAAGGCCCCAGTTTTGATTTGCCGATTAGCATGGGAATTTTGGCTGCCTCGGAACAAGTGAATCCTCAGCTTTTAGACAGTCACCTATTTCTTGGGGAGGTTTCTCTAGATGGCAGTTTGCGTCCGGTAACTGGAGTGTTGGCGATCGCTGCTGCTGCCCAAAAGATTGGCTTACCGGGAATTGTTGTGCCTGAAGCAAACGTCCGGGAAGCGGCTGTGGTGAAGGGGTTGAAGGTTTACGGATTCGCCCATGTTGCCCATGTTGCAGATTTTCTCAACAACCCTGCAAACTATTCTCCTGTTGAATTTAATGGAGAACAGGAACTCGCGCGATCGCCCTACACCGGGCTGGATCTGAAAGATGTGAAAGGACAGGCTCAGGCGCGGCGAGCTTTGGAGATTGCGGCGGCAGGCGGACACAATGTCATCTTTGTTGGGCCGCCGGGAAGTGGAAAGACGATGCTGGCTCGACGATTGCCCAGCATTTTGCCACCTCTTTCCTTTGACGAAGCTTTAGAAGTGACTCAAATTCACTCTGTTGCAGGAATGCTGCGCGAAAAAGGAGCGTTGGTCAACGAACGTCCTTTTCGCAGTCCCCACCATTCAGCGTCTGGCCCTTCTCTGGTCGGAGGTGGCAGCTATCCCAAGCCAGGAGAGATTTCTCTTGCCCATCGTGGGGTTCTTTTTTTAGACGAACTTACGGAATTCAAACGCGATGTTTTAGAGTTTCTGCGCCAGCCGCTGGAAGATGGTTCGGTCACAATTTCCCGCACTCGCCAATCGGTGTCATTTCCATCTCAGTTCACTCTCGTAGCCAGTACCAATCCCTGTCCTTGTGGCTACTTCGGCGATACGATTCAGCCCTGCACCTGTACTCCCCGTCAGCGAGAAAGTTACTGGGCGAAGCTCTCTGGCCCCCTCATGGATCGCATTGACCTGCAAGTTGCAGTCAATCGTCTGAAGCCACAAGAAATCACGCGGCAGTTTTCCGGAGAAGGGTCAGCACCCATTCGAGAACGGGTACAGATTGCGCGCGATCGCATCCAGCAACGGTTCAAGCAAGACACCCCTCGATGCAACGCCGAAATGCAGAGTCGGCATCTGAGGCAGTGGTGTGCGTTGGATGAAACCTCCACTCAACTTCTAGAAGGAGCGATCCGAAAACTCGGACTGTCAGCCCGAGCTACGGATCGCATCCTCAAAGTGTCTAGAACCATTGCAGATCTAGCAGAAGATGAAACCTTGCAGTCTCATCATGTTGCAGAGGCGGTTCAATATCGCACAATTGATCGAATGCAGTGAATCGAATGCAGGAATCTGAGAGGGCTAGATGGCGATCGCCCGTTCAAAATCAGGACGATTGGCATAGGTCGGAAAGAAATCACTCAGCTCACAGACCTCAATTATCATGGAGACCTGTCCTTGCAGAGATGAAAGCGCGAGAATGCCGCCTCGTCGCCGGACAGATTCAAACGTAGATACCAAGATTCCTAATCCACTACTGTCAATAAACGAAACGTTTTGCAAATCAAGCAGGAGATAATTGCATCCGGCATCTAGACAGTTGAGAGCCCAGCTTTGAATCTCTACAGCATTGTGATAAAGCACACAATGCTTAGGCTTAAACACTTCTATGGTCAACATCATACATTTATTCGAAATGAGGAACACACGACAAGGGATAGGCAATAGAACAACAACCGATAAGAAAACACAAGACGAGAATTTAGATAGAAAAACTAAAGTTCTCTAACTAAAATGAGTTGTCTTTCATCGGTCAGGAAAGTGAGTTTTTGAAACTTCTTTTGAAACTTTTGGTTGTCAAATACGATTTTCAATGCGTTGATATCAGAGCAAGCTGCACAGAAGTAATAATCGGTAGCACCTCATCAATCCTGATCAACGAATTTCTACTCGCTTTAAAGGTGGAATTGAATCAGATGAGACCTACTGTCAGGGATGTAGTAGAGTTGCCCTACAGGCGAACTTATCCTGCCCTTAAGTCAAATTTAACACTTTAAATCAACCAAGCTATATGTAGAAATAGCTAGCAAAGATAAATGCTAGATGTTTTTTTCGTGGAAGCTTCAGGATGTAAAGCTCACGCCTATTAAGTTTGTAGACGGCAGCGAGCTAAAACCGAAAAGTAGTGCGGAATATGCTGACAATCGTGTCTGGATTACCACTATCCTGATTTGGTGCGGTAATCCAGATGATGCCAGGTGTCAGAGAAATAAAGTCTGAGAGCTGCAATCGATAAAAGATTTCTAGATGTAGCGAGGTGTCATTAGACAAAACCCCCAAGGTGTCGGACGATACTCCCTCTAATCCTCCCAAGTAAGGCTCTGACCCAATCGCTACACCAGCCAAGCTATTGGGCAACACCAAATCGGGAAAAGCAGCTCCTAAACCGTAGTACCAAATGTCTCCTGTCGCCCGGTCACTAACGTTCAAGTCGGTGTAACCGCCAAAAGCATGGAGAGTCACTCGATGGCTGACTCGATAGGCTGCCTGTAATCCATAAGAATTTGTGGTTGCGGTGGCATCAAGCGCCGTATGGGTGACGTTGGCAAGAGCTGTTCCTACCTGAAAAATTTCGCCCTCTGCGTAGTCGAAGATCGCGTTTCCTGATGTGTGGACTCCCCGTACATAGGTCGCTCCAACCTGAAGGCGATCGCTCGGTGAATAGCTGAGCTGCGCAAGCAGCGCTGAGTCTCCGTTAAACAGCCCGTCTCCAGCGTCGGGAGATTGTGCTGATTCGGCAAAATAGCCTGCCGACAGCGCGAGCCGCTCTTGCTCATCGAGAAAAAGATTGGCTCCAAACCCCGTCCCACCGCCAATACTGTAAATTGGGCTGGATTGGCTAAATGCAGAAATTGAGCCGTTGCCCCCGGTGTAGTCTTCAAAATAGGGGCTGAAGGTGTCTTGAACGTAGTAACTATGCAAACCGCCGACTGCACTCACATACATCGACAGGCGATATGGGCTAGGCCCAGGCAAGCCAACGTCCACAGGAAAGGTGTAGCTGAGAGTCTCAAGTGTAATATTGCTGTCGGTGTCGCCTCGAATCGCAGAGGATAGAGTTCCCTCGGCGGTGCGATCCAGATCGGCTGAAGTCACTTGTTCCAGGGTTGGAGCGCTTCTAGAGGCAAACCGCGCCAGAAACTCATCCCGTCCCGTGAGTCGAGCGGTCAGATCAAGCCGAAGACGACGCTGAAACGTCGTCGAGATGGTTCTCTCGCCACCCGTCTGATCCACGATCGCCATTGTCGCCTCACCATTCAGACGGACGAGGGGCGAGACTCGATTTACTTCCAACGCAAAAACTCGCCGCTCTTGGTCGCTCAGCCGCTCTTCCAGAGACTCCATCTCTACTCTAAATTGCTCGGTCAGACGAGCCCGAATTGCAAACTCTCGTCGGTTGATATAGCGACTGTTGTTGTCTTGCAAGCGAAGTTCAATGCGACTAAGCACCTCCTGCAAAACCACTGCAAACTCGTATCGACTGAGCGATCGCCCTTCTGTAATTGCTGGCGAAAGAGTGGTGAGATCGATGCCGTGCTGATCGATCAGCTGCTGCAGCTGCTGATATTCCCAGTCGGTGGGCTGAATGGCCGCAACCTGATGCACCAAAGGCAGAGATTCTAACCCTGGTGTAGGTTGAAGTCGCGAATCGTAAGTGTTTGAGGTGTCTACCTCTGAGGCATCTAAACGAGGAGAGGTGGACAGTGAAAATTCCTGGGCGATCGCCCCTTGCGAGGCTCCTCCCCACACACTACAGGCCAGTCCAATACTTGCGCAGACTCGTCCAGACAACCTTGCCATCGCCGCCATCCTCACATCTGCTCTATTCTACGTGCGATCGCTCGGTTCTCAGGTCAAATGCTGAGTGCCCTATTCAGCAACAGTGATTTGGCGATCGGGCAGGTGACGGAGTTACTGTCTGATCGGGGGCGATGCGGGCTACGCCCAGGCAAGCCAACGCCACTGTCATTCTTTGAAACCACATTCTTTGAAATCACATTCTTTGAAATCACTCTTTGAAGTTCTGAGACGTCGCTGTGCCCGCTTAGCGAATCGTGCCATTGAGCGAGTCATCGAAGCGATTCTTGCAGAGATTGAGAAATTGTTGAGGAAAATTG
>JGI12048J13642_10729998_pt1 | contig 24067 bp, 23 predicted proteins | sample ElkSlonscriptome_16_FD_13642 | JGI IMG/M metagenome (IMG submission 13642)
AAACGAATACGCTCTATCAAGCGCTGGTTTATAGCGCTAGAACGCTCGAAGTAGAATCACGCCAAATAGAATAGCCAATGGATGATACAGTTAGAGGAAGACACACCAGCCTGACCAGATTGGCTTCACGGTAACAGTCTATAGCCCGATATGCCACTTCGGATCGTTCGCGAAGAACTCATTGATGGATTCAACCGGTTATTACAAAACTTCATTGACTTTGTCCGTTGGCGAGATGAACCCGAGTGTGTTCCGCGAACTTTGATTGAATTTCCCTGAGAGCTTGTCTAGGTCGCATTGAAGATGAGCTGATATGTCAGTCCTTTCCAAATCGAAGTCGATAATGGGGGTGGAACCGTCGATCTGAACTATTTGGTGGGAACCAAGTGCAACCGGCCTAAGTTAGTATAACCTGAAAGATCTACATTGACAGTTTATGAAGCTCATTAACTGGGGTCTTGTGTTTAATTTGCGTCGTGTCTAACTTAAAGTTTGCTTGTTTGAAAAGGCTTTAGTTGATACGAGTGTCGATTGTCCATCAATAGCACTTACAGTGATATGAGCTGCAGAGGGCGCCACGGTGAATGTTCCGTCTGAATTAAACAGGGGCTCTGTCACCGGAGACAGAACTATGGCTAAACTACAGAAATACCATCATGATCATTCCAAATCCAGCGGATCAGCAAGTTGTCTTCATCGGGTTATATTTCAGCGGCTTAAATTATGGGAGCGATGGTCTTTGCAAAAGTTTCGGAATTGGATTGCCTCCGTACTTTCGACGTTAGTTGTCCTTGGTAGCTTCGGTAATCTCGTACATGCAGCGGCCGTGAATCCTGGCGGTGAATGCGTTATCAGCAACCAGTGCGACCCAAGAGCGCAAATTTATTCGAAGCTCCGGGGCGTAGCAAAGGAAGGTTCAGATGCATCTACCACATATAGCTATTTCAACAGACCAAGCACATCAGGGCGGGTAAAAGCTAAATATAAACAGGTACAGTTAGATAATGACGACGCAATAGCTCAGAAATTTGGCGGAGCCGGCTCCGCCGACAGTAATCGCCACGAAGAGGCGATTGACACTTATAGCGAAGCCATTCGGGAAAACCCTGATGACCTGGAAGCACTCCTCTATCGCGGCAATGCCTTGCTCGATCTGCAGCGCTATGAGGAGGCGATGGTCGATTTCGAAGAGGTGATTCGTATAGATTCCGATTACGCAATTGGACACAATAATCTTGGGACCGTGCTTTTACGTATTCAGCGCTACGAAAAGGCACTTGCCGCGTTTGACGAGGCAATCCGGATCAACCCTGATTATCCCGAGGCACACTACAACCGCGGAATTACCCTTAGAAATCTTCAGCGCAGTGAAGAAGCAATTGCCACCTTTGACAAGGCGATCAGCTTAGATCCGGAGGATGCCGATTTACACTACAATCGAGGCATTGTACTTGCAGGTCTTGAACGAAATGAAGCGGCGGTTGACGCTTTCGACGAAGTCATCCGCATCGCGCCTGATGATGCCGACGCTCATTTCAGTCGCGGAAACGCGCTCGCAGCTTCTCAGGATTACGAGGCAGCCGTTTCCGCCTACCAAGAGGCGATCCGAATACATCCTGATCATGCCGATGCACATTTCAATCTTGGATTAGCCTTCAGAGAGCTTCAGCGCAATGAACGTGCGATTGCTGCTTACGCGGAAGCGCTTCGGTTAAATCCTGATTATGCGGAGGCACAATATAATCGGGGAATAGCGCTTTCCGACCTGCAACGCTTTGACGAAGCAATTGCTGCCTACAACGAGGCGATCCGGTTAAATCCTGGGGATGCCGCTGCACACAACAATGTCGGAATTGCGCTTGAAGCGACTATGCGTTTTGAAGAAGCGATTGCTGCCTATGAAGAGGCCATCCGGTTAAGTCCTAAAGACGCCACTGCACAGCTGAATCGCGGAATCATACTTGAGAAGCTTGAGCGTAATGAAGAGGCACTAGTCGCGTACGAAGAGGCTATCCGGTTAGATCCTGAATTAGCTGTCGCACGCCAAAACCGGGACGCCCTATTAAATCAGTAGTGAGTACCTGTAGACTAACTATCGCTCCACAGCCAACCATTGTATTCGATGAAACGCTGTAAACGATTCTGTGCTAGCGGAGCGCTTGATTTTCATATAAAGAAGATTTGGACTAGAGCGCAGTACGCTGGAGCTTTACTTCGCAGAAAGACTGCCGACTACGCGATCTTTTGTTTGGTTAAGAATTCTGGCTTTTCCCTGTCGTGGAGACCAAGACACAACATCAACGCAAAAACAAAGGGGGTCGTTTCGTGTGTAGAAGAGCACTGGCGCTTTATTTTGACCCGTATTGAGCATTACACCAGTTCTAGGCCGCATTACGCTCAGAGCTGAAATAGTGATCGGTCTCCTAAGAAGTAAGGTTGCTACTCGGACTGGCAGCCGCCGATATCCGGCGGTGGATCGTCAAGTTGCCCTCTATCTACTTCTTGTTCTCCAGTCTTGCTCAGGCAGACAGTTCATCCTGGATACCGCGGGAACCGATGCGAGTTAGATTAGCCAGCTTTTCTGGATCATTTTGGCTGGCGCCTTCGTTCTTTGGATTGGCATGATGGGCCTGTACCTGTTCGTGACCATGATTCGTCCAGGTAAGCTTCGAAGAGGCATAGCGGAAGGTATCGTTATTGGAGGTGGTATTGTCCTGCCGCTCGCAGTGTTAGTACCATTGCTGGTATGGGCTAGGCATCATTCCAGATCAGCGCGTAGTTGGAGACAGCTTGCGCATAAGGGTTAAAGCAGAGGAATGGTGGTGGCGAGTCGAGTATTTTCCTCCCGGCAATACCGCGCCAATCATCAGCGCTAATGAGATTCGGCTGCCTGTGGGGCAGCGCACCGAGCTTGAATTACAAGCCGCCAGAGGCATCCATTCGTTGTGGATTCCCACGCCCGGCGGCAAGACAGACATGATCCCGGGCCGGGTGAATCGCATGTCCCTCGAGCCCCAGGAAACAGGTATTTTTCGCGGATAGTGTGCAGAGTTTGTGGTCTGTCCCATGCCCTGATGGCCCTATAGGCGGTCACGATGGAACCAGGAGCCTTCAGTATCTGGTTACGATTGGAAGCGGCGCCCGCGCGCAATGCTTCAGACCCTGATGCCGGCAGAAGCCATTTTCTTTCGGAAGGTTGTGGGGACTGCCACACGATTCGCGGAACAGCAGCGAGAGGCACAGGTGGGCCAGATCTAACCCATTTTGGTGGTAGAAAATCATTGGCTGCTGCCACGCTACCACACAACGAATAGGCGCTTGTGCGTGGGATTTACAACGCCAAGGCTATCAAACCAACCGCTGAGATGCCTCCCAATGCCTATCTCCCGCAAGTTTATCTTGAGTCCATCGCAATCTGGCTAATGAGTCTCGAATGATGACCTTGAAGAATGCGACCGAAATGGAACTTGATGGGGAGCCGGATAGGCCATGGTCACCGACCGAGAAAATGGTGGCCGAAGAAGTTCTCCTGGAGGTTCAGGATGAGCAGAAACACCGATTGAGAGAAGCCTGGAAGGCTCCTACGGGCTGGCGATATTGGACCGCAGTGAATAATTCTGAGGTAGGTTTGTGGTACTGTCTCAGCGCCTTGAACTTCATGTAATCTGCAGGGGTGCTGGCCTTACTCATGCGGGTTCAGCTGGCTGCCCCCGACAATGATTTCCTCTCTGCGGATCGTTTTAACCAATTCTTTACGATGCATGGCTCCGCCATGATGTTTCTTTTCGCCGTTCCTCTTTTTGAAGCGATTTCTATCCTCATATTGCCAGCACTTCTGGGAGCGCGGGATATGCCGTTTCCTAGACTCTCTGCCTACCATTTCTGGTGTTTTGTCATTGGTGGATTTTTTTCATGGGTTCATTGCTCTTTGGCGTGGCGCCAAATGTGGGTTGGTTCATGTATCCGCCCTTGGCGACGCAGCAGGGAGGGATGGAGTCGGACATCTGGTTGCTGGGACTTTCTTTTATCGAAGTGGCGTCTATCGCGGCCGCCGTCGAGTTAATCGTTGGGGCGCTGAAATGTCGACCACCAGGTATGCGTATCAATCTGATGCCGCTGTATGCCTGGTACGTACTTGTTGTGGGTGGGATGATCGTCTTCGCTTTCCCGCCACTCATTGCCGGTGATTTTCTGTTTGAGATAGAACGAACGTTCTACTCTCCTTTCTTCGATTCAGAGCGAGGCGGAGATCCCCTGCTTTGGCAGCATCTGTTCTGGATCTTCGGACACCCCGAAGTTTATATTGTATTTCTGCCCTCCATCGCGATTGCTGCCATGGTGGTTCCGACTGCTGCAAACAGGCCGATCGTGGGCTATTCCTGGATTGTGCTTTCCGCGGTAGGCGCTGGGTTTTTGTCTTTCGGGCTTTGGGTCCATCACATGTTTACCACCGGGCTGCCTAATCTCAGTCTGGGTTTGTTCTCTGCTGCGTCGGAAGCAGTCGTGATCCCAACTGGGATTCAGCTATTCGCCGTTGTCGCAACTCTAATGGTAGGGCGCGTCACCATGACAGTGCCTATGCTCTGGATCGCTGGAGCGCTCGCCATTTTCGTAGCCGGTGGGCTGACCGGAGTGATGGTGGCGATCGCACCTTTCGATTGGCAGGTACACGACACCTATTTCATTATCGCTCATCTTGATTACACACTCTTCGGCGGGATGGTGTTTCCGGTGATCGGAGGTCTGTATTACTTTTATCCGTTCATTCGTAAAAAAAAATGATGTCACCCAAATTAGGACGGATTTCCTTCTGGGTCACTTCTAGCGGATTAAACCTTTGCTTTCTTCCCATGCATGTCACAGGACTGCTGGGTATGCCGCGAAGAGTCTTTACCTATCCTGGAGATATGGGCTGGAACGCGCTGAATATGGTTTCTACCGTGGGGGCGTTTGTGTTGGCCACAGGCATTGTGATTTTTACCTGGGACCTGGTGCGTCCCAGGGGGAAACAACCGCCTCCATCGAGAAATCCGTGCCAGGCGGGAACATTGGAATGGAGTCAAGACATTCCAGAAGAATTCTGGGGGGCGCGATCGGTGCCCTACATATCTACTCGCTACCCCTTATGGCAACAGTCAATGGTGGTGGTGCGCATGGATGCTGGTCGTTTTTATCTTGCGGATTCAATTGAGGGTTTAAGAGAGACACTGGTGACCTCTGTGATCGATGCCAAACCCTTGCACGTTCTCTGGGTAACCGGGCCTGCCGTTATCACGATGCTGGCGGCCCCATTCACCTGCGGCGCCTTCATTTTTCCTACCTTTCACTGGTATACCGCTTCGGTGATCAGTGGGATTTTGGCGGTGATCTGTATTTGTAATTGGCTCTGGACGTCGACGGCAGAAATTCCCATTACACAGAAAATGGATGTCGGGCTTGGCCTTAAGCTCCCAGCTTATGTATCAGGTCCAATTGCCGTCGGCTGGTGGGGTATGTTTATCATCATGCTCGCCGACGCGGAAGCTTTCACGAGCCTTATCTTTGGCGTTTTTTTCTACTGGACGTCAGGTAACGATTTTCCACCTCCGAACGCGACGCTCGCGAATACCGGCCTTGTCGTATTGGCCATGGTATTACTCATACTCAGTTGGCTGCTCACATTGGCAGCAAGACAGGCCAATCGGGTAGGTGGAAAGAACCGTGCCCGAAATTACCTTTCTATCGCGCCGTTAATCGCCGCCGGTGGCATCTACGCATTTTTGGAGTCAATACGGATCAATGAATTGGATCCTACCAGCCACGTTTATCCTGTCGTAGTTTGGGCGTTGGTTGTCTGGACTATTGCGCATTCTGTTGCGGGTATCGTCATGCAGACCTATTGTGCGCTGCAGCTGGCGTTCAAGCGCGTCGATCGACACCATGATGCACCCTTGTGCAATATCACCATATTCTGGCATTTTCACGCTATTTCCGTGCTGGCAACTGCCGCCCTCATTGGCTTGTTGCCAAGCTTGGTTTAAAGACGTCAATGGACGTTCAGCGCCGAGAAATTACCGTAGAGAAATGGGCACTCCTGCGGCTGACTTTCGGGCCACTAGTATGAGCGCTGCATTTTGTGATCTGCTACGCTACGGAATCAATATGGAGTGTCAAATTTACTACCAGTGTTGGCGATTCATTTACCTTGCGCATTGCCCTCGGAATTATCTCGGTGTTGGCTCTGGCAGGTGTCATCTGGCTGGCTTGGCGCGCCTGGAAGCAATGGGACTATTTAGAAGATCTGAACTATGAGCACAGTGCCGGGACGGCAGAAGATCGACATGAATTTCTAGTCCATGCCGGTTTTCTGCTCTCTGTGTTAGCGATTTTGGGCATTATTTTCACAGGCTTGCCGCTGCTTTTAATTAATGGATGCCTATGAGAGCACGGCTCACTCTTATCGTGGCGATCATCCTGTGCTTATTGGCGCTACTCCCTCCGGAACAAATGGCAAACGCTTCGCCGTTTGTTGGACAAATGTTCGCACATTTGTTGATGGTGGTGATCGTACCGCCACTGCTGATAGTCGTAATGAATTCCCGAGCGAGACTTGTATCCATAGGTCCGCTTCTTGCCGCCACATTCGAGTTTGTTGTGGTCTGGGGCTGGCACTTGCCCCTTCTCTATCGCGCGGCAAGAAATTCACTAACATCCTTCCTCTTGGAACAGGGGCTGTTTCTGGTTGCTGGGCTTCTGGCGTAGGGCTCCAGTTTCTGCCAGGTCAGGTCACTGGCCAGGTGTGAGTTGAATCCTGCACAAGTCCTTTGAGAGCTCTGTATAGTTCCGTGCGCCCGCTGAGAGTGAGTTATCCAGATTCACTGAGGAAATGGCGATTCTAGGTGCGAGTCACTATGACAGTGCCTGCAGGTTCTGCCATGGAACCCCCGGGGAAGAATGCAATGCGACTGTGCAATCCATGGAGCCACTGCCACCACCTATCAACGAAGCAGTCACACAGTGGTCGGCGGCTGAACTCGGCTGGATAACTCGCGAAGGCGTAAAGATGACTGGTATGCCTGCCTTGGCTTCATCCAGAGATGAAGAGATCTGGTCGGTAGTCGCTTTTCTCCTGCTTGTGCCAGAGCTAAGAATTGAGGACTATGAGTCCATGGTAAACAGAGGGCTGGCTCCCGACGACCCTGCGTTGGCCTAGTGTGCGACCTGTCATGGTCTGACCGGAAATTCTGACAACTCCCATATACCAAGGCTAGGTATCCAACAACCGGCGTATTTGCAAGCGGCCCTCAAACTTTATAAGAAGGAGGAAAGAGAGCGGCATCATGAGTCACGCCAGCAGCCAGTTTGACGAAAAGACGCTCGCACGGTTGGCTTCTCATTATGGGAGACAGTCGACGGATAACAGCAGTTGGGGCGCGGAGTTGGTTCTCGTACGGCAGGGTAGAGTATTGGCCAGTGCCGAGAGTGAGGACAGCGACATACCTGCCTGTCGCGCCTGTCACGGGCCGTGGCCGGAAGCATTGAACAGGGAGTTTCCCTCACTGGGGGGGGCAGTCTCCAAATTTTCTCATTGACCAACTCAAAATTTGGCGCGACTCAGAGAGGGGTGGGAGCCAGCGCCATGAACTTATGGCCGAATCGGCGGCGTTCCTGGAAAACGATCAGATTGAGGCTCTGGCTGCCTATTACAGTTTATTGGAGGCTGAAAAAATCAATGCGGTGACTGACTGAGAAAGGGAATATATAACAAGCTGCTTGGTTCCAGTCTCATTATTAGGATTCGTTACTATCGTTACCTGTCACCCCGCTCCTTGGACCTGACATGTGTAGGTAAAAGAGTCCGGGCTGCGGATTGCTGAATCACCCTACGCTAATCTGTGAGACCCCGTCTGTGAACGCAACCTTGATTTGGCTGAGCGGAACTCCAGCAGGAAAAAAGCGTTAGCTTTTGACTCAGATGAGACTGCGCCTAGGCGCAGTCTCGACAGCACTTGAAGTCATCATTTAAAGGGACAATAGGAGTACCGCCGCATCCCTCAGCAGAAATGGAGAATCGCAATCGATATTAAAAATACGCTTCAAATATCTCGCAAGATCTTGTGGCCCTGGTTGGTCGCCACTGTCGCAACGGCAGTGGTGGGTTCGATAATCCAGTCGAGTATCAATCTGGTGGAAATTTCTGACATGGGCACCACTTTCGGCCCAGGAGACTGGCTTCAGACAATCGGCAATGATTTGCTGACTTTCGCACCGTTTTTTGCCTTGATGGTGGGGATTGCTTTCATCGTGGCGTTTCCGATCGCCACTCAGCTCAGTAATCGTCTGAACGTCAATGAGGCGGTACTGCTGCCGATCGCCGGTGTAGTTGGACTGTCTGTAGCAATTCTTGCAGCGAATTGGCTATCGCCTGTTGCTACGCTGGTCCCCGCTACGCGACAGGCCACCGGTTTTGTCGCGGTGGCCCTAACCGGCGCACTGGGGGGGGTGATACATGCCACAATGGGTTCCGAGCGGCGCGTCGCAGCCCAGGGACGCAAGTCCACTGCTTTGATACTGGGCGGGGCTGCGGTTGTATTGCTGATGGCTTTTGGCCTTCATCTTCTCACTCGCCCCAATCGAGCGACAGAAATAGAGGATGTTGAGCTTGATAATTACCGTGTGGCGATAGTAGCTGACGGTCTGGAACATCCCTGGGGTATGGCTTTCCTTCCCGATGGCAGAAAACTGGTGAGCGAAAGGCCCGGTCGACTTCGGGTAATAGATAACACGGGCGCAATGCTGGCGGAACCAGTGCGGGGTGTTCCGGAGGTATTTGTAGCTCGCGAAGCCGGACTTATGGATATAAAACTGTCGCCAGATTATGGTCAGGATGGATTTATTTATTTGACTTATTCCTGTGGCTCAGAAGGTTCCGTCACAACCTGTGTTTCCAGAGGCCGGCTGCGCGACCATGCGTTCGTTAACGAAGAGCGGATATTTGAAGCCTTGCCTCAGCGTCCCACTACGGTCCAATTCGGCTCGAGGATGGCTTTTCTTGCTGATGGCAGTCTGGTTCTAACTCTTGGCGATGGTTTCGACTATCGTGAACAGGCACAAATGCTTGATAACCATTTCGGCAAGTTGGTGAGACTGAACCCGGATGGCACGGTGCCTTCTGACAATCCCTTTGTATCCGAGGCTGGGGCCTTACCAGGAATTTACAGTTACGGGCATCGCAATCCCCAGGGCATCTGGTTCGATGAAGAGCGAGGCCTGCTGTTGGAGAGTGAACATGGGCCCTATGGTGGCGACGAAATCAATATAATCGAGCCCGGAGTAAACTATGGTTGGCCACTGGCCACCGAAGGCATCAACTACCCCGGAGACAGAGTCAGCCCTCACGATTCGATATCCGAAGCCAGAAGACCGGTAAAGAGCTGGACTCCCTCCATCGCGCCCTCGGGCATCTTGGTCTATCGGGGCAGCGATTTCCCCTCACTGAGCGGGAACTTGCTCGTCAGTGCTTTGGCCGGCAGAGGCGTGTTACGGCTGACCCTGCAGGACGGGGAAGTCATTCAGAGTAGTCGCCTATTCCATGAATTAAAAGAGCGTATTCGCCACACGCTGGTCAGCCCGGAGGGCAAGCTGTACCTGCTCACTGACTCGGACAGTGGTCAGATACTGCGAATAGATTCACGGAATCCCACTGGGCCAGACTCAGGCAATAAGCTTTGAGAGCAGAGTTAGGATCGGTCTATGTAGTGCAGAAAGAGCGCGAGCTCTTTCTGGTTCGAGTGTAATTCTAATTGCGCTACTCACCCAGTTCTTGGGTAGTTTAGGTCGTCAAACACCACGTCGCACCAAAGCACCAAACCTGTGGACTGAACTTACTAAGGGCCTATTAACACTACTGGAACCTTCACTGCCGGAGTCAATTTCCCGTCCGGAAAGGCTCGAAGGAGAGCCGTGTGTTGACGTTACAAAAAAGATTGAGATCGCCGCTGGGGCGGAATCCGGTATGAACACCATAATAAGCCGCCGCTGATAAGCTTCCCCGGCACCCGTCAAGCATGCAAACTCGTTAAGTTCCACCATCGGAGGTGGCTGGATGATACGTCGACCTCCAGGATATCCTATGCTGTTACCCGTCTGAGTACTCGGCTGCCACTTACGCCGAGAACACGCCGAGAACACGCCGAGAAAGACACCCAAGTGACGTCACGCCCCGCAACACAGTTAGAGGTGACTTCTCGGGAAGTACGGTATCAATTTCTTCTGAGATGTTTGCTCGATTCACCCTACCTCTGCTAAGAATTCCAACCATACGCCGTTTTTTTTTATCTTTATGGCGAACACACTACCCATAACTGATTGATTTTCAGGCTGTTGGAGAGCACATAGGCTCAGGGGTAAAGCCGCGTAACTCGATGATTAGGAGCACTTATCGGCACAGGTTTTAACTGGTACCATTCCGCCCGGTTGAATGCTTTCGATAATAGTGCAGGCGTATGAGATTAATTAATATTCAATTGATTAACTGGTTTAGAGTCCCAGTTCTGGCTGCCGGCTTGTTGATGTCATCTTGCGACATGCACTCTTCAAGCTCGCTGGTCGTACCGAGTTCACCCAAGCTTGAAGATTATCAGCGAGTTCCATTCATAGCGGCCCGCAGTCAGTCAGAGAGCGATGGTAGTTTTGCCTATGAATCCAGGCAGGGCACACTCTCGGCAGGGGAATGCTATGCTCACGCCGACATGCCTAGGGTTGAACCGATTTACATCGTCAGAAACGAGATTGAGACAGTAATAAGAAATACAGAAGCCTCAGCAGAAGAGAGCAACATAGTTCTTTACATGCATGGATACAATGAAAGCTTCGAAAATAGCTGTGCACGGGCTACATCAATTCAGGCCAAACTCAACCTGGCCGGGAGGTTGCTGCTCTTTAGCTGGCCGACAAAGAATAATTCATGGTCCTATCGTGGAGACCTGGAAAATTTGAGTAACGTTCAAGATTCGTTAATGCAAGTGCTCACCCAGTTGCAGGATGCAGTCGGCGCTGAAAACATTACTCTCATCGGTCACAGTTTGGGTGCGAAAGGAATGGTGGAAGCACTAAAGAGGATCCCTCTACCGGATAATTCGCAAAATCGCATTGACAAACTGATCCTATTGGCTCCTGACATTGCGCGTGACGATTTTCTTTTAATGAGTGATGCTCTGCAGCAACGCGTTAATTCTATAGTGGTCTTTGTTTCCAGTCGTGATCGCGCTCTCAAGCTGTCGCAGTCAGTCCATAGAAAGCCACGGTTGGGTCAGGCACGATTTCAGTCGACCGGTAATATACGCATCGTCGATGTAAGTAAGGCCGGAGGTTTCGGCTTATCCGGTCATCTCTATCATGTTCGCAGCCCAATGGTCATCCGTTATCTTCGCAACCTCCTTGCCGGAGCGGGCGAACCGATTACGACAGAAGATAGGAGCAGTCACTGGCGGCTCCAACTCCAGAACTGATAGATCTAACTGAGTCTGGCTTTCATGTTGCCACAATTGTTTCGAGCGACCGGCACAGAATCTCGGATAGTCCAAGCTGAGAGCGAAAGAGTAAAGAGAGTGCTGCCAGAACCGGGGCTAAAAGTGACGACGGAATGGGTGAACGAGACGGGCTAGTACACCGAGAACGCGGTAACGCCTCTTTAACCTTTCAATTTTAATCGGCGTGGATTTCTCCCGGTCCTTTTTGAAAGTGCTAATAAGTTGATTCACTATCGGGCCTTCATCAATTATTAGACTGAATTCATCATCTTTACGCTGTGATCGCTGATTAAAATTGATTGACCCCACAATGGCGACTTCATCATCAACGATAATACATTTACTATGTATGAAAGTTGGTTTGTAAGTATAAATTTTGATCCCGAGTTTCAATAGCGGTTGTACACAGTTGATTGCGGCCAACGACGCCAGCCGTGAATCGAAATTGGGAAAATCCGGGATCATAATCTGTACATCGACACCACGCTCGTGGGCAGAGATCAACCATTGGCGTAACTTGAGGTCGGTGACAAAGTAGGGTGTAGTAATGCGCAGCTTTTTGTTAGCAGCAGCCACGGCTGCAAATATGAGAGTCCCTGCACTGCTCCAGTAATCACTGGCGGTGGACGATAGGGGCATTATGGTCACCTGCCCCGCACGATCAGTACACGCTCTTGCCAGCTTATCAGTCAGCCGGTCATCCTCCTGACCCGCTTCGAGCCAGTTCTCTAGAAAAGCAGCCTGTAAAGCGTGAATGACTGGCCCTTTTAATCGAAAATGGGTATCTCGCCACTCGCCGGGCTTGGCGCCACCCCCCATCCATTCCTTACCGATACCAACCCCGCCCGTAAAGCCCAATTCGCCATCACAGACCAGAATCTTCCTATGGGTGCGCTTAAAGTTTCGCCAGAACTGGAACAACTTTAGTTTCCTGAACCAGCGAAAATCACAGCTTTCAGAGAGTTCCTTAAGGGCTCCTTTATCAATATAAAGGGCGCCAAAACTGTCTATGAGTACGCGAACCTCGACACCTCGTTTGCACGCCGCTGCCAGATGCCTGGCAAATTCCCGGCTGATTTGGCCGTCCCAATACACATAGGTCTGAAACTCGATGTGGTGCTTCGCTTGGTCTATGGCCTCGAGCATAGCGGGAAAGATTTCCTCGCCATTATTGAGGATATCGACGCTGTTACCGAACAGAAACTGTCGACCCATATTAGCGCGAAGGTAATTCCCCCGATCGGAAACGGTTTGCTCGTGCTGGTTGGGAGCCGTTTGAAGAGTTTGGGGAGTCTGGCTACTGGTCATTGGAGGCATGCCTTCAGTTTGAGATTATGCTATTGCGAGTTAAAGTATCTGGATATTAACAGTGCCCCTGAATAGCGGGACAGCCATTAAAGGATTCATCTCATCAGAACCGTCCACGTTCACTTCATTGTTAAGTATTTGCTTGTTCAGCGAGCGGCTCTAATCATTCTCCTGCTCGTCGCTGTTGTTCAGTGGCAATGATATGCTTAGTTCAAGAGAGTTGGCGAAGGCTTCAATAAATGCGTTTCTTAGCACGCTTACTAAAGCACTGAAGACGTCGATTTCGGGTTCTTCTAAACTGCCGCTGAAAGGAATATTGGCGGCAATCTGATCTTCAGATTGGTTTTCCAGCAATTCCGCACTTAGGTCGACGATTCCTTCCCAGGCTGCCTGTATAATGTTCTCATTTTGCCCGTCAATACGAAAAAAATCCACTTCTGTCATCAAGGGTTTGGTGTATCCATCAAAGGCTCCATCTTGCGCTGCTACCTCAAGGTAGAGTTCGAAATAGCCAGCGTGGGCATCGACACCAAGATACTCCCGGAACCACGGATTAATCTCGGGTAGTGACACCTGCTCAAGAGTGAGATTAACATCGAAAACTGCGGGCGCCTCAATCGGGTTTAGAGCGCCGGTGATCGTCAATGGCGCCTCCAGGACGTTAGCCCTAATATCGAATTCCGAAAATGTTTCACTCTGTTCGTCTGTAATATTGGTGAGATTGAGTACTTCGGCATTAATGTCGCGCGCTGTAAGTGCATCCGGGGAATCGATCCCAGGTGTGCGGAAACTGCTCTGGCTGTCGGTCACTCGAATTTTATTAAATTTGAAAGGGAACAGTTTTTGAGATTCTGTTCCCCAATCTAGGCTTTCTCCGGTCTGCGAGGTTTCTTCATCGTCGGCCTCAATGAGCTTCAGGTCCACCCCAGACAAGGTTGCCTCTCCAACGATAGCTCCCCGGAAAAGCGCGTTCCATTGGAGAGAGAGGTCTATTTCGTCTATCAGTAGAAAGGGTTCTTCGGCTCCCCCGCTCGATGTCTTGACCAAGCGGAGGTTCTCTATCTCGTAGGCCCCTCGCCACAGTTTAATATCGACCTCACTAATCTCACCTTTGTAATCCTCAAGTCCGGAGATCTTTTTGTTTATCTTATGTTCCATAATGTAAGGGAGAGAAATCCGCAGGATTGCTAGTAGAGTCCCTACAATGATGATGCCGATCAGGGCCATTGACCGCTTTTTCACTGCATTCCCTCCCTCACATTCCGATCTGCGAACACGGCGCGGCGCGTGTTTTCGAAATTATTTTGAATGTTCATCTTTTCTCAATTACAGATTCGGCAAATCAAAAAGAAAGTACGTTGCTGCTCGTCCTGGTCTTAAGCGTGAAATAACATCGGAATCAACCTTGTCAATACCCCTACCAACAGGACGAATACTCGATCACGCCGGTTGCGTCCCAGTGAAAATCGGCGACTCGGTTGAGCTGTCGAGAAACCCAAAACATCATATTGTTGAGAGAATCATGACTTTCGTACGATTCGAGACTGACAGTAGGGAGAGAACCAATTAAAAGCATGTTTGGTTCCGTATGCTGCAGTCATCCTGATGACGCCCTCTACTCAAATTCAGCTGCTCACGTCCTTTGTATCTGATTTTGTCTCCGAATTATTGATCTATATTCCAGGGAGATACGCACAGCTCGAGATAAGCTCTTTGTTCAGTCACATTAGAATTACCAATTCCGTTCGATTGGGAGGGACGAGCCAGTCTTCGCTCTGCTACACCTGCTTGGGTGCACAGTCGCTTTCACAGTCGACTCTCGCGGAATTTTCTTGGCCGCCGCTTACCGATTATGCCCTAGACTCCGAAATTCTCATCGCGAATGCAGTAATCTATTGCAGTGCGGGGCCCGACTCTTGACCAGAATCACGAATTCTTGGCTTTACTTGAACGGCGAGAGTACTCCCGTTTCACCATTTTTCCGCCGAGCAGATGAGCGGTCTTTTTGATCCCTCTACTGCCTCGTTTAGCCTGATTGAGTAGGCTATTTGTTTTACTGGCTTTCATCCGGCGACGGTTACGCTGCACCATGAGGGCTGCGCCTATGTGAGATTCAATAGCAGAGAAAACGGCCTCCAAGTTCCACTGAGGCTCAATGCTGCTGACAGGTATTGGCACAATGCCATCAAGATCTTTACCAATACGAACAACCACGTCCGCGAATTTTGCTTGAAGGTGATCCGGTAAATGGTTCTCTGAATAAGGCCATACTACACTCAAAAGGTCCATACAGGTGGCTATGGCGATCAATTCTGGTTTACGGTGAGTCGGATGCTCTGCGTACCACTCGTCAAAAATCCGTTTGAGCTGGATGTCTGGTTCCCTGGAAGGACGATCAGCTCTAATCAACCAGAGGATCATGTCACTCTGAACCAATTGCTCAAAGAGCTCTTTCCGATTTCGTTCGCTGCCGTCTAATCCTTTGCTGTCTATAAAATGGCAGGGGATACTATTAACGTCAGCTTCGTAAGTTATCAGCCCTGATGTGGTAGGAGCGGTATCAGTTTCTGCAAGTTCAACTTCCATCAAGGCGTTCAAAAGGGAGGATTTTCCGGCACTGATCTGACCAACCAATAGAATGCGCAAGGGCTCGTCCGGTTGTGCTAAGCGGCTGCGATCTGACTCTGTGGTTTCAAGTTGAATCTTTAACAACTCGCTATCAGAAAACTTTAACCTTCCGGAATAAAGCTCCACCGCCGTAAAGGCAACTTCCTCCAGAAATAATGCCTGAATTGTTCCTACCATATCTGCGGTAAGATAGTTGGCATTTCCGCTTGCAATCAACTTTTCTAACTCTTGCATGACACCCCGAGTTGGATTGATAGCCAAGCGAAAGACTCGCCTTCCACTGTCAGCCAGTTTCACCATCAGAGCGAACTTATCCCTTCGCAACCACAGCCAATGCAAAGTGGCTATGGAAATCTGGTCGCTGAAAGGAACTTTGGAAAGCAGGTGCTGACGATATCGGGAAGTAGTCCGTTCCACTAAAAGCAAGGCTTCCGGCACGGTAAAATGTAACGCAGTACTTTCTTCACCGCCGAGGTGACGGGAGATTCTGTTCACAACGTCAAACGCATGCCCAGGTAATCTCTCCCATTCCTGAATCTCAGCAGTAAGTTTCTCGATATGGCGGCGAACTTCTTCGAACGCCTCGCGCTCACGTGGTAACCAATCGGGGTCAGCGTTGACGGCAAGATCAGGCTTCGAAGACAGGGTTGGTAAATTCTTTGTTGTTTGCCTTATTGTCCACCAACGAGTAAAAACAACCAGCAGACTGGCTGTCGCACTGAAGAGCAAGAACCAGAGAAGCCAGCCGTTTTGTATCAACCAGATGAATCCAAAACCCATCATCAGGACGAAAGGCAATCCCAGGATTACGGCGCTTAAAAGGCGATCCCAGCGTAGCAATGCGTTCCTCAAAGTCTTATATCTGGCCATCAGTTTCGAAGTGTCCTCTCGAATCGCCTCTATCTACGATTGTTTTTGGCGAGCCCGTCGCAGAGCATCTTTATACAAAGAGCGAATTTCATCCTTATTTATGTCCTCTCCCAGCTGAACATGATGAAGATAATAGGCAGCAGCACGACCCAGGGCGAAAGTAGTGGCAAAACTTATGGTACCAGAAGTAGCAACACCAATAGTTTGTCCATATCCGGGAATCAGTTTACCAAATTGCCGGGCCAGAAAATTTCCGCCAAAGCGTCCGGCAACACCAATACCCAGAGCCACGGTGAATTCCTTCAACATCGATTGGGTCCAGTCAATGCCAAAACTTTTACTTATGGATCTCAACATGGCCGCCTGAAGTGAAGGAACTGTGAAAGCGCCGACCACGGGTGCTAAATCAGTTGCAGCGGCTGAGGAAGCATACCAAAGGATCCTATTCCGGACCCTCATATAGTATTGGTGTTCCTCGTCTCGCAGTTCCCTTTTCGCCAGCAACAAAGCTATGTCGGGCATCGTGCCATCAAGCAGGGTCATCAACTCGTCAATGCCCGGTGCATCAATATTCAACAGATCTGGTGCAAGCGCTACCTCGACAAATGGGAATGTAGAGCCCGCGGACTGTTCGAACAACATTTGAGTCTGGCGTTTTGCACGGGAACGTGCTTCTACCTCAGTTACAAGATTTATCCCGTTGTGCACGATTATTATATGCGTGTGTGGTGATTTCCTATGAATTGTCGATAGAACTTCAGCGATTTCACCTTGGACGGGGTCGTCAAGTCTGGCAACCACGAGAGCGACGTGACTTTGGTCGCGACACACCTGAAGATCTTCGGTGGGGTCGTAGTGAGCCTCCCCAAGCCCTCGAGTATCGAGGAAGCGCATGAGGGGCAGGTCCTGAGGAAATTCGAGTATTACAGAGGTGCGTGTGCAAGGTTCGAAGCCATTGCCCAATTCTGCGTCTTCAATACCGGTAAGGCTGCGTATCAGAGATGACTTGCCCGCAGCCGTTTTCCCAAGCAACCAGATGACCGGCAGTCTGCTGGATGCAAATTTACCCTCCGATAACAGATCGTTAGTTTTCGATATCGATAGTTTTTTCCAGATATATTCGAAATTATCCTTCATCTTCTCAAGTTACTCTGATGGAAGGTTCCTCCAGGTAACATTTCAGAATTTGTTCACAGTGGAGTGCCCAGGCGTCAAAAGCTTCATGACTTAGCCGAGCTCCCTACAGTACTATCTCACCGGCGGAGGCTCAACTAGCACATCGTTTGGGAACGTATGACTTCGTTCATCACTTCGTATGATAGTAATGTAATTGAGGAGACCTGTTCAGATTGTCCCTGAAAGATCGAGCTTGGAAAATAGTCAACTCTCGCCATTTGCTGTGGGGAGTTTGCCTCGCTTCGTTTCTCGAATCCATCATTGTTCCTATCCCCCTCGAGACCGTGCTCATACCTGCAATGCAGATTCACCGAAGGAGGCTGTGGCAATTAGCAATTTTTGCGCTAATCGGCTGTTTGGCTGGTTCGGCTGTGGGCTACGGGGTCGGCTACTTCCTTTTTGAAGCGTTTGGTCAAATGCTGATCGATTTTTTCGGTTCTCCTGAACAATACGACCAAATCAGGCAGCAGATGAACCGTCAGGGTTTCTGGTTTATTCTGTCCATCGGGGTGGCACCCGTACCCTTCCAGATCGCCATGTTCGCGGCAGGGGCAACTTCATACTCATTTCCCCTCTTTCTACTCGCGACAAGCATTGCCCGCGCAATACGTTACTTCGGCTTGGGTCTTTTGGTCTGGAAATTCGGAGACCAGGCGGAGGGGCTTTTTCGAAATCACAAGTTGGCCGCCTCCCTTTCGGCTACGGTTGTTGTAGTGCTGATATGGTTTGCTTCCAATATGCTGGCGCGATAGCGGCATCTTATTCACGCTCACAAAATATGATCGAGCCAGCTTGCCTTAGCCGTTCGGCTATCCAAACTCGCAACAATTTTCTTTGTCAGTGCCTGTGCAGGCCAAGCTTTCATTGCAAAGACCACCCGATAGATCCATTTATTTCAGGCATCATGCGTAATTAGCTCTGGTAGATAAAACGGTTGAGAATCTGGGCGTGGTGTTTAAATCGAGCTTCACGCCTCCTTTTTGGCAATTCTGCTGAAGAAAGCGATGTCTGACGCAGTACGCCTCTTCCCTGAAACCGATGGATTATAAAAGCTTTCTTCGCAAACCTGATAAATCCACGCGGCTGTTTAGCCTAGAGCTGGACGTTTGGAACCAGACCTCGGAACTAAGTAGCGGACAAATACGTTGTGCTTGACGTGAGAACATCAACGGCGGATGCCTTCAAGACTTGAGATCGCCATCCGTCTAGTGGCACGAATCAACGACTTACCGCTTCGAACCAGACGTGAGTCCTCGTTAGAGGAGGAGGTATGATAGATAATCGTAGGGAAAGACTTGAAGGGCATGCGCCCTTAGTCGAGTGCGGCTGGATTATCATGCATGACATTAGTGGGGTAGAAAAGTCCGCCCTTCTCAATGCGCGTGATCGGTCTCTTGAGATGCTTCATGACTTGCTGCCCGATTACCGGTGGAAAATGCCCGTCTTGGAATTCGACGGACCGGCGCCAAGCGATCGAGAGTTTGCTGTCGACCTGATGAAAGAAGGTACGCGCCAGCGCGAGCAGCGTCACTGGGACTATGCATTGGTCATAACCCCGGCGGACCTTTGCGCGTACGTCAAGCCTTACTCAATGGCAATGCCATCCCGGTCTCTCAGCGCTGCCGTACTATCACTGGCACGCATCGGCTTCAGTCCTTCAGGTCGCCGATACAAGCCATCCCCTGGTGTCAATAGTAACGGAAATAACAACCTGTACGAGGCTCAGAGAGAGTATCTTACTGATCGCATCGTGGCACTGGTCATGCACTTGCTCGGCGATCTTAATGATCTTTATCATAGTGAAGAAATTGAAAATTTTATGTACCGACCAAGGAAGGCGGCCGACCTCGACCGCATGCAGACCCTCGACCCGGCAAGGCTCGACCAATTTAGCAGGGAACTGCGCCAGACGGCCGATATTCGGCTGGAAGAAATGCTGCCAAGACAGCAACGGGGCTGGTTGATTTTCTCCGGGCGCGCTTTATGGCTTGGCCGAGAGGAAATAGGTAGATCGGTGTTACAGGCTACCCCCTGGCAGTTTCCATTACGATTCAGTGGGCTCAGCACGGCATCGATATCGACATTGATCGTGCTCTTGGCCAGCGCGGAAGGCTGGGACCTGGGCACTTCCATGTCGCCGCGAGCAGTGGTCTCGCTGAGCCTGGTCGCATTGGCACTTACTTGCACCTACATAATAATCCGGCAGGGTCTTATCATCCATCGCAGCCCGGGGCGAAATCGGCCAACGGAGCAGGCAGTATTCAGCAATGCAGCGGCCATCATGATAGTACTGCTCGGCATGATGACGACCTGGCTGATGCTGTTTTTTCTGGCATTACTGCTGGCATTGACGCTATATCCGGAGGCTTTGGTGCAGACATGGGCCGCCACAGTCACAGGGCCCCTTAGATTGAAGCACTACCTGACCCTGGCGGGCTTCACAGCCGGTACTGGTGTCGTCATAGGAGCCCTCGGTTCCTCGTTCGAGGACCAGCGTTACTTTCAGCACATCGCCTTCGTGGACGAAGAGCTTTGATAATCCGCAAAATTTTGGTTACCGCACACTCCGCATGCCTGTTTTTGGGTTACTGTTTTTCGAGCAGCTCCTCAACGGTTCGAAGGCCCCTGGAGCATCCTTGGAAAGCAACTCACTGTATATCATTGCCATTTCTGGTTCTAATAGAAATTGTCAATTCCACGATATTAGCGTTTTTACAGCACTCATTGATTCTTAGACGCTTTTTCGTCCTTATACTGTTAAGCCACCTGCTATCTGCCTGTTCCTCGGGTGGCCTTTTTCTAATCAATTCTGCCGCCCGGCTTGGCGCCGATCAAATTCGGCACGAGGGGCTTGCCTATGGAGAGGAACCCTGGCAGTCGTTGGACGTTTACCAGCCAAAGGATAAGTGTGGCGATCGGCCGGTTATGCTGTTCTTTTATGGCGGCGGTTGGAACTCCGGTGCAAAGGAAGACTATCTTTTCGTGGCCGATTCTTTTACCTCACTTGGCTATGTAGTCGTTGTTCCAGATTATGCCACCTACCCCACGGGGAAATTCCCCACCTTCATTGAGGATGGGGCCAGAGCTTTTGCCTGGACAAAAAATAATATACCGGCGTACTCAGGAGATGCGACAAGAATCGTGCTGGTTGGCCACTCCGCCGGCGCCCATTTGGCAGCCTTGCTGCTGGCGGATGATTCCTATTTAAGAGCAGAGGGATTAAGCCCGGCAGATGCCAGCGGATTTGCGGGATTGGCTGGCCCTTACAATTTCACTCCGACTGAGCCTAAGTATCAAAAAATCTTTGCTCCTCCATCCAACTATCCCAAGATGAAAGTTTCCAACTACATCACCGGAAAAGAACCTCCTATGTTGCTCGTGCGCGGGACCGCGGATAAGACTGTGGCTGCTTACAATCAGGATCGCCTGGTGGCAAGCCTAGAACAGTTCGGCGTGCCCTATAGAGACCGGCGTTACGCGGGTGTAACCCATGTAGGTTTATTGCTCGATATGGCGCCATTCTTTAAGAATGGCGCACCACTTATCAATGATATGCATCAGTTTTTCAAGCAGCATTTGGAACAGAAGTGAGCGCGATGATAAAAACTATCGAAACAGGTCGACGCTAATGTCAACGAAAAGTGGGGAAAATGAATATTTTAAAGGATAGGTCCAAGGCACTTAAGCGGCCAGCTATTATGGCAGTGGTGGCTTTTTTACTGCTAATTTTTGCGTTTTTCAATATTGCCGACGAAGTGGTCAGCGGAGACCTTCAAGCTCTTGATGAGGAGATTATTCTCCTTTTCAGAGCTGCGACAGATTTAACAGATCCCCTGGGACCAAAGTGGTTTGAGGAGATGATGAGAGATGTCACCGGTCTAGGTGGGGTTGGTATTCTTACATTCATCACTATTGCTTCATTCGGATACCTGAATTTCGAACACAAATACAGGGTAGCGCTATTGCTGATCGTTTCTATCGGCACGGGAATTTTACTCAGTTTCCTGTTGAAAAATGGGTTTGACCGACCGCGGCCCGAATTGGTACCTCACGAGAGTTATGTCTACACAAGTAGCTTCCCGAGTGGACATTCAATGATGTCCGCAATAGTCTACTTAACATTGGCAACATTTCTGGCACAGGTGCAGCAGCGCAAGAGAGTAAAGGCATATATATTCTCTATTGCGTTGATTATTACCATATCTGTCGGAGTGAGCCGAATATACTTGGGGGTACACTGGCCCTCAGACGTGGTAGCCGGTTGGCTGGCAGGTATATTCTGGTCGTTAATATTCTTTGTGATCGGAACATACCTGAATCTGATAGGCGCCGTTGAGCAGAGTGGTGTTGAATCAGAGCTCGAAGAGTACAATACCGGAAGTGTCGGTAAACACGGAGAGAATCCACTACAGCCGAAAGAAAAATTCCCCGAAGTAAATAGTGCACCAACCTCATGAAATAAGTGGCAGCAGGTCAGGTGCTTACACGATAGCTTGCCTTACGAGGCGCGCAAACTACAGCGTAAATATTGATGGTTAACAATCACGATTTAGAACGTAATTTCAAGAGGTGGGCTAGAGCAGGGTATGCGTCCAGAGGCGTGGTCTACCTTACGATTGGAAGCCTTGCCATGCTGTCAGCAATGGGTATAGGTGGCGAGGCGACGGGAACTAGAGGGGCGTTGATTACAATACTGAACCAACCCTTTGGGCGTGTGCTATTGAGTCTCACAATTGTCGGGCTATTGGGTTATTCAGCTTGGCGAATAATACAAAGCTTGAAAGACCCAGATCAGCATGGAAAAGGTGCAAAGGGGTTAGCAATCAGAATTTCGCTGCTCATAAGTGCGATCGTGCATCTGTCGTTAGCCTATTGGGCAAGCACTCTATTGATAGGTGGCGAAATTGGTGGGAGTACAAATCAACAGCAAGAGGGGTGGCTTTCATCCGGCTTTGGTCAACTCGCGCTACTCATTATCGGACTGTTTGTTGTAGGAACTGGTTTCGCTCATATCTACAAAGGCTTTAGAATACGGTACGAAAGATATATGACCATGCCGAGTTCGCATCTTAAGTTGATGAGAGTAATCTGCAGCTTTGGATTAATTGCTAGAGGTGCAGTTTGGTTAATTGTAGGTTGGTTTTTTATCAATTCTGCTCGCACGGCTCGTAGCAAAGACATACAGGGTATGTCCGATGCGCTGCAGGCACTTGAAGGCGCTTCCTATGCTAACTGGTTATATGCTGTTGTTGCTGCGGGGCTTTTTGCGTTTGGTATATATAGCCTTTGCGAGGCAGCTTTCCGTCGTATACAAGTCTAAGAATAGAGGCCACTGCCATTAAAGCGCTACTCATAACAAATGCAAAGGCAAGATTGGGTGATGAAATTAATATGGATGCCTTCTTCAATATCGCATCCGGCGCGGGTATGGAGATCGAGCATTATCGCTCAGAAAGCCCGGAAAAGTCTTTAGCAATAATAGCTGATAAACACCAGGACTTGGATTTGGTTATCATTGCAGGTGGAGACGGAACAATCAGCTCTCTCGCACCGGCCTTGTATGAGCATAAACTTCCCTTCGCAATCGTGCCACTTGGCACAGCTAACGATCTAGCTAGAGAACTGAAAATTCCAGCTACCCCGGAACAGGCCTTCGAGCTGATTGTAAAAGACCATTATCGAGAAATCGACCTTGGACGAGTCAATGACAATTACTTCTTTAATGCCTGTCATATGGGGTTGGGAGTGAAAGTAAATAAGGCATTATCGAAAGAAGATAAAAACAAGTTTGGCATGATAAGCTACGCTAAAGCATTGATTCAGGTGATAAAGGAAAGAAAATATTTCAGAATTCTCGTAATCGCAAACGAACGTAGCTACCGGTTGAGGTCTTTGATCCTCACCGTTGGCAACGGTAAATATTTTGGGGGCGGAAATAAGGTTCACGCGGAAGCGGACAATTCCGATGGGTTACTTCATCTAGTTAACCAACGTCCGAGCACAATATGGGAGTTGCTTTATACGGCCCCGTTAATGCGATTGGGGCTTCAGCACAACACCACTACATCGTTAGCCTTGGTCGGTAAGAAGTTTGTAATAAAAACAACTATGCCAAGGCAGGTCATTGCGGACGGGGAAATTGTCACCAATACTCCTGCTGAGTTTCACGTCATTCCAAGAGCACTTAGAGTAATTGCTCCTGAAACCTAATATGGAATACAGAGCATGTTGGAGTGGTCAAGTAAATTGTGACAATCCAGTTAAGCTGCTTTCTCCAGTTCAACCATCGCTGATTCGTAGTCCATGGGGCTGACATAATCCAGGTACGAATGTAGCCGCTGGCTATTGTAAAACATCGCAATATAGTCCAGCACATCCTGCTGCGCTTCACTGCGAGTCTGGTAGTGCTTCCATTGCACGCGCTCTTTTTTCAGGCTGGCAAAGAAGCTCTGTGCTACCGCATTGTCCCAGCAATCTCCCTTTCGACTCATGCTGCCTACAAAGCCTTTTGTAATCCCCCCAGAAAATAATCGAATTTTTGAGTAGAGACTTTTATGATGATCGCACAAGGAGCG
>JGI12048J13642_10070923_pt1 | contig 24037 bp, 17 predicted proteins | sample ElkSlonscriptome_16_FD_13642 | JGI IMG/M metagenome (IMG submission 13642)
AACCAGTCAGCGACGGTCAAACGTCACCCAAGGCGGACGGTAAGGCTGCGTCCAAGGTACGACTTCTCGACCGACTGTCAGGCCTGAAATGGCTTGGCCGGACGGTTACGCATGCCAGTGTTTTATTGGCGGTGTTCGTGTTGGGCATTGCGCTCGTCGGCTTGGCGCAGCGGCGGGGCTGGATTCGTAACGGTGATATGGTCGCGACCACCGACGGTGCTGGCTCCAACAATGGAGAAACGATTTATACGTGTCCGATGCACCCTCAGATTCGCCAGAACGAGCCGGGCAATTGTCCGATTTGTGCGATGAAGTTGGTGCCGGTTGCTGACTCCGCCAAAACACCGTCTGCGGCAAACGCCAGCGACGTGGACGAACGCTTTATCTGCCCGATGATGTGTACGCCACCATCGAGCGAACCAGGGCGTTGTCCGGTTTGTGCGATGGAGTTGGTCAAAGCAACTGGTGGTGGCGGTGGCGATGGCATGTCGGTGACGATCGAACCAGCGGCTCGTCGCTTGATCGGCATTCAAACCGCGACCGCCGAACTTGGTCCCGTCTCACAGACCATTCGCACGATCGGCTCGATCGACTACGACGAGAGCAAGCTGGCAACGATCTCCGCTTACGTTGGCGGTCGCATCGAAAAACTCTACGCCAACTATGTCGGTGTGCCGGTCGAAAAGAATGATGACCTCGCTTTGATCTACAGCCCCGATTTGTATTCGGCCCAAGTTGAATACCTGACGGCTTTGCAAGGCGGCGGGCTGAAACGGTTGGGTGGTTCATCAAACATGAGTGAACTCTCGAAGCAGAAATTGATCGAGCTTGGTTTGACCGAAGATCAAGTCGCCGAGCTTCGTTCACGCGGGAAAGCTGAAAGCCGGATTCGCGTTCGCTCACCGATCAAAGGCAACGTGATCGAGAAGCACGCCATTGAAGGTGACTACATCAAGACGGGCGATAAGATTTATCGCATTGCCGATCTGTCGACCGTGTGGCTAATGCTCGATCTATTTCCAGACGATGCCGCTCGGATTCGTTTCGGGCAACAGGTCGAAGCGGAAGTCTCATCAATCCCCGGCGAATTCTTCACGGGACGCGTTGCATTCATCGCCCCGACCGTGAACTTCAAGACGCGCACTGTGCAAGTTCGCGTCGAAATGCTGAACCCCGATGCGAAGCTAAAGCCGGGCGATTACGCAACGGCACGGGTTTACGTTCCGGCCATTCGCCAAGACCGAATCTACGATCCCGCTCTTGCCGGAAAGTTCATTAGCCCAATGCACCCGCAGGTGATTCGCGAGAAGCCGGGTGACTGCCCAATCTGTGGCATGGATTTGATCCCCACGTCGAAACTCGGCTACGCTAGCGAGCCATTGCCGAAACAGCAAGTCGTCACGGTTCCCCGCGATGCGGTGTTGATGACAGGCGCGAACAGCGTCATGTATGTCGAGACGGAACCCGGTCGATTTGAAATTCGTCGCGTGACGTTGGGGCCGATGACGGACGATCGAGCCGTCATTCTGGAAGGCATGTCGGCGGGTGAAACAGTTGCGACGAATGGCAACTTCTTGATTGATTCGCAAATGCAGCTTGCCGGCAATCCCTCGCTGATGGACCCAAGCAAAGCCGCCAGCTATCCGCCGGGGCCGCTGGAACTGCCCGACAGTGAACCAATCGTCTTGACCGGCGATGGTGCCGAGCAGTTTGACCGAGCTTATACGGCCTACTTCGCGATTCAGAAAGCGTTGGCCGCCGACCAGAGTCCTTCGCCGGTTGAGATGAACACTCTCGATGACTCGTTGGGCATGCTGACCAGATTGGCGGATGTTCCCGACGAGGCCCAAAGCCATCTGCAAAGTGCTAAGCAATCGCTTTCGCGAATGCATGGTTCGTTGGAACAGGTCCGAAAAGCTTTTAGGCCGCTGAGTCATTCGCTACTTCGTGCTGCAGCCATCGCTCGTGGCAAGGAAACGGCAACGAAACTCATTCACATGTACTGCCCAATGGTTCCCGGTGGCGGTGGTGATTGGATGCAAGCCGAGGGTGAACTGGTCAATCCGTATTGGGGTAGCGAAATGCTTTCCTGCGGCGAGACGGTGAAGGAGATGGGAGTGAGGGAGTCGGGAGAAGGGAAAGTGAAGGAGATCGGGGAGAACTACAACATCGAGAATGACTTTCCCGTACTCGATCAACAGCTCCTCCTAGCTCCCACCTCCCCTTCTCCCGGCTTGGAGCGAAGCGATGCTTAACGCAATCATTCGCTTCTGCGTTAAAGAACCCTGGCTGGTCGTGTTGCTGACCATCGGCGTCACGGTCTTCGGCTGGATCAGCTACAACCGCGTTCCGATTGATGCGATTCCAAACATCGGTGAAAATCAAGTCATCGTGCTTACGCCTTGGCCGGGTCGCTCGCCGAAAGACATCGAAGATCAAGTCACTTACCCGCTTAGCGTGTCGCTATTGGGGGTGCCGGGAGCCGAATCGGTTCGCGGCAAGAGCATGTTCGGATACAGCTTTGTCCAAGTCACGTTCAAGGACAGCGTCGACTTTTACTGGGCACGCAGTCGCGTATCCGAACAGCTCGGCACCGCCGCTTCCCAGTTGCCCGATGGCGTCGTGCCCCAGCTTGGCCCCGATGCAACTGGGCTTGGACAAGTTTTCTATTACGTCTTGGTTCCGCCCAAAGACGGCATGAGTCTGGCCGAACTTAGGAGCTTGCAGGATTTCGTCATCAAGTACGACTTGCAGGCGGTCGAGGGCGTCAGCGAAGTCGCTTCGATCGGAGGTTATGTTCGCCAATATCAAATTGAAGTCGACCCAGACAAACTCCGCTTTCATGGCATCCCGCTTGATCAAGTCGTGAACGCCATACGCGGCAGCAATCTCGATGTCGGAGCAAAGACTGTCGAAACGGGCGGGATGGAATTTATTGTGCGCGGCAAGGGCTTTCTCGGCAGTGACGGTGATACCGAAAAGGCCATCCGCGACATCGAGCAAGCCGTCATCATGCAACGTGATGGCGTTCCAGTCAGAGTTCGCGACATTGCCGCCGTGCAGCTCGGGCCGGACTTTCGGCGTGGGGCACTCGATTACAACGGAGCCGAGGCGGTCGGTGGGGTGGTCGTTATGCGATACGGCGAGAACCCGCGTGCGGTCATCGAACGAGTCAAAGATAAGATCACTCAAATCGAACCGTCGCTCGAAGGCGTCACGATCAAGGGCATCTACGATCGCACCGGACTGATCGACGAAACGGTGGCAACACTCTCCACCGCACTTCGAGATGAAATCTTGATTACGGCGGTCGTCATTCTGCTGTTCTTATTGCACATTCGCAGCAGCTTCATCGTCGCGGTCACGCTTCCGATTGCCGTCTTGCTATCGTTCATCGCCATGAACGTGTTCGGCGTCGGAGCGAACATCATGTCGCTTGCAGGAATTGCGATCGCGATTGGAACGATGGTCGATATGGCGATCATCGTTAGCGAAAATATCTATCAACACTTGGCGGAATGGGAGTCCAGAGATGGGAGTGAAGGAGAGACTGCTCCCAACTCCCCTTCTCCCAACTCCCCTTCTCCCAACTCCCAGCTTCCCCGCTCGCGAAGCGACGTCATCTACGATGCGGCGACGGAAGTTGCGCCGGCAGTTCTAACCGCTGTCACCACAACCATCGTCAGCTTCTTGCCGGTATTCTTTTTGACGGGCCGCGACTACAAGCTGTTCGCACCTCTGGCGATGACCAAGACGTTCGCCATATCGGCAGCATTGATTGCAGCGGTGACAATCGTTCCCACGCTTTGCCGATTGATGCTTCGCAGCGCGAACTATCGAAAGCGAACCGCGTTGCTGGCAGCGTTTGCGGGTGCAGCGCTATTCGGCCTGACCGCGCTTTTCATCTGGGGTCATCACGTCGTCGATGAGTTTGACTTGCCGATATCGGCAGTGACGGCGACGGCAGCAGTGCTCGGCGCGGTCGCCGGTTGGATGTTGACTCGTGAACGCGTGCAACCGATGGATGAAAACCTCGTCAGCCGTTTTATCGTCTGGGTCTATCGACCAACACTTTCGCTTTTCCTGCGGCACAAGCTGGCATTCTTGGCTATACCGTCGTTCATCGTCCTAATGGGACTCGGCGGATGGTTCGGGCTTCCGTCAGTCGTCGCTCCGTTTGAGCGAGTCGTCGAGAAACTCGGCGTTCGTCCCAACGAATTGCCCGGCTACGTCGACCTCAAGCACACGTTCACCGGCCTTCAAACCGACGACTGGATTGCACTGGACGAGGGCAGTTGGTTCTATATGCCAACGCTCTACCCGGCCGCCAGCTTCAGTCAGTCAATGCAGATGCTGCAAACGCAGGACGCTTTGATCGGCCAAATTCCAGAGGTCAAAGACGTTCTAGGCAAGATCGGTCGGATTGATTCGGCCCTCGATCCGGCACCCGCCGCGATGGTCGAAACCTACGTCATGCTAAAACCTCGCGAGCAGTGGCGACCCGGCGTGACGGCCCGTGACGTTTGGGATGAAATCAACCGCGTTGCCACGCTGCCGGGAGTGACGCCCGCTTCGCCACTCCAGCCTATCGAAGGCCGCGTCGTGATGCTGCAAAGCGGCATCAAGGCTCCGATGGCGATTCGGATTTACGGAGACGACCTACAGACGCTCGCCGATGCGGCGTTGCAGGTGTCTGAACAACTCAAGCAATCGCCCTACGTCAATTCGGGAACGGTCAATCCCGACATCGTACTTGGTAAGCCGTACATCGAATTTACCGTTGATCGCGAAGCCGCCTCGCGGTACGGGATGTCGGCCCAGATGGTCAACCAAGTCATCGAGACCGCACTTGGCGGAATGAATCTAATCAAGACAGTCGAAGGTCGAGAACGCTACCCCGTTCGCTTGCGCTACAACCGCGATCTTCGAGAGCGAGTCGAACAACTCGATCGTTTGCCAGTGGTCACGCACAGCGGAGCCGTCGTGCCACTCGGCGAATTGGCAAAGCTGGAAACGACGTGGGGACCGGGGGCGATCAACAGTGAGAACGCTCGTTTGATCGCTCACGTTTCCTTTTCCTCGAACGGTGCGACTGGCGATTTGGAATCGGTCGCAGCCATTGAACAAGCATTGCTCGAAGCTCAGTCGTTGCCCGAGGGCACCCCCAATCGACTTTCGCTTCCGCCCGGTTACTCGCTCGAAGCCGTTGGCAGTTTCCGCAATCAAATCGAAGCCAACAATCGGCTGATGTGGCTGGTGCCGCTGGTCATTGTCATCAACTTATTGGTCATCTATCTGCAATTCCGTCACGTCCCCATCACGCTGGCCGTGTTCGCTGGAATCCCCGTCGCGTTTGGCGGCGGCATGATTCTGCTGGCGATTTACGGAGCCGAAATGAACACCGCAATATGGGTTGGGTTCATCGCTCTATTCGGCATCGCAGTCGACGACGGCGTCGTGATCGCGACCTATCTCGATCAAGTCTTCACGCGACGACGGCTGAACACCGTTGCTGACATCCGAGCGGCAACGATCGACGCGGGTGTCAGGCGGATTCGGCCTTGTCTGATGACCACCGCAACCACACTGGTCGCACTCGTTCCCGTGTTGATGGCGACCGGCCGAGGTGCGGACGTCGCCCGTGCGATGGCCCTTCCTGTGTTTGGTGGTATGGCCGTCGAAATCGTCACCCTGTTTGTCGTGCCCGTCGTCTACTGCGGCTTCAAAGAGTTCAAGATGAATTTCGGCCTAGCGGACCACCATTGGGAAGGCACCGAAGACACGCCGCCGGAGGACTTGGCTGATGCGGCATAAACAATCAACTCAATTCGTATTTCATGCACGCAACGGACGTGTGCCAAACCTTTCTGCTTTAGGAGAGCATAAATGAATGTACTTTCCCGTCCAGCGATGGCCCAGCTAACCCATCAGCCCTCGCCCCCACCAGCGAGTGCCCGCGATCAAGAATCCGGCCGTCAATCCGAACTTTCGCAGCAATTTCGATACGTTAAGCACGCCAAAGTGCTAAACTCAGAGCGAAATGCATGGTTTGCTTGGCTGGCGTCGGACGCTCACAATCGATCAAGTTTAGAAAAGCATTTGACCCCGGAAAACATTGGGTTTGAAGGAGTGTCGCTCAGGGTAGAGATGACGACGACCGCTCAAAACGCATCGTCCTGGGTAAGAAGGCGTTCAGAAGCTCAGAAAAATCGCCAAGACGCCCGGAAGACGAGAAAAACCTGAGAAAAGGGGAGACGGCGAGAGTGCTCTGCCATCAAGAGGTCACTTATCCATTCAAGGTCCTGAATGGTTGGCTCGTTGGTGGATTGCGGGTGGACAGGATGCGATTTGGAATCTTTTCCAGATTCTTGTTAACGATTTGCGTTGGCATTCGGCATACGGTCATATCACGGTTGTATTGCATCGGTTGTGCGTATGGATGAAGGTCAAAAACGAGAAGAATTCACTCATCGCTGGTTGGAGGCAGAGCCTTCCATATCGGCTTACGTGTTTGCGTCGATCACTGGATTTCACGATGCAGAAGACGTCGTGCAGCGGATCGCTCAGGAGCTGGCACGTCGTTTTGACGAGTTCGACTCGGGTCAGCCGTTCGTTGGCTGGGCACTGTGGATCGCCAAATCCAGGGTGATTGACTACTACCGGGCTCAGGGGCGATCTCGGGTTGTGTTTTCCGATGAATTGCTCAGTCAGCTCGCTGATACGATCGTGAGCCAATCCGATGGTCGCAGCCAACGACGCGAGGCACTCGAAGCCTGTCTGGATGAGCTCCCGCCAAGGTCTCGCCGAATGCTCGATTTGCAGTACGTCGAAGAAAGATCCGCGGCCGAGATAGCGCAGGAAACTGGAGCCACCAGCGGCTCGGTGAGAGTGCTGCTGTCGCGAGTCCGAACGGCACTGGCCAGTTGTATCGAGCGACGTCTCGCGCTGGAGAACTCATGATGTCGATAGACGATGACTTCATCGATCGCGTTCTTGAAGGAGAGGTGTCCGAGGAAGAGGCTGCAGCGTTTCAGCAGTGGCTGAAGGTGCTTGCGAATCTCCAGCGGTTTGCGCTTCGCGGCGAGCTGCATTCACAGTTGCGACGTTCTCTGCGACGTAGACACATTCAGTCAAGTGTGTTGGAAGCCAGTCAAGATGACTCGGTGTCTTCCGCAAACCCGACGTCGGTCATCCGCTCGCGACCAATGTTGCTGCTCAGCGTAGCCGGATTCGTGACCGCAGCCTGTATCCTGATCGCATTGGTAGGTCTGCGGCATGAAGGGAACCGAGCGCCGAATCGTGGTGATCCTATGGCAGCGACCATCGTCAGCAATGTGAGCGGATTGCTTGTCAGGGGCGATCAGCATTGGGACGACATTTATCTTTCCGTGGGTAAGTACGAATTGCAGAAAGGATTGTTGCATCTACAGTTCGACGGTGGCGTCATGGTTTATGTTGAGGCTCCTGCCCGCTTCGACGCGGTAAGCAATTCGCGAGTCGTACTGCACAGCGGACGACTGTCAGCCAGAGTCCCTCCTGAAGGGATCGGGTTCACCGTGGAGACTCCCGAAGCTGAAGTTATTGATTTTGGCACAGAGTTCTCCGTCGACGTTGAAGGCGGCGCGAGTGAAGTTCATGTGTTTGACGGACTGGTGCGAGTCAATCCTGGAGCGTCAAATCAGCGAGATGAATCAAGGTCCGTTGATGTGCAAGCGTCGCAGGCGGTGCGGATTACTGACGGAGCGGCTGAGCCTGAGAACATTGCCATCGCGACCGACCGATTCATTCGTGACTTCGAAGAACCGAGGCTGAACTACGCTCGCGCGATCAAACAGTTATCGCCTTTGGCTTACTACCGCATGCCGATTCGCGACCGTGGCTTGGTTGCTCAGCCACTGAAATATTCCGGAGTCGTGTTAACCGGACAGGGCAAGCGTCCGCCACATGCTTGCGGTGTCTTCGTCGGCGGTTCCTTGCGAGTCGGAGTCGACTCCATCGGCCGCGGTGGACGTGTCGATACGCCGCCCGCATTGAGCACGGGGCAGTTCTCATTGGCGTTGTTTGTTTATCGCGAAGGTCCTGCGCAAAACGGAGTCGTCGCTACGAACTTCGATGGCCAGCGTGGTAGCTTCGACATGTCGCTGGACGAGAGCGGCAGGTTGCAAGCTACTATCAGGAAGAGCGATGGCGATGTGAACGTTGTAACGGGCAAGTCGACTTTACCGCTAAAAACTTGGCGGCATGTTGTTGTAACCACTGATGGAGAGAACTTGCAGCTCTACGAAGACGGAGATCTTGTAGCGGCTAAACCCTGTACAGGCATGGCAGCCACCGACGCTGAGACGGTCTGGTTTGGAACGGATTCCCGTGCAAATCGAGTATGGGATGGCCGGATCGACGAGTTGGCGTTGTTTGACAATGCACTTACCAAAGACGAAGTTGCGGCACTTTATATCACTGCTCAAGAAGAGATTGCCAGATCACCATGAGAATCGAATTGCATCAAGCGTTGTTCAAGCTGCTGATTCCAAGTTGTTTCGCTGTGCTCGTCATGTTGCTGACCACCGGCGAATCGATGGTAGCGGCTGCTGAGCGGCCCAACATTATGATCATTCTTGCGGACGACCTGGGGTATGGAAGCCTCAACAGTTACGGCGCGGAAGTTTCGCATATCCATACACCGAATATCGATCGGTTGGCTGAGCAAGGCCGGCGATTCACGGATGCGAACACTCCGTCCTCCGTGTGCTCGCCAACTCGTTACGGATTGCTGACCGGTCGCTACGACTGGCGAACGAACCAGAAGCATGGCGTGATTAACACGACCGACCCGTTGCACATTGAAGTGTCGCGCCCGACGCTCGGTTCGCTGCTCAAGTCAGTCGGCTATCGAACGGCGGCGATTGGCAAATGGCACCTCGGCTATACAAACTCCAAGCATGACTTTATGCAACCCTTGACTCCTGGACCGCAAGATATCGGCTTCGATTATCACTTTGCCGTGCCTCAGAATCATGGAGACGCTTCGGGGGTTTATGTTCGCAATCGGGAAGTCGTCGGCTTACGTAGTGACCAAACTGTTCCGTCAGGAAAATCGCCGTACGGTCGAGACTTCATGGGCATCGATGCTCCTCAACGCGTCGATGAAAACGTGATGGATGAGCTGACGACCGATGCAATCGGCTGGCTGGAACAGCAAACTGACGAAACGCCTTTCTTTTTGTACTTCGCCCCAGTCGCGATTCACTTTCCGTATACGCCGTCAGACAAAACCAGTGGTACAAGCGGGACCGGCTTGTATGGAGATTGGATACACGAACTGGATAGGTCCATCGGTCGCATTCTGGATACGCTGGATCAGATGAATGTGGCTGACGATACGCTCGTCATTTTCACGAGTGATAACGGCGGTGTGCTGATGACCGAAGGTGAGCGACCTGAAGCGAAAGCCTATCGAGCGGGCTTTCGCTGTAACGGTCAGTGGCGCGGTCGTAAGCACAGCATTTACGAAGGTGGCTTTCGAGTTCCATTTCTCGTTCGCTGGCCCAGATACGTTCAGCCGGGAACGGTCAGCGACGAAACGATCAACCTAGTCGATATGTATGCGACGCTTGCCAGTTTGATCGATCAACCCGTATCGCCGAACGAAGCTGTCGCTGAGGATAGCTTCAACGTGCTGCCTGCGATACTCGGCGTTCCGCAAGAAGAACCGCTTCGGCCATCGATGATCGTTCATAGTCCCAACGGTAACTTTGCCATCCGAAATGGCCATTGGAAATACATCGAAGGCAAACCAAGCTCAACACTAAAACGCCCGCCGCAACAAGGCGAACTGCACGCACAGCTCTACAACCTGCAGGATGATCCTGGCGAGCAACATAATGTCATCAACGAACATCCCGATGTTGCGAAACGTTTGGCGACTTTGTTGGAAAAGCAACGTGCTTTAGGGCGGTCACGATAACGACTTGAACCCGGCAGCCATCCACTTCAACTGGGACAATCAGAGAAATCAATGAGAACGACGCTGATATTTCTTATTCCATTTATGCTTTACACGGCGCTTCTAGCGTTTGAGCCAGTCACAGCAAATGAACCGGCGGTGACGAAGCCCAATATCGTGCTGCTTTTCATTGACGATTGGGCTTGGAACGGGTCTCCGGCTGCGATGGACGACTCGATGCCGAATTCTCGCATGCCGGTCCTGCAAATGCCGAATGTTGAGCGGCTAGCCCGTGACGGTATGAAGTTCACAAACGCGTATGCCTCGCCGCAGTGCTCTCCGTCGCGAGTCTGTGTACAGACAGGACAATCCTCGGCACGCAGTGGTTTCACCGTGTTTATGAACGACCGGGGACAGGACGACTTCGACGAAAAAGGCTACCCCGAATTTCCGGTGGTTCCGTGCGTCTCCGACATGATGATCGACGCGGATGCTGTGACGATCCCCGAATCGCTTAAACCGCTTGGTTATGTCAGTGCCCATATCGGCAAGTGGCATATGCGAGGCGACCCCGGTGACGAGGGATACGTCTTGCACGATGGGGACACCAGTAATACCCCGGGCAACACGCTGCCTGCCGGCGCAAACCAACGCCTGCCTGACGACTTGACCGATCCCAAGCTGATGTTCAGCGTCACAGAAAAGGCGATTGGCTTCATGAATGAGCAGGTCAAAGCCCGCCAACCGTTCTATCTGCAAATCTCACACTATGCGATGCACGAGGGCCGCGAGTGTTTGCCGACGACACGCGAGAAGTACGCTCAACATCCGCTCGTGCAGGCTTACTATCGAAAGATAGGGAAGACGGCAGAGACGGTCAAACGCAAGGAAGACCCGGCCATCTGGCTGGGGATGGGCGACGATCTCGACGGGCGCATCGGAGCGGTGCTTGATCGCATTAACGAGCTGGGGATTAAGGATAGCACGTATATTGTGCTGGTTTCTGACAACGGTTACCGCCATAAGGAGCTGCAGTTGACCGACGGATTTACGCAGCCACACCATGCTGCGAAATGGTGGCTCTGGCAGGGCGGTATCCGTGTGCCCATGATTGTGAATGGACCTGGAATCAAGGCTGGCTCTGTTTTCAACGCCAACGTGGTCAATTATGATTTTCTACCAACATTCGTTGATTGGGCCGGCGGCGATCCGGCCTCTCTGAAGAACATCGACGGGGTCAGTCTTGCGTCTTATATGGCAGGCGAGCCACCGAGTGATACGTTCCTACAGCGAAAGTTGTATTTCCACTACCCGCACTACCGCAGCAGCATGCCGCACTCGGCAGTCGTCTCCGGCACTCGCAAGCTGCTGCATTTCTATGAGCGGCCGGATCTCCCCATGCTGTTCGACCTGAACCAGGATAGGGGCGAGTTCCACAATATCGCGCCCGCTCACCCGGAGGAACACCGTCGTCTATATGACAGCATGATGCTGTACTTCGATGACGTCGGTGCCCGCATCCCGAAATTCAATCCGGATTACGACGCAGACGTCTACCGTCGCTCCAAAGAGTACGAGAAACGTGTTCAATGGGGCCCTTTTGCAGGTAGCAGACCACCGGCAGAGGACGAAAAGTGAAGGCCCCACAACCAAAAAGATAACGTCAACCCAGAGAATGAAACGGGATTTCCCTTGAAGATTTGTCACATCATTGTTGCTGCACTCGCCGCCTTACTTGCGACTCCGTCGCTCGCTCACACTAGCGAACCCCGCAGCGCAGATATTATCGTCTACGGTTCCACCCCGGGCGGATTCTGTGCCGCGATCGCTGCCGCTCGCGAGGGTGCTTCGGTCATTCTTCTTGAACCCACGAACCACATCGGCGGATTGAGCACTGGTGGTCTCAGTCACTGCGACTCCAACCAGATGGTCCGCAGCACGCTGATGGGACTGTTCCACGAATGGCATACGCGCATCGTAAAGGACTACACGGATCGCGGGCTCGAGGCGCCTTACGAAGCTACAAGGAAAGACACGTCGCGGTGGTGTTTCGAGCCGCACGTCGCGATGCGTGTGACAAGGCAGATGCTCGATGAGGCCAAGGTCTCGGTGCTGACTGAATGTTACTTGAAATCGGTCATCAAAGATGGCCCGCGTATTACGTCGCTGGTCACAAAGAACGGCACATTCACGGCCAGAGTATTCATTGACGGCACTTACGAAGGCGACCTGATGGCGGCCGCCGGTGTCGACTGGACGATCGGCCGCGAGGGACGCGACGAATACGGCGAGTCTTTGGCCGGGAAGCAATACCCGAAGAAGATGATGAACATCAACGGCTTCGATGACAACGGAAAATTGTTGCCGCTGCTCACCACCGATGATGCGGGCGCTGATGAGGAAGGCGACAAACAAATCATGACCTACAGCTTTCGGCTTTGCCTAACCAACTACCCAGCGAACAAAGTGGCGATGCCCAAACCGGACAACTACGACCCGGCCCGGTTCGAGGTCATTCGTCGCTACTTGAAAAGTGGCGGTGACCGCGTTGGCTATGACATGTATCCCTTGCCGACGAGCGGAATCGGACTGGAAAAACCGAAGTTACCTAACAACAAGTTCGACGGTAACAATTCGATCGGACGACAGTTCTCAATTGGACTCGTCGGTGGAGCTGACACATGGCACTTAGCCGACGAAGCGGAACGGAAGAAGGTTTGGGAAGCCCACAAACAATACACGCTAGAATTCATTCACTTTCTAATCACCGATCCAGCCGTGCCTGAAAAGATGCGCCGGCAGTACACGGATCTCGGTCTTTGCAAAGACGAGTTTGTTGAACACGATCACTTCCCGCCAGCGCTCTATGTTCGGGAATCGCGTCGGATGAAGGGCATGTATGTCATTAGCCAGAAGGATATTATCGACGAACCGAAGAAGCCTGATCCGATCGCCATATCATCATTCCCAATCGACTCGCACGATGTTCAGCGGGTCGCGCTTAAGTATGGCGGCGTGATCAACGAAGGTACGATCCTCCCTGTACGTGTGAAAGGCCAACGTGTTGGCCACGCTTACCACGTGCCCTACCGCGCGATCCTGCCGAAGCAGGACCAATGCGACAACCTTCTCGTTCCCGTCGCGTTGTCGTGTACTCACGTGGGCATCTCATCGCTGAGGATCGAAGGCGCATGGATGGTCATTGGACAGGGAGCGGGTGTTGCGGCAGCATTGGCAGCGAAAGACAAAGTGGCCGTACAGGAACTCGAATATGAAAAGCTGCGAGAACGATTGCTTGGTCAGCAACAGGTTTTGGAGTTGCCGAGCAGATCGGAGACATCATCTCTGGGTGACGCCATTGATGCGACGTCGCTTCCAGGAATTGTGCTCGACGACAAGCAGGCGGAACTCAGTGGCAAGTGGTCTTCAACGACGAATTTCAAACCCTATGTCAACGATGGGTACGTCTTCTGTGGAGACAAACCTTCGGCCCAAGAAGGTGACGGCAAAGCGACTGCGACTTTTCGATTCAAGGTGAAACAGTCTGGGCGATATCAATTGCTCATGGCTTACTCGGCGCACGAAACTCGAGCTAAGAAAGTCCCATTGACTGTTGCTTCCGGTTCTCAAAACCAAATCATCATTATCGATCAAACCTTGCCACTACCCGACGGCCAACATTTTCGCCCCATCGGCGTTGCCGATCTTACCGAAGAGGCGGAAACGGTTATCCGAATCACGAACGCTGACACAACTGGTTTTGTGATTATCGACGCCCTACAGTTGCTGCCTGCGGATCGAAATTGATAACCGATGAAATGATTTACGAACAAATGAGATACCAAAACCTTCAATCAATACCACAGAGCCTGATTTGGGCTGTGCTCTTGGTGTGGACTGCTAGTGTTGTCGAAGCGGCCGACAAATCAAACATCGTTGTTTTTCAGACCGACAATCAAAGCCAACAACCGACCGATCAGCGAACGTTCTGGGCATCAGCCACGGATGAACACCGGGAAACACAGATATAAGGAATCAATGACATGATGAAGCTACTACTATTCGGTTCAGTCTTCGTTGCGGGACTCGCTTGCGGACTAGGCTCGACTTCTGCTGCGCCGCCGGACAAGCCGATGAACGTGCTGTTCCTGGTTGCTGATGACCTGAATAGTTGGATGTTGGAAGATGCGGACCGGTACGCAGGCAAAGTCGTAGCGCCGAACCTTCGTAGACTGGCTGCCAGTGGTGTCAACTTCACTCGAGCCTACACCGCAGCGCCGGTTTGTTCGCCTTCTCGCACCGCGTTCTTTTCAGGTGTCGCACCTTGGAAATCGGGTATCTACAACAACGCGCAGGCCATCAGTGAAAGTGTAGCAATGAACCAGGATGCCGTGCTGTCATTGGCAGGACTTTTTAAGAAGAACGGATACGGCACCTTCGGTTACGGCAAGATCACCCACGGCTGGGACCAGATAGAAAACTGGGACGTTAAGGTTGGCCACAAGAGAGACCCGGCTCCTCCCGGGGCGCCACTGGCAAAACTCAGCGGCGGTGAAAAGGATTGGGGAATAATCCATCTCACTGAAGAACAAATGAATGACACTGGCGGGGCCAACAAAGCCATCGCTGTTCTGGAGCAACAACACGACAAGCCGTTCTTTCTGGCCTACGGCACGTTCAATCCGCACATGCCCTGGTATGTCCCGCAAAAGTATTTCGACATGTACCCGCTGGACCAGATTGTCCTTCCCGAATTGAAGGATGATGACCTGGATGACCTTCCTCCGCTGGCCGAAGCGGTGAGCGATGGGATTGGAAGCTTTGCTGACAAGGTGATCGAATCTGGTAAGCATAAAGAGGCCGTTCAGGCTTACCTGGCCACGACCACCTATGCTGATACGCAGTTCGGGCGCGTTCTCGATGCTCTCGAAAAAAGCCCCTACAAGGACAACACCATTGTCGTCTTCCTCACCGATCACGGGTTTCATCTCGGCGAAAAACATCACTGGCAAAAAACAACGCTCTGGGAAGAGGGAACGCACGTCTTGTTGATGCTTCGCGCGCCGGGAGTCACCAAAGCCGAGGGTGTGTCGCAGCGGTTCGTTTCGCTGCTGGACATCTATCCCACCCTGGCGGAACTCTGCGAACTGACGCCTTCAGCGTACATTGATGGACGCTCGCTGGTTTGTCTGCTCAAGGATCCGAATGCACCGTGGGAAAGCACCGCCATCACCGGTTTGTGTGATAAAGGCAAAACGGACCAGGCCTATATCAGCATCCGCCACGAGCTCGGCCGCTATACGCGATACGGGGCCGAAGAAGAGGAGTTCTACGACACCACCAAGGATCCTCACGAATGGACCAACCAGATCGATAACCCTAAATACACAGCGACGATCGAACAACTCCGCGGCCTCGTTCCCGGTTTCGAGGATGCCGCCCAACCCGCCCTAACCAAGGCCCGCACGAAGACTCGAGAAAAGAAGACGAAGAAGTGATCCAATCCTTTTACATCATGAACACTATCTGAACGCAACAGAATCAACCATGAACCCTTCACCTCAGAACAACCCTTCACGTCGATCCCTGTTGAAATCGATCGGCGCGACCACGACGCTGGCTGCCTCCGGCCTGTTGCCATCAATGATTTACGCTGCGCCGTCAGTGTCTGCGAACGACAAGTTGCGGGTCGGATTGATCGGCGCAGGGAACCGAGCCAAATGGCTCACGCGTGCATTGGGAGTGGCTTCGCCGGGGTCAGGCCTTGTGTTGGGTGTTCAGGGACAACGATTGCTCGATTTCGTGCTGCCGCATGGTCCATGCTTTGGATTTCTTTCGCCGTTGCTCGGCCCGTCGGACAAGGTTAGATACACTACCGCTTCCGGTAAGGCCAAAGGAAGGCCCGAGTTCTTGCAAGGTCGCACCGGTCCAACGACGACACAACCATGCGGCCATATCGCGGCCTGCTGCTTGGCAACGGAACTGGGCGTACTGTGATGGGTCGACGGCATGAGCCCGCGCTGTCGCATCGACAATTTCCGCTACACTGACAGCCCTCAATCGGCGACTGGTCGATTGATGACGTTGTTCGCTGTTACCCTCCGCTAGCCCGACCATCCGCCGCAGAAAGTCTTCACTTCCAAACACCCATTCTCGAAGCTCTTTCTTGAAAGGGTCGTCAGCGAAGTTCAGCCCTTCTTTAACATACTGGCGGTAGGCTCGATCAGGGTTCTTGCCGCCAACCGAGGCACTCCAGTAGGTGTGAAGTTGGTCATATTGCACCCAGTCCACTCGCTTGCTCTTTCGAGCATAGCCACCAAAACTGCTATGGGGCCAAGACTCGGGGTCTGACGCAAGTGGTCTCGCTCCATTGCACGGATTCAAGTGGATGTAACGACTCAGCGTCCAGTAATAACCAGCATCTTCGACCAAAAACGCTTTGTACCGGCCCTGATAAAGATGCCCCGTTCGTTGGTTTCGTTTTGCATACCAGTTGGCGTAGCCAGAAAGCCAATGTTGCATTCCCCGGGCGAGATTGGGCTCAGGGGTCTGGAGCAAGCAGTGGATATGATTTGGCATCCAGCAGTAAGCAAGAACAATCCATCCGCTCCGCTGAACTTCATCTTGCAGTCCCTTGGTAAATCGTTCGTAGTGTCCATTGTCATGAAATAATGGCCTACGGCCATCTCCTCGGGTGATGATATGATAGTTTGCTCCGGCGAACTCAGTGCGAGGCGGTCGTGGCATTGGAATGTCTGTCAATAACAACGGGTTCGGACTTTATCATCATACCCCCCTGAACACCCAACACAAGGCCTGACCCCGATGGATGGCTCCCATGGCGACTTGGGCTTCAAGACGTTCTTTCAGCTCTTGGACTACGCCGGATGTATCGCTTGCGGCAAAGTCTTCGAAGGTGGCGATTGGGCGAATCTCGATATCAGAATCATCAGGCATCGGGTTCGGGCAGCGTCTCACCCAATCGACAGCTTGCTGGATTGAAGCGACTTCCCAAATCCAGTATCCGGCAATCAGCTCTTTGGTCTCTGGAAAAGGACCGTCGGTGACCGTACGGTCTTGACCTTGAAAATGGACACGTTTGCCCTGCTAGCTAGGGTGAAGGCCGTCGCCGTCTTTCATAATTCCGGCTCTGACGAGCTCTTCGTTGAATTTTCCCATCTCCATCATCAATTCTTCGCTAGGCGGATTGGTCGTCTCGACAATCCTTCACCTTGAGGTGGTAGGAGGAGGAGATTCCACAGTTGCTCGTTGACCAGTGAATTTAGGAAGCGAAAAAGTACATGCCTGCCGACATGCTAGCGATGTATACCGACGCTTCTTCGGAACTGCGAATGAAAGATGGCACATTAGTTCATGCAGACAAAGATTGTGCAGCGCGAAAACTCATTTGGCTCCATGTATTTACTTCGTCGTCAAGTTATTGACCGCGCAGACCAACCATTCGTCAAAATGGTATGAGTCGGGATTGTTGTTCATCGGTGATGCCGCTCAGGCGATGTCACCCGTTGGCGGAGTCGGCATCAATTTGGCGATTCAATACGCGGTGACGACGGCTTCCGCCCTAATTGTCTTCATGGGTGAGCAACTCTCTACTCCCACTAACGTCGCAAGAAACGCACATAGGGCACGTGATGGCCGGTGTCCTTAACGAAGAAGCCGCGTCCTGGATGTTGACGGCGCTCGATAGGATTACGGATATGCGACGCGCTCGCAAGACTTGCCGACGATAGAACGGCGACAAACGATGCGATGGCAACAAAGTGACGGAATCTATTTGACATGTTGAGGTCTCCTCAGCTAGGATCGGTAAGACCATCTTGCCACGCAATCGCAGCGGTGTCAGAACCCGATCACAATTCACCGAATTGAAGTCCGCCTGGGCCACGATCCGCGATGATCTTGGTGCAACCCTATTGCAACCAACGTGCCAATCAAGTTCCGCCTTCAATTTCGTGTATTGCTAAGTAAGTAGAGACGATCGCGCGTGCAGAGACATGCAGATTCTGCAAGCCATTGCATCACGTTCTCATGCGAGAATGACACGAATCACGGTGGTCGCTGAGAGTAGTCGCCTTAAGGGTTGTTCCTAGACTCAGGGTTGAGTCCAGAACCGTACTTCGCGGGTTTTAGAAGTGGCCGATTTTGTACGCTCAGACGCGACCGATGCCCTTTCCGCAACGGCTCGCAGAAATTGCGGCTCTTCCGCCATGTCGCTCGTCAGCCTGGAAAAGTGAAAAAGTACCGATCGTCGCCAATCGCTAATCCATTTCCTAGCAAATGACGATCGGTGCTTGCTAGCCGGTTCTCGACCAGCGGTCTGACGCACCTTGGTTTTCGAGCAGCGGAACTCACCAAGAGTTTCGGCCGTGGCCGTATGAGCCGAAAGCCTTGGCGGTTTCCGTTACGTCACTATGCAATCTTTTTGCAACCACGGACTACTAGAATCCGCCTCCGCCGAGGGCTTGGTAGGCGTTGACGATCGCGGCGAGTTGTTCTTGCTTGGTTTCGATCATTACGATCTTGGCTTCCATTAGTTCACGCTGAGCTAACAGGACTTCGACGTATTCGGCTCTTGCATTTTGAAACAGTTTGTTGGCCGCGTCGACGGAGGCTTGCAGGGCTTCGAGTTGCCGCTTCTTGACCTCGATGCTGCGTCGGTAGTTTTCCACCTTGGTGATTTGGTTGACGACTTCGATGTGCGCATCCAGGACCGTTTGTTGGTAGTTGTAGATCGCTTGCAGTTGCGCCGCATTGGCGCTGCAATAGTCCGCCTTAATCGCACGTTTGTTGATCAGCGGACCGACCAGTTCACCAGCCATGCCGTAGATCAATGATTCGGGCGTTCGGAACAGGTAGCCGGTACTGAATGCGTTCCAACCGAGTCCGGCAGTGAGGCTGAGCGAGGGATAAAAGCGTGCTCGGGCAACCTTGACGTCCAGACCGGCTGCCGCAACTTGTCGCACGGCTTCACGGATGTCGGCTCGGTTTTGCAACAGCTCCGACGGAACGCCAGCCCCAAGTGTGCTCAAGTTCAAGTCGACGAATTCGACATTGATCCGCTCGACGGATTGTGGATAGCGACCGGCGAGAAAGTTGATGCGGTTCTCGACTTCAACGATCTCTTGGGCAATCAGCGATCGTTCGCTGAGGTTCTTCTGCACTTCGGCTTGGAAACGCTGGACGGCCAGTTCGGTTCCTCGCCCGGCGGCTTTCTTGCTTTGGGCGACTTTCAAGCTCTGTTGTTGAATGTCGATGGTTGCTTGCAGAATTTGCAGACGATTGTCCAGGGCAAGCAGTTGGTAGTAGTTTTCCGCAACTTCGGCGACCACTCGGGTGACGATGTAGTTACGGCCTTCTTGAGTGCCTAGGTAGCGCATTGCGGCGGCGCGTTGCGAATTGCGAAGCTTGTTCCAAATGTCGAGTTCCCATGAAACGTTCGCGCCGACGCCAAAATCGCCCAACGGATCGGGGAATGCGCTTCCGGGAGCGACTTCAAGTTGATCCTCGACGGCACCATCGCGGGTGTGGCGACCGGATTTTTCAAATCCGGCACCTGCCCCTAGTGTCACGAACGGTCGGTACTCGCCGCTTCGAGCGTACGATTCGTTGCAGGCGATGCGGATTTCTTCGGATAGGATTTTTAGTTCCTGGTTCCCCGACAACGTTTCAGTAATTAGGCTTAGCAAATATGGATCGGTGTAGAACACGGCCTGTGGCAACTGTGCGGAGTTCTCAAACGGCAGGACTCCGAAGTTGCTATCGCTTGGCCCGATTTCGGTGTCGATCAAGCCAAAGTTGGGGCTGTTGGGGGAAGGGATCGCAATGCCCGTTGATGAGTGATCGTCGTCGTTTATGCCCTCGTCGTCAGTGATTCTGAGTTCGTCTGCGTCGACAAGGTTGGATTCCATCTCCTTGATTTCTTCATCAGTGGCCTTCGTCGTTTCATCATCCTGCCCTGCCGGACTCAGGAAGCTGGCGGATCGGATGTAACTGGCAAACGCTCCTGATTCTTGGGGTACACTATGGTTCGCGGCGTCGGCTTCGTCCTCATCCGATACATCGTCGTCTTTTCTGCCACGATCCATGATGTCAAATTCATCTTCGACTTGCTTGCCGTTGTCGTCGGGTGACTTCGCAGGAGCGTCGAGGACGGTCGATGACGACGCTGCATTGGAACTCCAGAACGGGATGCCGTTGTTCCAGTTATAGGAGCCTGGCATCGCAGATCCGGATTGAGCATGCCTGAGTCCAGGGATACCGCAACCGGTGGTTAGCAGCGTTCCGCATAATAGTGCTGAGAGCACGGCACGTTTTAGCGTAGTGGGCGAAGCCACTAGGCTACGTTCAAGAGTTGGCAAAGCAAGAAATTGCGAGCGATTTCGGTTCATGTTCGTCCCTGATGACCTTCGCATTGTGGCGTCCTGCCGAGCGATTGTGCTACATAAAATTGTTTTGCCCGCCCTACCCGTCGAGCCGACTACGTATGGTGGTTATCGTCCTGCTGGTTGGACTCGATTTCTGATGTGTGTTGATTGTTGGGATTGTGCCATAATTTGCAGAACGATTTTTCCAAGCGATCTGGTTGCGTTGACTTTGCCGGTCACGGTTGCTTTGACGTTGAAGATCATCAGGCCAACGGTCCACAGCAATCTGCGTCGACTCGTGGTGCCGATCAACAGCGCGGTGGCCGCTTTGTTGATGTGAACTTTGTGTTCGAGCGCGATTGCAATGTAGCCCAGGATGAAAACGGCGAGGATTTGATAAGTCATGTGGGACATGTAGTTTCGCCCATTAGGAGAGTGTTTGCGATGGTGTTCCTCGGACGCAGGTTCTTCGGAAGGGAAACGGTGTAGCAAAAAGTGGGCCGAAACCCTGTCGAATGCGTTACTGCATAGCGGTGCCATGCTTGCAATGAGAAGTGACCTGCAAGGGTTAGCACGCCTATGCAGACGCTTGCTTCGTAGAGGAAGCCTACGGAGATCGTAAGGTGATGAAAATCGAGCCGTCTGGTTTAGGCGGAAACGTGTGAATCACGGCATCGTCTAGCCGCGGGTCAGCAATCATCACATTGGATGTTCGCTTTTGGCCCGTGACGTGCATTGCCTTGAGTGCTTTGCCTCGATTCGTCAAATGACCAAACCGTGTCTCTTACAAAAGGAATCAACCCATGACACTTCATGTCGCCGCCATCGAACACAAAGCAGAAAGCAATATCCACAAATGGGTGCAAGCCGAAAAGACGCACAGAGGGCTGGCCACGCGTGACCTAACCAACCAGTTCGGGCCCTATCTGGCGTTGTCCCGCGAAACCGGTGCATGCGGAAGCGTGGTTGCCAAAAAGGTTGCCGAGCGTTTGCAGTGGGATTTGCTAGACCAGGAAATCGTCGACTATATGGAACAGCACTACGGCACGCCGCGTTGTTTGATTCAGGGAGTCGATGAGCGGCACGAGAATTGGCTCTGTTCGATCTTCACTTCTCGAATCGGCGGGCTTGGTTTTTCTGGAGCAACCTATGCGCATCGAGTTACCAAGTTGCTATTGATGGCCGCTTCGCATGGCAATGTGGTCATTGTTGGGCGCGGTGCGCGTTTCATCCTACCTCGCGAACGCGGCCTCTCGGTGCGAATCGTCGCACCGATGGATTTTCGAGTCGATCAGGTGATGCGTGAACAAGGCATTGGCGAAAAAGAGGCCCATCGGTTTGTTGTCGAGCGGGACCACGATCGCGACATCTATATCAAAGATCATTTTCGTCAGAAAGCTTCCGATCCACACTTGTATGACTTGGTTTTAAACGTCGGTGACATCTCGCTCGACGATGCTGCTGACACGATTGTCGAATCCATTGGTCACTTCATTCGCAAGGCCGCGTAGTCGTTCACGATCTCGAACGCAATGCAGACCGATTTCGATAGGCAACTCATTACCAAACCATGGAGGACACCATGTCAATGCTTGACGTTTACTACAGTGAAGACCAATTCCTACAGTCGTGTGACGTGTGCGGACGACCGACCATTATTTCGCTTGAAATGGCTGGCGAGCGAGTGGGCTGTCGCCACTGCGGCGGCACTTTCGTTGCCTCCGACCACTCGTTAGTGTATCGCAAGTGCGTTGAAACGACTTTCGAAGCAAGCAATGCTGCCCGAAGGCTTAGGGCAGGTTCGAACGTGCTACGAATGGCCGCCAGCGTTTTGACTGCAATCAGCAATCTGTTCGGTGAGTTGATTTGAAAAGATTGGAAAAACGGCGATCTCGTCGAAGATGACTAGGCCGAGACTCTCGTTAGCCTGTCCAACGAATCAGCCGGAACGCGTTAGCGTCCGGTTCCATGCCAGCAACCGTGGGCTTACGACCTTCGGCTAACGGTTAGAGGATCGTCGGCAGGGAATGATTCGGCACTCGCTTCGTCCACCGAGTCAATCACGCCGTGCTCGGCATCGAAGTGTTCGATAAGTCGGTTCTTGCCATCGTCGGCTGTTGGTGTTGTTCCCGATTGCGCTGAACGTCCGGGCAATGCGAATTGCACTTCGAGCCCGTGAACGGTTCGATAGACGTGTTCGCGCATGATGGCGTCGTGTTCGGCATCGACACTGGACTCATTCGGCTTCATAATCATTGGATTTCTCTCGTGGTTTGAGGTTGTTATCAAAAAGTCTTGCAGCACACGTTGGCTTTCAAGTCGTCAGGCGTGAAGGGGGGCTCGTGGCGCAATTCACCGCGCCGGATCGCAACCTCGGGAGGGGCATCAATGCCGATCTGGACTCGACCGCTCGCGGTACGAGTGACAATGAGCGTGATGTCCGAACCGATTACGATCGTTTCGCCAACCTTTCGACTGAGAACTAACATGGCTTGATCCTTCAATGGGGGGGAGGGTTTCAGCAATACTCGCTATTCGTTCTGCGAGTTAGGCTGTCGTCTCTTGAGCTTGCAATCAGCGGACCATTGCTCGGCATGTCGTCAAAGATTTCACGCTCCTAGATAGCGGTGCGATCGATTTCCCTTTGGGTTTTGCGGTGTAGACGTGAGGCCTTCGTTTTTGTCATGAGCCCTAGCTGAAACGTGCCGCTCGCAATCGTGAAGCAATAGCTTGCAGGTCCGTGCGAAGGCTTGCACAGACGGTCTCTGCAAACCATGTGAAGTGGCTTGCGGAAACAGTGAAAGGAGTTGCAGATGTCGATCGCATGGTGAACCTTCCGAGCAGAGCAAAAAGTTTTCTATCAACCCGCAAAAAAGACGCTGGAACGCTGGCAAAATCCGGCTTCGCCAGGCACCTGCGAACGGAGATTGGCATGGGGGATGCGTAGATACTTTCTCGACAGATCATGCAGCGGAACTCGCCAAGAGTTTCGGTTCTCGTCGCGAACGGGCCGAAAGCCTTCGCAGCTTCCGCGACGAAAAACTGCTGACGATCCCTAACACACCATTCCCAATTAATCATAGGAAGCTTCCACCCATGCGTATCAATCTTGCAATCGCTGTGCTCTTCGCGATCGGTTCCCTCTCGATGACCGGCCTCGATAAGTTGAAGGACACCTACAACGAACACTTCGGGTCGCCAGATTCAGCGGGCGAACACGCTGGCGAAGGACATCTAACCAACGAATATAGCGAACACAGCTCTGAACACGAAGGAGCAGACGAACACGCTGTCGGCGAACATCACGCCATCCACAAAATCGTCGCCACCCGTCCGGTTGCCAAAGACGTGACCTTGACGCAGCAGTACGTTTGCCAGATTCACTCCCGTCGACACATTGAAGTCTGTGCACTCGAAGCCGGTTACTTGAAAGAGATTCGAGTGAACGAGGGACAGAGGGTTCAAAAGGGCCAGTCGATGTTTCGCATCCTGCCGACACTGTATGAAGCAAAGCTAGACGCCGACATGGCGGAAGCTCGGTTGGCTCAAGTTGAATACGATAACACACAAAGTTTGGTACAGCAGAACATTGTTTCGCCACAAGAACTGAAGCTGGCCAAAGCGAAGCTTGCCAAAGCACTTGCCCAAGTCAAGCTGGCTCGGGCCGAGATGAACTTTGCCGACATCAAGGCTCCTTTCGATGGAATCG
>JGI12048J13642_10128906_pt1 | contig 24025 bp, 21 predicted proteins | sample ElkSlonscriptome_16_FD_13642 | JGI IMG/M metagenome (IMG submission 13642)
GCCCATCAAAAACTGGCGTTTCTGGATGAGCACTAGCTATGGCCATAGCAGTTGTACCAATTACAGTGCCCGCTAACCAGCAACGGGCAGTCACTCAATAGAGTCCACCCAAAAGAGTCATTCAGCAAGAGCATCCATGTACGAATCGTTTTTCGGCTTAACTGACAGTCCCTTTTACATTGCTCCTGATCCCCGCTTTCTTTACATGAGTGAGCGGCATCAAGAAGCTTTGGCGCATTTGCTGTACGGACTGACAAGAGAGGGTGGATTCATCCTGCTAACCGGTGAAGTAGGCACCGGAAAGACCACCATATGCCGCAAGTTTTTACAAAATTTGCCTGAAAGCACCGAGCTTGCCTTCGTTTTGTATCCTAAGTTGTCCGCCCTTGAGTTACTGGCAACGATTTGTGATGAACTCGGTATTGCCTGTTCTGCTGATGCCTCTACTAAACAACTGGTTGACCGGCTCAATCAACATTTGCTGGCTGCTCACGGGCAGGGTAAGAATACGGCATTGATTATTGACGAGGCCCAAAATCTAACGTCAGATGTCTTAGAACAACTGCGGTTGTTAACCAACCTGGAAACTGATCAAAAGAAACTATTGCAAATTATCTTGCTGGGCCAGCCTGAGTTAAATGAATTATTGCAGCGACCGGAACTTCGGCAGTTATCCCAGCGCGTAACCGCTCGTTATCATTTAGTTCCATTGGGACGCGATGATGTTAAGAAATATATTGACTTCCGCCTGGGTGTGGCTGGGTGCTTCCGAACACTGTTCGATAGCCACCAGGTTCGCCGGATTCATGAGGCTAGCCGTGGCATACCGCGGTTGATCAACCTTATTTGTGATCGTAGTTTATTGGGCGCTTATTCGAGGAATGAACAAACCATTAGTGGAGATGTAGTCAGCAAAGCCATTAGGGAAGTACTCGGTAGTCAAACCACTGCAAAATGGTGGCAAAGTCCATTAGTTGGTATCAGTGCGTTGGTGTTGGTTGGGGTTTTTGCGCTGGTCGGTATGCAATGGAAACAATCGGGTTGGCCGCTTGATGGCTGGCTGAACAAAGGCCTGCTGGCAGAAGCATCTGATGGGGGAGGTGATGAAGACGGTGTGGTAGTGGTTGATGAACCCGAGGGCGTGGCAGCGAAATCGATAGAACAACAAAGTCCAGCCGCTCAAACCGAAGCACTTGCCTTGTTGGTCGATGATGCCAAGGTCGCAGAAACAGGCTATTTGCCTTTTGAGCAGTATCAGTTGGATCGCAATAATATCACCAAGGCTTATCAAATCCTTTTTGAGCAGTGGCAACTGGAAACACAGGCGCTTTATCGGAGTGAAGCAGAAAACTGCCGATGGGCAGCACAACAGGGTCTCCAATGTTTACATCGCAGTGGAAATTGGCGCACATTACTACAGCTTAATCGCCCCGTGGTATTGAACTTGATGAACTCCAAAGGCGTTCGTTTCAGAGCGACTTTCACCGATATTACCGAAGATCGGATAGCCACAGTCCAGCTAGACGGCGAAGAACACCGGCTTGCTCTGGCTACACTGGATCAATACTGGCGTGGACAATACAGTCTGATTTGGAAAGTGCCTCCCTATCAATCCATGGTTATCGAGCCCGGTTCAATTCAGGATCGGTCGGAGTGGTTGCAGCAACAATTTGATCTGCGGGATGCGCTTTTGCGTGACTCTGGTGTGGCAGCAGAAGATATGGCGGCACCACCGAAACCAAAATTCACCACCCTGAAGGAGCGGGTGAAGCACTTTCAGCGAGCGGTCGGCATCCAACCCGATGGCATTCCCGGAACTATCACCATTATCATGCTGAATAGCTGGACGCAGCCTGATACGCCGCTTTTGCTGGCAAAAGATAAGAGTTGAAAGGCTCTGGACTACTGCTGGTTAATGTAGGCTGGAAATTGAATGACTGAAAAACACAAATAAGCCAAATCAAAGGAGATTTGCTTTGTCGATTATTCTTGAAGCGCTGCGTAAGTCAGAGGCTGACAGACATCAGGAATCCTTGCCAGAGAACCTGAAAACACAGCAAGCCCTGCTATACAAGAACAATAGCCAACGATACCGCTGGCCTGCTTATTTGAGTTTTCTACTCTTGTTTAATCTGCTCTTGCTGGGTTGGTTTCTGGTGCAAAAATCTACTGAGCAGGAAGATCTCAAGGCCTCAGTGGCAAAGGTAGATGAAGCCCAAATAAAGCAAACAGAGCAGTCAGATTCAGTTATAGCCGATATCATTGAGACTCAAGTGGCTAGCCCGGTATCACGCCAATCCACAGGGCAAACCAGAGCCAGCGATTTAAGTGTGGCTCGCAGTGTGTTGGCTGAGCAGCCCCTGCGACGGCAGCCCGTTGTAACGATACCGCAATTCAGCGTTGATCCTGACAGTAGCAAAGCCAGTTTGAACCAGCCAGAATTGATCGAACCTACTCAACCCATCGCACGAGACGGAATCACTGCCAGCGCAGCGGGAAATGCTAAGGATTTAAATGCTGCAGCTGCCACTGTTGATCAACTGGAAACCGCGTCGAACCAGCACTCGAATGATAGCGCCAAGTTGGACTCAAGCTTGGATACACACGTGAGCACAAGCGGCCAAAATGATGGGGCAGCAGATGTTTTGCACATTGATGAATTAGAGCGATCTTTTCAAAATACCTTGCCGCGTTTGGTATTTAACAGCCACATTTACAGTAAAAAAGCAGCCAATCGACGAGTCATGATAAATGATAATTTTCTCCGGGAAGGGGAAGGTTTTGCCGGCATCAGAGTGGTTGAAATAACCCCTAACGGTGTGGTGCTTGAGAAGCAGCAGCGCCAGTTTCTGGTGCCGGTGGTCAGGAATTGGTCACCGAACACTTGATGGGTGTTATCGCCACTTTGCTTATTCGTGAGGAGTGCTGGTAGCAATCCCAATGGTGACCTCCGCAATTAAATCGACAATTCAGCAGGCCTATCGTCAGTATCTACAAGGACGTCAGATTAAGCCCAGAAGCGGACAGCGTGAGATGATCGCGGAGATAGCCCGGTATCTCTCGGCAATTAATATAGATGGAGACTACAAACGCCAATCCGAGCCTGCTGTGTGTGTTATTGAAGCCGGCACCGGCACGGGTAAGACTCTGGCCTACCTCATGGCTTCGCTGCCATTTGCAAATGCCTTAAGAAAAAATATTGTGGTATCTACCGCAACGGTGACCCTGCAGCAGCAAATCATCGACCAGGAGTTACCTCTGCTGAAAGCTCATACTGATTTAGAGTTTACTGTGGCTTTGGCGAAGGGGCGTCGTCGTTACCTGTGCTTGCATAAGGTGGATTTGAATTTACAGGATCAACCTCAGACCAGTTTGAAATTTGCTGATACAGAGGTGGATTCTGCCGCTGGAGAAGTTGCCGATGGAAGCGAGCATCAATACAGCGCTGAGGCGTATCAGCAATTTTTAAACTGGATGTTTGATGATGGCTGGCAAGGAGATTTTGACCACTTACCAGAACCGGTGGATTCACAACTTTGGGATCAAGTCAGCACTGACCACCGTCAATGTCTGAATAAACGCTGTGGTTTCTTGTCCCAATGTCCTTATTTTCTCAATAAAGCCCGTATTGACCAGGCTGAATTAGTGGTGGCGAATCATGATCTGGTGTTTGCGGATTTGAGTCTTGGTGGCGGCTTTGTGTTGCCACCACCGGAGCAAACCATCTATATATTCGACGAAGGCCACCATTTATCCTCCAAGGCCTTGGGTCATTTTTCCTGCAATGCTGGTGTTAAAGGCGCGCAAAAGCTGCTGAAAGGGATTTCTAAACTGCTGGCCGATGGACAACTCACATGGGCAAGCGATCCTGCGATAGCGTCAAAACTGCAACCCTTGTCTTCCCTTTCCATTGAGTGCCACCAACACTTCGACGCCTTGTATAGCTATCTCAAGGAGCACACGGACTGGCAGGTGGAGCGAGTCCGGGACCGAGATCAGCCTGGACTGAGTTTCCGTTTTCCTATGGGGGTTTTGCCAACTGATTTGCAGCACATGGCTCAACAATGCGCCGAACGGACCCAAGCAATGAGTACTGATTTCGATGCTGTTGTTAAAAGAGTCAGAGAGCTTATTGATAAAGAGCGACAGGGGGCCACTGCCCGGCAAGCGCTTGAACAGGCGTTGCTGCAATTATCGGGTTATCAAAGCCAAATAGAAAATCTCGATGCGGTTTGGCAATTAATGCAGCAACCATCTCAACAGGGAAGAGTGCCTGTGGCTCGCTGGTTGAGTGTCAGTGGGGATGAGCAAGAGGCGGATGTGGTGGTTCACGCCAGCCCCACTAATGTGGCTGATCTGCTTGGGCAGCGGCTGTGGGAGCGGGCCTTTGGTGTAGTGATGACCTCTGCCACCATGAGTGTGGCCGGCAGCTTCGAACGTCTTATCAGCCAGAATGGACTACCTGCTGATTCCACTTATTCCATCCATACCAGCCCCTTTAACTTTGCTGAAAACTGCACTTTGCAACTTTTCGATGTGGGGATTGAACCTTCGGATCGGGAAGAATACCTGCAACGGTTGGCGGCTGGAGTTGATCAGTTAGTAGCGGCAAATGAAGCCACACTGGTTTTGTTCAGTTCGAAGCGACATATGAATTATGTTGCGGAAGCGCTGGAAAATGCCTACCCGACTGGTTTTATGAAGGTGCAGGGCAGCAATAATAAAACCCAGTTATTGTTTGATCATCGCCAATCCATTGAGGATGGTAAAGGTAGTCTGATTTTTGGCTTGGCGAGCTTTGCCGAAGGTCTGGATTTGCCCGGCCACTACCTTACTCATGTGGTGATTGCTAAGCTGCCCTTCAGCGTGCCCGATGATCCCGTAGAAGCCACCTATGGCGAGTGGCTGAAAGCCCGGGGTGGTAATCCTTTTCATCAGGTCATGGTGCCTGATGCCACTACCCGCTTGTTGCAGGCTTGCGGCAGGTTACTCAGAAGTGAGCAAGATAAAGGGCGCATTACTATATGCGATCGCCGCTTATGGAAGAAATCCTATGGCCATCTGATATTGAATGCACTGCCTCCTTATCGAAGACAGTGGCTTCAGATCGAGTCAATAGAGAGTGGCGGTGAATGAGGGTGGTAATAAACAAATTTGAATGGAAGCAAGAGAGCCGTGCAACTTGGGTCCGTTCGTTGTGGCTGGCTATTTTCAAACAAATATCAAAGGAGTGGGAACCATATGGGGTGGACTTTGTTTAAGGCAGATTAGAACTTTATGCAATGCAAACGACTGACCTCAATTTCTCACCACCAATATAGAAAAAGGCCCCGCTTGATGGCATAAATTTTTTGCGATCAACAAGTTATAAGCGATAAAGACGAAGGCCTTATGAAGTCAGACTGTAACTCAGTTCAGCTTGAATTTCACACCCCTGGTAAGCGGGAAGTGTCCGGAGAATTTGATGGCGGCAGGCAGTTATCAAACAGCCTGGATTATGTTGCATCGGCTTCGATACGCCATGGTGAGTCCGGGGCGTGAGAAATTAAGTGGGTTGGTCGAAGTTGATGAGACCTCGTTATTGAAGCAATGGCGTTCAGGAACTCATCAGGGGTCAGTAGGTGCTCGACACATGGACTGCTACCTTGATGAGTTTACATTCAGGATTAACCGGCGGGCATCACACAGCCGTGGTTTACTGTTCTGCCGGTTGCTGGAGCAGTCGGTGGTCACTTCCCCTGTTTCATACCAGGATATTGTTCACGGTGGGAAACACAACATATAGTAAGGGGTGGAGCTAATAGGATACCCTTACTTAGGCATACGGTAAAACAGGGGCCTCGCAATAGCAAGGGCGACATGACTGTTCTGGTTAAAGTTTTAGAGGTAACTTCTCACGATTACCGGAGGAAGTGATATGAAAGAATTTCAAAAAGCTGAAAAGACAGTTGATGTCTCCGTTGGAGAATCTGTCCGGATTATTCGTGAACTTCAAGGTATGAGCCAGAATCAATTGGCTGAGTTAACTGGTATTCCGCAATCTACACTTTCTGCCATAGAAAACGATCGCATAAATTTGGGAGTTGAAAGAGCAAAAGTGATTGCTAGTGCTTTACAGTGTCACCCCGCGGTTTTAGTTTTTCCTGGCTGGGAGATTGGCGGTGGACAAGTGGCGTAACGATCAGCTCCAGCGGACATGCATACCTCCGCGGCCTTTTGTGTCATTTCGCTGCGCTGCATTCTCACACAAAAGCCCACTCCGGCATGCATGCGCGCTGAGCTGGGCGTTTATGGTTTTATTCGTTTTTTCCAGTAGCTGGGCTTGCGAGAATGGCGCGCAATGGCCACTATTACCATTGAATCATGTATATCAGCGATGATGACCGAAAAAAGAAATTTGTGAAGAATCAAATTTTTTATCTTACGACCCTCTATTCCCTCTATTCAGCAGGCATTGGGCGACTACGGAGGACTTTGGAATGGCCACCGGCCACATCGCTCTGCTTGATGGGTTACTCGTCACGTTGACCATCGGCGTAATCACGCTCCTGTTCCAAAAACGAATCCGAGAGGCACCGTTTTGGCGTGCCACGGTGACTCCACTAGCATCCATCATCGGAAGCGGCTTTCTCGTCGTGGTCCCCCTTTTGGCCAGCGCCGTCGGCGAGGCCGCCGTTCCAGCCGTCATCGCAGTCATGGTTGTCGCCCTGTGGGCCGGCTCTGCAATCCGATTCTCCATACGCGCGACAACCAAGCCGACACCCGGTGAAGCACGAATCGACAGAATATCTGAGATAGTGCTGTTGGTAGCATTCGTTATCTCGATAACATTCTACGTGCGCATCATGGCCGGTTTCGTGCTGGAGGGAACAAGGATTTACTCCGCGCTCCGTGCGGACGTCCTGGCCACAGTGATATTGGCTGGAATAGGACTCTACGGCTGGTTGCGGGGCTTGCACGGCCTGGAGCGAATCGAGCAATACGCCGTGACCATCAAGTTGGCCATCATTGTGTCTCTCCTTGCTGGTTTGGCGTTCTTTGATGCAACAAGCGGGTATGACCTATCTGAATTGTCTCCGAATACAGAGGGGCCGTGGGCAACAGCCGCCACACTCGGTGGAATGCTGATCATCGCCCAAGGGTTCGAGACCTCCAAATACCTTCCAACGACCTACAGTCCACTCGTCCGTGCGAGGTCGATGTTGGTCGCCCAACTTCTTGCCGGGGGCATCTACGTCGCCTTTGTTGCACTGGCTCTTCCGCTTATTCCTTTGCTTGATGGGTCGGTTTCGGAAACCGCCATCATCGGATTGTCAGGCAATGTTGCTTACATTCTGCCCTTGATGTTGGTTGTCGCTGCAGTCATGAGTCAGTTAAGCGCCGCTGTTGCCGACACGATTGGTGCGGGCGGCGTCGTAGAGGAGGAGTCCCATAAACGGGTGCCTGCTTCTACAAGCTATCCCTTGATCGCTGCCCTTTCAATCGCCTTGTTGTGGGCAATGAACATTTTTGAGATTATAACACTGGCGTCCCGTGCATTTGCCGCTTTCTACATGTTCCAGGCGGCTAGGGCCACTATCCAAGCATGGCACCTTCCAATTGGATGGCGTCGCTGGCGGGCTATGCTGTCGTATTCGACGCTCTGCTTGCTGATGTTCGGCATCGTCGTGTTCGCACGACCCATCGGGACATAGCACTCTATAAAGAATATGGGGTTGCAATCCTATTTGCTCAGTAAGCCTGATGCTGGGGATTTGGTAAGAGGTTTTGGAGGCGTGGGAAAAGTACGATGGGCTTCTTATCTATTACTGGAAATGCACTAATCATGAAATTTGAATGCTGACTATATACAGCAAGTCTGGAAGGTCAACTATTCCAGCCCACGTTTTGAAGCAAATCGCTGAGGCAATAATGAGGCAATAAATTATGAGTAAACGAAATATCGGTACTGAAATCCTTAGTGGTATAAATGAGATTGAGGAATATAAAAAAGGAAAGCACCAGCTTAAAACAACTCACCTTACTGAATCATCACTTCCGGAAGTAATAAGGTCAAAGTTGCAATTGTCGCAATCTGCTTTAGCTGGTTTGTTGGGTGTAAGTACTCGAACACTCTAAGATTGGGAGCACTGACGCAGGCCACCTCAGGGGCCAGCAATGGCACTCTTACGTATAGCGTAGCAGCATCCTGAGGTTTTCTCTCAACTGCAGTAAATGTGTAACAAGCTAATTATGTCGCTGTAGAGCAGCTTGGACCTTCGCTGCGCTATGGCCACATATCAGAGCGTTATACCTAATAGATATGCCTGATTACTTCTACGTCATTTTTTTATCGTTGCTCGCAGGACTGGCCATGCCAACCGGCGCTATGCTGGCACGCTTTGATCTACTGCATCCAAAATTTCTAACTCAAAAATCAAGGCAATTTATTGTCGCATTTGGTGGAGGCGCACTCGTATCCGCAGTTGCGTTAGTTTTGGTACCCGATGGTGCTAGCAAACTTTCGCCAACAGTTGCTGTCGTCTGTTTTGGCGCTGGAGGCGTTTTCTTCTACGTGTTCGACAGATATTTGAGCCAACTCAAAAGTTCTATGGGCCAGCTTGTCGCCATGCTTTCGGACTTTGTTCCAGAGGCTATAGCACTCGGAGCCGCTTTTGCGGTGGGTGAAAGCACTGGTTTGATATTGGCTCTACTCATGGTGCTTCAAAATCTACCCGAAGGCTTCAATGCGTATGAGGAGCTAGCCAGGTCATCCTCAATGCGTCCGTCAAAGTTGCTTACGGCATTCTTTTTTTTGGCTGTTGCTGGACCAGTATGCGCCCTCACAGGCTATTTCGTATTGGCCCAGGCTCGTGAGTTGGTTGCCGGGCTAATGCTATTTGCTAGTGCCGGTATCCTATACCTTGTATTTCAAGATGTTGCTCCCGAGTCAAAGGCTGAAACAGGTGGCTTACCAGCACTAGGAGCTGTTGCAGGCTTTTCGCTTGGCTTAGTTGGCAATATGCTCATCTCAGCGCCCTAGGTATAATAAACAAGGATAGGCCGCGCGAAGCCGCGGCTTTATCCAGTTGTTGAACAAGCCCGGTGATGGCTGTGTACTTTATATAATAAGGGAATAGCGTGTCAGTGGTAACATGAAAGTGTAGTAGTGAAGCCGGCTGGATGTCTGGCATGCATCCAAAGCGGCAATATATGTAAATTCAGTTCAGAAAAAAACTCTGTGGGAAATGCGGGCCAATATCCTCGGCACAAATGTTTCTATTTGTGAATCTAAACTCCAGTTATTTAACACCTGTTATTTAACAATAGTCACAGGGTACTTGGAGAGTCTGACTACTTTCTCTGCATTAGAACCAATCAGCAACTTAGGAAAGCCCTTACGTCCATGGCTTCCCATGACGATCATCTTTGGTTTAACCCGGTCTGCTACTTCTAATATCCGGGTGACCGGCAAGCCTACCACCATTTTGGTGGTAGAATTCTGCAGTGTTTCCGAATCATTATATTTCTTTTTCATATCAGCAATGAAGGATTCCAGCATTTCCTGCGCGTGATCTTCTATTCTTTTCGCCAACTTCTTCAGTCGCCGACGCAAGTAGTAGCCGGGATGCTCAGCCGGGTCGTGTACCACATGAAGAATCACCAGGGTTAACGACATGGCATCAGCTAACTGAGCTGCATGCACCAAAGCTTTTTCTGAGTGCTTGGTGAAATCTATAGGAACTAGCAGGTTGTCTTTTGATTTAGCCACGCTCATTCGACCACCCCGACTGGCAGTTTTGATTTCAGGTATTTAACTAACCAGATAACGCAAATGTTACCGTGCTGACATATTAACTTCTGAAGTATTACATTTTGATGACTTAGCGGGGTTTAAATATTTAGGGGCAGAGTCAATGGGGCAATGATCAGATTCAGAAAAATGCGTACTTGACGCCGATAATCATCAGCATGCTGGCAAGCACCGGGCGTAGAATGTTAGGTGGCATATATTTGCTTAGTTTAGAGCCAAAATGGATGGCAGGCAGAGAGCCGATAAGTAGGCTGCCCAGCAAGTAATAGTCCACATTGCCCAGTTGCATGTGCCCTAAACCCGCAATAAAGGTGAGCGGTACCGCATGAGCCAGATCAGTACCCACCACCCGTGAGGCGACAAGAGCGGGGTAAAGAATCATCAATACTGCTGTACCAATCGCACCAGCGCCCACAGATGATAGGGTAACAAACATGCCGAGAAGGAAGCCCATGAAGACGGTGACTTGACTTCTGTAAGTGGCAATAAATGAGGCCTTCTCTCCAAGGTGTTTCTGTTTTACCACTAATTTATTTTTGAACATTAGCACGATAGAGGTCAAAATCAGCATAATGCCCAGGCTACTGGTCAGCAGCTGGCTGTATTTTTCGGGTTCAGTGAAGAATGTGGATAACATCCAAAGTGTGAACAGAGAGGCAGGCAAACTCCCCATGGCCAGTAAACCTACCAGTCGCCAGTCAATGTGATGATGGCGGGCATGGGCAAACACGCCACCCGCTTTGGTAATGGCGGCATACATAAGGTCCGTGCCGATCGCAATATGGGGAGGGAAGCCGAACAGCAACAGCAATGGCGTCATTAGTGAGCCGCCACCAACCCCGGTCAGTCCAACCAAAAAACCAACAGAAGCGCCGGCTACAATGTAAAGAACAATATCCATTTCTAATCCGGATTACTTAACCCATACTCCGCCACTTGCGGGTGGCTTGAGTGAACACCACTGCTGACCCGGCTGTAACTCTGATACAAAAGTCAGTGACACCCCTCTAGGTAGTGCTCATCCAGAAACGCCAGTTTTTGATGGGCACTAACGCAGTACAAGGAAGTACTGCCAAAATCGATCGCCTAAGCGGTTGATTTTGCGAGCAAAGTAAAATCGATATTTTACTTTGCGACTCCGCGAAACGGCATGGAAGCCGTTTCAGGATGAAAACCAGGTAAAACCTGATTCTAAAGAAAAGGTAATTAGCGACGATGGCAGGTGCAAATCTAACTATAATTTTCTATTCTTAAAAAGAATATTTGGCTATATTTTTAGTTCTTTGGGTTATAGTAGTGTCGGCCCCACCTTATTTACCGCACCTCATTGCCGCATCTTATTGCTTTGCCAAAGCCAAACAGGATGCGAAAACAGAAAGGCAAGCACATGGAGTCATAACACAAAGCTGAAGTAAGCCTGTAAGAAATTCGTAGGCGGGATTACCCAGCATTTCAACTTTAAGATTTGATTTTGGAGACACCAATGAAGCTTCAGCAGTTGCGTTATATATGGGAAGTGGCCCACCATGATTTGAATGTATCAGCAACAGCGCAGAGCTTGTTTACTTCCCAACCCGGTATCAGCAAGCAAATCCGGCTGTTAGAGGATGAACTGGGTGTTGAGGTGTTCTCCCGCAGTGGCAAGCATCTGACCCGAGTCACGCCTGCGGGTGAAACTATTATCAAAGTCGCAGGAGAGATTCTAAAAAAAGTCGATGGTATAAAACAAATCGCTCAGGAGTACAGTAATCAAAGGAAGGGTGATCTCAGTGTTGCCACCACTCATACTCAGGCTCGATATGCCTTGCCATCTATTATCCGCAATTTTATGCAGGAGTACCCTGAAGTTTCTCTGCATATGCACCAGGGAACACCCATGCAAATAGCTGAACTCGCTTCTGAGGGCAGCGTGGATTTTGCTATTGCAACGGAAGCACTTGCCCATTTTTCCGACTTGATCATGATGCCGTGCTATCGTTGGAATCGTTGTATTGTGGTACCCAAAGAACATCCCTTAGTCGAGAAACGCCGGCTGGAAATAGAAGATATCGCTGCTTACCCTCTGGTGACCTATGTTTTTGGGTTCACGGGACGTTCTAAGTTGGACGAAGCCTTCTCAGAAAAAGGCCTGAATCCGAAAGTTGTCTTCACGGCGGCGGACGCAGACGTAATTAAAACCTACGTGCGTCTAGGGTTGGGAGTAGGTATCATTGCCCGCATGGCGTACGACCCAGGTGCCGATGCAGACCTGGTGGCATTGGATGCCAGTCGCTTATTTCGCCCTAGCACCACGAAAATTGGGTTTCGCCGTGGAACTTTCCTCCGGGGCTATATGTATGATTTTATACAGCGTTTCGCCCCGCACCTGACCCGGGATATCGTCGACGATGTGGTCAATTGCGCCTGCAAGGCTGAAGTTGACGAAATCTTTGCGGATATTGCCCTGCCAACCTATTAGCTCATTGACTCAATATTAGTCCTGACTGGCTCTAATATGCAGGCCGCATTCTTTCTGCGTTTCCTCTTCCCACCACCACCGACCCTCCCGCTCATGTTGATTCGGTAAAACAGAACGGGTGCAGGGCTCACAGCCGATACTAATGTATCCTTTCGAGTGCAGTTCATTGTAGGGCACATCGAACATGCGAATGTAATTCCAGACCTCCGCAGATGACCAGTTGGCAAGGGGATTGAACTTTACCAAGGGGTGTTCAGTGCTGCCGAAGCTCTGGTCCTTTTCAATGATGGCCACCTGGTTGCGTGTGCTGGGACTCTGATCTTTACGTTGGCCGGTAATCCAAGCGTCCACGGAAGAGAGCTTTTTGCGCAAAGGGGCCACTTTACGGATACCGCAGCACTCACTGTGACCATCCTGATAAAAACTGAACAAGCCTTTTTGCTTGACGAATGCCTGCAATTCATGGGAGTCCGGGCTTAAGACGTCAATGGGTATTTGATAGTGGTCGCGCACCTTCTCCAAAAAGCGATAGGTTTCAGGGTAAAGGCGTCCGGTATCGAGAGTGAAAACATTCACGTTGTTACTGATTTTAGTGGCCATTTCAATCAGTACAACATCCTCGGCACCGCTGAAAGACAGTGTTAGGTGATCGAATAATTCAAATGCCTTGCGCAATATGACTTTGGGAGAAGCATCCGCCAGTTCAGCCGATAACTGTTTTATTTCAATGTCTTTCATGGTCACTTTCATGATGCCTTTAACAAGTTTGCCAGAAGTCCGATGTGCCAGCACATACATTCGGTTGATGTGGCCAATATCAGCTTATTTTCAGGGCCTGATCATAAATTCAGACCGATGCTGCGGGAAACTAGCATGCCTGTCTTGTTTAACGAAATATCATTATTTTATAAACAAATAACAGTTAGTCCCATTCCATACCATTGAATCGGATGTTTCATTGGACAATTGCACTGCGATCCTCACCGCCCAGAACGGTCGTAATCGCGTCCAATAAGTTGCCAAGCTCCAGCGTTAACAGGGTAAAGCTGGCCGCGAACTGCTCTGCTTCGTCTGCGTCGGTCTGTTCTAAATTATCTTGTAGGGTATCGAGAAATTTAATGCGCTTGATGAGTAGTTCTTCGTTGAGTAAAAAGCTGATTTTTTGGTCCCAGCTTAATGCGATCTGAGTGACGCTCATACCCGCATCGATATGACTACCGATGGCCTCGGTCAGAGATTCAGTGCCTTTACAGCGAATAACGGTATTGGATTCGTCATCCGTGCCGAGGTCACACTGGTCTCCCAGTTCGAACGGAGAAGGGCAATTGTTTTTGTTGACCCAGTCGGAAAAATGGGGGGAGGGTGCGTCCTTTAACTTCAAAAACTGAATTGGAAGAGTGCCCGTGGCTTGTCTTAGGGAAGCGGTAAACTCATCGGCTTTTGTTGCGGAGGAGACGTCGAGCACCAATAAACCGCTGGTTAAGTCCAGGTAAGCCAGGGTTCGTTTGTTCTTACTGAAGGCTTTCGGCATCAACACTGACAATACTTGTTCTTTGAGTTCTTGCTTTTCTTGCTTGCGCAATGGGCGTTGTTCTTTTTCTTCAAACACCGCACTTCTTTTTCTGACTTCGTCGTTGACTACACTGGAAGGCAATATTTTTTCTTCTTTATTTAACGCGATCAGTGCATAACGGCCATTACTGTATACCGTTTCATCACTGATGCCGGGAGCCGGAGCTACCCATCCGAGCCGGAAACTGTCATTAGGTTGGCAGGGGCTGAAGCGGTGTTCGTCAAGAGCGGTTTCTAATTCTTCAACGGACCAGGGAACGGGCCTAGTAAAGCGATAGATAAATGCGTTTTTGAACAACATAATAATTTGGTTTTTCCTGCGGTATGGTGGTCAGAAAGGGGGGGATTATGCGCGAATAGTCCGACTATTTCCATGCAGACAGTCAGACTTTGTGCTTTATGACAAAGGGTTGGCTGTCTTGAGCTGGAGAAAAGAAGCAGCTGACCCCCGACTAAAGGTTTACGCTTGGACTGTTTTCTTCAGTCTTCAATTTTTCTACTATTGGGTAATCTGAGATTGCGGCTTTACAGCAGTGTGAGGTCAGCGTTTAAATTCACATTTTACTCCATTACTTTTTTGCTCCATTACTTTGCGAAATTTGGTTGTGTCAGCATGTGTAAGGGTAACTGAAAGAAAAGTTAAACATAGCCGAAACACAATCAGGAAACGTGGAAAACAAAACGTAGACAAGTTAGATAAGTAAGGTGGCAAACGTAAACAAGTAATTGGCCAGTCTTTCGAATTCGTTAACAACCCAGCGTGATCCGGTGTCCAGCCAGTCACATTTAGGGAGGGTTCGATCGTTCTGTCAACCTGCAGTGCAGTTTTGGTTGGAGAGTTATTCAGGCAGAGAATGGCTGATCAATATCTCGTACAAATAAAAATTGGACTTCGGGCCCGATTGAGTAGTTGAAGGTCTGCAGAATAATAACAAGCAAGAGAGGACTTTATGAGCACTAACGATATTCATCCCGTGCCCAAAGAATTTGCACAGCAAGCTTGGGTCGACCATGAAAAATATCAGACTATGTATAAAGCATCCATCGATGACCCGGAGTCATTCTGGCGCGAGCATGGTCAGCGGTTGGACTGGATCAAACCCTACACCCAGGTGAAAGACGTTGACTTCAATCTCGACAATCTACACATCAAGTGGTTTCAGGATGGTACGCTGAACGCATGTTACAACTGTGTAGATCGGCATCTGGCGACTAAGGCTGACCAGACCGCCATTATCTGGGAAGGCGATGACCCTTCTCAAGATTCGACCATGACCTACAAAGAACTCCACGAGCAGGTGTGCAAACTGGCTAACTCCCTGAAAGCCATGGGAGTCAAAAAAGGTGATGTGGTCACACTTTATATGCCCATGGTGCCAGAAGCCGCTGTTGCTATGCTCGCTTGTGCTCGGATTGGAGCCCCGCACTCCATCGTCTTCGGCGGTTTTTCTCCTGAAGCTTTGGCAGGCCGTATTATTGATTGTAAATCCAAATATGTAGTGACTGCTGACGAGGGCCTCAGAGGCGGCCGTATCGTTCCGCTGAAAAAGAATGTGGATGCGGCTATTGATATTGTTAATGAAAGTGGCGCCTCCATCAGTCAGGTCGTGGTCTTACAGCGCACAGGCAATGAAGTTGGCCTGGACGCTCCCAGAGATGTGTGGTACCACGAAGCGATTGCGGATCAGTCCGCCGATTGTCCTTGTGAGGAAATGTCGGCAGAAGATCCCTTGTTCATTCTCTACACTTCAGGATCAACGGGTACACCAAAGGGCGTGTTGCATACTACGGGTGGTTATCTGGTTTACGTATCAATGACCCACCAATATGTATTTGACTATCAAGATGGTGAAGTTTACTGGTGTACTGCCGATGTGGGTTGGGTTACAGGGCATAGTTACATCGTTTATGGACCGCTGGCTAATGGCGGTATTACATTGATGTTTGAAGGCGTACCTAATTATCCCGATGCCTCTCGCTGCTGGCAGGTGGTTGATAAGCATAAGGTCAACATTTTCTATACCGCTCCCACCGCGATCAGGGCATTGATGCGGCTGGGAGATGATCCAGTAACTTCTCATAGTCGCTCAACGCTGCGTTTACTGGGTAGTGTAGGCGAGCCTATCAATCCAGAGGCCTGGGATTGGTACTATCGCGTCGTTGGTGATGAGCGTTGTCCCATTGTCGATACATGGTGGCAAACTGAAACCGGTGGAATATTGATTACACCCTTACCCGGTGCCACTGATCTCAAGCCAGGTTCGGCCACGCTACCTTTCTTCGGTGTTAATCCTGCACTAGTTGACGCGGAAGGTGGCATTCTCGAGGGTGCCACTGCTGGTAATCTGGTTATTCTGGATAGCTGGCCTGGTCAAATGCGCACGGTTTACGGAGATCACGACCGTTTTGGACAAACTTATTTTGCGACTTTCCCTGGCACTTACTTTTCTGGCGATGGCGCCCGTCGGGATGAGGACGGCTACTACTGGATTACCGGTCGCGTCGATGATGTATTAAATGTATCAGGTCATCGTCTCGGTACTGCTGAAATTGAGAGTGCCCTTGTTGAGCATGACCTGGTAGCCGAAGCGGCGGTGGTTGGTTTCCCCCACGATATCAAGGGTCAGGGTGTCTATGCCTATGTCACCCTTAATGCGGGAGTACAGGGTTCTGATGAGTTAATCGGCGAGTTGAAAAAACAAGTTCGTAGCGATATCGGAGCTATAGCCACACCTGACGTGATTCAATTTGCTCCAGGCTTGCCGAAAACTCGTTCGGGCAAGATTATGCGGCGGATACTGCGTAAGATTGCTGCCGATGAAGTGGATGAGTTAGGTGATACTTCTACCTTGGCTGATCCGTCTGTGGTGGATGATCTCATTGACAACAGAGCGGCCAGCTAGTTGTTTAAACTGGAACATTGAAGTTGTAAATATTGAATCTGTAAACAAGATATTTAGTTGAACCTGGTGACAGATTATTAAAGGCTTGTTTCATAGCCAAGAAAAAACCGCCATGGGAATGGCGGTTTTTTTATGTTGAATGGATGCAGCTATTTTAATGCGTGGTGTTTGTTTGTTGGCAATGGCTTCTTTCTGGCCACGGAAAAGGCTTCGACTGTCGACAATGTTGATGTCTGCTAGGCCTCCGTAAGGTATAAATTACCTCCCATCGCTCCTTTCTTGCCGTTTTGGCCATATAACTGACTTCTCTTACCCTGGCCGCGAATAATACTCATCAGGTTGTCAACCCGCTGCTGGGAAGCCGCAATGATGCGGCCGTTGACTTCATTCAAGATATGAACTTGTTTAAGCTTTTGATGGCATTGTTGGTAAAGTTTGCTCGCAGCAGGCGCTTTTTCCGCCAATAATTTCAACAGTTTTGGAAGTGGAACCTTGCAGCTTTTTACCCAGTTGCCGCGGGCAACGGCGTGGGATTCAATGGTGGCCAAAAGCGGGGTTTTTTGCACGGCGATGTCATTGATCGCGCTGGTGTCGTTGGCTTCCAGGTGGAGCCTCTCCTGTTTGAGAATGGATTCCAGTTCGGAGAGGGTATTGAGGTCTTGTTTGAGCAGTTCGATAAAGCTATTTAAGTCTGAGGTCATGAGTTCCCCTGCTATAGATTAGAAGTCTTTCTCTGAATCTAATCTAAGCAAGTTCTCGGCCACTTTCTGAGCGTCAACTTTATATTGCCCATTGTTAACTGCCTGTTTGAGTTCATCAACCCGGCTTTGATTGATATCGGGCAGTTGGCCCAGACTTTCTTCAACCTTTTTAATATCTCTGGCCTGACTGCTTATGCTCAGCGATTCCCCTTGTGGCTTCTCCGCAAGGGAGGAGCCGTCGCTGTTCACCTTGGTTTGCTGGGCAGAATTAGTCAGGACAGAGGGCTGACTTTTTTTGCTGTCCTGACTTTTTAACTCATTAACCGGCGGAGAGCCTGTGCCTTTAATATTCATGGTGGTTTCTCTTCTGAGCGGTTGTTCCGGGGAGATATCCTTATTAAACCCGGTGCTGTTACTTATATTGTCGACCGTTGCAGAAATTACTTTAGTTTTTTATAGGGAAAATTTCTACAACGGCACTTTGACTACACCGCTGGCAACCACTTCGGCTCGGATCGTTCGCTGAGATTGCTTGTTGCGCACACTGATTTGCTGTCCCATGCGACCATCGCTCATCGCCATTCCGGGCATTTTTACACTGATTTCATTGTTGGAGGCTTCAATTAGGACACTGTCTCCTTTACTAATCAGCAGCGGCGGTGTCAGGTGATTAGGTGACAGCACTTGAGCACTTTGCAGAGAGCGTTTGCTGATCATGCCAACTGCATCCTTGATATTAGTGAAATAGCCATAATTCAGACGGTCAATATTTTGCTGTCGGAGTTGCAGATCAGACTCCGTAATGCGACTGCCTCTGGGCAGAGAAGAAGTGATGACAACCACGGGATGAAGGCGCTCAACTTGTACCGACACGAATAGTTTCCATGGATGAGGCAAGCTACATTCAGACCTCAGCGTCAATTTGCCCGCTCTGAAGTTCTGGCCGGTGCTGATACTGGGCGTCTGTTCGCATGGAGTCAAACGCAGTCTGGGGTCAAGTCCTTTAACCTCGTAGCTGACTTGGGTAGCTTCAGAAAGTTTTGCTTGCTGTGACCAGGCCTGCATAAATTCATCCACTGCAACGGTCAGTTGTTGCCGCCAGACCGGAATTGTGGGCGCTTGATTGCCGCTATTGGCAGCAGTCGGCAATACGGAAAAGATACTTAGGCTAATCGCTATGGCCGCCATGCGAAATGTCATTTTATGTCCTATGCTGTCTAGAGATGTGATGCAAAAATGTTTGCATTCACAAAGAATGTTCGTCATTACCAATAATATTCGTTGTTACCTTTATTATTTGCCGTGGTACCAGTATTTACACCTTATCAGAAATAAATGCAAGTATCATGCCGGTATTTGGCCGTTGTTAGAGTTATTTAAAATGGTAGCAGTGATGTGCAGTGAATCCAGTTGTAGCCGATCCCATGGCAGGCAAGTGGTAAACAGCAAGTAGTAAAAAGTGGAGCACCTCAATGTCCAGGGTATTAGATAGTGTCAATCAACGAACGCAATTGGTGGGTCAAAATCGTCTCGAGTTGCTGTTGTTTAAACTTCAGACTGAGCAAATCTATGGCATCAATGTTTTCAAGGTGAAAGAAGTATTGCAGTGTCCAAAGTTGGCCCATTTACCTTATCGAAATCCGGTGGTCAGGGGAGTTGCACATATCAGGGGAGAGACCATTCCTATACTGGATATGTCCATGGCTACTGATCAGGCCGCCGTACCCGAGGAAGATATTGATGGCTGTTTTGTGATCATCACTGAATACAACAGAAAAACCCAGGGATTTTTGGTGCGGGGCGTTGAGCGTATCGTCAATCTTAACTGGGAAGAGATGCATCCTCCTCCCAAAGGTGCTGGTCTGGATAATTATTTGACTGCCGTGACCAGGATGGAAGATAAGATGGTCGAGGTAATTGATGTAGAGAAAATTCTGGCAGAAGTCGCCCCGGTAGATGATACCGTGTCTGAGGAGTTAATTACCGAAGAGGTTATCGAAAGGGCGAAGGAACATCATATATTAGTGGTTGATGATTCCTCCGTTGCGCGTCGGCAAATTGTCCATACCGTGGAGTCTCTGGGTGTGCAGGTCACTACCAAGAATGATGGCAAGCAAGCCTATGAGTATTTAGAAAGCCTGGTGGCGGACGGGTCAAATATTGACGATCATCTCAGTTTAATGATTTCAGATGTGGAAATGCCGGAAATGGATGGCTATACGCTCACCACCCAATGTAAAAATCATCCCAATATTGGTTCGTTGTTCATTATGCTGCACACCTCATTGAGCGGCATTTTCAACAAAGCCATGGTCGAAAAAGTAGGTGCCGACGATTTCATGGCAAAGTTTAGTCCTGATGAATTAGCTCAGCGTGTTTCCGATGTGTTGATCCAAGTGGATAGCGAGTAAGCTGATGAGCGTCCGGATACAATTAGCGGCATAAATTAAGCGGCATAGATGCAGCCTCCTTTCATGATAGTCTCACAGGGCAGGGTTATTTCTGGTAAGCAAAGAAGATTACGATAAGTTTCGCGACTTTTTGAAAAAAGCCTGCGGCATAGTATTGGGAGATAACAAGCAATACTTAGTGCAGAGTCGCCTGCGTCGCATTATGGCAGACCAACAGATTGATTCAGTTGGCGTTTTAGTCGATAGAATGAATCGATCTCCGCGCGGCAATTTGCGCGAATCCGTTGTGGATGCTATGACCACTAATGAAACCCTTTGGTTTCGTGACACTCATCCCTTTCGAATTCTTGAAGAAATTATCCTGCCGGAACTTCTTGATAATCGCACCACTGCGATAAAGCTTTGGTCTGCCGCCTGTTCCACGGGGCAGGAACCTTACTCCATTTCCATGATCTTCGATGAATACAAGAGAAAGCATCCTGCTGCCCGGTCTACGTTGAACATTGTCGCCACTGATATTTCTCCAACCGTGCTCGCCGCTGCAAAAAAAGCAGAATATGAAATGTTGGCCATCGGTCGGGGATTGTCCAAGGAGAGGGTCGATAAGTATTTTATCAAATCTGCCAACGACTCCTGGAAGGTGAAACCGGAGTTCACTAAAGCGGTCTCTTTTCGTTCATTGAATCTAATGGATTCTTATCAGGTTCTTGGTAAATTCGATATTGTCTTTTGCAGGAATGTATTGATCTACTTCTCAGCAGAAGCTAAGAAAGACATTCTTTCCCGCTTGCATGGCAGTCTGAAACCCGGTGGTTATCTGGTATTGGGCGCGTCTGAATCGTTGAGTGGTTTGCCTGATAAATTTGATATGGTGCATTGTCGTCCCGGCATCATTTACCGGGCCAAATAGCATTCTTTTATCAGTGCAATTTTTACACAGAGCCGGTATTTTGTCTGCTAGACAGGCAAAGAAGCAGGTAATGAGGTAGGCCATCAATACGGAGAGCGTTTGCGAACGTTTTTTAGCGCCGTCAGGAAACGAAATAACTATCACGCAAAAGGTCTCTTAGTGTTTGCCATCATCTGGTTGTTCGTATAAAGTGTGGCTCCTTTCAGATTCGTCGCTGGCCTTTGCTTTGCGGTAGTCCAATACTATTGAGTGATGCGAGCCATTGAATCGTCCGGTGAGGTGTCCGAGTGGTTGAAGGAGCACGCCTGGAAAGCGTGTATACGGTATCCCCGTATCGAGGGTTCGAATCCCTCTCTCACCGCCATCTCAAAGTTCCATAATGTCCCAAGTGGTCTCACAGTATATTGATTTAAATAAATTTATTTTGATTTACTGTCCCATAGGGTTTCACGAGTGTTCTTAAAATCCCACATTTAATGTAACATTGATTGAAACACTAAGCAGTGTTTACAAGAGTCAGTGTTACAATGGCGAACAGAACAAACCCTCTCACCAAAACCGAAGTAAAGCATGCGAAACCCTGGGCAAAAGAATACAACCTTGCTGATGGCGGAGGTTTGTATCTTCGGGTAAAACCTAATTCAACAAAACAGTGGTTATTCAATTATCTCCGGCCATTTTCAAGGAAACGGGCTGACATTGACTTTGGCCAGTACCCTGAAGTCTCTTTTGCTGAAGTGAGGCGAAAGCGTGAAGACGCCAGAAAATTGTTAGCAAGGGGCATTGACCCCAAAGAGTTTCGCGACGAGCAGATACGGCGCAAACAAGATGCCGCTGAAAAGACGCTCGCTCGGGTATTCGAAGAATGGTTTAAATTAAAAGAAACCAAAGTTACTCAAGCCTACGCAGAGGATGTCAGGCGGTGCTGTCAACTTATCGCAGAGATGTATAATTCTCTTGCATGAAAACCTACAAACGTTTCAGATTTCCCTGACAGACTATTAGCCATGCCATCTGGCTGTATCATCGCTTCACCCTGAGCTTGAGATATTGAAGAGATCCTGGCTTACCCGGGCATTGAAGTCTCTTATGAAAGTATTCGCCAGTGGTGTCTCAAACTGGCGCCCGACTTTGCCCGTAAACTGAAAAAAGGGCAGGGTAATTTGGGTGACCAACGGCATCTTGACGAGGTTTTTATCAAGAAAAATTGGCAGTTCTGGAATCCATGAAAATGGAAATTGAAGTCAGAGCAACAGGGGCGGTTATTCTCAGGCTGTTAGTCAATGACAGAGGGAAACAAGTGCATGCTGGCCAGACTATTGTGGTTCTGGGTAAAGCAGAGGGCTGACCTTGCCAACAAATCCGTTGAATTTTCGTGATTCACCATATCCCTGATTTCCCGCTACCAAACCACCTTCTGCTGACTACACTTTTTTGTACTGACTACACTTACTTTTACTGATTGCACTCCATAGTGCGGGCCGAATCTTAGGGCTTAGAATTTCCCAGATGGACAGGCATTTGTATGAATAGGGTATTGCAACTTACTTTAGCTGGTTATGTTTTGTAATCAATGCGTTGGTTGCCATGCCTCACAATCTGAAACACGCCGTTAACCTTTCCTTGGGGGCTCAACGCCAGCTTCACGCGCCAGCCTCCGTGGCTGACGATGGTTTCAGATTATAAATCATGACACCCTCTAAACTCGGTATTCACAGCAGTTTTGGCTTAAGGAAGAAACGCTGGATTGATTGATCCTTTAATCATAGGGAATCCAGTCTGAAAGTGCCGAATGCCAAGAATACAGTCCATGGCCGTATCAGACTCAGAGCCGAAATCCCGATACGTCTTCAGCCAGGTTTTTGGCAATCCTTTGCAGCTCTTCGGACGCATCACTGAGTTTACTGGCGCCGCTGGCCGTGGTCACTGCCACGTCCCGAATGCTCATTACATTACGGTTGACTTCTTCGACTGTTGCGCTTTGTTCCTCTGCCGCCGCAGCTATTTGGACGGATACATCGGTGATCGTGGACGTCGATACAGCAATTGCATTCAGTGTTCCGCCCGCTTCACCAGCCAGGGAGACGCTCTCGCTCGCCTTGTTGCGTCCTGATTCCATAGCGGCAACTGCACCACGGGAGCTACGCTGCAGTCGCTCAATCATCTCGTTAATTTCTGTTGTCGAATCCTGCGTTTTTTTCGCCAGGTTGCGCACCTCATCAGCCACCACTGCAAAGCCGCGTCCGTGTTCTCCGGCCCTCGCGGCTTCAATGGCAGCATTCAGGGCGAGGAGGTTAGTCTGCTCGGCGATGCCGCGAATGACGTCCAGCACGGTACCAATATTTTCGCTTTCATGCTCCAGCTCATTGATAATTCTGGCTGATTGTTCTACTTCCGATGCAAGCTCGTTAATCGAATTGATAACGTTATCCACGGTCTTACTGCCAGAGATGGCCTTGTCATCAACTTGTTTCGTCTCTTCGGCTGCGGACGCCGCGCTGTTCGCCACTTCCTGCACTGTAGCAGTGAATTCATTGATCGCTGTAGCCACCTGATCTGTTTCGGTTTGCTGCAAAGCCACCCCTTCCCGGGTTGCCGAAACAATTTCTACCATGCGATTTGCAGCATCAGAAAGTGGCTGTACAGAATCCCCGACATTCGCGATGAGTTTCTGTAAGGACGTCGACATCCTCTCTGCCTGATAAGCGAGCTGATGGATTTCGTTATTGCTTTGTCGATCAGACAATGCGGTCAGACGACCGCTGGTACCCAGGTCGCCACTCCCCATACGTTCCATCTGCTGCTTGATCACATCAAGGGGGCTGAGCTGTCTGCGCAGTAAAAGATAAGTGAGTAGGACAAGGACCAAGGCACTGATTATCGATACCACCAGCAACTTGTCACGTAACACCGCCGATTGACGGATGAACTCTTCAGTATAGCTGCCTCCGGCGACCACCCAGTTCCAGCCCTTTACAGCCGCATAGGCGACCACTTTGTTATCCACTTCACCATTAGTCCGGGGCCATTTGTAATGAATCACTCCGCTCTGGCCAGCCAGCAAACCCCGAAACGGCTGTACGCCTTCGGCGTCCCTGAATTCTAAGATATTTTCACCTTCAAGCGAAGGGTGAATAACTAATACGCCCTGATTCGGACCCGGAGCAGCATCCATTGCATAAACATACCCTGTCTCACCGAGACTGACATCGCTGATGTCTTCTTTCAGCTGCAAAAGCTGATCGGTATAGTCGATGCCAACGAAAACGATACCTAT
>JGI12048J13642_10033690_pt1 | contig 23939 bp, 18 predicted proteins | sample ElkSlonscriptome_16_FD_13642 | JGI IMG/M metagenome (IMG submission 13642)
GCGTCTTCCTCCGCGTAGTTGCCGCCAGCATCGGTATGCAGTCCGGCACGCCGTGTTTGATTCATGCAGACGAAATGGCAGCTTTCGTGCAGTGCTGAATGCAGCGGCGTGTCGGCTCTGAGGTACAGGGTATCGCCGATCAAGCCGGCTTCCGGTGCGCCCCAGTAGCTGCCTGGGATGCTTGAGTCTGGAGGTACCCGGCGGCACGCGAGTCCGAAACGCCGCAGCAGAAATAAGAAGTCGGGAATGTCGTCGCAGAGCAGCCAGGGGTCAGTTCTGTTAGGTTGGCTTGGGTCCGGGTGCATCGGAAGGGTGGTTTCTGGAAGCATTGGCGGATAGATGGATAGGCAGGAATATCAATGTTGCTAAAGTGTCAGCAAATTTTACAGTCTGCCATTTTGCCAAGTGCCGCAGCTTGGCCGAAATTCTCGTATCGCGATGCTTGCCAGAGACTTAATAGAAATGGCGTGAATATTGCCTGAAAATCGCGATAGTGCGTGGCGATGAGCTTTGTTGTCAAATCGCCTGACCCGTGGAGTCGCCGCGGCCTCGAATCGGACCCCGGGCTGCGACCGTCAATCGCCACGCTCCGAACGCTGCAACAAGAAGATTATGCTGATCAAGATCGGTCCTGGAGTTCGCAATGCTTAAGCCTGTCGCACTGGGTGTCGCGGCCCTAGTGATTTGTTTCTTTGGCGGGTCTGCCGGTGCGGCGGCGTTGGCGAGTGCGTCGATGAATATTGTCGATTTTGTATGGAAGATTGCTAGCGACCCGACCGGCAAGCCCTCGCCCGGTGATGAGGTGCTTGCCTTTACGCCAAACGCAAGCAGTGACTCGTTGAATGCTAACGTCGTTCTGGATGACAAGGACATAGGCCAAGGTGGCACCCGAGATGCCAGCGGTCTCGATACTTCTGTTTCCTTTGGCGCCACGTGTACTGAAGTAGATTGTACCAGGGGACCAGATAGCCCGCCTGCAGCAGACCAATTCGCGTTCGGTGAGGTGACATTGAGTGACTTTTATGCAACCGCACCATCTGCGTCAACTCCGCAAACAGCCGCGCTTAATGCAGACGTTTCGGTAGTCTCGGTCGATAGTGGCTCGTCATCCAATGCGATAGCGCTTTCGCAATGGATCAGTGCTACCAATTTTACCGCGCAACGCTCCGTGAATACATATTTCCAGATCAAATTTGACTCGCTGGCACATGCGCAGCTAGACGCTAGTCTAAGCTCAGGGAGCGCGAATGCCTTTACTTCCTTCACTGTTAGTGTCGACGGTAAGGCTTGGCAGCCCAGCGAATTAAATCTATCCGTTAATACCCTCGTTCCTGGGGATCCTAGTAGCATCGAATTTAGCGATGTCGTGCGAGACTCTTACACAGCGATAGGTATACTGCCACTGGTTTCTGGCCAAGTATACACGGCGACGGTCGTCGCCTTGATCCGCGTAGACGGAAATAGTGTCGGCCCTACGTTAGTTACCTCTCCTCCGATCGTCTGGCTGTTTTCGATCGGACTAGCTGTGCTGATTGCGGGGCGAAGGATAAGCGGCCTCGGCACTTTGAGGTAGCATCTCTCTGGTGCGAATCCGCTCCTAGCGACAGCGGTTCCTCGGTTTGAATCGGCGTGTTTGTGATTAACCCTCCCTTCCGTGTTTTAAACGGCGACGTGCTGACTTGCTCTCCGCGACCCAGGACGAGTACGCTCGATTCCCTGAAGGCCACTACACTGTCATTCTGTATAGCGTTCTCGCTGCACATAATGCTGATCAGCGGATGCCGGGATGAACCGCCTGAGACGATTGAAGACCTGACCGCCAGGGCAGAGGCCTTGGTGCAACAGAACCAGCGCTCCGAAGCAACGGCCGTGCTCATGCGAGCCGTGCGGACCGACCCCAACAATGCAGCCCTCCGTTGGCGTTTGGGTCAGCTCTATTACGAGCTTGGGGCAACGGATTTCGCGGAATCGCACCTCCATCGGGCGCTCGCGTTGGGCACCAGCCCGTCGTCGGTGATGCCGCTGCTAGCGAAGATCCTGTTGGCGCGCGACGATAGCGGCAAGAAACTCTTCGAACTGGAACTGCCGCAATCGATCTCGGCCGAGGCCCGGGCCGAGGTACTGGCACAGCAGGCGCTAGGCTACGCGCGGCTTGAGCATTTCGATCAGGCGCAACAGCGTATGCAGGAGGCAGTGCGCCTTGCGCCGGACAGCGAGGCAGTCGGCGTCGGGCGCGCGCGATTGTTGCTTGAGCAGGGCAAGCGCGGTCAGGCCGAAGCTGCGTTTCGGGAGCTGATCGCGGTCTATCCCAACAGTGCCGATGGCTTGGGGGGGCTGGCCGACATCGTCCGTGATGCCGGCCGTCTCGACGAGGCCGAGATGCTGTACGGACGCGCACTGGAGTTCAGTGCCTCAAAAGTGCACCTGCATTTCCTGCGCGGCGAGGTGCGGCTCGATCTCGGGATGCTGGAGGGGGCTGAGGCGGATGCCGTTGCGGTCGAGGCGGCGGTGCCAAATACATTCGCCGCGCACTATCTGCGTGCGCGACGATGGCTGCTCGACAATCGATTCGAGCAGGCGCTCGCCGCCTTCGAGGCCGCGAATAAGCTGCAACCTGCACATTCCGGTACGCTGCTCTACGGGGGCGTAGCGGCTTATGCCGTGGGTCGGCATGAGCTTGCTGAGAATTGGCTGCTGCGAGTGTGGCGGAAGGCACCCGGAAATGTGCCCGCGCGCCTGCTGCTGGGCGCGATTCGCGTGTCGCAGCGGCGCTACGCGGAAGCCGAGGAATTGCTGCGACCGCTGCCGAAGGCTGTGCCGAAGAATCGCGCCGCCAAGCGCCTGTTGGCGGGTTCTCTGGTTGCACAGAACAAGGCACCGGAGGCGGCAGCGGTGCTGAGTGACCTCGTGGCGCTCGCCCCCGATGATCTGCGTTCGCAGCTCGATCTGTCGATCGCGCTGATTTTGAGCGGCGCCGATGCGCGCGGTCTAGGGATGCTGACCGGGCTGCTTGACGCGCATCCGGACTACCGGCCGCCGTATGAGCATTTGATTGCCTATCATGTGCGCGCGGGTCTGTGGGACAATGCCGAGCGTTGGGCGGATGCCTATGTGCATCGCTATCCGGGTGACGCCAAGGCGCTCTTTCTGAAGGGCGCTATGCACCTAGCGGCTAGTCAGTTGGTGGCCGCCACTGAGGCCTTTGAAGCAGCGCTCGTGTTGGAGCCAGCGAACGTCGATGCCAACGCTGAACTGGCGCGGCTCGCGCTTGCGTCGGGTGACCTGGATGCCGCGGGCGCTCGTTATCAGGCGATCCTGAGCGCCTCTCCCGATAACCTGCCGGCGCTGCTCGGTGAGGCCCAGGTGGCGGTGTTGCAGCAGCGCGTCGATGATGGCATTCGCCTGCTGAAACAGGCGGTAGCGGCCCATCCGCGGGCGCTGCAGCCGCGTATGGAGCTCGCGCGCCTGCTGCTGCGGGATGCTGATAGGCCAAGTGAGTCGGCGCCAAATGCCGAACCGGATTCCGAACGGGAAGCAGAGCGCGGAGCCCAGGCGGCGGTCGCGGCGCTTGAGGACAAGGCGCCGAAGGTGTTCCGCCGCGATGGAGATTATCTTTACTTGCTGGCCGACGCGCTGCGGGCATCGGGCGCGCTGCAATTGGCGGCACGCCAGCTCCGCGAGCTAATTGCAATGCGACCGCGTTCGCGCCAAGCCTACGCCCTTTATGCGCGCGTGCTGACCGAGTTGGACGACAAGGTCGCGCTCGAGGCGGCGCTGACGCAAATGCTGTCGATCGATCCGAGCGATCAGCTTGCGCGTCTGGAGCTGGTGCGGCTGCATATCGCAACCGAGCGCTTCCCCACCGCGGAGCGTCTGTTGCAGCCGGTGCTTGCTGATCCGACCAGGCCGCCGTTGGCGGATCTCCTTGAAGGGCTGATCTTGACGGCGACCGACCGAGCAATACAGGCGGTGCCGAGCCTGCGCCGCGCCTATACGCGCTCGCCGAGCCAACGCGGTTTGATGGCTCTGGCCAATGCCGAGGCCGATGCGGCCTTACTCGACACGGCGGTCAAGCGGCAACAGTTGTGGTTGGAGCAGCACCCGGACGATGCCGAGGTGCGTGTCAGCCTGGGTGGGCATCTGGTCCGCGCCGGTGCCCTCGATGAGGCGATCGCGCAGTACCGCCGAGTCGTCGAGATGCAGCCTGACCATGTGGTTGCCTTGAATAACCTGGCTTGGTACCAGATGGACAACGACCTGCCCGAGTCGCTTGCCTTTGCCACCCGGGCGCTAGAACTTGCGCCTGAGTCCTTGGGCGTAGCGCATACGCTGGTCACGGCGCAAGTCGCGGCCGAGGAATGGCGCGATGCCGAGTTGACACTGGATCGGGCCTTGTCTCGCTATCCGACGGATAGTCAACTGCTGTGGCTATCGGCGCGGGTGCTCCACCACAAGGGTCGGCGCGAGCGTGCCATGGAGCATCTATCGCGCATCCTTGAGCGGGACCCGCCCGAGGATGAGCGCGAGCGGGCGACGGCGCTGCTCACCCGCATTGAGGACGAGCAGCGAGCCGAGGCGGCTGCTAAGCTGTATTGATTCCAGCAATCTCCAGCATCCTGCTTTCGGGAGTCCAAGACATGTCTAGAGGTTTTGTCGATGAGCTTTCGACCGCTGCACCGGCCGCGCCGGCCGAGGTCTTGCAGCCGCCTGTCGCGCTGGCGCGTCCGATCCTGCTTGCCGCGCTGGCCGTAGGGGTCGCGGCCGGGCTGGTCGCGGTTCTGGCCGCCAGTCTGGTCTTTGGCGCCCCGATCGCGCGGGCGCCTGAATTGGTGCGCCTGCTGCATCTGATGGTCGGCATCAAGGCGCTATTCTTCAGTGTTGCCTTGGTGCTGGCGTACCGCCGCCTCGCTCGACCGGTCCGAGGCCGCGCGCTGCTTGGCTATGCCGCCGGGCTGGGCCTGTCCGCGGGCGCGCTTGTGTGGCTGTGGGGCCTCACGGCGTTGCTGCCGGGCTCGCTGCTGTTTTATGGCGGGCTGCTGGCGACCTATCTGACGGCGACACGCGATCCAGGGTTGTTTGCCGGGTTGCGTCGGGGCCAGTAACAGGGCCGCGGGGTCTATAGCGCGCTTGCAAACGGGTGGTGCAGTCTGTAGCTTACGCGCTCGCCACCGGAATGGCCGAGGGCCAAGATCCAAGGCCCAAAGATGCGCCTTTGCCCAATAGCGCGGTCCTCGGCGCCCGGCGCTTGGCCCACTTGAAGACGCCCAGATGTCTAACACCACAATGCCGTGCGCTCGTCGGTCCGCGGCATCGCCTCGCTAGCGGAGCGCGTATTCATGCCAGCCCTCGTCGCGCGCCAACTCCGTAAGACCTATCGCAACGGCTTCGAGGCCTTGAAGGGCGTCGACCTGACCGTCGATCAAGGCGATTTCTTTGCCCTGCTGGGACCGAACGGGGCGGGCAAGTCGACGCTGATCGGCATCTTGACCTCGCTGGTGAACAAGACCGCCGGCAGCGTCGAGGTATTCGGACAGGATCTCGATCGCGAGCCAGAGCGGGTCAAGTTGTCGCTCGGGGTCGTGCCCCAAGAATTCAATTTCAATCTGTTCCTTCCGGTGGCCGAGGTGGTGATCAACCAAGCCGGCTATTTCGGCATCCCGCGCGCCGAGGCCCGTGTGCGCGCCGAATACTATCTGCGCAAGCTCGATCTATGGGATCGGCGCAAGACTGAGATGCGGCTGCTATCTGGGGGCCTGAAGCGGCGCTTGATGATTGCGCGCGCGCTGGTGCACCGACCGCGCCTGCTGATCTTAGACGAGCCGACCGCCGGGGTCGACATCGAGATCAGGCGCAGCATGTGGGCCTATCTGCGCGAACTGAACGCGGCCGGCACCACCATCATCCTGACCACGCATTATCTGGAAGAGGCCGAGAGCCTGTGCCGCACCATCGCCATCATCGACCAGGGGCGCATTGAGGCGATCGCCGATACCGCGTCGATGCTCGCGGGGCTTGATACCGAGACCTTCGTGCTGAATCTCAAGGGCCCCATGACTGAGTTGCCGGTGCTCGGCGGCTTCGTGATGGAGACCGTCGACGATAGCACCATTGAGGTTCAGATCAGCCGTGAGCACAGCATCAATGCCCTGTTCGAGGCGCTGTCGCGCAGTGGCATTGAAGTCATCAGCCTGCGCAACAAGCAGAACCGGCTAGAGAAATTGTTTTTGGATATGGTCGATCAGGGCCGCGGAAAGGTCATATAATGTACGAGTCCGGCCGTTGGTTGCGTTATTGGATCACCTTTTCGACGCTGCTCAACAAAGAGGTCGTGCGCTTCTCGCGTATCTGGATGCAGACGCTGTTGCCGTCGGCCATTACCACCACCTTGTATTTTGTCATCTTTGGGCGACTCATCGGTGATCGCATTGGGGCCATGGATGGCTTCGACTACATGGATTTCATCGTACCTGGTCTGGTGCTGATGGCCGTCATTACCAATTCTTACAGCAATGTCGTATCGTCCTTCTACAGCAGCAAATTCTCGCATTATGTTGAGGAATTGTTGGTCTCTCCGGCGCCAAACTGGGTGATTCTGGCAGGTTATTTGGCCGGAGGTGCGGCACGGGGGCTCGTTGTCGGTATCGTGGTCATGGTGGTGGCCATGCTATTCACGGACTTTAGCGTGCACAGCTACCCGGTCACGCTGTTGGTGTTCGTGCTGACGTCGATCCTGTTCGCGTTGGGCGGGTTTATCAATGCCGTCTATGCCAATAGCTTCGATGACATCTCGATCGTACCAACGTTCGTGCTGACGCCGCTGACCTATCTGGGCGGGGTGTTTTATTCCATCGAACTGCTGCCGCCGTTCTGGCAAACCCTATCTCTGGCCAACCCGGTGTTGTATATGGTCAATGCCTTTCGGTACGGTCTGCTGGGCGTCAGCGACATTCCGCTTTTCGTGGCCTTTGGGCTCATCCTCGGCTGCATCGCCGTGCTTGGCTGGTATAGCCTGTACCTGCTTGAACGCGGTGTCGGCATCAAGAGCTGATTGTGCTTGTGACAAAGCGCATGCAATGGGAGTATTAACCCCCTGAAGAAACAGGTCGTGGCGGCATCCGCTCTGGGTTTGGCCATGGCTGTGAATCGGACCCGCTCGTGACCCTGGGCCAAAGGTCCATCGCCATCAGGTCCGTGGCTCGGTGTCTCCCGGAAAATGAATCCTATCGGTTCATGGTAACGTTTCTCTGTTTAGCATGCCAAAATCAACTCTTCGACCCGCAACGCCGCCGGACCGCCGCAAAGGTCGCGGTTCGTTCTGGGGAGCGTTGTTTCGCGTTCTCTTCTTGCTGGTGCTGGCCGTCGGTCTGGTCGCCGGCCTGTACGGCATCCATCTCGACAAGATCGTGCGCGCCAAGTTCGAGGGCAAGCGCTGGGCGCTGCCGGCGCGGGTCTACGCCCGCCCGCTGGAACTCTACGTTGGCCGCGCGCTGACTCGCGACCAGCTACAGGGCGAGTTAGAACGGCTCGGCTATCGCGAAGGTTCCGCGGCGAGCCGTCACGGCAGTTGGAGCAATGCAGGCGAGCGAGTCTTGATTCAGAGCCGCGAGTTCCGGTTCTGGGACGGCAACGAGCCGGCGCGACGGGTCTTGGTGACAGTCTCGGACGCTGTCGTGACGGATCTGGTGGATGCCGACAGCGGTTCGCCGTTGGCCCTAGTGCGCCTGGACCCGGCGTTGATCGCGAGCATTTATCCCACCCATAACGAAGACCGAGTCTTGTTGCGGCGCGAGCAGTTGCCAGACCGGCTGATTAAGACCTTGCTGGCGGTTGAGGACCGAAAATTCTACCGCCACCATGGTGTGGACCCCAAGGGAATTGCCCGTGCTGCCTACGAGAATCTGATGGCAGGGCGAATGGTACAGGGCGCCAGTACCCTAACACAGCAGTTGGTGAAGAACTTCTATCTGACCCAGGAACGCACGCTGGAGCGTAAGCTGAACGAGGCCTACATGGCCCTGCTGTTGGACTACCGCTACGACAAAGACGAGATCCTGACCGCCTACGCGAATGAGGTCTATATGGGGCAGGACGGCAGCCGCGGCATTCATGGCTTCGGTCTCGCCAGCCGCTTTTACTTCGACCGTGACCTCGACGAATTGAGCATTCCGGAAACCGCGCTGCTGGTCGCTATTCTCAAGGGCCCGTCCGAGTACAATCCGCGCCGCAATCCAAACAAGGTGTTGCAACGCCGTAATCTGGTGATCGACCTGATGGCCCATCATCAGATCATCTCCGTCGCGGATGCCGTCGCCGCCAAGCAGTCGCCTCTGGGATTACGCGATGGCGGAGCAAAACCCAGCAGCGATTATCCCGCTTTCGTCAGTTTGGTACGCCGCCAGTTGCAGCGCGACTATCGCGAAGAAGACCTGCGCTCCGAGGGCCTGCGCATCTTCACGACCCTTGATCCATTGGCGCAGGCGGACGTCGAACAGGCGGTGAGCGAGCGCATGCCGGCGCTGGACAAGAAGTACGGCTTGCAGGCGGGTACACTGGAGACCGCCGCCGTGGTCACATCGGTGGCTCAGGGTGAGGTGCTGGCGCTGGTCGGGGGTCGCCATCGGGCGTTTGCCGGATTCAACCGGGCGTTAGATGCCGTGCGTCCGATCGGCTCGCTGATCAAGCCGGTCATCTACCTCACCGCGCTGACCCAGCCCGAACGCTATTCGTTGGTTACGCCACTAGCGGATAAGCCCGTGTCGCTACGTGCCGGCGGCGAATTGTGGCAACCCAAGAATTATGACCACAGGCTGCATGGCAACGTGCCGCTGTATCGCGCGTTGGCCAAGTCTTACAACCTGGCTACGGTCAATCTGGGCCTGGCGCTCGGGGTCGACCGGGTGGCACGGATGCTGCGGGACCTTGGCGCCATGCGCAACATCGACCAGGTCCCGGCGATGCTGCTCGGCTCGGTCTCACTGCCGCCTATCGAGGTCGCGCAGGTCTATCAAACCATTGCTGCTGGGGGCTTTCGGACGCCGTTGCGCGCCATTCGTGAGGTTCTGGACGCCTCCGGTCTTCCATTGAACCGCTACCCATTGGCGATACAGCCGGTGGTCTCGGACGACGCGGCTTATCTGACCCAATGGGCCATGCGTCAGGTGGTCAAGCAGGGCACCGCGACTTGGCTCAAGCAGCGCCTGCCGGCGGGGTTGGTGGTGGCGGGGAAAACCGGCACGACGAACGACATGCGTGACAGTTGGTTCGCCGGGTTCAGCGGCGACAAGGTGGTCGTTGCCTGGATCGGGCGTGACGACAATCAGCCCACCAGATTGTCCGGTTCCACCGGCGCGCTGCGCCTGTGGGGGGACATCATGGCCCGGCTTGAGGCCCAGCCGCTGAACGAACTGCCTCCGGACAGCATCGTCGTGGCCAGCGCCTGCGGCAGTTCCGGCATACCCTTTAGCCGCGGCCATGTCGGTGCCTGTGGGAGTAGGGGCGGGGGTGGCGGTGGACCCAAGCGACATGAGACGGCCGCCAGCAGGGAGCCGGAGCCGACCTCGCCAGTCGTTGCCCAGGGACAGTCTCGGCCAGATTCGAAACCCAAGCCGCGCCAAACCGAACGGCGTTCAGAACGCAATGTCAGTCCGTTTATGAGCGATTTCTACGGGAACTAAACCATGTACAGACCATTGCCGGTGATACTGATCCCGCTGCTGTTCACGGCCTGCGCGGTGCCACAGCGCAAAGAGCCGCCAGCGCCAGTTGTCGAGTCGGGCAAGCCGGCGGCGCAGTCGGTGGCGTCGGCCCCGGAAACCAATCCGGAGCCGACTCCTGAACCCAAGCCCGCCCAGCCGCGCCCGACAACGGTGTATGCCTATACGCCGCCTGAGTCGATTCCCGACCCGGTGCCTGAACCCAATCCGCACGACGAACCGGCGGTCGCGGCGCCTCAAGCACAGCCGTCGGCAGCACCATCCTCGGCTCCGGTCGCCCCGCCCAAGCCCCAGGCCGCGCCGAAGTCGCAGCCCGCGCCAAAGCCGGCGGCCGAGGTTGCTCAGCAGCCGAAGCCCGCCGTGCCGCCGCAGTCCGCGCCCGCGGCGCCAACTCCGGCGCCAACTCCGGCTCCAGCGTCGACACCGGCACCCTCACCAGCTTCAGCACCCGCGGCACCACCGGCTCCGGAGGTGGCAGTGGCCCCGCCGCCGTCCGCGCTTGCGCCATCAGGCATGCCGCCCGCGGTGAACTCCTTGGCGAGCCGCGCCGAGCAGCAACGACAGACCGGCGATTATGCCGGCGCTGCGGCAACGCTTGAGCGCGCGTTGCGCATTCAACCTCAGGAGGCGTATTTGTGGAATCGGTTGGCACGGGTGCGACTAGAGCAAGGTCTAGGGCCGCAGGCTGGTAATCTGGCCGCGCGATCCAACGCCCTGGCCGCGGATCAGGCCAACCTCCAACAGAACAATTGGGATGTCATCGCGACCGTCCGGCGCCAATCCGGCGACGTCCAGGGCGCCCTTGAGGCGGAGCGTTTGGCCGGCGACGGCTGAAGCGATGGCTGAAAACGAGGCGGTAGGCATTGACGAGATCCTTGGCCCGAGCGGCCTGCTCACCGAGCGTCTCGACGGCTTCACCGTGCGTCCCCAGCAACTGGCCATGGCCAAGGCCGTCGCGGAGGTGATCGTCAGCGGGCATACGCTGATCTGCGAGGCCGGTACCGGGACTGGCAAGACCTTCGCGTATCTAGTGCCAGCGCTGACGAGCGGCCGCAAGGTCATGGTCTCCACCGGCACCCGTAATCTCCAAGATCAACTGTTTCGTCGCGACATCCCGCTGATTCGCGATGCCCTTGGACAGCCGGTGCGTGTCGCATTGCTCAAGGGGCGCGCCAATTACCTGTGTCGGCACCGGCTTGAGTTGGCCGTCGCCAATCCGGCGGCCCAGCGGCCAGAGGTTCGGCGCGACCTGCCGCGGGTTCGGACCTGGTCGACCCAGACCAACTCAGGTGATATCGCCGAGTTGGCGCTGCCCGAGGATGCGCCCGTCTGGCCCGTGGTTACCTCCAACGCGGACAACTGTCTCGGGCAGGACTGTCCGGCTTGGTCGACCTGTCATCTGGTCGAGGCCCGGCGACGCGCCCAGGAGGCAGAGATGGTGGTGATCAACCATCATCTGCTGTGCGCCGACATGGCCCTGCGTGAGGAGGGCTTTGGCGAGGTCTTGCCGGGCGCGGACTGCATCGTCGTCGACGAGGCGCACCAGATTCCGGTAGTCGCGGCGAGCTTTTTCGGATTGTCCGTCAGCAGTCGGCAATTGCTGGATTTCGCCCGGGACGTCGGCAATGAGTACGCGCGCGAGGCCGGTGATGCGCCCGAGATCCCGCTGCTGGCAAACGAACTGCGTCCGTTGGTGCGGCACCTGCGAGACGGTCTCGGGGGCGGTGACCGCCGTGCCCCCTGGCGTGAAATTGACGCGAATGCCGACGTGCAGTCGCTGTTGGATGAACTCGCCGATATGCTCGCGCGCCTCGGTACCGCACTGGACCTGCTGTCGGGGCGCGGTAAGGGGCTTGATCATTGCCTGGGCCGCTGCCAGGCGATGGCGAAGCGGCTCGATCAGTTGACCGGCGCCCAAGATGAGGCGCAGGTCCGCTGGTTCGACGTGCAGGGTCCAGGCTTTCGCCTAAATCAGACGCCATTGGAGATTAGCGATATCTTTCGCGCCTATCGTGAGCGTCATGCGTTGGCCTGGGTGTTTACCTCTGCCACGCTGGCGGTCGGAGACTCATTCACGCACTTTTCGACCCAAATCGGTGCCGAGGACGCACGCACGGCGCGCTGGGACAGTCCGTTTGACTACCCCAATCAAGCGCTGTGGTATGTCCCCCGCGACATGCCCGATCCAGCCGATACGAGCTTCCGCGGGCGCGTCGCCGAGCTGAGCTTAGACATCCTGGCCATGAGTTGCGGACGTGCCTTCTTGTTGTTCACCAGCCATCGCGCCCTGCGCGAGGCGGCGAGCTTGCTCGACGGTCGGCTCGACTATCCGATGCTGGTGCAGGGTACGGCGCCGCGGGCGGAACTCATTGATCGCTTCCGGCGACTCGGCAACGCGGTCTTGCTCGGTACCGCCAGCTTCTGGGAGGGTGTCGACGTACGTGGTGAGGCGCTCTCGTGCGTAATCATCGACCGGTTGCCGTTCGCCTCCCCCGGAGACCCCATCTTGCAGGCGCGTGTCGACTCGCTCCGGCGTCGCGGCGGCAATCCGTTCCGCGATCATCAACTGCCGCGGGCCGTGATCGCGCTGAAGCAAGGGGCCGGCCGGCTGATTCGTGACGCGTCGGATCGGGGTGTATTGGTGGTCTGCGATCCGCGTCTGCTTGATCGCGGCTACGGCAGGGCCTTTATCAACAGTCTGCCGCCGATGGCGCAAACCCGAAACCTCGAAGATGTCAGCGCCTTTTTTTCGGTCCCAGGCCCAGTCAAGCAATGCGGCGCGGTGCCCGCGATGTCTTGACCGGTTTTCACCGGCAGCGCTCGCGAGCACTTTCGGCTATAGTATTCTCGAAAGCCGCTGGATCTGTCGTCCAAGGCGGACAAACAAGCGTTCAGCCGGTGGCGGCCATCGGCCATGGCGCTCAGATTAGGGATGACTGACTTGCCCGCTCTTCAGGAGAAGTCGGGCGATAGACGCGGGCATACGGCTCAGGACTCAGGCCGATGGCCATCGGATAGCTTGGAATGAATCGGAACGCTGTCAACACATCGCAATCGGAAGCAGCTATTCAGGTTTTCTCGCCGGATACCGTTATCGCTCGTCTGGAGTCGTTGCGCAAGCACGATTTGCATCAGGCGTTGCCGTTGCTGATGCTTGAACTCGACCGCATTCTCAAGGCCGAAATGGGCTCGGAGACGCGCCTCTATATGATGCAATGCTGCAAAAAGCCCGTACTCAAAGCGCTCGGTGGCTTGCCCAAGCCGACTCGCGCCGAGACGCGTGGCGATGACGCCGGCCCCATCGGGCTGACGTTGGAGCAGCGCCTGGTGCTGCTGATGACCCGCAATCTCCGCCAAGCCTTGTACGAACTCGATCGCGAAAATGGCAGCATGCTGGTGGAAGACGACAGTGAACGCAACTGGCTACTGCTGCAAACCTTTCGGTTTATCGGCCGACAGCTTCGCTATGGCATTGATTGGGACAGGTCTTGGCCGAAGCATACCTGGCAAGATCTGCACGATCTCTTCGTGTATCTGGTTGTAAGAGGTACGGTACCGCTGGATTCCGGCTATACCGTCGCCGTGTTCGACGACGATTTCGATGCTCAGATCGAGTATAAGCGCTTGCTATTGCTCGGACTCGCGGACCGGCTCACCGACCGTCGCTGCCGGACCGGCGACTTCTATCATATGCTCAAGCGTTGGGCCGCGGATAGCCGGCTCGTGGAGCCAGAACGTGTTTTGGGCGACTCTAATGTGATCAAAGTAGAGGTCACTCGCGACGAGCCGCCAAGGCTCCGTGAGCGCCCCCTCAAGGACTCGTTCCGCGGGTGGGTGCTGTGTCCTGCCGACGCATTTTCTAAGTACGTAGGCCACGTCAACCGCGGTAGCGGTAAGCTGTTGCAGGTCGGCGGGCGTCAGTCCTCTTAACGCGAACCAGTCCTTTGCGCACGGCCTTGCGGTGCCTCCGGACCAGGCATTGCCGGTTTATCTCCGCAATCAGGTCACCGCGGTTTCAATCCGTGAAACAAGCGCCAATGATCCGGCATGACCCTGGACGTCAGGCTCACCGCGTGGTAGGTGCGCGGCCATAGCGCTGCTGGTGTCGGCAATGGCGCTGTATACAAGATGCCACGTAATGCCACAGCGTGACGCCAACGGCGAGGAATACAGCGATACTGCTGCCGATACGTACCAGCGGTTCGTTCGTCGAGAGCCCAAGCGTCAGCCAAGTCATTGACGCAATGAGGGTAGCGATCAGCGCTATCATGAGGTAGGGCAACGGCGAATTGTTGCATTCTGTACAGAACTTCATGGTCGTTTTGTCCTCCAGAGCGGATCATCAAGCGATGACGAGCGGTATCTTGTTTTAGATGCATTTCCTATTTTCACCATTTAAGTTGTTTGCGGCTCATGACGCAACCTAATTTCCTCAAGTCGGTCCTTGCCTGTTTCGACGAATGCGACCCGGCGTGCAAGGCCGAGCGGACCCGAGCTGCGGCGGGCCGCTTCTTCAGCGGCGAATCGCCGCTCGACCCTCGGCGGGCGGAAGCAGAGGTCGCTTGCGATCCACCTGTCAGCTTGCAGGTTGGTCTCTCTCTGTTTGAGGCTGGGCTTCGGGTCCAGTCAGGGAGTCGGTCTAGAAGTCGGTCTGGGAGCCCGCGCGAATCCCAGTCTGGGCTCCAGGATTGTGCCGACGACCGGGGTGATGGTTCGGCGGGCGCCTGGTATCACCGGCTTGACCAACCGGGTCGACCGCCCCGACCAGAACTGGTCGCGCCGCGTCGGTTGGCGAAGCGCGCGCTAACGAATGCCGAGGGGCGGGCGGCGCTGATTCATGCCGTTGCCCACATTGAGTTTAACGCCATCAATCTGGCGCTTGATGCGGTGCTGCGCTTTGCTGACATGCCCTGGGAGTATTACGCCGATTGGATGCGTGTCGCCAACGAAGAGGCCTATCATTTCAGTTTGATGCGCGAACGGCTGCGCGAGTTGGGCTATGACTACGGCGACTTCCCGGCCCATGACGGCCTGTGGGAGATGGCGCGCGAGACCGCCGATGACCTGCTTGAACGCATGGCCTTGGTTCCGCGTGTGCTGGAGGCCCGCGGTCTAGACGTGACACCGGGCATGATCGAGCGCCTGCGTGCGGTCGGCGATCAGGGTACCGCCGATCGCCTGGTGATCATCCTGCGCGATGAGGTGGGGCATGTGGCGATCGGCAGCCGTTGGTTTCGCTGGCTCTGCGAGCAGCGCGGCTTGGAACCACGAGCGACCTATCTGCGTCTGATTAGAGAGCGGTTGCTGAGCCGAGGGCGCGGTCGGATGCCCTGTCCGCTGAACCTGCCTGATCGTCGTCGCGCTGGTTTCGACGAGGTGGAGTTAGAGGGGCTGATCGCGCTATGTGGCGGTTCGGCAGGGTGAGTCGCTAGCTCACTCATTGACACCATTGCCGCTCGCAGGGTTCGCCGTCATTGTTTCCGTCCATCTTGACACCGGGGCAGTGCTTGAGGAAAAAGCGTGCCTCAGCGCAAGATGTCATCTGGGAGCAGTAGGTTCGCCCATCGCAACGGTATCTAGGATACCGCGGCGCTGGGCGCCGATTGTCGGCTCTATTCGCCGATAACGGTTCGCCGTCCGATTGCTCCGGTGCGTAAGACTCCGGTGCGTAAGAGTAGTAGATCCGCAGCCCACCAGCGCCCAAGGCAATGGCCACGGCAATCGCCACGGCGGAGCCGAGCAATCGGCTGCTGCGCCTGGAGCCGCGCGGTTGTCGTCTCGCCGGCGATCGAGCGGGTTGCCGCGGTTCTGTCGGTTGCAAGCGGGCAATCTTGATCGCGCACTTCTTGCCGTTCGATTCGGTTCTAATCTCGAATGACAGGGGCTCGCCGACCGCTGGTCGCTGGCCGTCCCGTGGGAATTCTGATATGTGTACAAACACCTCGTGATTACCGGGCCGCGGCTGAATGAAGCCAAAGCCACGCTCATCGTTCCAGGTTTTCAATTGTCCGTGTAAACGCATATTGCTCCTCTATCGCGCTAGATTGCTTGAGCGCGACGCAGTTTCTTAGATGATTCGGGTTTCTCGCGCCGGTCTGAGCCGCAGCCGAGCTAACCCATCAGGTGATAGTCTCGCGGTACCAGTGGCCGCAATCGTGAACCAAGACCTCACCAAAATCGCCTCGCCAGTCGGCGAGCACATGGCGGGTAGCCGCGCGGCCGTTTAGCAGCAGTTGATGATCGGCGGGGCGATGGGTGTGGCCGTGGATGAGTCGGTGTACGCGCGCGCGCAGCATGCGCCGACAGACAGCGTCGGGATTCGCGTCCATGATCTCCGCGCTCTTGGCGGACATGGCAGTGGCGCTCCTATTGCGGTAATCCGCGGCGATACGTTGGCGCTCTTGCAGCGATTTGAAGAGAAACAACCGCTGCACTAGCGGGTTGCGGACCTTGCGGCGGAAACGCTGATAGGAAAGGTCGTCGGTGCAGAGCAGATCGCCGTGCATCAGCAGCAACGGCTCGCCGTCGAGTTCGATGCGGGTCGGATCGCGCAATAGTGAGCAGCCGGCCGCGCGCGCGAAGCGCTGGCCGATCAGAAAATCGCGATTGCCGTGCATGAGTGCGCACGCGGTGCCGCTTTCGGTCAGGGCGCGAAGGGCGTCGATGACACAGCGGTGAGTTGGGGCGTCGTCATCATCGCCGATCCAGGCGTCGAACAGGTCGCCGAGGATAAACAGCCCTGCCGCGCCACGGGCGCGACCCTGAAGAAAGCTCAGAAACAGCCGGACGGTGTCCGCTCGCTCAGGTGCTAGGTGCAGGTCGGAGATGAACAGGGTCGCTTGCGTGGAGCCTCCGGGGCACGCGGTCGTTGGCCGAGGATGCAAGGGGTCATGCACGCTCATCTGCGATCATCCCCTCTGTTGCGCCGTGCTCTTGGCCTTTTATTGCCCTTGGTCTTTTATTGCTAGGAGATGGGCGCCGCAGCCTCTTAAGCCAGGGTAGTGGCCAGGACCGAACCTCGCTGGGATGGGTCCGGTCGCGGCGAGGCGCCGCTCCTACCTGTGCGGGTTAGTCGATAATCTCGGCCTTTTCGAGGATCACGTCGTCCACCGGTACGTCCTGGTGGCCTTGTCGGCTGCCGGTCTTAACGTCTTTGATCGCGTTGACTACGTCCATGCCGTCAGTGACCATGCCGAACACACAGTAGCCCCAGCCATCTTGGCCCGGGTAGTCAAGGAAGCTATTGTCGGAGACATTGATGAAGAACTGTGATGAGGCCGAGTGCGGGTCCATGGTGCGAGCCATCGCAATGGAGCCGGCGACATTCCTGAGACCGTTATTCGCCTCGTTCTCAATCGTGCCGCGGGTGGGCTTTTGCACAAAGTCCAGATTCATGCCGCCGCCCTGGATCATAAAACCGTTGATGACGCGGTGAAACAACGTGCCGTCGTAGTGACCTTCGCGTACGTACTGCTCAAAGTTGGCGCTGCTGATCGGTGCCTTGTCGTGGTCTAGCCTGAGCGTGATGTTGCCGTGGTTGGTCGTCAAAAGGATCATAATGCGGTACTCCGAAGTTGGGATCTTTCGGCGTGCGACAGTCCAACTGAGGTGTGTTGCTGGATGCGGGACGGCCGACGCGGTTGCTTCTTCCATGCTACGGCTTTCCTCGCCGCGGAAAAAGCCTTTCCGACATATGCCGTTTTTCCGGTCGCCAGCGGTTTGTTAACATCGCGGTCTATTTTTGCCTTCTCGAAATGTCGTACTCGCGGTCTCATCCATGCTTCAGATCTACAACAGCCTGACACGCCGCAAGGCGCCTTTCACCTCACTCAAGCCCGGCAAGGTGCGGATGTACGTTTGCGGCATGACCGTCTACGATCGCTGCCATCTTGGGCACGCGCGCGTCCTGGTGGTGTTCGACGTCGTCTACCGCTACTTGCGCCGTGCCGGCTTTGATGTGACCTATGTCCGCAACATCACGGACATCGACGACAAGATCATCCGTCGCGCCGAAGAGAATGGCGAGTCAATCGACGCGCTGACCCGGCGCTTTATCGCGGCCATGCACGAGGACGCGGCAGCACTCGGCGTTCTGCCGCCAAGCGAGGAACCGCGGGCCACCGCACATATCCCAGAGATCCTGGGTATGGTCGAGCGTCTGATCGACAAGGGTCACGCCTACGCGGCCGACAACGGCGACGTCTATTATGCCGTGTCGAGCTTCCCCGGCTACGGCAAACTCTCCGGCAAAGACCCTCGTGACCTTCGCGCTGGCGCCAGGGTCGACGTGGATGAAGGCAAACGCGATCCGCTTGACTTCGCGCTGTGGAAGGCCGCAAAGCCCGACGAGCCCTCCTGGGATTCGCCCTGGGGGCAGGGTCGTCCCGGCTGGCACATCGAGTGTTCGGCCATGTCGACCTGCTGCCTGGGCAATCACTTCGATATCCACGGCGGCGGCGCCGACTTGCAGTTTCCGCATCACGAAAACGAGATTGCACAATCCGAAGGTGCGACCGGCGAGCCCTTCGTCAATGTCTGGATGCACAACGGCTTCGTGCGCGTGAACGAGGAGAAGATGTCCAAGTCCCTGGGCAATTTCTTTACCCTGCGCGAGATCCTGTCCCGCTATCGCCCCGAGGAGATCCGCTACTTCATCCTTACCAGCCATTACCGCAGCCCGCTCAACTACGACGACGAACACCTGGACAATGCTCGTGCCGCGCTAACGCGGCTGTACACCGCGCTGCGTCGTCTGCCCAACGCCGAGCCTCTTGGGGATAGCCCCTTTCGCGAGCGCTTCATTGCCGCGATGGACGACGACTTCAACACTCCCGAGGCATTGGCGGTCCTGTTTGATCTTGCGCGCGAGGTGAATCGCGCAAAAGCAGAGGATGCTGCGACCGCTGCGATACTGGCCGCGGAGCTCCGTGATCTTGCTGAAGTGCTCGGTTTGTTGGTGGAGGATGATCCGGAGACCTGGTTCAAAGAAACTGCCCAGCCCGTTTCCCCCCGTAGCATTGATCCATTCGCCGGTGGCGACTCCGCCAGCGTGGCGCAGGGCCCGTCCGAGACCGAGATTGGGGCTCTGATCCAGCGCCGTGCCGACGCCCGCAAGGCCAAAGACTTCGCTGGTGCCGACCGCATCCGCGACGAGCTGCAGGCCTCTGGCATCCTGCTCGAGGATGGCGCCGACGGCACCACCTGGCGGCGCGGCTGAGCGGAAGGGCTCCGTGCCCTCGATTGCTTGAGGGCGCCGCATCTTTACAAACGATCAGCGGGCCGCCCTAACCAGCGCCTCCTATGTCCCGTCGGTCTGATGCGAAGCTTCGATGCAAAGAGTGATTTACCGCACTTACCAGGTCTAGCCGCTGGCATGCAACTGCGCGGCTTGCAGCGTGTTTTCCAATAGGCTAGCGATGGTCATAGGCCCGACGCCGCCAGGCACCGGCGTGATCCAGCCGGCGCGCTCGCTGGCCGCGGCAAAATCCACGTCGCCGCAGAGCTTACCCTGCGCATCGCGGTTCATGCCCACGTCTATGACCAATGCGCCTGGCTTGATCCAGTCGCCGGGCACGTAGCGGGCGCGACCGATTGCCACCACCAGCAGGTCCGCGGCGCGTGCCTTCTCGGCCAGGTCTTTTGTTCGGCTATGACAGACCGTGATGGTGCAGCGTGCCGCCAGCAATTCCAGCGCCATGGGCCGGCCGACGATGTTTGATTGGCCGATCACCACTGCGTCCAGCCCCTCCAGCGACTCCCCAGTGCGGCCGAGCAAGGTCATGATGCCTTTGGGCGTGCAGGGCCGCAGCACCGGCATGCGCAACGACAGCCGGCCGACGTTGTAGGGGTGGAAGCCATCCACATCTTTGGTGGGCAGGATGCGCTCGATCACCGACTCCTCGTCGATCTGCGCCGGCAGCGGCAACTGCACCAGGATGCCGTCGATTGCGGCGTCCGCGTTCAGTTGATCGACGATTGCCAACAGCTCCGCCTGAGTCGTGTCCGTCGGCAACTCATACAGCTCGGAATAGACGCCGACATCGGCGCATGACTTGCGCTTGTTGCGAACGTAAACCTGAGAGGCCGGGCTCTCACCGACCAAGACCACGGCTAGCCCAGGCGCGCGCCCCCCGCGTGCCAGCCGCGCATCGACCTGTACCTTCACTCGCGAGCGGACATCCGCCGCGATCGCTTTGCCGTCCAGGACCTGTGCGCCCATTTGAACACCCCCGTGTCGTTGTCGATTTTAAGAATAAAAGAATCGAGAAAAGCCGAGCATGTTACCCGCCGCGGTTGGCGTTGCAAGTCGTACCTGGCTTGCGAGGATTGACGCTGACGGCTACTGGTTGTAATATTCCCGGTCTTCGGTCTTGGGCTCTGCGCTATGCCTGGCGCTGGAGATCACATCGGGGTATAGCGCAGTCTGGTAGCGCGCCTGCTTTGGGAGCAGGATGTCGGGGGTTCGAATCCCTCTACCCCGACCACTCGCCGCGGCCCGGCTTCGCGTTTGACCGCTATCAAGAGCGAACACCGAGTCTGGTGCTGGCGAGCGCCTGTCTCGATAAAGCTCTTCCAGGCAAGGCAATTCGGCGCATCAGTTGCCGACTTGAAAACGGCCACAGGAGCGCCCTCACAAGAGCGCCCGTAGCTCAGCTGGATAGAGCAACGGCCTTCTAAGCCGTGGGTCGCAGGTTCGAGTCCTGCCGGGCGTGCCAAGCAGGGTAAGTTATTGAGTCAACCGGTGGCTGACTCTGGCGAGCGATTCAGGACGCTCGTCCAACAAGTAAGCAAGTATCGGTCGCTAAATACTGATTCGATTTGATCGAGCCAAATCCCTAGGGAAGGCCAAGCCTTTAGGGAACGCAAATTTCAATGGTGGACGTAGCTCAGTTGGTAGAGCGCAGGTTTGTGGCACCTGTGGTCGTGGGTTCGATCCCCATCGTCCACCCCAACGCCATGATGCAGCGAGTTGACGGCAGTGTCCGGCATCGTTGTAAGCCATAGAGGTAACTCTCTAGAGTCACCGACAGAGTCAAACGGGCCGTTAGCTCAGCTGGTAGAGCAGGGGACTCTTAATCCCTTGGTCGAAGGTTCGAATCCTTCACGGCCCACCAAATGAACAAGGGACCGACGGATGATCCTCGGTCCCTTTTTTGTGTCCGCGGCAGCAGTCCTTGCCGTCTAGGCGGCAATGCCATTATGCCGTAACAGCGCATCGACCCTGGGCTCGCGGCCACGGAAGGCAGCGTAGAGCTCCATGGCGTCGGCCGCCCCACCCTTTTCAAGAATATTCTCGCGGAAGGCGCGTCCTGAGGGTTCGTCGAAGATGCCGCGTTCTTCGAACAGCGAGAAGGCGTCGGCTGATAGGAGCTCGGCCCATTTATAGCTGTAGTAGCCGGCACCGTAGCCGCCTGCGAAGATGTGCGAGAAGCTGTGCGCGAAACGATTGGAGGCCGGCGGTTTGAGCACGGCGACCTGGTCGCGGACCTGATCGAGGATTTCGTAGATGCGACCGCCCTGCGCCGGGTCGTATTCCATGTGCATGCGGAAGTCGAACAGCGCGAATTCGAGCTGGCGCACCATCTGCATGGCCGACTGAAAGTTTTTCGCCGCGATCATGCGTTGGAACAAGTCTTCGGGGATGCGCTCGCCGGTCTCCCAGTGGGCAGCGAACAGGTCCAGCGATTCGCGCTCCCAGCACCAATTCTCCATGAATTGGCTGGGCAGTTCGACGGCGTCCCAGGGGACGCCGTGGATGCCAGCCACCGGCGGGTAGTCGACTAGGGTCAGCATGTGGTGCAGCCCGTGGCCGAATTCGTGGAACAGGGTCTCGACCTCGCGATGGGTCAGCAGTGACGGGTGGCCGTCCACGGCGGGCGTGAAGTTGCACACTAGGTGGGCGACCGGGTGCTGCGCGCGGTGCGCCATGCGCATGCGGCTGATGGCGCCGTTCATCCAGGCGCCACCTTGCTTGCGTTGGCGGGAGAAGGGGTCGAGGTAAAACTCGGCCCGCACCTCACCGCCTTCGTCGAGGATGCGATAGAAGCGCACGTCCGGATGCCAGCTATCGACGCCACCGGCGTCGGTCTGATAGAGCGTATCAGCGGCTTCGATCTTCACGTCGAACAGCTTCTCCGCCACCGCGAACATGCCGTTGACGACGCCCTCGAACGGGAAGTAGGGCTTGAGTTCCTCATCGCTAATGGAATAACGATGTTGGCGCAGCTTTTCCGACCAGTAGCCGATGTCCCAGGGTTGGATATCGTCGACGCCGTGCTCGGACAGGGCAAAGGTCTTGAGCTCGTCGAGTTCGCCGCGAGCTTGGGCCACGGAGCGTTCAGCCAAGTCGTTGAGAAATGCCATCACCTCTTCGGTGCCGCGGGCCATCTTCGGTGCCAGCGACAACTCGGCGAAACTCGCGAAGTCAAGTAGCCGAGCCTGCTCGTGGCGCAGTGCGAGAATACGTTCCATAGCCTCGCTGTTGTCCCACTGACCGGCGTGCGGGCCTAGGTCGGAGGCTCGCGTGGTGAATGCCTCGTAGACCTCGCGGCGCAGGTCGCGGTCTTCTGCGTAGCGCATCACGGGCTCGAAGGACGGGAAGTCCAGTGTCAGCACCCAGCCGTCGAGGTCGCGCTCTTTGGCGTGCTGACGTGCTAGGGCCTTGGCCGCGGCGGGCAGGCCTGCGAGTCGATCTTCGCTGTCTAACTGCTTGTGCCAGGCGTTGCTGGCGTCGAGCACGTTTTCGGCGAATTTGCTGGTGAGTCGGCTCAGTTCTTGGCTGATCTCGCGGTAGCGGGCCTTTTTGTCCGCCGGCAGATCGACACCGGCCAAGTGCAGGTCGCGCAGCGTGTTTTTCAGCATCTTGCGCTGGGCCGCGTCGAGCCCGGCCTGCTCGGAGACGCGTTGATAGCCGCGATACAGGTCCTGGTTTTGGCCAACCTCGCTAGCATAGTCACTGAGCTTGGGCAGGCAGGCGTTGTAAGCCGCCCGCAACTCGTCGGAATTCATGACCGAATTCAGGTGACTCACCGGCGACCAGGCGCGAGCGAGGCGGTCGTCTTCCTCCTCAATCGGGTCGATAAAGGTTTCCCAAGTGGCCTCGTCAGCGCGCGCGGCGAGTTCCGAGACCAATTTGCGACCGTCCGCCAGCAATTGGTCGATGGCTGGCTCGACCTGTTCTGGGCGGATGCGGCTGAAGGCAGGTAGCGGGGCATTGTCGAGCAAGGGGTTGACCATCGGGGTGCAGCCTCGGAAATCTGTGCGAAGAAGGTGGGGTGTCGACTGAGCATGACACCGCGATTTATGTCTCAGATCGGTGCCGCCGTGCGGGTTTCAAAGCCCGCGGTGTCTGCTACTCGCTAGTTGCTGAGGAAGCCGGCATTCTCCACGTTCGGGACGCGACCACTCTTCAGCATGCGGATTTGGTCTTTTCGATCGCGCGGTTTGAACAAGCGAGGGACACACAGATAATGGCGCCAGAGTTCGTAGCGGAAGCGGTCGCGGGAACGCTCGTCGATCGGTTGCCACTGCTCTGAGTTGCCTGCCGGGTCGCCAACGGGCGAGAAGCGCGAACCATTGCCGAAGGCATAGCTCTTGTACTTGCCTTTCGGTGTGCAACGTAGTCCCTCGAAGCTGAGGTTGCGGGCGCCGGAGTTGGATTCCGTGACGAGCGTATAGCGAACGACGCCGTCGCTGCCGGTGGCGAGGTTGCGGATGTCGATAGAATGGCGAAAGTCATCGGCAGGGCCGTCGATCTTGATCTCCACCAGATCGGCGTCGCGTGGCCAGGCGGGCATGCGCACGGGCCCTTCTTGCCATTGCTTGCCATCTCTGACGCTGCTTGGCGCATCCATCTCGGCGTCGTTGACGAAGGGGGTATCGGCCTGAGTATCGGCGCCTGGTAGGCTGAGCGCGACGCTCAGCAGCGCTGTACAAACGGTGGGCAGGGGGCGGTTCAGCGGTAGCTCGGGCATCAGAAACGGGGCTCGGAAAGAAGGCGGGTGCCGTGAGCATAACAAATGCGTTCTGTGCTCACAGCCCGTCCCCGGCCTTGCGTGCTAGCATCGGCCTCCCAACTCACTTCCGCTGAAACAACTCACATCCGCTGAAACAACTCACATCCGCTGAAACTAAGGTTAATCGGAGGCTTTAACTGCCCATGAACAACGTCCGCAGCTATCAGGGCCTTGAGCCACATATCGCACTAGACGCCTTCGTCGACGAAAG
>JGI12048J13642_10084064_pt1 | contig 23901 bp, 21 predicted proteins | sample ElkSlonscriptome_16_FD_13642 | JGI IMG/M metagenome (IMG submission 13642)
CCACCCGATACAACGAATATCGGGATAGTCGTGTTCTTTTTCTTCCTGGTGGGTTCATTCATCTTTTCTGCCTTTCATCTCTCCCCATCCTCCTGAACAGGGATCTACTGGTCAGCTTTTATTCTCCCCCGAATTCCATCAGGTAGGCCTTGATGAAATCATCAAGTTCACCGTCAAGCACAGCCTGCACGTTTCCTGTTTCATGATTCGTTCGCAGGTCCTTCACCAGCTTATAGGGATGCAGTACATAATTACGGATCTGGGAGCCCCATTCGATCTTCTTCTTGTTTCCTTCAACCTCGGCCTGCTTCTCCCTTCGTTTCTGCAGTTCCATTTCATAGAGGTGCGACTTCAGGATCCGCAATGCATTCTCCCTGTTCTTCAGCTGCGACCTGGTCTCGGTATTATCGACCGTGATCCCCGTCGGCAGGTGTTTGACACGTACACCGGTCTCAACCTTGTTCACATTCTGACCACCGGCGCCTCCCGAGCGGAAGGTATCCCATTCAATTTCAGAGGGGTTGATGGTGATCTCAATGGTGTCATCAATCACGGGAGCGACAAATACGGATGCAAATGAGGTGTGCCGCCTGTTGGCTGAATCATAAGGGGAGAGCCTGACGAGCCTGTGCACACCGGATTCGCCTTTCAGGTACCCATAAGCATAATCGCCCGAAAACTCCAGGGTGACCGATTTGATCCCTGCCTCATCCCCGGGAAGGTAATGCAGCTCCTTCACCTTGAAATCGCTCTTTTCACCGTACCGGATGTACATGCGCATCAGCATTTCCGCCCAGTCTGTACTTTCTGTCCCGCCCGCTCCGGGGTTAATCTTCATGATCGCCCCCATGGCATCTTCCTCGTTGCGGAGCATGTTCTTTGATTCAAGCGCCTCGGTGAGCTTCATTGCCTTTTTGTACTGGACGGTCACATCCTCTTCTGTTGCCTCATCTTCACGGTAGAATTCCTCCAATACCTTGAGGTCCTCGATGGCAGTTTCCACCTCGGCATAAGCATCGGTCCATGATTTCAACCGGGAAATTTTCTTCATTTGCTGCTCCGCGGCCTTTGGGTCGTCCCAGAAGTCGGGTGCCTGGGTCAGTTTCTCTTCTTCTTCGATGGTCTGAATCTTTCCATCTACGTCAAAGATGCCTCCTTAACGCAGCCAGGCGATCAATGAGGTCTTTCAATTCTTCAGCGGTGATCATTCATTTGAATTTTTGTAAAGATAACTTTTCCCATCAAAGCTTCAAAACGGGAAAATACCTATCTTGTGGAAGGTAGCAGGTTATGCTGAACAGGGACGCCGGGTGGTCCCTTCTGGCTGTTTGCCGAACCGGGACACAAGCCGGCCTCTTGAGGCGATCCTCCAAAATAACACGAATTATGAAAAAAACCTTATTCATACTTAGCCTTGCCAGTCTGCTGACAATCGCAGGTTGCGGAAGCTCGAACAATCCGTTGCATGTCATGGTCGTCGCAGGCGGACACGCTTTTGACACAGTTGAATTCGTGGACATGTTTCGCGGAATCCCCGGGATCACCTTTGATACGGTCATGCAACCCCGGGCCAACCGGTTGATCGCTGAAGGCAGGGTTGATGGCTACGATGTGATTGTATTTTACGATATGTGGAACGAGGCCGATGAACAGGTGAGGAGAGGATACCATACACTGCCCGTAGAAGGCACCGGGCTGGTGTTTCTCCACCATTCCCTGGCGGGATACCCGGGGTGGGAAGGATTCAGCTCCATCATTGGCGGCAGGTATATCACACCCGGAAGCAGGGCGGATACTTTACTGCATTCAACATACAAGCATGATCTTCAACTGGAGATCGGGGTGATTGATCCCGACCACCCGGTGACACGATCGATACCGGAATTCAGTATCCTGGATGAAGGATACGGGAACATCATGATCAATCCGGATGTGACCCTGTTACTGAAGACCGATCATCCCGACTGTGCAAAATATGTTGGCTGGACGCATACCATAGAAAAATCCAGGATCGTCTACCTGATGTCAGGTCATGACCGGCATGCATACGGAAATGAAAATTTTCAGAAGCTGCTGAGCAATGCAATGATGTACGTCAGCCAGTGAATCATTCAGGATTTACCACCTTTTTCAAGCCTGTCCAGTGCAGCGTAGGACTCTTCGGAGGTAAATCCCCGTTGTGCAGCAAAACGAAGTAGTTTGGCCTTGTTGGCAGGATCCTTTACACTTCCCACATTTCGTTGTTTCTTTGATAGCAGCTGATCAAGCATGGCCCGGTACTCGTCGGAATCGATTTTTGCAATCGCGTCGTCGATCTTCTGTTGAGGTATAGCTTTCTGGCGGAGGCCATAACCGATCTTTACCCGGCCCCACTTATTGATCCTGAATTTGTCTTTTACAAAGTAGCGTGCAAAACGTTCCTCATCCAGGAAATTGTTTTCTTCCAGGTACCCGATCGCTTTCTCTGCTTCCGTCTCCGATAATCCCCATTTCAACAACTTATCATGAACATCTGCACGGCACCGTTCCGCAGTGCTGCAAAGCTTTGCCGCCTTTGCAAGTATTTTTTCGTAGTCAGACATTGTTCCGCATTGCTTTTATAAACCGGTCTTTGCCGTGGATATCCTTCATCAGCCGGGTGTTAATGAATCCATGATCACTGAATAATTGCGAGGTCTCCCTTCCAAATTGCTCATTGATCTCTACCCATATTGTCCCGGTCTGCTTCAGCCATTTCTCCGCAAACCTGCCGATCGCCCGGTAATAGAGCAGCGGATCGTCATCCGGGACATACAAAGCCAGGTCGGGCTCATGATCCGTCACCCGTTTTTCCATGAATGATTTTTCTCCATGGGTAACATACGGGGGATTACTCACAATAACGTCAAACAGTGCTTCCGGCTGAAATGAACCTTCATCCAGGATATCTCCCTGTATGAATTCAGGAACCACCTCATTAATTTCGGCATTTTTTTTTGCAATGTCAAGTGCGGCCGGGTCCTTTTCAAATGCGGTCACCCTGCTGCCGGGCAACAATGCGGCAAGGGAGATGGCAATGCATCCGCTTCCGCTTCCAATATCAATGACCCTGGGTGAAGGATGTTTTGTTTCCAGGAGTATATTGGATACCAGTTCCTCGGTTTCCGGACGTGGAATAAGCACATTTTCATCCACATAAAACTTCAATTCATGGAATTCTGTTTCTCCAAGGACATATTGTACCGGCCTGTTATTGGTTAATTCGCCTACAATTTTGTTAATTTCGGACTGTATTTCATAATCCACAAGCGCCACGGGATCTTTCAGCATGTCAGTTTGAGGGTATCCGAGATGCTCAAGGATCAGCCTCGAAACGGACACGGCCTCATTTCCCGGGTAAAGATCTGCCAGGGAAGCGATAAGGTCTCTCCTGACCTCGGAGATTCTGGCAGGAAGATTGTTCATATTGTAAAGATAAGGATAAAGTTTTGATGAATTCAGCAGACGAAAAATACATGCGGCGATGTTTTGAACTGGCATCACACGGAATGGGAAGCACCCAGACCAATCCACTTGTTGGCTCGGTGATCGTCCGCAACGATCGCATCATCGGGGAGGGATATCACCATGAATACGGCGGACCACATGCCGAGGTGAATGCGATCAGGAGTGTCAGGGACAAGTCCTTGCTGGAAGAATCAACCATCTATATCAACCTGGAACCCTGTTCACATTTTGGAAAGACACCGCCCTGCAGTACTTTGATCCTGAATCATAAGATCCCTCGCGTTGTCGTTTCCAACGCCGATCCGTTTCCCAGTGTAAGCGGAAAAGGAATTGCAGCCCTGAAAGATGCGGGGGTGGAAGTGCATGTGGGAGTGCTCGAAGAGGAGGGGAGATATCTGAACCGGAGGTTCCTCACTTTTCACGACCGTAAACGTCCTTATATTATTCTGAAATGGGCGGAGACCGCTGATGGTTTCATTGACATCGAACGCCAGGAAGATACAGCTGTTGGAACGAACTGGATCACCGACCAGGTGGCCCGAACGCTTGTGCATAAGTGGAGGTCCGAGGAATCGGGTCTGCTGGTGGGAACAAATACCATCATTGCCGACGATCCAAAACTGAATGTAAGGCGCTGGGCCGGAAGCAACCCACTCAGGATCGCCTTTGACAGGAACGGGCGTGTGCCGGAGACAGCTAATATCCTGGATAATAGTCAGGACACCCTCGTATTTACCTGCACCCAGGAAAAGTTCTCAGGAAAAACGAAAAGCGTCCTGATCGACCATGATTATGACTTGATGGATGTGCTGACCGAATTGTATGATCAGAAGGTGATCTCTGTCCTGGTAGAGGGAGGAAGACAGATCCATCATACATTTATTACAAGCGGCTTGTGGGATGAAGCCAGGGTGTTCAAAGGAAACATCAACTTCACTGCCGGGGTGAAGGCACCACACATGGACAGGTTGCCGGTGGAGATCATTGAATTTGAAGGAAGTGAACTGAAGATCTTCTATAACACAGACAATGAACGATGATAAGAAATTTGGCAATTGATCATCTAAAAATATACCTTTGTGTAAATCACAGGGATACAGGTAACCTGGTACGGAAAAATGCGTAAAAAAAAGCAAAACGAGCAGCTATGAAACGAATTATACCCATTTTGGTCCTGCTGATCACCGGGGGAATGGTCTTTGGGCAATCAGCAAGGAAGTATTTCAAAGCGGGAGAGGATTTCCTCGAAGTACACAAATACAAGGATGCGATCAGCCAGTTTAATAATGCACTAGAACTTGATCCTGAATATGATAAGGCATATATCGCCCGTGCGAGAGCCTATGAGCGGCTGGACGATTTTGATGCAGCAGCTGAAGATTACGAACGGGCACTTGTTTTTGACCAGGACGACGAGGAGGTGAACTACCTTGCCGGGCGTGCCTATTTCAAGGCCGGGAACAATGGTGCGGCCCTTGCTAAACTGAACAAGGCCATCCAGGAAAAATCCAGCTATGTGGAGGCATACCAGGAACGAACACAGGTTTACCTTGAACTCGGTCGATACGATGATGCACTTGACGATTGCAAAAAGGCTTTGCGGTTCAAGGAGAACGAAATGAACCTCTTTTACCTTGGCAAGGTATATGAAAAGCTGGACCTCCTCGAGCAGGCTGAGGAGGCATACCAGAAATCGATCCGGAAGAACAGCAAGGTGACCGATACCCACCTTGCCCTTGCTAAACTGGCCTTCAAGAGGGAAAAATACGATATGGCCATGGCGTCTGTTAATGAGGCACTGGGGATCAATTCCCGATCAAAGGATGCCCTCATGCTGCAAAGTTCCATTAATGCGAAACAGATGAATCTTCCACAGGCCATCAATAACATTTCAGTGGCCCTGAATCTTTACCCGGGAGATCCTGAATTGCTCATCACCCGGGGGGATTTTTACCAGATGATGAGCCGGCATACGGAAGCGATTGTGGATTACACCTATGCACTGGAGACGGGCAAAGCTCCTGCCGAAGTCTACTTTAAGCGTGCCCGTTCATACGAAGCCATGAGGAATTTCCCCCAGGCAATGAATGATTACGACAAGCTGCTGGAGTTATCCGAATACGACGGAAATGCCCAGAAGCTTCTCGCGGAGGCTGAGAATCGTATGTTCGAGATCAACAGGGAAGATGATAAACCAGTGGTTTCATTGCTAAATCCTGTTTCCGGTGCCGACAGGACGGTGAATGTTCCTAAGAACCAGGAAGTGATTTCGCTGACCGGACTGGTGAAGGATGAAAGTGATATTAAAACGCTTAAAATCAATGATTTCACTGTTATTCCTTCAGCAGTGGAAGAGGGATATGAATTCCTGGCCAGCATCAACCTCAGGGATACCGATCAGATCACGGTTGAAGTGAGTGACGTGTATGACAATTCAGAAACGGCTGTATTTAATATTCTCAGAACCGAAACAGAAGCTCCCGATGTGAGGATCATCGCTCCGTATGCCTCAGATAACAATGTGATCTACCTGGATACAGACGACCCGGTGATTTACGTGGAGGGAAAGATCTCTGATGAGAGCAAGATCAAATCCATCTATATCGATGACATCGCTGCCAGTTATGTGCCCTCCGATATCAACCCGGTGTTTTCAGCCAGGGTCAGGGTGGAGAACAGGGGTAAATTCACCGTAGTGGCTGAAGATGCTTATGGCAACAGGTCAGATGTGGATTTTACACTGAATCGGGAAGCATCCAGTTACAGTGACAATCCCATGGGAAAAACATGGGCCATCTTTATCGAGAATTCAAATTACCAGTTTTTTGCGAGCCTGGAAGGACCGACAAAGGACATTACCCTGATGAAAACAGCCCTGGCAAAATACCAGGTACATAATTTCATCCATAAGAAAGACATGACCAAAGAGGAGCTGGAGCGTTTCTTTGCCATCGAGTTGCGCGACCTGCTCCGGAGCAACAGGGTCAGTTCCATTATGGTCTGGTATGCCGGACATGGCAAATTTGTGAATGAGACAGGCTACTGGATTCCCGTAGATGCCAAAAGAGATGATGAATTCACCTATTTCAATATCAATGCGCTGAAAGCCTCCATGCAATCCTATCCCGACCTGGTGACGCATACACTCGTGGTGACCGATGCATGCGAATCAGGCCCGAGTTTTTACCAGGCGATGCGATCAGCAAATGATATCAGGAGTTGTGATGACTGGGAAGCAACAAGGTTCAAGTCCTCACAAGTACTCTCTTCTGCAGGTTATGAACTGGCCAGCGATGACAGTCAGTTTACGCGGACATTTGCCAATACCCTTGCCAACAACCCCGATTCCTGTATACCCATTGAAAGTATCGTGCAGAAGGTGACTACAGCAGTGACCGGCAACAACCAGCAGAAGCCTCAATTTGGGAAGATCGCCGGACTGGAAGATGAAAATGGTACCTTCTTCTTCATTCCGAAAGATTATTAATTATGAGATCGATCCAGCACCGGAAAATTATTCGTCTTCAAAGGCGAATAATTTTTTTATTCCTGCTGTCGCTGCCGGCAGCAGCGATCCCACAGCAATACTATTTTGATGAATACAGCGTGTCAGAAGGACTGGCACAGTCGACTGTATACAGTGTCATACAGGATCGTGAAGATAATTTCTGGCTGGGTACGCAGGCCGGAGTATCAAGGTTCGACGGGGTCTCTTTCCAGAATTTCACTGCTGAGGATGGATTGACTGAAGGTGGCGTAAGGGCTGTATTTGAGGATTCATTTGGAAACATCTGGATGGGTCATGAAGGGGGTGGGGTAACCCGCTACAATGGGAACAGATTTGAGATACTGGAACAGACCGAACTCCATATTCACAGTACCATCACGACCATCATCGAGGATGCCAGTCAAAGTCTCTGGATCACCTCCCAGGAATCGGGAGCTGCCATGTTAACAAACCCGGAGGCTGCAATCGATTCAATCAGGTATGAGATGTTTGTCGGCCGGCGCCTGTCTGACCGGATCTTCGGGAGCCTGGTTACCCCAGACGGCTCCCTCTTTTTTGTAACCGATCCCGTTGTAAAGAAATTTAATCGCGACAGCCTGGTGTTCGAAAACCTGGACCTGAACGGGATCCCTAAATTTTTTGCCACCACCTCGATCATGGAAGATAGCCGGAAAAATTTCTGGTTTGGAACATACCACGGGGGGTTGTTCAGGTACCTTCCTGAATTGAATGATACAAAAATGTACGACCTGATCAAGATGGGGATGACCTCCAACTGGGTGAGTGCATTGTACGAGGACCGTTACGGGAATATCTGGATCGGAACATGGGGAGGGGGTGTTGGCAGACTGGATCCTGATGAAAATTTCACGGTCTTTGACAGCAGAAACGGGATGCCCGGGAGTAAAATATGGAATATCATGGAGGACGAAGAGGGCAATGTCCTCTTTGGAACAAATGAACATGGGATGTGCGCTTACAAAGGAGACTATTTTGTCTCCTGGTTTGAAGATGACGGACTGGTCAATCCACAGGTCTTTGCCATAGAGCAGAGCAGTGACAGGTCATTTTGGCTGGGTACAAATAATGGCATATCGATATTGCAGCCTGGTGAAAAGGGGAGCAGCATCGAAGCCTTTGGTAAGCTTCCCGGCGTTAGGGTGAGGTTTATCTGTGAAGACCAGAATGGGAGTATATGGATTGCTGCGGAGGGTGAGGGTGTGTTTACATGGTCAAAAAACGGGAATTTCAGATTTGAGCCCATGATCAACAGCAATATCCCGCTTGGTCAGATCACAGCCATGGAGGTGGATGGCGACAACAACCTGTGGATCGGTACGCTGGATGGACTTGTCTACTATGAGATCGATAACCGGAAGATCAGTCGGCTGACCCAGGTGAGCGGGCTCGAAGGCAGCGAGATATCTGCGGTATATCCAGACAGTAAAGGGCGGATCTGGGTTGGGATTGAGGGAAAAGGGGTGAATGTGATCGAAGGATCTACATTTACAACACCTGATCTTGGGATCACGGTGACACCCACCTGTTTCACTGAAGACAGGGACGGCATCATCTGGATGGGAACCGAGGGCAGGGGACTGATCGCTTACAGTGAAACTGAAAATAAGGTGGTCAAACATCTCACGGTGAGTAACAGTGGTTTGCTGGCCAACCTGATCAACCTGCTGAATTGTGACCAGAACAACTATATTTACATAGGCACAAACCGGGGTCTTAATAAATATGACCAGCAGAATGACAAACTGTTTGCTTTCACACGAAAAAGTGGATTTGTAGGAATCGAGACCAAACAAAATGCAACTTGCCTGGACGAGCAGGGGAAGGTGTGGTTTGGTACAGGTCTCGGGGTGACGCGGTATGATCCTTCATTGAAGCCACGTGATGTGATTGAACCCCTTACCCACATTACGGGACTGATGGTCAACTACAAGCCCTATCCTATTGAAGAGAACATGAAGCTTTCCTATCGTCAGAATTCCCTGATCTTTGACTATCGCTGCATCACCCTGAATCCAGATGCAGTACAGTACCAGATCATGCTGGAAGGGATAGATATCGATTGGAGACCTCCGGGTACACAGACCCAGGTGAACTATCCCTCACTGCCACCAAAGAAGTACACGTTCTTCGTTAAAGCCAGGAACAGTGACGGTGTTTGGAATGATCAGCCGGTGTCACTTAGTTTCCAGATCAAACCGCCCTTTTATATGACCTGGTGGTTTATCCTCTCCTGTATTGCAGCACTATTCGGACTGATATTTACATACATCAAGGTGAGGGAAAAGGCCCTCGTAAGGGAGAACCGGGTCCTGGAAGATAAGGTCAGGGCAAGGACCGCCGAAGTGGTGGCCCAGAAGGAGGAGCTTGCGCAGAAGAACAAGGATATCACTGACAGCATCAGGTATGCAAAGCGGATCCAGTTTGCCATCCTTCCCCCCAGGTCACCTTTCCCGGATACGTTTATCATGTTCAAACCGAAGGACATTGTCAGTGGTGATTTTTACTGGTTCACCGAAGTGGAAGGAAGGGAGTATATTGCTGTAGTTGATTGTACAGGACATGGTGTCCCCGGTGCGTTTATGTCGATCATCGGGCACAATTCACTGAACAAGATCGTCAACCAGTATGGCATCCTGGAGCCAGGGAAGATCCTTTCGCAGTTGAACAGGGAAGTTGTTGAAACGCTGCACCACACAAGCGATGACGGGGATGTATATGATGGCATGGATCTCTCACTGATCGCCTTTGACAGGAAGAAGATGAAGATCAGCTATTCAGGTGCTTACAATTCGATGTACCTGGTCCGGGAAGGCAAGCTAAATGAAGTGAAGGCCGATCGTCAGCCGATTGGCCTGGCCGGAGGAGAGGAAAAGACCTTTCAAACGCAGGTTGTTGAGGTGAAAAAGAATGACATGGTCTACCTTTTCTCTGATGGCTATGCCGATCAGTTTGGTGGTGAAAAGCTCAAGAAATTCAAATCCAGGAACATGAAACAGCTTTTAGAAAAGATTGCTGATCAGCCTGTGAAAAAGCAGCGGGACATCCTGGATAAATCAATTGAGCAATGGCGTGGGGATGTGGAGCAGATTGACGATATATTGGTTATTGGCCGGAAGTTCTGACCCTGCCGATGTTCGCCTCCACGGCCGCATATTTGATGGCCTGTGGATCCCAGTCCGGTTCATTTTCAATGCGTTCAATCACTTCTGAGGGATGTGATACCACCTGCCAGATCTTCCCATGCAGCGGTCGCATAAAGTGTTCATTGATCATCTCCTCGAAGTGCTTTAAAAGCGGATCATAAAAGCCTCCTGTGTTGAGGATGACAATGGGTTTGAGAAATTTTCCCAATTGTTTCAGGGTGATCGCCTCAAGCAACTCTTCAAGGGTCCCCACACCTCCGGGCATGGAAATGATCGCATCAGCTTTCTCCATCATCAGGGATTTCCGTTCATGCATGGTATCCACTACAACCAGGTCCTTGAGACCCGGGTGGGCCCAGCCCATCTCCTTCATGAATCCCGGGATGATCCCTGTAACATTTCCGTTGCGGTCGAGCAGTTCGTCGGCCATCACTCCCATGATCCCTACGGAGCCTGCACCATAGGTCATCGAGATATCCTTTTCTGCCAGTATCCCGGCCATCTCTTTGCCGGCTTCCAGGTAGCGGTCACTGATTCCCGGACTGGAGGCTGCAAATACACATACATTGCTGATCATAACAGGTAAAATAAAACCGCAGGAGTACATCTGGTAAAAAATGTCACCTGCGGTTCAATAAAAATTTTGGCAATTATCTTACAACAAAGCATCCAGCTTACTTACGAGTGCACTTTTGGGTACAGCACCCACCTGCTTGTCAGCAATCTCACCATCTTTAAAATAGAGGATAGTCGGGATATTCCTGATGCCATACTTCTGTGTAACACCGGGATTGTTATCCACATCAAGCTTTGTAACGATCGCCTTGCCATCGTAGTCTTTTCCGATCTCTTCAACGATGGGACCTACCATTCTGCAGGGACCGCACCATTCTGCCCAGAAATCTACGATTACCGGCTTATCTGATTTGAGTACAAGCTCTTCGAAATTGCTGTCTGTTACTTCTAATGCCATGATCTTTTATTTATTGAATGAATAATATGCAATTAGAACACAAAAATAGTTGAAAAAGTTTATCACACCAACTTGAATTCCAACTCCGGTGTATCATTTAAAAATGCAATGAACTCCTCATTGAGCTCAACCTGACTGTTTCTGCTGAAAAGGCTCACTTTCACATTGCTTTCTGGGTCGGTCACATTTATCTTCAGGGTCTTTCCATCCGAGGGGACGGTGTATTTTTCAAGTTCTTTGATCAGGTGTTCATTGACAAGGGACAGGGGAACCTGGAGATCTACCGCCTTTACCATCTTTTCTTTTACTTCAGACATCAGGCTGATATGCTTCACCTTCAGGGAGTAGACCACCTTTCCTGGTTCATCTCTCGGGCGCCATTCATTGACCGAGGCCCTGATCAGCAATGCGATCTCAGGATTGAAAAAATGTTTGAATTTGATATAATCATCACCCCTGAGCCTGACGGTATAGGATTCGGTAAAATCTTCCATCACTGCCATCAGGTAGGGCTTGTTTCTCCACTGATCCACGGTGTCACGAATGGTTTTTACTATTCCGCAGAAGGTGAATTCCCTCCCGGAGAGGGCCTTCAGGTCATTCATTTCATGCAGGTTGGTTGAGCAGAATGAATCAATCTCAGTTCTGAACCTATCCAGCGGATGGGCGGTGAGGTACATCCCGATCAGTTCTTTTTCCCTGTTGATCTTATCCAGCATATGCCATTCATCGATATCCGGGGGTTCCGGTTTCGAGATGGTACCCTGATTCATCTCCCCGAACAGGTTTTGTTGTGGGGTATTTTTCTCGTATTGGTGTTTGTTGCCGTATTTGATCAGACGTTCAATGAACGTAGCATCATTGTCCTCGACCTCGATGAACTGTCGCCGTGCGATCTCTCCAAGAGAGTCGAATGCTCCTGCAATGGCCAGGCTCTCAAAAGCTTTTCGGTTGATCGACGAGAGGTTGTTTCTTTCAACAAAATCATAAATATCCAGGAAGTGTCCGTTTTGCTTTCGCTCATCGACCATCATTTCGACCGCGGATTCTCCAACACCCTTGATGGCACCGAGTCCAAAACGTATGTCCCCGTCCTTGTTCACTGTAAATTTCAGGTTGCTTTCATTTACACACGGACCCAGCACTGAGATCTCCATCCGCCTGCATTCATCCATGAAAAGCCCGATCTTCTTGATGTCGGTTATGTTACGGCTCAGAACCGCTGCCATGAATTCGGCCGGGTAATGTGCTTTCAGGTATGCAGTCTGGTAAGAGACATAAGCATAGCAGGTTGAATGGGATTTGTTGAATGCATATTGTGCAAACGCCTCCCAGTCTTTCCAGATTTTATCGACGGTCTTTTGTTCGTAGCCATTCTGCTTACATCCCTCGGTGAATTTCACCTTCAGCTCGTCCATCATCTTCCGGATCTTCTTTCCCATGGCCTTTCTAAGGGAATCCGCTTGTCCGCCGGAGAACCCGGCAAGTTTTCTTGACAGCAACATCACCTGCTCCTGGTAGACAGTGATCCCGTATGTGTCTTTCAGGTATTCCTCCATCTCAGGCAGGTCATATTGGATCTTTTCCTGGCCGTGTTTTCTCCGGATGAAACTTGGTATATATTCCATCGGTCCGGGTCTGTAGAGCGCGTTCATGGCGATCAGGTCCTCGAACCGGTTAGGTTTCAGGTCCCTGAGATGCTTCTTCATTCCGGCCGATTCAAACTGGAACAGTCCGGTCGTATCTCCCCTGGCATACAGTTCAAATGTCAACTGATCATCAAGGGGTATATTTTCAACATCGATCGTTTTCCCGGTTGATTCCCTGATGTTCTCCAGCGTATCTTTGATAATGGAAAGCGTCTTCAGCCCAAGGAAGTCCATTTTCAGCATGCCCACATCCTCCACATGCTTTCCATCGTACTGGGTCACGAGGAGATTCGATTCCTTGGAGGTGCAGATCGGGATCTCCTGGGTAAGGTCGTTTCTCCCGATGATGATTCCGCATGCATGCAGTCCGGTTTGGCGAACCGATCCTTCCAGGGTTTCAGCGAATTTCAGCGTGTTGACGACCAGCTGGTTTTCAGACAGTTTCTCTTTCCTGAGCTCTTCTACCTCCTCAAATGCCTTTTTCAACGAGGTGCCGGGTCTTTCGGGGACCAGCTTCGCCAACCTGTCGGCCTCCGGCAGTGGAAGCTTTTGGATTCGTGCCACATCCCTGATGGCCATTTTTGCTGCCATTGTTCCAAAGGTGATGATGTGGGCCACAACATCATGACCATATTTCTCCACCACCCATTTCAATACCAGGTCGCGACCATCCTCGTCGAAGTCGATATCGATATCAGGCATTGAGATCCTGTCGGGATTCAGGAATCGTTCAAACAGGAGGTCATACTTGATCGGGTCAATGTCTGTAATCTTCAGGCAATAAGCGACTGCAGAACCGGCTGCAGATCCCCTGCCGGGCCCCACAGATACGTTCATCTCCCTGGCCGCAGCAATGAAATCCTGTACGATCAGGAAATATCCCGGGAAGCCCATTCTCCTTACTGTGTTCAACTCGAAATCAAGCCGTTCTCGCAGCTCATCGGAGATTTCGCCGTACCGCTCTTCAGCCCCCTCATAGGTGATGTGCCTGAGGTAATCATCTTCGTTTTCAAAATCTTCCGGTATGCGGAAGATCGGCATGATCGGCTTAGAACTCAATTGGTATTCCTCTACCTTTTCAGCGATCTCCATGGTGTTCTGAAGGATGTCCGGAATATCACTGAACAGATTCCGCATCTCTTCCTGTGTCTTCAGCCATTCCTGGTGGGTATACCTCATCCGGTTCGGATCCTCGAGGTCCTTCCCGGTACTCAGGCAGATCAGGTGGTCGTGGGCCCCGGCATCCTCTTCATTGATGAAGTGTACATCATTTGTTGCAATGCACTTGATCCCGAGCTTTTTACCGAGCTGCAGCAGGGTCTTGTTCACATAAACCTGGTCGTCGAATACCTTCCTGTCCATCTCCGGATCATTGGTCTGATGACGCATCAGCTCCAGGTAGAAATCCTCGCCAAACACCTCGCGATACTGAAGGATAATCTTTTCAGCCTCATCAACCGATCGCTTCATGATCGCCTGTGGGATGACACCTCCCAGGCAGGCAGAGGTGACAATGATGTCCTCGTGGTATTTCTGCAGCAACTCAAAATCGATCCTGGGCTTGTAATAAAAACCTTCGGTCCAGCCCAGCGAGACAATTTTCACAAGGTTTTTATACCCTTTTTTGGATTTGGCCAGAAGGACCAGGTGATCATTCCCATCCAGGTTCTTGTCCTCCTTGCTGTGCCTCGAACGGTTGGCCACGTAGGCCTCGACGCCAATGATGGGCTTGATTCCCCGCTTTACCGCTTCGTTGTGGAACTCCTTCACACCAAACATGTTGCCATGGTCGGTGATGGCGATCGCCCGCATTCCGTCATCCACAGCTTTGCTGATCAGCGCCGGGATATTTGCGGCACCATCCAGTATCGAATACTGGGTGTGTACATGCAGGTGACAAAAATTGGCATCATCAGCCGCTATTTCCGATTCGATCACAACATCCTCCGCCCGATCTTTCGGATGCTCCTCAGCCACCTGTGTTTCGATGCGGATGTCGAATGGCTGCATCTTGTCAGGATGGACCTCCAGGAATGCCTTGTGGTCATCCGGATGTATCTTCAGGATATCGGGGGAGATTACCCTTCTCCTGTACAGTTCAAAAAATGCACGTGCGGTTGCATTCACATCTGCGGATGCATTATGCGCTTCGTCAAAGGATTCCCCGAACAGGATATCATACAACTCTTCCAGGCGAGGAGCCTTGTATCGGTTACCCCTGCCTGGCAGCTTGCAGAATTCCCGTGTAAGTTCCATGGTGCACACCGACGGAGTCGCAAGCAGTTTGTTTTCAATTTTGAATCTCAGGAATTCTGCTGCCGTAATCTTCAGGTCAAACTGTACATTGTGACCGATGATAAATGAAGCCTGTTCAATGGCCTCCGCAAATTTGATGAGCGCCTCTTTTGCAGGGATACCGGTTTCCATGGCCACCTGCGTGGAGATTCCGTGTACCTTCTCTGCTGAATAGGGAATTTCAAAACCATCTGGCCGGATGATCAGATTCTCCACCTGCAGGACCTTCCCCGTCTTATCGTGTAGCTGCCATGCAATCTGTACCACCCTGGGCCAGTTATCCAGCTGTTCGATCGGCGCATTGTCGCTAAGTGGCAATCCGGTTGTTTCGGTATCAAAGATCAGGAACATAAGGTGAAGACAGTTCTAATTGGTTAATAATCAGCTACGTAATTTTAGGGGCGCCAGGATTTAAAGTTAGTTCATTTGTGTTTACATCTGCCCCGGTGTTGAAAAGTTTTTATATGAATTTTTTCCGCATTGCAGGCCTTTTATTTTATATGTGGCCTGGTTTTTGAGGCAATTAATAACAAACCCATTGCTATGAAATACAGGATTACATTTGTACTGGTGGCTATTTTTACTGCATTCACTTTAAATGCATCGGGAAATCCTTTTAAAGAGGATCCCGGACTGACAGTCTATCCAAACCCTGCCACCGAACAGTTGAATGTAAGATTACAGGCCGATAGTCCCATTACCCCCGAGATCAGGATCCTGGACCTCACCGGCAAGGTAGTGATGGAATTTGAAGATCCGTTCTCTCTGTCCGGCCAAAATTTCAGGGCCAGTCTCGACATCAGTGAGCTCAGGAATGGAATCTATTTTGTAAAGGTGGTACAGGCAGACAAAGCCTTTACAAAGAAACTGGTAGTCAGGTAACCATGCCATACTTAGTTGCAATCACATTTTTTTTATTTTCCAGTTTCGATGAGTGTATCATTTTGATAATGCTTCACCCCAACACAATTCGCAGACCAGGCAGGTTTTGATTCTACTTACCATATTTTTGTTACGAATTACCAGGTTGCTGTTTGGAGACTGCCACAGGCACTGCTCTAACTGAATTTTTTGCAAAATCCTTACCGGCGGATGCGTGCTTCTTTTTTCTTTTGTATTCCTTTGTAAATAAGAAGGGAAAAGCTACCTTTGCAGCCACGTTTTTTTAAGGTAGATAAAATTAAATTAAAAGAGAATGCCAGCAAAAATCAGATTAGCGCGACGAGGTCGCAAGTTTTCAAAGATCTACACGATTGTAGTTGCTGATGGCAGGGCGCCACGGGATGGTAAGTACATCGAAACTCTGGGACAGTATAATCCCAACACAAATCCTGCTACCATTATACTTGACTTTGACAAGTCATTGGAATGGTTACAAAAAGGCGCTCAACCTACAGATACCTGTAGGGCTATCCTCTCCTACAAAGGAGTGTTGTACAAGAAACACCTGCTTGACGGTGTGAAAAAAGGTGCCTTCGACGAGGCTGAAGCCGAAAAGAGATTCCAGTCCTGGATGACAGCGAAGGAACAGAAGATCCAGGCCAAGGTTGATAAACTGCAGTCAGACGAAGATTCCGAAAGGAAAGAACGGCTGGAGGCAGAAGCCAAGGTCAACGAACAGAGAGCATTGGAGATTGAAAAACAGCGTTCAGAATTGTTGAAAGAAGAGGCTGAAGCTTCCAGTGAGGCTGAAGGTGAAACTGCAGAAGCGCCTGCTGAAGAAGCTGCTGCTGAAGCTAAAGAGGAATCACCCGCTGCTGAAGAGAAACCCGCTGCTGAGGAGAAGCCCGCTGCTGCTGAAGTGAAGGAGGACAAGCCTTCAGATGAAGCTTCAGAAGATAAAAAAGAGGAAGAGAAGCCCTCCGCTGCTGACGCTAAGGAGGACAAGCCTGCAGCTGAAGCAAAGGAAGTGAAGGAGGAAGCCAAGGAAGAAAAGCCTGAAGCTGAAGAGAAGAAGGAAGAGAAGTCCGCCTCCGCTGAAGCCAAGGAGGACAAGCCTGCGGCTGAAGCAAAAGAGGAGAAAAAGGAGGAAGCCAAGGAAGAGAAGCCTGCTGCTGAGGAGAAATCCACCTCCGCTGAAGCTCCGGTCGATAAAAAAGAGGATGTGAAGGAGGAGACCAAGGAAGAGAAGCCTGAAGCCCCGGCAGATAAAAAAGAAGAAAAAAAGGATAAATAATTTATATCCACGGCATGTCCCGGGATGATCATATTGCAACCCTTATCAAACCTCACGGTTTCAAGGGTGGAATGGTGATCAGGGGAGCAGCCGGAGATCTTCAAAAACTCAGGAAAGGGACGCCGTTGTTCATCGGTATATCGGAACAACGGGTCCCTTTTTTTATTGAATCATTTGACCCGGATCCCACTTCGGAGAGCGGGATCATCAAGCTCGAATTTATCGATTCCGAGATCGAAGCAAGAAATTTTACCGGTCTTAAGGTGTATGCTGAATTGAAACCGGCCAGTGCTGCGTCGGAGAATGCACATGGATCCGGATTGATTGGTTTTACGGTCACCGATAAAGGTTCAGGAAGGGTACTCAGCGTTGCTGACTTCCTGGATCAACCTGAAAATCCGCTGCTTGTCCTGGACCATGCAGGTGAGGAAATTCTCCTTCCTTTGAATGCAGATTATATCCTTGCGGTGCATACTGGTGAAAGGAAGATCGAAGTTGATTTTCCCGAAGGTTACTTCGATTGAGTCAGGCCGGCAAGGTTCATCTTAAAACGTCGGAAATATCCCGCTTGAAAGAGGTGGAAGAAAGATTCATCCTCCGTATGCTGAAAAGCTCACTCCGGCCACCTATTTTCTGAGAATCTCAATCTGACCGCCTGTTCCCAGCCTGATCACGGAAGAGGGACTGGCCCTGTGCAGATCATCCTGCCGCCATTTCACCACGTAATCGGCCTTCTCCAGGATCTCAGCGTCGATCTCATCAAAGAGTGCAGGGGAGGGGTGGCCCGACAGGTTGGCGGATGTGGAGACAATGGGTTTCCTGAAACGCCGGATCAGCTCACTGCAAAAATCATCGCCGGTCACCCGTATGCCCATTGACCCGTCTCCCGCAACAAGATTTTTCGCAAGGTTCTTCGCACCCGGGTAAATGACCGTCATCGGATTGGCAGCAGCATCGAGAAGCTCCCATGCGATCTCCGGAACCTGGTCGATATAGGATGACAACATGGACTCGGAATGCACCAACACCAGCATGCTTTTTGAATCTTCACGCTGCTTGATGTCATATACACTTGCAACTGCTGCAGGATTTGTGGCATCACATCCTATGCCCCAGATGGTATCAGTCGGGTAGACAATGACCCCTCCATCTTTTAATACCTGCAGGGCTTGATGTAAATCTTCTGTCATGAAAGGCACTCATTATATACATTATACAATTCCGGAATGATATTTTCAAGCCTGAACTTGAGGGCATGCTGTTTTCCCTGTTTCACGAGCAAGTCTGCAAAGGAGCTGTCATCCAGGATCTGCCGGATGGCCTCTGCCAGCTGATCCGGATTCCCGGGTTCCACAAGGAGTCCGCCATCACCAGCTGTCTCTTCCAGGCACCCCCCTTTTGAGGTGATCACGGGGATCCCTGAATTCAGCGCCTCCAATACAGGGATGCCAAATCCTTCATAGCTGCTGGGGTAGATAAATATGCTTGCCTGCTGATATATGGCCGGGAGGTCATGATTTTCGATCTCGTGCAGGAGATGGATATTCTTCAAATCATTTTTATCCATATATTCACGGATCTTACTTAAATACCCGGTTTTCCTGCCCACGGCAACGAGCGGGATGTCAATGCCGTGTTCATGGAGGGCCCTGATGATGGTCAGTAGGTTTTTTCGTTCCTCGATGGTGCCAACATAGAGCAGGTACTGACCGGGAAGATCGTATTTCTTCCTGGTGTGTTCGAGCGTTTCCGCACCTGCTTGCTCATAGAACCATGGATTACAACCCTGACCCACTACCCGCACCCTGTCAGGATCAGCACCAAGCAATTCGATCAGGTCATCCCCGGTCTGCCTGCTCACTGCAATGATCCTGTCGGCATTATCAACGGCATGACGGGTCTTTTTCCTGTAGATGGCTCGGTCGGCTGCCGGGTACAATTCAGGCAACCGCATAAAGATCAGGTCATGGATCGTTACCACGCTGCTGATCTTGCGTTTCCTGAGGCCGGATGGAATCTCGTTCGAAAGTCCGTGGTAAAGTTCCACGCCATCTTTTTTAAGCTGTGCCGTTATCCCGGTTGTTCTCCACCACCCATTGAATCGCTTGTGGAGAAAAGTGCCTGGCAGACGCACATCCGTTCCCGCGGGAGCACTGTAATACCTGTTTTCACCCTTCGAAGGAGTATACAACGAGTAGCTGTTTACTGGGTACGTCCGACTCAATGCATTGATCATGGTCCGGCTGTAATTTCCCAGCCCGGTATTGTTCAGAAAGGCTCTTTTGGCATCGAACGCAATGTGCATCACACGGCTACATTATATTCACGCAGGGCATCATTAAGGGAGGTTTTCAGATCCGTAGAGGGTTTGCGTTTTCCAACGATCAGGGCGCATGCCACCTGGTAATCACCCGCGGGAAAGGACTTTGTGAATGTTCCGGGTATGACGACCGATCTTGCCGGTACAACGCCCCTGTGTTCGATAGGTTCCGGTCCGGATACATCAATGATCCTGGTCGATTGGGTGATCACCACGTTGGCACCAAGTACCGCTTCTCGCTCCACCCTTACCCCTTCAACAACGATGCTTCGTGAACCAATGAAACAGTTGTCTTCAATGATCACCGGGGCCGCCTGGACCGGTTCAAGGACTCCACCGATGCCCACACCACCGCTCAGGTGAACGTTTTTCCCGATCTGGGCACACGATCCCACGGTTGCCCAGGTATCCACCATTGTTCCCTCCTCAACATATGCCCCGATGTTTACGTAGGAGGGCATCATGATCACACCTTTAGAGATGTAAGCGCCGTGGCGTGCAATGGCATGGGGAACCACCCTGATCCCTTTTTCCCTGTACCCGCTTTTCAGTGGTATCTTATCGTGAAATTCAAAGGGAGGCACCTCAATGGTTTCCATTTTCCTGATCGGGAAATAGAGGATCACAGCCTTCTTCACCCAGTCATTGACCTGCCACTGGTCATCTTTTTTCTCGGCTACCCGCAGGCTGCCATCGTCCAGCATGGCAATGACTTCGGTAATGGTGTCCCGGACTTCCTTCTTTTTCAGGTTTTCCCTGTCTTCCCAGGCCTGTTCAATGATCTTCTTGTGTTCCATGTGATCCTGTTTTTTATTCAGCCGTGAAATTAACTAAAATAATTACACTGCTCAAACCCGAAGCACGGTTAACGGGGCTGAGAGCTTCCTCCATGCACGATCTCCGACAACGTCCTGCAGTCATGACTGCTACACTGAAAGCAGGGCGTGATCAGATGCTGTACGGTATCAGCTTTACACCTGTGAGACGGACCTGCGGTTATTTTTTCTATAGAGCGTCCTGAACAGCCTTGCAAACAGGTAGATCAATACCAGACTGAAGATGATCGTGGCTCCCGATGGGATATCCAGGTAATAGGATGTATACAGACCGAATACAGCTCCCGAAAAACCGATGAGGACCGACCAGGCCATGATCCTGCCAAAACTGCTGGTGAAAAGGTTGGCGGTATTCTGTGGAATCGTCAGCAAACTCAGCACGAGGATGATCCCCGCCACACGAATACTCAGCACAATGGTGAGGGCCACCAGGACGATCAGCAGGTAATTGATGAACATCACGGGGATCCCCCTGGTCCGGGCAAACTGCTCGTCAAACGACACATAGAGGATCACCCGGTAGAGGAGAACAAATACAAGGACCACGATCAGCGTTAACGTCAGCATCAGTGCAAGGTCGACCGTGGTCACAGTGATGATGCTTCCGAAAAGGAAACTCATCAGGTTGGGTGAGTACCCCGGTGTCAGGTAAATGAAGATGATACCGATGGCCATACCCAGCGACCACATTACTGCGATCAGTGAGTCGTTCCTGATCAGCTTTCGTCTTGTGAGATTTTCCGTGGTCAGCGCTGCGATCAATGCAAATACCGCCGCGCCTGCCATCGGGGGCCAGCCAAAAAAGTAGGCGATACCCACTCCTCCAAAAGAGGCATGGGTGATCCCGCCGCTGATGAATACCATTCTCCTTGCAACGATATAGGTACCGATCAATCCGCACGATACCGCCATCAGCAGTGCAGCGAAAAATGCGTTACTGAAGAAATCATATTGAAACAATCCGATCATTTCCATGGCTTAGTGTTTGTGATCTTCCATGACACGATGTGGAACGGGTCCATGGGCGACCAGCTCGATCGGACAGTTGTACACCCTGAGCTGTTCATTCGTTATCTGGTTGGAATTGTGAAAATGCAGGTTGCCATTCACACAGGCGATCGATTTGATGTACGGTGAGATCATCCCCACGTCATGCGATACCAATAGAATGGCCATTTTTTTGTTCAGTTCGACAAGCAGTTTATAAAGCTCCTGCTCAAAGCGGTTGTCTACGTATGTATTTGGTTCATCAAGGATCAGCAGGCGGGGTGATGAAATAATCGCCCTGCCCAGCATGGTACGCTGGAGTTCACCGCCGGATAATTCCCCGATCGGCCGGTTGTGCAAGCCCGAGACCCCAACGGATTCAAGCACCTCGCTTACCCGCTGCTGGAATCCCCTTTTTCTCTTCACACCCTGACCAAGTCCTTCTGCAAGGCCCGACATCACCACATTTGAAACCGTAATGGGAAACTGGTCATCGAACTGGTTGACCTGGGGCAGGTACCCGATCTCATTCATTGGGATATTCCTTTTGATCGTCCCGGAGGCCGGCTTCAGAAGCCCCAGGATCAGTTTCAACAAAGTGGTCTTCCCACCGCCGTTGGGACCGATCACACCTGTAAAGTCGTCCGGGGCGATGTCCAGGTCTACCTCCCTGAGTACGTTTTTTCCTGAATAGGAAGCAGAAACACCCTTCAATGTGAGCAGCGGTTCTTTCATTGCAGGTTCTCTTTCAGTTTTGCAGCGATGAATAGCATTTGCGCATACCACTCCGGGTCCAGCGGGTTGATCTGAACGATCTCCGCATCGATCTCCCTTGCCAGGACTTCCGCATTCTTCTGGTCGAACTGCATCTGCAGGAATACGACCCCGATATCGTGCGATCTTCCCATGTCGACCAACTTCTTCATATGCGAAGCAGATGGGGTTTTACCACCAAGCTCCAGCGGATGCTGCACCAGGTCATAGTCGCGTGCAAAATAGGACAGCGAGGGATGGTAGGTGAAGAAGTCACGGGAAGAGAGACCTTCAAGTTCCTCCCGGATCAGCATATCAAGGCTGTCCAGTTCACTGAGAAACGATGCAAGGTTGGTATCAAAGGTTTCCCTGTGTTCCGGGAATTCCGCGACAAGTGCTTCATGAATGTTTCTTGATATTATTTTGGCGTTGACCGGGGAAAGCCATGTATGGGGATCGATCCCTCCATGGTGGTGCCCTCCGGCAGCATGATCATGATCCTGCATCGTACCCTCCATGATCAGGTCCACCCCCCCGGAAAGATTGACCACCTTCATCTCCTGGTTTACCGACACCAGTTTTTCCATCCATGCCATCTCGAAACCGGTGTAGCCCATCTTCATATAAAGAGAGGTGGACGATAAAGATGAAAGCTGTGCAGGGGTGGGTTCATAGGTGGCCGGACTGGCACCAGGGGGGATCATGATATTTATGCTGAACAGATCGCCTGCGATCCTGGTTACAAAATACTCCTGCGGTAGAATGCTGACAGCAATCGTGGTGCTGCCTGTTTCTGTGGATTTATTGTTGCAACCTGCGAGAAGCAGGGAACCCAATACCAGGATGATAAAACTTCTTCTCATTTCGATTTGTATTTTTTAAATTTGATTAAAGGGGTTCCCCTTGGTGGGACAGGATCATATCCGTGACCTCCCCAGGGATGACAACTGAGGATCCTGCGTGTGCCCATGATCAGCCCCTTGATCGGTCCATGGACCTTCAGGGCTTCGATCGCGTAACTGGAACAGGTCGGTTCATACCGACAGGTTCCGGGAAACATGGGTGAGATCACCCACTGGTAGATCTTAACTGGAATGATCAACAAAAATGCCAGTCCTGCCCGTATCCATTTAACCAGGTAAAAACGATTTATTTTATCTGTGAATGACACCTGTTTAATACTTCTCCATTCATTAACGGCATTTGTCACATCGTCCAATGACCAGGAACTGGTTCTCCTCCCTGGTAAATCCATCAGGAAGTTTAAAATCATCGACCAGGTTGTCTTTGAGACAAAACAGCCGGTCACATACCGAACACTTGAAATGGATGTGATCTTTTCTGTGTTGCCCCTCCTCTGGATGAACCGATGAAAGGGCATATTTTACCTCGTGGTCGATGATGATACGCTGAACCAGCTTCTTTTCAAACAATGAATTCAGGGTTCTGTAGACCGTGGAAATGTCGCAGCGTTCCGACATACGGTTGCATATTTCCTTTCCCGACATGGGTATCCTGGCGCTGTACAGTGTGTCCAGGATGCTAACCCTGGTACGCGTCCTGCTCAATCCATTGGTATGTAACAATGTTTCCGGATTCATCATTATTTGCAACTCGTTTGCAAAAATACGAAAAAATAATTTAAAGCTGTTCTAAAGCAGATTTTCTTCAAAATTGATTAATTTGGCGCTTTCAAAAATCGTACTTGAATTTATTGATTTACTAATACTTAATACATTGGAAATGAAAGAAGC
>JGI12048J13642_10074505_pt1 | contig 23895 bp, 12 predicted proteins | sample ElkSlonscriptome_16_FD_13642 | JGI IMG/M metagenome (IMG submission 13642)
CAGCCACACTTATATTGAAGCTTTCCGTAAAACCGTACATCGGGATGCGCACCAAATAGTCTGAGTTGTCTTTTACAGTATCGGATATACCCTGCATCTCCGTACCCAAAACCAGCGCCACCGGTTTATCCGTCGGCAATTCATCAATGGTCATTTCGGTATGCGGAGTGGTTGATGCTATGACATACCCTTTTTCTTTCAGCGAAGTGAGGCAGTCAGCGGTGTTATGCTCTTTTTCGCCGTAGCGTTGAATGGTCAACCATTTGGAACTGCCCTGCTCAATATCAGGGTGGGGCTTCCACTGGTTTCGGTTTTCAATGATATGCACGTCCTGCACTCCGAAGCAATCACCCGATCGCAGCACGGCCGCAGCATTATGAGATTGGTAGATATCCTCTAGGACCAAGGTGATTTTTTTGGTTCTCAGTTCAACTAATTCCAAAAATAGCGCCTGCCGCTTTGGTGAAATTAATTGGAGAAGATGATTGAGCAATTCTTTTTTCATGTAGGGATCAAAAAAAAGTCTCTTCCTGGGGAAGAGACTTTAAATAAGGCAATAAAAAGCGAATTACTTCACTTTGTCAGACAGGTCAGCGCCTGCTTTGAACTTAACAACCTTTTTCGCTTTGATGTTAATTTCTTTTCCTGTTTGAGGATTACGTCCTTTACGAGCCGCACGAGTGCTAACTGAAAAAGAACCAAATCCTACTAATGCAACACGGTCACCTTTTTTAAGGGCCTTAGTTGTAGTGTTAATAAATCCGTCCAGAGCTTTTTTAGCGTCTGCTTTAGAAAGGCCGGCATCTGCTGCCATTGCCTCTACCAATTCTGCTTTGTTCATTAGAATTAAAGAATTTAGATTAAACAAAAATATCGTTGAACTGCAGCAAATTTACACGAATAACCAAGCGGGACAAGCGATTGCGGCCGTTTGGGCTCTGTTTGTTAATAAAAGGAGGCATTTGTTGAAAAGTATGACCAAAAACGTCCAAAACCTTGCGCTATAGGGGCCTTTAGGGAACTTTAATTCGATCAGCTCCTGTGAATTCCGGACACTGGATGCTCAATACCCTCATCGGCTGCCGGGAAGTTACCTCAACGGAATGAGTGCTTTTGGAGGGAATAAAGAGGTACATCCCCTCCGAAACCCTTGTCGTATCAGCATTCATTACAAACTCGCCTTTTCCTGACAAGATGTAGACATGCTCGCTGTGTACGGCGTGGTAATGCAATGGTACATCTTCTCTTATTTGAATGAGAAATGAAGTGGTCAAGCTATCACCTGCTAAACGCTCGACGGATATATTCTCACTCGAAGCGTTGGACCAGTCAGAGATGTTACGCTGAGCCAAAAGTGCGAAACACGAAAATACCGAGAGATAAATGAAAAGAATCAATTTCATGAAATGAATTTAAACGATTCACTTAATTGATAGCCATTGAGAAAAGACGCTACCGACATGCGTTTCTTTCCGGGCACTTGTATGTCCGTAATTTCCAAAATAAAATCATGGGTATGAACAAATAGTTTAGTCTTGGAGGTCTCAACCTCTCCGGGCGGCAGAGCTGCTTTTTGACCGTTCAATCGGGATCCGAAAATTTTCATCCGTTCAAAGTCCGCTCCTGAAACCGAAGAAAAAGCTGCGGGATAAGGGCTAAGTCCACGAATGTGATTGTGGATTACGGTGGCCGATTGATTCCAATAAATCTTGCAATCCTCCTTAAAAATTTTGGGTGCAGACTTTAAATCGATGGTTTCGGGTTGGGGCTTTGACTCAACTTTATCTTCGGCAATAGCATCTACCGTCTCCACCAAGAGGTCTGCCCCCAACTCCATCATCCGGTCATGTAGTTCTCCTGCCGTTTCATCCTTGCCTATCGGGCACCTTACGTTATCAATGATGGCACCTGTATCAATATTCTCGTTGATGAAAAATGTGGTCAGTCCCGTTTCTTTCTCGCCGTTCATAATGGCGCGATTTATCGGGGCAGCGCCGCGGTAGTCGGGTAGGAGCGAGCCGTGAAGATTGATTGTACCTTTTGGCGGAAGGGACCAAACCTGCGTAGGCAACATTCTAAATGCTACCACAACAAAAAGGTCGGCCCCTAAGAGAGAGAGTTCATCGATGAAAGCGGGATCTTTTAAGTTAGTTGGTTGAAGCACCGGAGTACTCAGATCCGAAGCCGCTTTCTTCACCGCCGATTCTTGTATCTTTTTACCTCTTCCCGCAGGTTTGTCGGGAGCTGTAATTACTCCGACCACTTCGTGTCGAGCAGCCAGCTTTCTTAAGGAAGGAACGGCGAAGCCGGGAGTTCCCATAAATACAATTTTCATTCGTTTAGCTTTTTAATCGATTCTCAACAATAGTCCTTTCAAGTATTCTCCTTCGGGATGGTAAATTCCTACGGGATGATCGGGGGGCTGATGCAAGTGCCGCAGTATTCTCATGCTTCGTCCGGTTTCCATCGCAGCAGCGGCTATCGTATGTGTGAAAAGATCAGGAGTTACCACCTGACTGCAGCTAAAAGTCATTAGCAGACTTCCTTTCTTCGCTTTTTTCATGGCCAGTGCATTGAGCCTTTTGTATGCCTGCACGGCCCGATGCCTCGCCGAGCGATGCTTGGCAAAGGCAGGAGGGTCTAATACGATAATGTCGTACTCCGCTACTTCTTCATTTCTGAAAAACTCCATGGCATCAGCTTGTATGCTGAGATGATTTTCCATGTTTAAGTCATTCATATTGAGATGCTTTTCGCCGAGATCTAAAGCAGTTTTAGAACTATCAAGACTGTGAACAGTTGCCGCACCGGCCTTTAATGCATAAATCGAAAACCCACCTGAGTAACTAAAGGCATTCAAGACCTTTTTTCCCTTGGAAAGTGAACCCAATAAAGCACGGTTCTCTCGCTGATCGATGAAGAAGCCTGTCTTCTGACCTTCTTTCCAATTGGCATAAAACAGGTGACCGTTTTCTAAAAACTCACCTCCCTCTGAGTGCTTGTCGTCCCAAGTCTTCTGACTTTTGGCTTCCGCCGAAATATGAATGCACTCTTTGATATGGACTCCATCCAAAGCCACTACAGCCTTTTCAATAGCTTCAACATCGCGAGACATACCGCCACTATGTGTTTGAATGACGGCAGTATTTCTGTAGATATCTACGATCAAACCTGGAAGTTCATCGCCTTCCCCATGAATCAACCGAAATGCCTCTGTTTCGGGCGATGGTAGATTCATTGCTCTGCGTGCATCCAAGGCATTTTGAATTTTGGCGCTGTAAAATTCATGGCCGATCTGTTCCTCCTTAAAGCTCAGCAGTCTCACCGCAATACTGCGGGAGCCGTAATGGCCTGTTCCCAATATTTTCCCTTTTCGGTCTGCGATGTAGACTTTATCGCCTTCGCTTAAATCGCTCTCAGCATTATTCAGCCCACCCGAAAATACCCAGGGATGACGACGACGAATACTTTTGAGGCTTTTGTCCTTTAATGTCAATACGGGATAGCTCATGGCGGGCAAAGGTAAGTTGATTTATTGCGAAACCATCGTCACAACGTTTGCTTGATTGACGTCTATTTCCCGATTGTCCGACATCCATCGAAGCGTGTTAGTCACATCCGTCGATTTCATTCCCGGAAGGCGTGATAAATAGGAGAGTGATCGTGGCTCCTGCAATATCTCATTTTTCAAGGTGAGATAAATGGAAGAGTTTTCGCCAACTAGTTCTGCGGCTTTCTTCTTGGCGAGACATACATCGCAAAGGCCGCAATCCATAGCCGAGTAATCACCAAAATAGGCCACGAGTTGGCGGCTTCGACAAATGACATCGTTTTCGGTATACCGCAACACAGCTGTCATCTTATCTTCCAGCCGTTGTTTATGGCTGCGCAAGCGAACCTCGTCGAGTTTGAGTTTATTTACGGCGGGTCTTTCGGCAGGAAAGCTGATAAAGGGCAAATCGGTATGTGGACGGTAAGTCAAAACTTTCATTTCAGCTAAATACTCCAGCATTTTTCTAACCTCCCCGTAATTGGACTTAATCCTACGGGCCACCGCCTGCTCATCAATGCGCACCGGATGATCGAATAGGCCTTCGTAAGAGCGGAGCAATACGCGAATGATCGGTTCAAACTTGGGGTGTCCGATCTCGAAACTATAGAGCTCTTTCGTGTTTTGCAGAAATTGAATTTTGGAGGGGTTGTAAACGGCATCAGAAAGAGTAATTCTACCTTCGTATTCCAATACCTTAAGGCAGTGCAGCGTGTTTGCCGGCCGGAGCTGGTATCTTTTGGCAAAAGCCGCCAAATCAAAAGGGATGTTCTCCATCATTGAAGCGCCCGCAGCCAACTGATAATAATTTACCAAGGCGCGATACACTTTTATCACATCTGCCTTTTCAGGTATTTGAGCGGCCACCCTTTCGCGCAAGGCTTCACGGTCAGTATCGTTGACCAAACAAATGGCGTAGGCTTTTTTTCCATCACGGCCTGCACGTCCTGCCTCCTGAAAATAAGCTTCCAACCCCGGCGGTAGATTGAGATGAATGACGTAGCGAACATCCGGCTTGTCGATTCCCATTCCGAAGGCATTTGTAGCCACCACTACCTGAGCTTTTCCCGAAAGCCATAAATCTTGTGTGTCCCGTCTTTCCTTCGCCGACATGCCGCCGTGATAGGGTAGGGCTCCAATTTCATTGGCTCGGAGGAGATGAGATTGGCGGACGGTCTCTCGTCTGGTTCCGACGTAGATAATGCCGCTACCCCCCAGATTTTTGATGGCTCCGATCATACGGTTTAACTTATGATTCTCTTGCTGTACCACGTAAACGAGGTTTTCGCGAACAAAACTCTTCTTAAAAACGGCGGGGTCTTTAAGTTGAAGTTTTTCTGCTATATCAGAAACTACACCTGCAGTGGCGGTGGCTGTGAGCGCCACAAATGGCGTCTTTTCGGGCAATAAGTCCCGTATGTCGGCTATTTCTCGATAAGGAGGCCTGAAGTCATGGCCCCATTCAGAAATACAATGAGCTTCATCGATGGCAACCATTGATATTTTCATCTTTGGCAGGCGAGCCAAAAACAAATCCGTCTTCAACCGTTCGGGCGAGAGGTAAAGGAACTTCAAGCCGCCGTGGGCTGCATTGTCTAACGTGATATCGATCTCTCTGGGCGACAGCGAGCTGTTCAATGCCGCGGCTTGAATGCCGCGCTTTCGCAAATTCTGAACTTGATCACGCATCAGAGCGATCAAAGGTGAAACCACTAAGCAAACACCTTCTTTGGCCATAGCCGGAACTTGAAAGCAAATAGACTTTCCGCCACCGGTAGGAAGCAAAGCAAGGGTGTCATTACCGTCAAGTATCGATTGAATAATATCTTCTTGCAGCGGCCTGAAGCTTTGGTGCCCCCAGTATTCTTTTAATATGTTGAGAATTTCCTTTTCCAAATCAATGCACAAAGAACAAAATAACAAATATTGACGTTTCGTTTTTGAACGAGTGAAGCAGCGTATGCTGATAATAACCTCCTTAGGTTCAAAGTAAATAGCTTCAGATTTCTTAAAGTGTCATAGGCACACTTAGCTGATTGTGAATCAATTCTACTTTGATTAGGGGCTGAAATTAGCTATTTTTGCAACTCAATTGAACAAATAAAATGATCGAAACTCAGACCATAAAAATTCAGAAAACTCCTCATAGTAAATTAGATAAAACAGATTTTTCAAACTTGAAGTTTGGCCAGACTTTTTCCGATCACATGTTTGTGATGGATTATGTAGACGGAAAGTGGCAACAGCCTGAAATCATGCCTTTTCAAAATATGACCATGTCGCCGGCTAGTTTGGTGATTCACTATGGCCAAAGCATATTTGAAGGTTTAAAGGCATTTAAGAATGATGAGGGCAGGTATGGCCTGTTTCGCCCCGACCTGAATATTAAACGGATGAATAAGTCGGCTGTGAGGATGTGCATGCCTGAAATCCCTGAGAATATTTTCATGGATGCACTGAGTGAATTGGTACGTTTGGATAATGAATGGATCCCTAAAGGGGAGCTGAGTTCATTGTATCTGCGCCCCGTGCTGTTTGCTATCGATGATTATATTGGTGTAAAGGCAAGCAAAAATTACCGCTTTATGATACTGGCGGCTCCGGTAAATGCTTACTACAACAAGCCTGTAAGAGTAAAGATAGAGAGAGAATTTACGCGGGCAGCAAAGGGAGGTACCGGTTATGCCAAGACAGCGGGTAATTATGCAGGGTCGCTCTATCCGGCTAAACTCGCTAATGATCAAGGGTATGATCAACTCCTGTGGACGGATGCCAAAGAGCATGCGTACATAGAGGAGAGCGGAACAATGAACGTGATGTTTGTGATTGACGGGAAGCTTATTACTCCAAAATTGAGTGAAACGATCTTGGATGGAGTCACCAGAAGAAGTGCTTTACAACTGGCTCGAGATTGGGGAGTAGAGGTTGAGGAGCGAAAGGTGTCAGTGGCTGAATTGCAGAAGGCGATGAAAAACGGCACATTGGAAGAAGCTTTTGGTTGCGGAACTGCTGCGACTATTGCGCATATCGAGGCGATCGCCGACAATGGAGAAATTCATATACTACCTAAAGTTGAAGAGCGCCAACTCTCAAATCGACTCATGAAGCACTTTGTTGAATTGAAAAAATTTCACGTGGAGGATCCGCATGGATGGATGATCGAATTATCATAGTCTAGTGAAAATCGAAATAAAAAGCGTCTCTGGAAATCAGTGGCGCTTTTTTTAGTTAAAAGGGTTGTCATTCTTCGGAAAATCAAAAAAGATCATTTTTCCCGTTTCCGCTGAAATTTCATTCCAATTATTTGCTGATGGAAATTCAATTTTAGCAATGCCACAGGTTGGTATATTACCAATTTCTTCGCCACTCAGGTATTCCACTACTTCTGTAATACCGGGGTTATGTGCAAAAAGAATAACGGAGCGATGAGATTCATCGGTTTCCGAAATGGTATCTAGAAAACTACCTATTGAAGGGAGATAAAGCCTCTCTACTTCTTTAATCTCATCAACAGGGAAATTATATTTATCAGCCATCAGGCGTGCCGTAGTGATGGCTCTTTTGGCAGGACTACTAATAAACTGATCGATCTTTTCACCGCGCTGCTTGAGGCGCTCACCCATTTTCGGTGCATCGCGAAAACCGCGATTGTTTAAAGGGCGATCAAAGTCGCGAAGATCATCGTGAGACCAATCAGATTTGGCGTGGCGGTTGAAATAGATGGTTTTCATACCTCCAAAAATACAAAAGCCGATCCAAGAAACTATTCTCGGATCGGCTTCGAATTCTTGCGGTGGAATATGGTTATGACATAAGTTTTTCCATTTCCTCTTCAAGGGGTTTTCGGAAAACCACTTGACCATCGAAAACGTCCATCACCATCGGTTCGTCGCGTTCTACCTTGCCCGCCAAAAGTTGCTTACTCAATGCATTTAACACCTCTTTCTGTATCAACCTTTTCACGGGTCGTGCTCCAAATTGTGGATCGAACCCTTTCTCAGCAATATAGGCAATGGCATCATCAGAAGCAGTAAGCTCTATTCCCTGACCTTCCAGGCGTTTTGCCAAAAGATGCAACTGCAGCCTTACGATACTTTTGATATCCTTACGATTCAAAGGCTTGAACATGATCACTTCATCAATTCGGTTCAAAAACTCCGGGCGCATGGAAGATTTGAGCATTTCAAACACCTCCGATTTCGTCCTTTCTTGTGTCTCTTCGTCCATCTTCCCTTTGGCTTCATCAAATCGCTGCTGAATGATAGCCGATCCTGTATTGGAAGTCATAATGATTATGGTGTTTTTGAAGTTCACTTTTCTTCCCTTATTATCGGTCAGAACACCATCATCCAATACTTGTAGCAACACGTTGAACACATCGGGGTGTGCTTTCTCAATCTCATCGAGAAGAACGACGCTATAGGGTTTTCTTCTCACGGCTTCCGTCAACTGTCCGCCCTCATCGTACCCCACGTATCCGGGAGGGGCACCTACCAATCGACTCACGCTGTGGCGTTCTTGGTATTCGCTCATATCGATCCGCGTCATGGCGTGCTCGTCGTTGAAGAGGTATTCGCTCAGAGCTTTCGCCAATTCGGTTTTACCCACTCCTGTGGTTCCTAAGAAAATAAAGGACCCGATGGGGCGTTTTTCGTCTTGCAGTCCCGAACGAGATCTTCTCACTGCATCCGAAACGGCTTCTACCGCTTCATCCTGACCTACCACTCTTTCGTGCAAGTGATCTTCCAAATGCAAGAGCTTTTCGCGTTCGCTTTCCAGCATTTTGGTCACGGGAATTCCCGTCCAGCGGCTCACTACATCAGCTATTTCTTCTTCATCTACCTCTTCCTTAATCATTTTGGAATTGGCCTGCTCCTCAATCAAAAGCTTTCTTGAATCTTCAAGGTGCGCTTCGGCATCTTTTAACTTACCATAGCGAATCTCAGCAACCTCGCCATAATTCCCTTCGCGCTCTGCCTTTTCCGCTTCAAACTTAAGTTGTTCGATGTTCTCTTTCTCTTGTTGAATATTTTCAACTAAACCTTTTTCAGCCTCCCATTTCGCTTTAAGCTGATCCCGTTTTTCATTGAGATTAGCCAACTCTTCACCCAGTTCTTTCAACTTGAATTGGTCTTTTTCTCGCTTGATCGCCTCCCGCTCAATTTCGAGTTGCATAATTCTTCTCTCGATCTCGTCAAGTTCTTCGGGCTTGGAATTAATCTCCATTCTCAGCTTGGAAGCTGCTTCGTCGATCAGGTCAATCGCCTTGTCGGGTAAGAATCGATCGGTAATGTATCGCTGTGAAAGCTCCACCGCAGAGATGATTGCCGAGTCTTTGATACGCACCTTGTGGTGTGTTTCGTATTTTTCCTTGATTCCTCTGAGTATCGAAATAGCCGAATCGCGATCGGGCTCATCTACCATCACCTTTTGGAATCTTCGTTCCAGGGCTTTATCCTTTTCGAAGAATTTCTGGTACTCGTTTAAAGTAGTAGCTCCTACCGCTCTCAGTTCTCCTCGAGCCAAGGCAGGCTTTAGAATATTTGCCGCATCCATGGCACCTTCGCCACCACCTGCACCAACCAAGGTATGAATCTCATCTATGAAGAGAATGATTTGACCTTCAGCTTTTGTGACTTCTTTCACCACTGCTTTTAGTCGTTCTTCAAACTCTCCTTTATACTTGGCTCCTGCAATCAACGCAGCCATGTCCAAGCTGTACACGATCTTATCTTTAAGGTTTTCGGGAACGTCACCTCCGACTATTCGGTGAGCGATACCTTCTACGATGGCAGTTTTTCCCGTCCCGGGTTCTCCGATTAGAATGGGGTTGTTCTTGGTTCGTCTTGTCAATATCTGCAAGACGCGTCGAATCTCTTCATCCCTGCCTATTACGGGATCAAGCTTTCCATTCTGAACCAATTCGTTCAGATTCTTCGCGTATTTCTCCAAAGAATTATAGGTGTCTTCCTGACTGGCGGACGTAACCTTTTCTCCCTTTCTAAGTTCTAGAATGGCTTGCTTAAGTGCTTTGCGGGTTAAGCCCATGTCCTTCAGCATCTGAGCGGTGCTGTCATTTCCTTCAAGGATGGATAGGAGGATATGCTCTAACGAAACGAACTCATCACCAAACTCCTTCAAATAGGTGAATGATCTGTTTATGGCTTCACTTGCTGCCCGACTCAATTGAGTCTGCCCCCCGCTTACTTTTGCAAAGGAGTCTATTTGTTTCTCTAATGCTTGCTCCAAAAGCCCGGTATTCACTGAAAGTTTTTTCAGTAAATAGGGAATTACATTTTTATCTGCATCGAGCATCACTTTGAGTAAATGTGCCGTCTCGATACTTTGCTGGCCCTTTTCCATCACAAGCTGCTGCGCTTCTTGAATGGCCTGTTGAGACTTAATTGTCAATTTTTGAAAATCCATGATGATTAATTTATATTCTCAGGGCGTCAAATCTCAGGCCGTTCAGAAATTGAAAGCTAAAGCGGAAATTTTGGCAGTAGGAAGCCAAGGATTCGGACAAAATGGCTTAGGTGTGAGATGCGATTATCCGTGGCGTTTTCTTATTTTACCAGTCTAAACCAAGCCACTGTGAGACCAATTCGACTAACCCTCTTCGCACTATTTATTTGTCATGTTTCAATTGCTCAAAACTATTGGGCCAAACGGCAAGCCGGCCAGAATGTAGATGAAACACTAGGTGTGGTGAGTGATCCAGAAGGAAACACCTATTCCACCGGGTATTTCAGCACCTCTGCAGATATCAATGAAGAGAATTTATCGGTCAATGGATTGACGGATATTTTTGTTTCAAAGACTTCGCTGACCGGTGAAACTTTATGGAGCGTTTCCTTTGGCGGGCCTCAATCTGATAGAGGGCTGGGAATAACGGTAGATAATTCAGGTAACATTCTTGTTTGTGGTTTTTTTACGGGAACGGTGAATTTTGGAAACGATGTCGTTCTGAGTTCGGACGGTGGGCAAGATGCCTTTTTACTAAAACTTGATTCAGACGGCTTAGCACTTTGGGCCGTCGCAGTGGGAAGCACGAGCAATTCAGATAGAGCGAATGCAGTGGCTGTTGACTCTACAGGCAGTGTAGCTATTACAGGCCAATTTTCAGGGGACGCAAGTTTCGGATCCTTTAACCTGAATGCATCCGATGGTAGCATCGATGCTTTCATTGTAAAATACGATGTGAACGGCAATGCTCTTTGGGTAAAACACGGAGCCGCTGAGGCACTGGAGCGCGGCATGGCTCTGTCATTCGATAATGAAGGAAACGTATATGCTGCCGGACAATTCACAGGAGATATCACTTTTGACAATCTCTACGAGAACAACATGTTCAACGCGATATTCTTGGTGAAGTTTTCATTTGATGGAAATCAAGAATGGATTCGCTCCATCGGTGGAACACAAGAAGCCATAGCTTATGGAATGACCTCGGATGGCGAAAACATTTATCTGACCGGCGATTTCGGAGCTTCGGTGAGCATATTGGGCGGAGGCTTACCTCAGACGATTACCTCGCCATACCTTGAGTCATTCTTCATTTTCTCATTTTCAGAGTCGGGCACTCCAAATTGGACTACGACATCGGGAAGCGGGAGTCTGGTTTCAGCAAGAGCAATTGATTATTTGGATGGTGAACTAGCGGTAGCAGGCTTTTATCGATGTACCTTTGAAGAGTACAGTGAAGCGTATGGTTCCGCTACTTTTAATTCCATTGGTTTTGAAGATGCATTTGCCGCAAGGTACTCCGCAGAAAACGGCGATTTTCTTTGGGCACGCAATTTTGGGTCGCGATCAGATGAGCAAGCTTTAGGAATTGCATTATTACCCGATGGATTAGAGGTAATATGTGGCGCATTTTTAAATAAGCTTGTCTTTCCAATTAATGGCAGTGTTAGCGGCTCTCATGTCTCAGAACTTGGATTAAATAACATGACCTATTGTGACGATGAGTATTATAAATCCTTTTTCATGCTAACAGGTCAAGGCAATCAAGATGGGTTTCTGATCAAGGTTCTAAGTGAAGAGCGAGCCCCTTTTGATTATTTTCTGAGAGATGATGGCACAGCTTGCGATCCTTCGATTTTAAATCCATGTATTCATTCATCAAATAGCGATGACTTGTTTGACTGTCCCGATACCCTTTCTATTTGTCCGAGCTATTCCGTTTTGTTTTCATCACTCGTAAGCGATGATGACGCATCTTTTGATCATAATTACTATTGGACGAATCCCAATGGCGGAAACAGTCCAACCGTAACCGTGGAAGGAGAATTTTCAGTTCTTATGGAAAGTGTGGACGGATGCTACTCGAGAACCGACGACGTATATGTGATTGTTGCACCTGATGTAGAGCATGCCTTTTTATCAGACAATGTGGTTGTCAACGATAGCGTCACAGACCCCGAATTAATTGAAGCTTGTATAGGAGATACTATCTTGATTTGGGCGTCATACCCTGATTCCTTATCAGGTCAATGGCAAATCTGGGGTACTGATATAGCCTCGGCACAAGACACGATCCTTGTTACAAATGATATCGCTTACACCGTAGAAGTTAGCAATGCATTCGGCTGTTCAGCTACAAATGGTATCAATGTCGAATTTGATCCTTCTGCAGAAGATTTACTAGTGGATATATATTTTCCATACGAATCGGATACCGTTCAAGTTTGTGAGAATTCATTCGCCGGAGTTGCAGTTCACGCACTTGTTGACGGAACTTCAGATTTGTATCCCAATGATCCGTACTCACTCGACTGGGAAGTAAACCTAAACGCCTCTATCGGATATTCATCTGATAATTCTATTGGACCTGCTCAAAGTGGCTGGCACGTGGTAAGTGTTACTGCGGAACCAAACCTCAATAGCTGCAATGATTTGATGTTTAGCTATTCTGACACTGACTCGATATATATAGAACTAATGCCAAGTCCCGAATCCTTTGTGACAGTAACGGGACCAACGGAAATGTGTTTCGGTGATACCGTCGTGCTATACATAGACTACTCTGGAACACTGACCGTTTCAAATTTGGTAGCCGAGAATTTCACGGATAGCGTCTACATCACTTCGGCTGATGAATATTATTTCTGGACGGATACCATAGGGCCGAACGGATGCCCGGGCGGATCGAGCGTTTCTCATACCGTGAGTAATTTTTCCTCTCCCCAGCTCTATACCGATCCACCAAATTCCGTGATTTGTCCAAATGACAGTGTGCTCATTATGTCCAATACTGAAGGAGAATTTCTATGGCAAGGCCCTGAAAACTCCGTTTTAGGAGACAATAATCTGTGGGCTACTCAGTCGGGGCTCTACTTCGCTGAAGTCACTTTGGAAAATGGCTGCGTTCTGGTGTCAAATACAATACAGCTGGCCGAATACTCAACACCCTTTTTATTCGCTGAAGATGGCTTTGTCTGCCAAGGGGGATCAGAACAAATTTGGGTGATTTCCAATAGTATCGAGACCATTGAGTGGTTGCCGCCATTGTCAGGAAGTGACGACACTCAAATCGTGTCAGAGGCAGGAATCTATTCCGTACAGGTCACAGGATGTGAAATCACCACGGACATAAGCATTGAAATTTTTTCCGAAGAACCTGAAGTCTATATTTCCTTAGAAGATGATCTACCCACTTGTGATGGAGATAGTATATTGGTTAACGCCACTTTCGGATTCGATACGTACGAATGGAGCCCATCGGGAGAGGGTTCGAGTCAGTACTTCGATAGTCCGGGTTTAGTTAGTGTAACCGCAAGCACGGAAGAAGGCTGTCAGGCGATTTCTGAATCGCTCAATCTTTCCTTCGAGCCTATTCCGCCTCCGCCAACATTTGTTTATGAACTTCCCTGTGAAGGCGAGTCAATGGAGGTATTGATTCCGGGCGGCTTTCAAGCGAATGTCATGAATGATCCCGAGGGTAGTGTCGTTTCAACGGATTCGATCCAATTTATTAGTCAGCTATCTACCGACACTACGATCTATGTTTATCTGGCATCTCCCTACTGTATAGGCGATACGCTTTCACTAGACCTATCGCCAATGCCATATCCGGCCGAACCAATTGCCGCTACTGATGCTCCGGCTTGCACAGGAACCAATTTAAGTCTGGAAATAGTAAATGCAGAAAGCGGTGTAGACTATATCTGGCTCACACCCAACGGAGATGTCTTGAACGGTGACCTCATTACCTATGGAATTTCTGATTTAAATCAAGAAGGAATGTATCAAGTCTTTGCCGAATTAGGTGAGTGCATTACCGATACGCTTGGAACAGAAGTTATGATTTTTGAAACAGTACAAGTAAACTTACCTCCTGACACATCACTTTGCTATGTAGCTGATTTCACAGTGGCTCCGGATACCCTGTTTGCTTCCTACTTATGGTCTGACAATAGCACGGACTCGGTATTCATACCGAATGAAGACATCTCTGAGCCCATCGTTTTGACTGCTACGGATTTCAACGGCTGTGTATCCGTGGATGTGATGAATGTGGTTTTTGTCAATTGCCTTGTGGTTGTACCAAATATTTTTACACCAAATGGAGATGGTCTGAATGACTTTTGGAGCATTGAACTTGAAAGTCCTCAGTACTATCAAGCTACTGTAATCAATCGATCGGGACGAACCGTATATGAAACCAATAGCGCTGAGGAAGATTGGGATGGCACCAATGCAAATTCCGGTGAACCTTGCCCCGAAGGGACATACTTCTATGTGGTGCAGGTAAAAGATTTTGAAGGGCGTCTCATTGAAGATAAAGGAAACCTGACCCTGCTGAGAGATTAGCCAATCAAACGAAAATGATTGTAGAGATGAATTATTGATTTTAAATTACAGTCATTTTCCAACAAAACGCAGATATTGCATCCATTCAGAAATTCTTAAAGATGACGTCCCCAACCGATCTTCAATTGTGAGAATCTCAGCTCTACTAATCCTGCTCGTCTTTTTTGCTGATTCGCTTTCCGCCCAAAGCTTCTGGGCTAAAACCCAAGCGGGAGGGAATAATGACGAAACCCTCGACATTGTAAGCGATGCCGCGGGCAATAGCTATTCCGTAGGATATTTCAGTACGTCGGCCGAGATCAATGGCCTTAATTCAAGCGTGCAAGGCCTTACGGACATTTACGTGTCGAAAGTGAGCTCTGCCGGAAATACGACTTGGGTAGAAACCTTCGGAGGATCGCAGTCTGATCGTGGTTTAGGCGTGGCGGTCGATGGCTCGGGAAATGTTGCGGTCTGTGGATTTTACACTGGCAGTATTGATTTTGGTAATGGCATTTCACTTACCGCTGTTGGGAGTCAAGATGCATTCGTAGTGAAATTGGACCCCAACGGAAACGCCCTGTGGGCCAAAACAGGTGGAAGCACAGGAGGTTCAGACCGAGCAAACGCTGTGGCTTTTGATGAATCGGGAAATGTAGTCATCACCGGTCAATTTTCAGGAAGCGCAAGTTTTGGGGCTTTTTCACTTGATGCATCCGATGGCACCAATGATGCATTTATCGTGAAATATGATACCAATGGGAATGAGCAGTGGGCTAAGCAAGGTGCAGGTGAGTCGCTTGATCGCGGATTGGCCATCACCACCGATAACGCCGGCGCGGTTTATACAACAGGTCAATTTAGCGGTGATATTAGTTTCGACAATACCTACACCAACACCATTCAAAATGCCATTTTTCTGATCAAGTATTCCGCTGCGGGCAATGAAGAATGGTTCAGATGGGGTGGGGGAAGCGAAGAAAGTATTGCTTATGATATAGTCTCAAACGGAAGCTCGGTTTTCCTCACAGGGGATTTTGGCACCACCTTGAATTTTTTGGGTACCGGATCAACCGTAACCTTGAACAGTGGTTTTTCCAATTCTATTTTTCTGTTGAGCATTACCGGCTCGGGTGGGTTTGGCTGGGCTGAAGCTGAGGGTAGCGAGAGCAATGTCTCAGCTCGTGGCATAGATTTTTCCTCAGGAAATGTAGCCATTACAGGCTATTTTGACTGTACATTCGATTCGTATAGCAACGAATATGGTGAAGCAACTTTCAATTCTTTGGGAAATGAAGATGTCTATGCTGCTCTGTACTCCTCGTCAGGGACATTTGAATGGGCGCGAAATTTCGGCTCAGGGACTGATGAACAGGGAAATTCGGTGGCTATCTTACCCGATGGATTATTGGTAATAGCGGGTACAAATGCAGACGGCGGACTGATCGTACCCGTAACATCGGCTAATGTGAGCGGTTTGTCCGACGACTTTATTGACAATGAGAATTTGAACCTAACCTATTGCGGCGACTCCAATTATGGTAAGTTTCGTTCCTTGGATGGAGCAGGAGGTTCTGACGGATTTACGCTTAAAGCTATCGACCCTTCTCGCAGCCCAATGGACTTCTATCAGCGGTCAGGAGGAGGCTGTGATTTATCCATACCCGAAGCATGCATTTACCTCAATTCGGGTACGTCGGTTCCCGAGCCTTGTCCCGAAAGCTTGATAGGTTGTCCCACCTATGCCATCACCGCCTCTAACTACACCTTGTCCAATGTGACCTTTAGCGAAAACTTTGACTGGTCCTTCTCAGGCTCAACGGGTATTATTTCTCTAGTAAGTTCGGCAGGATCAGAAACAGTTGTTATCAGCTCTTCAGATGGATGTTATTCTTCTACCGACGCTATAGAACTCGATATCTATCCCGAGCCCGAAACACCTCTCATTACTGACAGCGAAGGGATTAACAACATGGCTAGCATGCCTCAACCGATCTTTGTTTGTCCCGGAGAGGAGGTAGAAATATCCGCAGATATTCCTGCCGGCTATACTTTTCAATGGTCCGGTGGTCAGTTCGGTGCGAACCCCGTTTTCACGGAAACCATTAACGTCACGGAGCAAGGGGCCTACTTTATTGTTGCTACCTCACCTGACGGCTGCACAGTGTCTAGTGTGGTAAGTGTCATTTACTATGAAATTCCCGAAGATGTTCCGCCCTTAATCTCCTTCAATACCGATTTGGATTCCATTGCCGTTTGCGAGGGCAACTCATTCTCGTCTGATTTGCTCAATGCTTTGGATTTAGAAACTTACCCGATCGCTCAATATGACGTTGATTGGTCAGTTAGCCAAGGTAGCATATCGGGTGGGGGAGTAGCCGTTAATGTTCTTCCTGATGGCCCGGGCTGGTACACGCTATCCGTCCAGCTTACTTCTGTAGATAATCCCTGCTTGGAAGATATCTACGAACATTTTACATCCGATTCCATCTATGTCGATATTTTACCTGTACCTGATTCTGAATTGGTAATAAGCGGACCTGAATTTTATTGCCCTGGAGATACCTTGGTTTTCTATATCGAATACAACGGACAGCTCGTGCTGGATTTTGAACCAATCGAAGATTTTGGAGACAGTGTTTATGTGCAAGGTCCGGGCACCTACGGAGTTTCCAATTCGGTGACCAATGAGTTCGGGTGCTCTGCCAACGCGAGTGACTTTATTTTAGTACAAGAAGTGGAAACCCCCGTCATAGCCACAAATCCTTCTGAAGCAGTGGTTTGCCCGGGAGATAGCGTCCAGATATTTACGAGTAGTCCAGGAACCATTACTTGGCAAGGTCCTTCGGGAATTATTGAGGATACCTCGAGTATCTATGTCCAAGAACCGGGACTGTATTTTGCTGAAGTTGAGTTTTATGAAGGCTGCGCACTGGTATCGAATACCGTTGAGGTCTCAGAATTCTCCACGCCCTTTTTGGATGGATCCAATGCCGTGCTTTGCCCCGGCGGGGAAGTGGATATTCAAATCATTAGTTCTGCTCTGGATGCTATCATGTGGCAAGCTCCTCTGACCGGGAGCGATACCGTACAAACAGTTTCAGAGCCGGGTATTTATACGGTTATTGTAACGGGATGTGGAATTGAAATCGAGCTTTCCATTGAGGTCGCTCTCAGTGAGTACGATGTAGAGATTGAAGTGATTGATCCCGAACCGACTTGTTTAGGCGACAGCATTCTCATTTCTGCCACAGAGGGTTTGGAGTCATATCAATGGAGCCCTTCCGGGAACGAACAGGAAGAGTGGTTCTATCAATCAGGAGTAGTCACGGTAGTGGCTACCGATGAATACGGCTGTGAATTGGTTTCTAACCCTATTGAACTTGAGTTTGAAGCCATCCCGCCGGCACCCGTTTTTGATTTTGAAGCAGTTTGCGAGGGGGAACCATTTTCTATACAAGTCATCTCGGACTTGGGGGTGAATTTCGTAGATGGTCCAGCGGGGGAAATTCTTTCAAATGATTCGTCCATCCTAATTTCCGAGTTTAATGCGGACACGACCTTTTATGTTTTCCTGAATAATATCTTCTGCGAGGGACCGCTCGATTCGATTACAGTTTCTCCCAATCCCTTTCCCGACGAACCCATTCTTGCGACCGATGCACCTGTTTGCACGGGCGAGAGTCTCTCTCTGGAAGTGCTCAATGCCGCAGATGGAGTGAGCTATGTTTGGCTTACGCCAACGGGTGATGAATTGGAGGGAGCCATCGTATCCTACACAATTTCCAACTTAGCACAAGCGGGGGAGTATGCGGCTTACGCTAATTTGCAAGATTGCCTGAGCGATACTACGGGAATAGAAGTAGATCTATTCCAAACCAAACAAGTGAATTTACCTCCCGACACCGCGCTTTGTTATCGGCCGGACTTTTTCGTGGCGCCTGATACGGTGTTTGCGGACTATTTGTGGCATGACTTAAGCACCGATTCCATCTTCAATCCCGAGCTTGAAGCATCTACCTTGATTACGCTAACCACAACCGACTTCAACGGATGCAAGTCATCGGACATAATGACCATTGAGTTTGCCGATTGCACCGTGCAAGTGCCAAACGTTTTTACGCCCAATGGCGATGGCTTGAACGATGGTTGGATTATCGTCATTGATCAACCGCTGTTTTACGATTTAGTTATTTACAATCGTTGGGGGCGGCTAGTATTTGAAAGCAAAGATTTTACACAAGTTTGGGATGGTACCCATTACCAAACCGAAGAGCCCTGTTCGGAAGGAGTGTATTTCTACATTCTTCGGGTTAATGATTTTGAGGGAAAGGCCTTCGAGCAGCAGGGGAATTTGACACTTTTCAGGGAGTAGGGTAATCCGGTTGATGTTTCGCTTTTAATAATTCTTGCTGAAAACTTCCGGAACGGTATTAAGATTTCATTCTTTCCATTCTTTAAACTCGTCCTCATTGCACCAAAACCACTTTTGGTTTTTATACCATGATACATTCAGATTGGGTAGCGTGTCCGATTCAAAAAAAACCAGTGGTCCATATTCATCATTCCAGGTTACGTTTTCAGGTTTTACCCGGCAAGCACGCTGTGACTCAGGCTGAAGAATGTTACCCTCTAATAGCTTAATAGGTAGTTGGTGGCAGTATGATGCCGCAGGATAAATTTCCAAATATCTCACAGAAATGGAGTCGTCTATGATTTTGTAGATACCTGTTCCTATAAACTTACTATCCCATTCTGAATTTGACCTCACGTGTTCCCAGTGACTTTCTCCTCGAAAAACTTGAACTATTCCATCTTCTGAGAAATACAAATATGCAGTGGAGCTTACAGTACTCATAGTTGAATCAGAAAATGATTGGAGACGGTAAAAGCCATCGCTTCTCAAAAATGCATGTCTTGAAATCTCAGGATTGTAACAGCGTGAAAACTCTTTCTTCTTAGCGGAATGCAGAGTGTTGCATGAATCCAAGAGAAGAATCAGGAATACGCAGGACGAAAAATAAGCCCAACCAACCCATATTATCTTGAAATCAAGGGAGTTGTAAAGCTGACAAAGATTAAGGTCTCGTCTTCTCAATCTTTTCGTGATTTTCCAAATAGGTCGGTAAAGCGGCCGAACCGTACCACGGAATAATCTCCGTTTCAAAGACACCCGCTGCAATGGCAGGGTCGGTGCTGAGGAGTGTCTCAGCTTCTTCTGTTGTAGCCACGTTGAGAATGAAGAGTCCGCGGTAATTCAAGTCATTAGGACCAAACGGACCCGCCACTGTGAGTAAACTATCCTCCGCCAGTCGCGTGATATTATCTAAATGTCCGCGCATCAAAAAGGCGGCAGAGTCTTTATTCGTTACCTGATTCGGTCCCGTTTTCAGCACCACGAAGGTGTACATCTTCATGCCGTACTCATCAGCGCCAAGTTGCTTGGCCAAGTCGGCATCGTAGATTGGGTTTTGGGCGTGAATACCTGAAACCATCAAAAGTGAAAATAAAAGTATTGTCGTTTTCATTGAGGCGAAGTTAATGGTCTTGTCGTGATGATGTTCCCAAAAGAAAAACCTTTTGCGTTCGTACTTACTCAATCTCGTGATTGATTTTGCTTCTTATTTCCTAATTTTCGGACTGATCATCCATTCACAAAATTCAATTCAGAACGAGAAAGGAAGTCACACCTGAAACCGATGGCGAAAACGGAGATTGAATCAAAAGAGCACTATTTAAGTTGGCATACGAGAAATGCAAAGGAGGTTGCAGACCACCTGAAAACAGATTTGAATGATGGTCTTTCTAAAGAGGAAGCTAAGTCTCGTCTAGAGCGCTACGGTGAAAATCGCATCACTACCAAAAAACGTCAAAGCGATTTTGTACGTTTCATCCTTCAGTTCAACCAGCCGCTGATTTATATACTCTTAGGTGCAACTCTGGTAACGCTTTTGCTGAAAGAATACCCCGATGCCGCTGTCATCTTTGCCGTTGTCCTGATCAACTCCATCATTGGCTACATCCAAGAAACCCGCGCATTAAAGGCTATCGACGCCCTTTCTAAGAGCATGAGTACCACGGCTACTGTGATCCGCGATGGTAAGTCATCCGTTGTAAACAGCATAAGTTTAGTTCAGGGAGATATCGTTACGGTCCAACCCGGTGATAAAATGCCGGCTGACCTGCGTCTGGTATCGATTAAAAACTTGCAGGTCGACGAATCCGCTCTCACGGGCGAATCAGTGGCCACTGAAAAGAGTGTCCAAACGGTACCTGAAGACGCCATTCTCGGCGATCGCCTCAATATGGGTTTCGCTACCACAGTTGTTACTTATGGAACCGGCAGAGGTATCGTGATCAGCACGGGCGATCGCACTGAAGTGGGTGAGATAAACCAAACCATCGCCTCGACCGAAGAGCTCGATACTCCATTAACTCTGAAGATCAAGAACTTTAGCCATACCTTACTTTGGATCATTTTGAGTCTCGCCGTTATTATTCTTGCGGTAGCGTATTTGCGCGGTGAGGATTTGGCCGAGGCTTTTATGGTTGCAGTAGCATTGATGGTCGGGGCCATTCCTGAAGGACTGCCCGCAGCGGTGACCATCATGCTCGCCATTGGGGTGGGCAAAATGGCTAAGAAGCAAGCTATCATTCGCAAACTCGTGGCGGTGGAAACGTTGGGTAGTACCAACGTCATCTGTTCTGACAAAACGGGAACTCTCACAGAAAACCAAATGACGGTTCAAAAGATTTTGGCGGGTGGCGACCATTTTGATGTAACCGGAATAGGGTACAAGCCCGAAGGAAAGGTTCTTTTTGAGGGTGAGGAATTTACTATTTCAGAAAAACCTGCCATTCATCTGATACTGAGGGCAAGTGTTTTATGTAATCACAGTCGCGTGGTAGAAGAGAAGGGAAGATGGGTGGCTGAAGGAGACCCGACGGAGGCAGCTCTGATCAGTGCGGCGGAAAAGGCGGGGATCAAAGACCACTACATTGATCGGTATTTCCCATTGATCGACGAGATCCCATTTCAATCAGAATACCAGTACATGGCTACTTTGCATCGGCACGATGAGAACATGCTTTTCATGAAAGGTTCCGTGGAAGCAATCCTTCGCTCTTCCAATTACATGTTGGGCTCTGAGGGGCAGCATATTGAAATTGACGAGCCGAGGCTGCGAAAGAAAGCTGAGCAATGGGCTGCCGAAGGCCTGCGCGTTTTGGCATTTGCATACAAGACCATTGATTCCGAACGAGAAGATATCGACCACGAAGATGTAGCTGAGGAAATGGTCTTTCTTGGCCTTCAAGGAATGATCGATCCGCCGAGGAAGGAGGCCATTGAGGCCGTAGCACTGTGTCAGCAAGCAGGCATCAACGTCAAGATGATTACGGGAGACCATGCTCTGACCGCGGCGACCATCGCCGACCAATTAGGGATCAATGGAAAAAAGAAAGAAGGCAAGCTAGAAGCGTTGACAGGAGTAGAACTCGGCAAGTTATCGGAAAAGGAGATGGAGCAGGTAGCCAATGATATTTCTGTATTTGCCCGGGTAAGTCCCGATCAAAAGCTAAGATTAGTAAAGGCCCTCCAGGCCACCGATAAGGTTGTAGCCATGACAGGCGATGGGGTAAACGATGGCCCCGCATTGAAGCAAGCCGACATCGGTGTGGCCATGGGAATTATGGGTACAGAGGTGGCTAAAGATGCCTCCGATATGGTTTTGACAGATGATAATTTTGCATCAATCGAAGCAGCAGTTGAGGAGGGGCGAGGAGTTTTGGACAACCTCACCAAGTTCATCGTTTGGACACTCCCGACCAATTTGGGCGAAGCACTGGTAATCCTCGCCAGCATTGTGTTCTCAACCCGTTTGCCACTAGCACCCGTCCAGATCTTATGGATCAATATGACCACAGCCGTTTTGCTGGGTTTGATGCTGGCCTTCGAACCCAAGGAGCCGGGCATAATGGATAGGCCACCAGTCCCATCCCGCCGACCCATTCTTACTTTTCCATTGATTATGCGTACGCTCCTCGTAGGCTCCTTGATCACATTGGCTGCTTTTCTCCTGTTTCAATACGAACTTTCGATTGGATCTGAATTTGCAGAAGCACAAACGGTGGCAGCCACGGTATTTGTTGCCCTGGAATCTTTTTACTTGTTTAATTGCCGCTCCTTGCGCAGGTCGGTTAGAGAAATCGGTTTGTTTTCAAACATGTGGGTGTACTACGGATCGTTTGCCATGCTAGGCCTGCAGCTCATGTTTATTCATGCACCGTTTATGAATGCCTTGTTCTATTCAGCTCCTATAAGTCTTGATTCTTGGTTGAGAATACTGGCCGCAGGAGCAGGTCTTTTCATCATTGTTTACTTAGAAAAGGCCATTCGAAAAAGACTGACAGGAACCGAAGAATACTGAATTCTCCGATATCATTTCGTGAATAGCGTCAGAGGAGCTTTTCATCGTGGAAGAGATGTGCCTAATTCCTAATTCGGAAAATGCCTGAAAGACAGTCCGGCCAAACGTTCACTTTTCTTATCACGAAGAGGCTTGTTCGTTCACTCAAAGAAAAGGGCTTGGCGTGAATTTTTTCATTGGGAAAAAATCATGACAAGGCCGAATTTGAAGAATCTTTTAATCCTTCTCTGTCTCGTTAACTTGGAGTGAATTCACGACCATTCGAATGTGGTGGTATTCGTACTCACCGTCCAGACCGCGATGCACCGCTGATGTACCACCTGCGCCAAACTCCACCAAAGCTTCTTTAATTTTGGCAATGTCTTCCGAACCCATGTACTTGTCTAATTTCAACACACCTTCTTTAATGCCTTTGGCCACGTGGCTCCAAATCGTCGATTCGGCGAGGCTGCGTTTGATAGCGATTTGCCCGGGATCGAGTCCGTCCTTCAGCAGCCGATACGTTTCTTGATAGGTCGCTCCTTTTTTTGCCGGTTTCTTCTTCTCTTTTCGCGAAGCGTCTTTAATGGGATTTTTGGCCAACTCGGCTTTTACCTTTTCCAGAATCTTTTCTCTTCTCGCATTACGCAGGGCATCGTACTTTTTGGTGTCCAGCTCCATGTTGTTTTGCAGAATCCCCTCGGCGATGGGCTTGGCGGTGTAAAGCTTTGAAATGTGATTGGTCAGCGTATGATCGAGTTCCTCCACCAAGCGCATGTAGGTAATCGTTTTGGAGAGGCTCCTCACAAATTCCAAATGCTTCAAAAGACTTTCCAATTGTTCGAAAAGCTTATTGCGATAGTATTGGGCGCCTTTGTCGATACGATCAAAGAGAGCGTCGGTATTGCCTGCGGTTACAAGTTGGTGAAGTTGTCGACGGAATTTGAGTGTATTTTCCTTTTCGGCTTCAATGGCTCGTTTTATCGTCACCAGCGTGCCATTCATTTCGGGGTCTGAAAATCGGGCTTTTTCACCTGCTTTATTCAAGGTGTAATCTATCCTTTTTGGAATCTCGTCAAAATCGAAAGTCTCATCCAAGCTTTCGATCAAATAGACTTGGCGGCCTCTTTCCAAGATATCTTT
>JGI12048J13642_10269082_pt1 | contig 23881 bp, 18 predicted proteins | sample ElkSlonscriptome_16_FD_13642 | JGI IMG/M metagenome (IMG submission 13642)
GATTGGCACGCTTGTGGCGGCGCATTGCCGCGTTATAACTCCTTGCAATAGAACAACTATTACTCGTCGTTATGCCTTGCCCTGCACCACCGCAAACGCCCCATTCACGGCGTCCAACTGAGGATTCCAGGTTCAAACTAAACTTTCCCTGCTGTTTAATCGTAGCCCAAAGTCTAACTAGTTTTCATCCTGAAACGGCTTCCATGCCGTTTCGCGGAGTCGCAAAGTAAAATGTCTATTTTGCTTTGCTCGCAAAATCAATCGCTGAGGCGATCGATTTTGGCAGTACTTCCTTGTACTGCGTTAGTGCCCATCAAAAACTGGCGTTTCTGGATGAGCACTAACTAAATGGCCTATGGCAAGAGGTTTACATGCTGTCTCAACCCAACGTATTGATCATTGGTGCCTCAGGCGGCATTGGCACGGCACTGGTTTCTGCCATCCAACAACGCCTGCCTGCAGCGCAAATTCAAGCGACATGGCATAGCCAAAAGCCATCGATGATCAGCTCAAATCTTCATTGGCATCAACTGGATGCCAGCAACGAGGATCAATTCTCCTCATTAGCGGACCAACTACCCTCGCTGGATTGGATTATTAATGCCGCAGGCGTTCTTCATACACCAGAAAAAGGACCGGAGAAAACCATCAAAAAGTTCGGAACTGACTTTTTTATGCACAATATCGCGGTCAACTCTTTGCCTACATTGCTGGCAGCCAAACATTGCGGACACTTACTAAAACAAAGCCAGCAAGGTATATTTGCCGCTATTTCCGCACGGGTTGGCAGCATTTCTGACAACAACCTTGGGGGTTGGATTAGCTACAGGAGCAGCAAAGCGGCCCTGAATATGGCCTTAAAAACTCTGGCCATTGAGTGGCACCGAAGTATGAAGAATGTGTGTGTAGCAGCCCTGCACCCAGGCACTACTGACACAATGCTATCCAAGCCCTTTCAAGCCAATGTGCCTGCGGACAAACTGTTTCCCACACAGCAAACCGCTGACTACTTACTAAAGATCATTGCTAATTTAAAGCCACAGGAATCAGGCTGCTTTATGGGTTGGGACGAAAAGCCAATTCCATGGTAATGGGGGGTTAATCCCTGGAGCAGTTCAACACCAGCGGGATATAGCAACACAAGCTATAGTGAGAAATCATCACAGAATTTTGAATAAGCGACAGGGTTAACATTAAAAAATTTGCGTTTTACATGGAAAAACGACTAAGTTTATAAGTGAACCGAACTAATTATATTGATCCAAATTATTAGCAATTCCCTGGGATCGGCTGAACGCACGGTTTATTGATAGCACCCGCTGTAGCAAGACCGCCCAAATGTCAGCTATAAGGCCAGTGCGTAACCATGACAAAGGTTGTTTTACCATGTTAGTGATAAACTGCACCAAATCAGCCGCCGATTTTTTCACTCAAACCCAGGGTAAGGCCAAGCAATCTCCTCTGGAAACCCCGGAAAACAAGAAAATAACCGAAGATAATGAGGTCTGCACCAATCCAGGGGGCGGCGTGTCTACCCTGTATCAATGGCAAGTACATGCGATTCAGGCCAACCGCCGCCATTGCCTTGTGGTAATGGAAATTAAGACTCGTTACAGCATCACTTTGACCAATGTAAAAAAAGGTGATGCCGAGGGATTTGTCAGAAACTTTATCGACCGTCTGCTGACCAATATGCTGCGTTATGGCAAAGAACTGGAGTTACTAACCGAAGACGATTTCGAGCCCATGCTGAACGAATTTACCGAGCAACACGCTGGCTGCAGATTTTATCAACGCGCAGATCGCAGCGTACAAACACACATTAATGATGTGGTCTGGCATTTCCGCAACCAGGTGGATGAGCTTGGCATTCCCAAGTCAGCGCAGGAAGAAGCCCTGTTTGATCACTTTGTTAATAGCTTGTTAAGAACAACCAAGCTTCGTGCCGACTACTTTACACCCAGCGAAGAAATGATTGTGAATTGGCTGAGTGAACTCCTCGCTTTCGACGAGGAGCGCTTAGAGGCAACACGAAAAGCACTGTTAAAACAGTCAGCCGCACGCTTTGACCATTTATTTGAATCCACCAAACAGCAGACCAGTGATCAGTACCAGCACAAAAGGAAAGAGGCTGAAACCGCCTCATTGCCAGACAATGTCGTCTCAATGGCCGAATACCGCAGACAAAAAAACTAAGCCGCCTTAATCACTCGACTTGGCTATCAATTCGCCCACAATCCGGGCAGTGGCTCTACGATCCAGTTTATTATTGTTAAACCGCACATAACGCCAGGGCATTAATTGTCGTGGTCGTTGCAAACCGTTGACTCGCTGACCAAGCCAATCATCAAGGCCTTCTCGTTGTTCCCGTTTCCAATCAATTAAAGCGATGGGAATCTGGCCCCATTTAGCATCGGCAACCGGTACTACTAAGGCATTTTTGACAGCGGGATAAGCACAGATAATGCGTTCAATTGACTCGGGCTGTAAATTCTCACCGCCACAGATGAAAGCATTATCCCGGCGTCCCGTGATGGTCAATACATGTCCATCCCAGCGTCCAATGTCGCCGGTTTGGAACCAACCGTCCTGTTCGCGAAAATCCACTACGCCTCCTTGCTGCCAATAACCCAAAGCAAGCGCATCGCCCTTGAGCAAAATTTGTGAGCCCTCATCAAGAGTGACGTCAATACAAGCCAATATTTGCCCCTTAGATTTTGGGGCATCCACTACCTTATATTCATTCCTATCCTGGCACCGGGGGTGATCCTTTTTTTTATGGCGAATGGTGTAAATTTGGGAACTCGCCTCTGTCATGCCGTAACTGCTGTAACAAGGAACTCCGGCATCAATTGCTTCTGCAATAGCGGCCTTATTGATCGCACTTCCCCCAAGCAAAACAGCCTTTAACTTAGACTTTGGCAGAGGTAACGCCATCAACAAGTCAAACAACTGGGCATTGACCAGCGATACGTGAGTCACCCGACCGATGCTCACATGACCCGGTAAATCACCATCTTTACTGGTTAAAACCAGGCGCGCACCGGCATTGAAGCAGCGAAACAATATGGCCATGCCAGCAATATGATAAAGGGGCAAGGACAACAACCAACCATCATCTTGATTGACTGTAATAATATCGGAAGATGCCTTTGCGTTGCAGAGGTGATTGTGCAAACAATGAGCAACGAATTTTGGCTGCCCCGATGAACCCGAAGTTTGCAATAGATCAAAGGGCCTTAGCACATCAATATCTTCGGGATCAGCATCGCAACAATCAAACCCATTGAGGGTGCTGCAACCTGCGACGGAGGACGAACTGGCAGAGTATGATATGTCCACCGCCTTGAATGGCGTATCCGTTAAGATCGCCTGACTGACTTTATCAGCCCATACCCAATCTGGTGCCAACTCCAGCAGTTGCTGGTAAATTTTATCTCCACGCCAACGTGGATTAAAAGGAGCCCAAATAAAACCCGCACGCCAACAGGCGATGGCTAATACCACCAATTCAACGCAGTTATCAGCCACTGTACCAATGACCTGGCCTTGCTGCACACCTTGGTCTGACAAGGTGGCAACCAGTGCCTGAGCACGACGGTGCAGTGCAAGATAGGAAACCGCACCGCCACTGTGCTCTGCAGCCACGGCATCAGGACGGGTTAACGCCTGGGACCAAACAGGACAGGTTACAACTGCCACTGGGGACGACCCTCATGGGAAACATGGGCTAGTTGATGAACCCATTCAGAAAAGTCCGTCTGCCCCGTAATCACTCTCTGCAGAGATTCCATATAAGCAGAATCCTTACAAAAAGCATCTACAGTATCAAGTCCATGAACCGCGTCCGGTGCCCAGCGCCCGGCAAGACGTGCCAGATAAGCAATACCCAGAGGTGACTCAAAGCTGGAGCTGACCATTAACCTGACCCGATGGTGCTGACAATAGCTCAGCCAGCCCCGATAGCTCTCAGCATCACCCATCAGTGTGGGTTTAATAACACAGGCGCTCCAGTGGCCAGCCAGATCGCTACTATCGCCCAAACCAGGCGCACTCGCCTCTCTCAGCGTCTCATCAATAGCTAATGGCCAGCCCGCTTGTAATAGAGCAGCATTGTCTGCTACCAAGCGACAGGGCTCTTCAATAAAGTCCAGTGGCAGAGACTCACAATGACCAAGGAACTCCATGGCCTGTGAAAAGCTCCAGGCTCTATTGGCATCGAGGCGCAGCAAACAACCCGGATAGACCTCTGTAAGCTGATAAACCTTTGCAATATCTTGTTTCAAATTGTCCGCGGCCCGGCCAATTTTCAGCTTGACCACGGGTGCCTTAGCAATATTGAGTGCATGACTAAAACAAAAGCCTTGATCTGAATCCATCTCAGCCTGGGGAACAGCAGCGAACGAGGAGGAAGAAATAGAGGAGACAGAGGACTTTGAAGGCACAGAGGACTTTGAAGGCACAGAGGACAAAGGGATAGGCAAAGGAGTCAATGAAGACGTCGGCTTTACCAATGCCGCCGTATTGATTACACCATGGGGTAACAGAGTAGCTAGAATTTCCTCATGACTTTGACCAGCATGGAAGCGACTTTCAAAGGCCATCTGCAGTGCAAAGCGGACACTGGGATAACAACGACGCAGATCAATACCCAGCGCTATTGTTTGATCACCGCATCGGCCCAGTTGCCGCTGAACCAACCAGCGGGCCTGGGCAATGGCTTGATGGATACCCTCCTTGCTGAAATCAGACAAAGGAGCAATCTCACCGACACCGGTACTGCCATCGTCAAAATAGAGCTCCATTATGCCTATAGGACGTTGTTTTAGGCAACCCTGCTGCTGAGCGTGAACGTCACCCTCAACACAAGCGGTCAAAGCCAATGGTGCATTTAGTTCCAGCACATGCAGAGTCACCCGGGCTCCCACAATCGCCGGAGCCGTCTGCTTGATCACGGATTTCGGGTAAACTTCGAAAAGTCTGGTGGGCGTTTCTCGAGAAAGGAATTGCGACCTTCCTGGCCCTCTTCCGTCATGTAAAACATCATGGTGGCATTACCCGCCAACTCCTGCAGACCTTGCTGGCCATCACAGTCCGCATTAAGCGCCGCTTTCAGGCAGCGCAAGGCCATTGGTGAGTTTTGCAACATTTCCCGACACCATTGCACCGTCTCCTGTTCCAGCTCAGCAATAGGTACCACGGTATTGACCAGTCCCATATCCAGTGCTTGCTGAGCATCATATTGACGACACAGAAACCAGATTTCTCTGGCTTTTTTCTGCCCTACGATTCGGGCCATGTAACTGGCGCCAAAACCACCATCGAAGGAACCTACCTTTGGCCCGGTCTGCCCAAATCGGGCATTGTCAGCAGCGATAGTGAGATCACACATCATATGCAATACATGCCCGCCACCAATAGCGTAGCCAGCCACCATGGCGATAACAGGCTTCGGACAAGTTCTGATCTGGCGTTGAAAATCCAGCACATTGAGATGGTGCACGCCCTTATCATCCTGGTAGCCTCCGTAGTCACCCCGGACCCGCTGATCGCCCCCTGCGCAAAAAGCAAGATCACCCGCACCAGTCAAAATAATCACACCCACATCGGCGTCCATGCGGGCGTCAGCTAAAGCGTCCTGCATTTCCTGCACAGTTCGGGGTCGAAAGGAATTGCGGACTTCAGGACGATTAATGGTAATTTTCGCGATGCCTTCGGCTTTATGGTAGAGCACATCCAGATAATCCTTATCAACATTCTGCCATTGCAAATCGGCCGGGCGCTGCTCAGTTGGGGTGGACATTCAGACTCCTTTAGCTGAGTTCCGGCTAGCGGATACTCAGGTCATTCAGATAACAGGAAATATACCAGTGCTGAAAAAACTCCCGGAAGGGGGCAACGCTGATATCACATGGGAGGATTAAAAACTAAAATGTGAGTTCACTCAAGACTGCAAGCAATTGTCGGGCATATTCTGGTGGGTCAGTGCTATGACAATTGTGACCGACCCCTCTGAATTCAGTCACTCTTAGGGCATGACCGCCGACCTGCATAGATTGTAGCTCTTGTTTTTCTATGTCGCTTGCCATGGTTATTTGCATGGCCTGCTCCCTGCTCATTTCCAAGCCTGATTCCGCAGTCAGTGGTGGTTTCAAACCCATGGAATGTGCCAAAACGTGGGCTATGCCAGCGTATTTTTGATCCTTAGTACCGAACCAGTAATGCATGGCAAACGGGGGTCGTAACAACAAAGGCCTAAAATCAGGCTGCAGCGCCAAACTGCAAGAGAGCAAAACCTTCGCCAGTGAATGGGGATTTTGATGACGTCGTTGCGCGATCAACTCCGCCTTTTGGTCTTCACTAAGATCATTAAAAACCGTTTGCTGATACCACGATAACAACACATCTGCTAACGTTTCAGTAGTGAATCGCTGTGACCATTGCCGATCCACCCGCTCTCGCTGCTTTTTTTCTTGCGCAGTCAACAATCCTGGATGCGCTGACTCCACCACCATGCCCAGCACATCTGAAGGCCGGCGCAATCGACTAACACCGCCCTGAATTTGCGATGCCAGGGTCATCAACACCCGACCACCTAGTGAGTAGCCTACCAGCAATTTAGGCGAGCTCTGTTTCTCTGGCTGTTGCTGTTCCTTCTCATTGATAAACTCAGCCAACCAGTGTGCCATTCCTGCCAGTCCCGGCTCTTTGACCGGCTCGGGATGGTGACCGTGTGCTGGCAATGTAGGAACTAAAAAGCGGACGCTGTGCTTTAACCTGGAGTGTTGCACCACAGACTCCCAGTCAGCGCCAGAACCCAAAAATCCATGTACCAGAACAAGTGTTATCACGCTATCGTTTCCAAGTGTTTAGCGGTTGCCGATAATTAGATTAGTGCTCATCCCAAAACGCCAGTTTTTGATGGGCACTAATGCAGTACAAGGAAGTACTGCCAAAATTGATCGCCTAAGCGATTGATTTTGCGAGCAAAGTAAAATCGGCATTTTACTTTGCGACTCCGCGAAACGGCATGGAAGCCGTTTCAGGATGAAAACTAGATTAGTGCTCATCCCAAAACGCCAGTTTTTGATGGGCACTAATGCAGTACAAGGAAGTACTGCCAAAAAAAGATCACCACTGTCTTAAGAAAAACAAAGCTTCAACTGCTGCCGGATAACTGTCAATTGATCATAAGCACCATTTTCTGGAACCACCACCTCAATGACCGTATGTTCTTTGTTCTTCAGTGCCGCCTCATAAGCCATACTAAAATCGACCAGCATATCCGGCCTCTTATATCTCAGGCCAAAGCCACGACAAAAAGGCTCCAGAGTCAACTCGTGAGGAGTTTGAAACAGGGGCTTTCTCAGCTCATCGCTAACGGGCAAAAAGCGGAAAATATTGCCTCCATTGTTATTCAAAACAACCATGATGAAGGGCTCTGGATTATTAATGACCTGGCTTGTGATGGCTTGGGTTTTGATGGCTTGGGTTTTGATGGTTTGGCTTTTCACAACAGTATCCCGAAGCAGGGCCAACGAGTTCAGATCATGCAAAAAAGATAAATCACCCAACATCAGAGTGGTGGACACTGAAGCCGACAGATGCACCCCACAAGCATGAGCTATAATGCCATCGATACCACTGGCTCCGCGCTGACAAAACCAGTGGATATCTGCCCTGCTGGCAAACCAATTCATTAGCCTGATCGGTAAACTATTACCGGTAAAGCACTGGGAAGAGGCGGGCAAAAGTTGGCAAAGCTGCCAACAAACACTAGCTTCAGTCAGTGAACGGGTTTGTTGGAAATAGCCATTAATAAAACCCTCACATCGCCGATCCAGCTCAGCAAGTTCCCTATGCCAACAAGTCAATGGCCGATCGATCGAACCCCTCTGACTGCTACCTGCCGTCAGTGACGCGATAACTTGTCCCACTGCCTGGTTTATCCAGCGGGATACACGCTGATCGGGATCCGGGCAATGGTCCGCTTCAGCGACCAACCAATGTTCTTTAGGAGCATTCCGACGCAGCCAGTTTTGCAAGTGCTTGTCGGTCAAGCGCACACCAAACTGAAGAATCATGTCAGCATGCTTTAATTGATCAAGCGCCGGTTCATGTTCCAGCCAAAAACCGAATCGTGTCAAGACCAACGGATGTTGAGAATAACCACAATGAGAATGTAAATCCGCTAGCAGTGGCCACTGCATCTGCACGCAGAGCGCAACCAGCGCTTTTCCTTCCTCTGGTCTAAGCTGGCCAGCCACCACCAGAACTGAACACTGCTGCCAATCTCCGGGCTCAATAGCATCGACCAGGTCCTCCTTTATCCTCGCAACCTTCGCATTTTCCAGTTCTGCTTCAGCCAACGGGGTCAGTGCTGAACTGGCAGAAATGATCGCAGCAGCGCCCGCACCATCATCAATTCGAGAATAGAGCTGATTGCCTTTGAGCCAGCGTGTAGAAAGACCCGGACATAATGCAAGCTCAGGCCATACAGCATGACCAGCTTCTGCTTGTTCTGCTTGTTCTGCTTGAAAGCCTGAATCAGCGGGATAGAGTGGCTCTCTGAATGGACAGTTAATATGCACGGGCCCAACATCAGATTGAGCCAGACAATGATCTATTGAAACTAGTGTGGAAGCCAGGCGAGTGTGCTGATCCGGTGCTTCCAGATTAAGTTCAGCACGGACAAAGTGGCTGTAGATTCCGGGTTGACGGATGGCTTGATTGGCTGCGCAATCGATTAACTCAGGAGGACGGTCTGCTGTTAGCAACACTATTCCTGTGCCAGACTGATAAGCGAGGACGGTCTGCTGTTAGCAACACTATTCCTGTGCCAGACTGATAAGCTTCAACAACGGCAGGCAGTAAATTGGCAACCGCCGAGCCCGAGGTAGTAATGATCGCTACCGGCTTGCCGGTTCCCCGCGCCAGACCCAAGGCAATGAAGCCTGCTCCACGTTCATCAAAATGGGTTCGCCACCGCAACTGGCTATGTCGCTCAACGGCTAAAGCCAAAGGCGCTGAGCGGGACCCCGGTGCAATAATAAAATCAGTAACACCAAAGCGATAGCACTCCTCTATCAAGCACTCAGCCAGCCATAAGTTCCAGCGGGAAGTCATGAATATTGATGGTGATGACCAGCGCCAGCAAACAGTCCCAGAACGGATTCTATTTTATTGTCTAACTCCTGCCATTCGGCACCGGCTTCGGAGCCCGCCACGATACCGGCCCCCGCGAACAGGTCGATATGACGACGAGTGACTTGCGCGCTGCGGATGGCCACGGAAAACTCCGCTTCATCGGCACTTAAATAACCAATCGCTCCGGCATACCAGCCACGCTCAAAGTGCTCATGGGTCGATATAAAATCCAACGCATCGCCACGAGGTGAACCACCGACGGCAGGAGTAGGATGCAGCGCTTTAAGAATTAGTGCATCCGTCACCTCCGGATTAAGAGTGCCAGAAATGAGCTTACGCAGGTGCTGGATATATTTCAGATCGACCACATCGGCCACAGGTTTAACTTGTACGCTTTCGCAAAGTCCGGTCAACTGACGTTTAATGTAATCCTGCACCAGGTAATTCTCGCGCCGGATCTTCACGTCTGAACGCAGCGCACTGGCAGAGCCCGCATGAGCCACTGCGCTGGCCGCTTTCTCAATGGTACCAGCCAAGGCTTCGGTGACCAGGTCACACCCACGCCTTCGGTATAGTCGCTCTGGTGTACAGCCTAAAAAGCAGGAATCTGCATGGGTCTGCAACAGGTAAGGCATCGTGTGGGGTTCCACCCGACGCCATTGATCAAGCAGCGCAAATTCGTCCAAATCTCCTTGCACGGTAAAGCGGGAACGACGAGCCAAAACCACCTTCGGTGTGTTGGCTAGAGCATCCGGTTCAATGAGCCTGTCCACCAGTCCACACCACTGCTCCCGACTGGGCTGATCGATACGCGAATGCAGCCGTGGCTCTCGAAGGCCTCCTCGGGAAGCATCTTGAGTCGCTCCATGATCAACCCGACCAGTGGATTCCTTAATGGGATTTTCTGTGGCTACGGCTAAACTGTCATCAAGCCCACCTTCAGTCTCCAACGCCCGTTGCTGGCATTCCGTTGAGGCACTTGCCGCTAATGCTGAAAAGTCGAGACCTGTATTGGCCGAGGGTTGGTGAAGTCTCAGGAATTTAACCAGAAAACTATTCTGCCCGCGTCTGATCAGGGCTCTGATCGGCAAGAAAAACATTTCTCCGCATTGTTCAGCGCTTTCGGAGCGAATTGACAGTGGATCTGGCGCTGCAGGCTGACGCCCAGGAAAAGGAACACCACCCACAAGTAGCGGCTGGAAATCAGTAGGAGCACAGTACTGGATAAACTGCTGGGCTGCAGTAAGAGAGGAAAAGCGCATGGCAGCGCCAACGGCTGATATCTCCAACTCGCGGTCACGACTTTGCCAGTAGAAACGCGGAAATTCATCCTGTCCTTTCAAACTCTGCCCTTTCAACCAGCGCAGGTGATTTACAGAAGTTTTGCCAAGAAACTCAATATCCTGACGAAAACCAAAAAGGAGCGCGTCTGCTTTATGTGTAAGTGGTGCTTGCAGTAAGGCAATCAAAGCAAAAATCCAACAGTTTTTATTATTTCAGACACATTGCTTTCAACATATCAGCTTTTAATCCTATCCATCTTTCGCTTAACCCTGAATACAAAAACCATCAAGGAAGACAAAAAAGACGGGCTAACCTATAAAAAGCTCATATTAAGCTGCTGTTCAACAATCGCTATTAGCCACTGGTAGTGATTTCGCTTTCTGGTACTTTGCTTTTAACAACTTAACCAAATTTATTAACTAACCTGGTTTTCATCCTGAAACGGCTTCCATGCCGTTTCGCGGAGTCGCAAAGTAAAATGCCGATTTTGCCAGGTTAATTCTTACCGAAAATCGAGCATCCAATCCTTTGCAAAGTTAAACCATCTACCGCATAGTATCAGTCAGTTCGATCAGCGCTGCATCGCAGCCCATTCAACCTTCTTTATATTGTATTCTATTGTCATTGCCAATGAATAAATCATTTTTAACCCCGGCTACTGCTCTGATAGTCAGCCTGCTTCTTATGGCCTGTAGTTCCTACCAGGTTAAGACCGATTTTGATGAAACCACTGATTTTTCCACTTTAAGCACCTTTGCCTGGACCGAAGCCAATCCGGTAAAGGATACCGACAGCGCACCGAGTCCATTACTTGTTGCACGCATTCACGACGCCATAACTGCGAACTTGCAAGCTAAACAATATGTGTTGGCAAACGCTGGAAAAAAGCCCGATTTTCTCGTCAATTTTGTTCTTGAAAGCAAGGAACGCACGGGTGTGACAGCATCACCTTATAGTTTCGGACTCGGTTTCCACCACCACAATTTTTATTCCAGCACCACGGTAAGCACTTACCAGTTTACCGAAGGCAGTATCGCTATTGATTTTTATATGAGTGAAGACAAAAGACCCATTTGGCGAGGCAGCGCTAACAAAAATTTTATGGGGTTTCACGCCGATGTATCGGTGGAACAGGTAACCGAAGTAGTTAACCGTGTTCTACAGGCCTTTCCTCCTACCAAGGAACAGACCAAAAAATAGTTGGACAGGAGTCGGTAGTTGTATAGGAGTCAGTAGTTGGGATAGGGATCAGTAAAATCAGAAGCCTTTAGCCTTAGAAACTGAGGCTTAGAAGGCTTTGCCTTGATAAGCTCAGTTTAAAGACCTGCGGTATGGAAGCTGAAAGCAACATCCAAAAAGCAATGCTTGATCCAGGCCAACAACTTCAAGGTTGCCCAGAAGTTTTTTCCACTTCCATTTGCTGCACGGCTATGACAGCCTGGGTTCTGTTGCGGACACCCAATTTACGAAACAAGGCCGTGATATGGGCTTTTACAGTGGCTTCAGAAACATCTAATTCGTAAGCGATCTGCTTGTTCAACAAACCCTCTGTTAACATGCCTAGCACGCGGAATTGCTGAGGAGTCAGGGTCGCCAGCCGCTCGGAAAAATCGGAGTCTTCAATACGAACCGAATCGATTTTAGCCGCCACATCGGCGGGCAACCACACTTCACCATTCAAGACATGCTGAATGGCTTTTGAAATTTCATCTAAACCCGCTGATTTTGGGATAAAGCCGGAAGCACCATAGTCAATAGATCGCCTGATAACCTGAAGGTCTTCGCTGCCAGACACCACGACTACCGGTAATCCGGGAAATTGCCCTCGCATAAAAACCAGGCCAGAAAACCCGTGAGCACCAGGCATATTGAGATCAAGAAGCACAAGATCAGCATCCGGATGAGCTTCAACTGCATCTTGCAGCAAGGCAATAGTGCCAACCTCAATCACTTCTGCAGACTTTATGGCCTGATTAACTGCTTGCTTTAATGCCGCTCTGAAGAGTGGGTGATCGTCGGCAATTATTATTTGTTGAGACATTAACATGGGTTCCTCTTTTTCCCCGGAATTCTCTGGAAAACCAGTTGGATCATACCGTTAGGCAACACAAAACTAAACCTTCAAATCCTTCGGTCTTCAGGTTAACACATCAAAACTGATACCGCGTAGTATTAAGTAATAATTGTTAAGCAACTAATAAATATTAAAAACAGGCGTGAAGGTGATAAAAGACTAATGGGAAACTATCGTTCAAACCAAGTATATCTGGCGACTACAAGCACTGCCAGTAAAAGCAATCCGGCTTACTTAACAGGCTTTTTCTGCCAGCCACCTGGTTGCAATTATAACCTGCCACTAACAATTATTTGAGAGCAAAAACTTCGCACCTTCATTATCAGTGCTAAACTAACGAGGGATTAATCCAGACACATGGCTAGTGGAATCCTCTCAATGATCACACGACCGATTAAAGAGAACGACATTCTCTTAATAGATGACCATCCGTTTATGCAGAAAGTGGTCAGCCAACTCATTGTGTCCAGCGGCTTCAAGGATGTAGTAGTGGTAGGTAGCGGCAGTGAAGCATTACAAAAACTGCGCAACACCCGCTTCAAATTGGTGATTACCGATCTGGAAATGGAACCCATCGATGGCTACGATATTGTGCAGTCAATCAGAACCGGCACTGAAGCCAACGATCGCAGCCTGCCTGTACTGGTAATGACCCCTCATCCCGAAGCTGAGTTGGTGACCCGTTGTTTGATGTTTGATATCAATGGCTTCGTTTTAAAGCCCGTAGATCAGAAAGCACTGACAAAAAAGATTGTGTCGGCGCTGGCAAGGAAAATTCGCCTGAAGACGGCTGAGGAGTATCAACAAGCAGCGACTAACTGGCAGAATAGAGCAGACCATGACCAACGCATGGCTACCATGAATGCGACCAAAGCAAGTCTTTCCAATATGCAGAATCAAACCCTGCAATCTCTTGAAAATGCCCATCAATTCTTAACCACCTCCATCCCGGTCAATGAACAAGGCCTGGTTAAAGCTACGCTGCCGATAGCCCTGTTAGGGGCAGGCATGGTAGTAGCTGCTGACGTCAAAAATAAAGACCACTCCATTCTGCTGCACGCTGGCAAAGAACTGTCAGAAAAAACGGTGGAAAAACTAAACAAACACAAGGCTTCACTGCGGTCGGAAGTGACTGACGTTTTGCTGGATGTGAATCGATTTAAACTGATCACAGAAGTAAAAGACGACTAGTGGTGCATCCGTTGATTTGTAACTAGCGAGGAGATAGCAGAATCAATAACCAGGCCTGCCGCTAACCACCATTGGCCTGAATATGAGCTAAGGCCTGGTCGATACACTGCCGTGCAATTGTTTGCACCGGCGGTATTACTGGCAACGCAGTTACATCAAACCAGTCCGCCGCAAGCAATTCTTCCTCTTCTATGGCAATAGTACCACCCGCGTAATCCGCAAGATAACCCAGCATAAGTTGGTGAGGAAACGGCCATGCCTGAGAAGCCACATAGCGAATATTACCGACTTCGATTCGCACCTCCTCCTCAACCTCACGAACTATGGCTTCTTCAGCGCTCTCTCCGCACTCAACAAACCCAGCAAGACAACTGAACATATTGTTGCGGAAGCGATGGGATTGGGCCAACAAAATCTGCTCATTCCGCATAACACAGACGATTACGCAAGGGGAAATTTTGGGGTACGAACGGTAGTGGCAATGACTGCACAATAAGCAACGGTCACGGCTTTCAAATGCCAGCTTAGAACCACACCGGCTGCAGAAATTCTGGGTGGATAGCCAGTACATCAACTGTGATGCCGCATTGACGACCTTAAACACGTCTTCAGGAGCGATCGCGAGATAGTCTCTCAAACCAACCTCCTGCCAGCCCTCAGGAATGCTTTGCAAATAAGCCGCTTGGCAAGCGACACCATTGATATTGCCAAGCGCCAGGGAATGAGTCACTGCAGCCGATGGTTCGACAGCGACCCAAGGCGGGCTTTGCTCAGGTCGTGTCAACATGTCCGGGGTCACTAAAAGTTGGCCCGAAGAAAAACAAATCCAGTAGCCCGAGTTAGCAGCTTGGCCCGAAATCATGGCGGGATGATAGCTAAATTGTATACTCATAAATGACCCAGGACTTCGTTTACAGAGCGCATGCAGCTAACGATCAATCAGCCCGCCTTTTGGCGCCGACGCCAATAAGCAAAAACCAATGCGGCAACCGTGAGTAGTAAGGGTACCAGACCAATATTAATCAGCTTGAGCTTCGAACCAAGATTTTCGATATTCTGGTCCAGTCCTCTCTGTACCTCTCGCAAGGCCTTACGGATCTTTAGTTTCTCTTGCTGAAAACTAAGTAAGGCCTGCTCCTGTTCGGGCGACAACATGGCATTATCATCCCCCTGACGTAGCTGTTGCAATTCACTAAGCCTGGCCTCAGTTTCCTGCAGGCTAGCCTCTAGCTCCTTCTGCTGATCGGCAAAATTGGCTTCAGCCTCGCGGCGCAGGGTTTCAACGACCTCAAAGGGTCGGGAGTATTGGCCACGCGAACGGATGTCGATCAGATCAGCATTGCCCGATAAATTATCCAGAATATTGACCAGCAGATCACCATTATTGGCCCATGGGCTGGCAATACGTTGACCAAAAAACTCTTGCACCTGAACCCAAAGCCGGTCACCCAGAACGTCAGTATCCGCTACCACAACCACATTCAGATCTTCTGTTGACTCCGCCTTTGGCAAGATCGTACGCATCACAAGTTCGGGCGCAGCTTCTTCTCCGGCTTCGTTACCGGCTTCTGACTCCACGCCGGCATTGTCTCCCGCAGCACTTGCCTCGTCTATGTCTGCTTCTTCCTTGCTTGCCTCTTCTTCCACTTCAATACCCTGTGGATAGGCCGTGTTCGCTTTACCTTCGATGCGAGCAGCCAGCATGTAGCGCTCGCCCGAGGGCTCGAAGTCCACCAACAAATCCTGAGGATTACTTAAACCACCGAATCGAATAGCTTCCAGCACATTGGATTCAGTACTGGAAAGGACTAATGGGGTAACAACAGTCTCTCTGGCTTCCTCTACCTTATCGAGAATACCCACACTGGAAAAATTGATGGTTTCTAAACCAGAAAGAACAATATCTTCCACTGCCATATCGTCCTGACCTATGGAAATCATACCGATATGCCTAACCGGCTGACGTTGGGGGCCCACGCCTACGACTAATGAATTCTGAAAGTCACCCAGCACCGCTTCTTCTCTGAGCTTTACACCCCACTGATTGAGCAATGGTGCTAAATCAGAATTTCCGGGCTGACCGTCAGCCATCATTTGCATGGGCAGGTCCTGTTCTGCTACCGGGTCAACAAAAACAACGACCCGACCCCCTTGCAAAGCGAATTGATCAATAGCGAACAAGGTTTGTTCAGCCAGGTTCTTAGGGTGTATCAACAACAGTACATCCACATTGTCATCAATTTTTTCAGTCGGCGTATCGATAAATTCAACATCGAACAATTGTTCAACGAACTGCATGAACATCCATGGGGGCTGCTGGGTGCGACGCATAATGTCGACACCGCCATTCACATTCAGAGCAGATATAATGCCCACCAACGGGGGCGCTTCCCGGTTAAGATTAAAAATCAGCTGACTCAGGGTATATTCCAGATATTGTTCTTTATCGGGCTGAAAGAACGGGATAATTTCTACCTTTGGCAACGGGGACTCACCGTCGAAAGGGTTAGCTTCATCATCGGTTTCAGGTTCTTTGAGCTGACCCACCAAACCAAAAAATAAACTATCATTGGCAGTGCCGACAGGGACGGCTTGCAGCCCGGCCAGATTCGCCTCGTCTTCTTGCTCCGAAAACGGCTTGGGATCAACGACTCTGAGTACCAACTTGCCATCGGCGGCTTGTTCAAATTCCTGCAACAATTCTTGCACCCGGCGAGCATAGGCGCGTAAGGCGGGCAGGTCCTTGGTGATCTCCTCAGATAAGTAAAAAGTCAGTTCAATCTCTTTATCCAGCTTCGCCAGTATCGATTTAGAGCCTTCCGACAAGGTATATAGCTGGTTTTCTGTGAGATCCCATCTCAATCCAGTGAATGAGCGTTGTACCAGCAAATTGAACAGGATGAAGGCAACCACACAGACCACAATAACAACAGGTGTTCGTTTCATGCTTTACCTCCTCCTTTACCTTCTTACCGTATGTCGCACGAGATAAGTGGTGATGAATAATCCGAGCACCATAATCGAAGCGAAATAGAGCACATCCCGTAGATCAATCACTCCCCTGCTCACTGACAAGAAACGCTGCCAGATACTCATATCAGAAACCAAATCCAGCACAGCGGTCGATGCCCAACCCCGGAACACATCAAGTACCGGAGGGAAGCCCGCAGCCACTAACACCAAACAACTGGACAAGGTCAGCACGAATGCGATCACCTGATTTTGAGTAGAGGCAGAAAAAGCAGAACCAACGGCGATAAAGGCACCGGCCATAAACCAACTTCCCAAGTAACCCGCCACGATCGCTCCGTTATCCGGATCGCCCAGGTAGTTAACGGTTATCCAAATGGGAAAGGACAAAGCTAAGGCTACACCTACCAGAAACCAGGCCGCCAGGAACTTTGACAACACCCAGGTCAAGGGACTCACTGGCAGGGTTAACAGCAGCTCAATGGTGCCGGATTTTCTTTCTTCAGCCCAAAGCCGCATGGTCAATGCAGGTACCAGCAGCAAATACAGCCAAGGTAAAAAATAGAAAAACACACCGAGGTCAGCCTGACCCCGCTCAAAAAAACTGCCGATATAAAAGGTGCTCGTGCCACTCAAGATTATAAAGATGACCATAAACAAATAGGCCAATGGTGTCGCCAGATAACTTTGAAACTCACGTTTAAAAATCGTTAGGATCATCCCGCATCCTCCTTCGTCAAACGCCTGAACACATCATCAAGACGACCTCGCTGCATGTGCAACTCCTCTACATCCCAATGCTGTTCTTGAACCAGTGCGTTGATTTTAGGCAGCATTAATGAAGCCTCTTTAGTGAACAGCACAAAAGAGCGCTCATCCACCCGCTCCACTTCTTCCACTTCATCGATTTGAATCAATTTAGCCAAGGCGTCAAATACTTTACTAAAACGGATAAATAAGGATTTATGAAAGCGGGAAGTAGCAACCAGTTCTTCGGGTGAAGCGTCGGCAACAATTTCACCTCTGGCAATGATCACCACGCGAGAGCAAAGTGCTTCTACTTCTTCTAATATGTGGGTCGAAATAATAACAATCTTATCGTTAGCAAGATTCTGAATCAGGCTTCTGACATCATGTTTCTGATTGGGGTCGAGACCATCGGTGGGTTCATCGAGAATCAGGACTTGAGGATCGTGAATGATCGCCTGAGCCAGTCCAACCCGCCGCTTAAAACCTTTGGACAGGGTTTCAACGGGCTGCTGCAGCACATTATCCAAGGCGACCTGCTGCGTCACCTGCTCAAGCCTTCGAGTCAACTGATCACCATTCAAACCCCGCACCTGGGCAATAAACCTGAGGAAATCGGCAACCGTCATTTCGCCATAGAGCGGTGCACCTTCGGGGAGATAACCGATTAACCTCTGTGCTTTCAGAGGGTTGGCGATCACATCATGGCCCAACACGGAAATATGGCCTGCAGTTGGCTCGATATAACCAGTGATCATACGCATAGTGGTGGACTTTCCGGCACCATTTGGCCCGAGAAAACCCAATACTTCACCTGGCTCTACTTGAAAAGAAATATCTTTTACCGCCGGCAAAGCACCATAGCTCTTCTTTAGATTCTTCAGTTCGATCATAGCGTCATTTAACAATAACCGTTTATTTTTGAGGGTCGATTACTTGTCTTCGGGATTTACAGAACTCAGGAAAGCAACCAGGAGCCTGACCGGGAATAGCGACCGTAGCGAGGTTGAGCTTGATTTGGTCAGATTTTTTGCTCATTTGAGGCGAATAGTGGTGCTATTTAACGAAAATGAGCGATAAATATGGCTAATCAGGCTCGGCCGCAGTAGGTTAGTCTGTTTTCGGTCAGGCTCCTGGCGTTAGCAACAGGTTCTGCTGGCATTTCGCCGTCATCAGAACCTTAGGCTGGCCAAGAATAAGTACTCAAGAGATTCAATGCAACCGTTTGTCTTTGGGCCAATAATTAAAGCTTCGACATAACAGTTACTTAAAGGGTGGTAATTGGTTTAATCGAAGCTATTGCCTGCGAAAGACAGCAAACTATCAACAGAACCTGACAGTCAAACCAGAATATAGTTATCATGTCGTCAGAACCGCTTACCATGCCCGCATAACCGGTTATCATGTAGGCGAAACTGATAGACACCCAGTACTAAGCAACTGGTCGGTTGGTTGTTGGGTTCAGATTCTTAACTTAGTCAGAGATTTTACCATGTTCGGATTGGGGAGTGTTTTTTTCAGGTTGTTGCGTAAGCTGCTTTTTCTGTGGGTGCGCACTGAAGTGGACGGTGCAGACAAAGATAGTTTGCAAATAGACCCCGACAAACCCTTGATCTATGTGTTGCAAAATGGCGCTATTAGCAGTCGTATGGTGTTGGAAGGCGCATTAAAAAAAGCCGGACTTCCTTCATCCCGCTTACCGTTAAAATTGCCCGGCCGATCTTTGAAAAGAAGCTTCTTTTTTACCTCCGCACCTCAAGGCCCGTTGTTCAGAAAACGCTACAGCCCGGTCATTCACGATCACCTCAGGCAATTAGTCGACGCGGCAGAAAACAATCCACAATTGGATGTACAAATCGTCCCTGTTTCTGTGTTTTGGGGGCGTAGCCCAGATAAAGAACAGTCTCTGTTTAAGCTGATAATGTCTGACACGTGGTCAGTGAGCGGCCGTATCTGGCAGTTTTTTGTTATTCTTTTTCATGGTCGTAATACTTTGATTCAATTCAGCCCGGCGATATCGGTGCAACACCTAGTCAATGAAAGCGCCTCGGCAGACATCGCCACTCGCAAGGTTGCCCGTGTACTCAGAGTTCATTTCCGGCGGGTCCGGCAGGCCACGCTGGGTCCTGACCTTAGTCACCGACGCACCATGGTCTCCACCTTAATTCGTTCTGCTCCGGTCCGGCAGGCCATAGAAAGCACTGCTCAGAAAGAGAAAATCACAGCCGCTAAAGCCCGCCATAAAGCCTTTACCTATGCTGATGAAATAGCATCCAACGTGTCCATGGCCACTATCCGGTTTTTAGATATCTTACTCACCTGGGTCTGGAACAAAATTTACAACGGTGTGAAAGTCAACAACATCGATGCGGTCAAGCGAGCGGCCCAGCAAGGCTCTGTTATCTATGTGCCTTGCCATCGCAGCCATGTGGACTATCTGCTCCTTAGCTATGTGCTTTTTAACAACGGCCTGATGGTGCCCCATATTGCGGCTGGCATTAATCTCAATATGCCCATTGTAGGAGCCGTTCTGAGGCGAGGTGGCGCTTTTTTCATGCGCCGGAGCTTTAAAAACAATCAGTTATATGCAACGGTCTTCAACGAATATATGCATTCCATGCTGACCAAGGGCTATCCCGTCGAATATTTTGTCGAAGGCGGTCGTAGCCGCACCGGCAGAACATTGGAACCCAAGGCAGGCATGCTGGTGATGACGGCCAAAAGTTATTTGCGGGATTCCCGCAAACCAGTGGTTTTTGTACCGGTCTACGTGGGCTATGAAAAAATCATTGAAGCCCGCTCCTATCTCGGCGAACTCAAAGGCAAAAAAAAGAAAAAAGAAAATATCCTGGTCTTGTTTAAATCACTGAAGAAACTACGCAATTCATTTGGTCAGGTTAATGTTAATTTTGGCGCCCCGTTTCAACTGGAGGATGTACTGACGGAGGTCCAGGAGGACTGGCGGTCAGACGACTATGATATTGATTCTCGCCCGCCCTGGTTGCCTCAGGCTATTGCTTTACTAAGCCAAAAAGTCGCCGTGGGCATTAATAATGCGGCTGCCATCAACCCAGTGAACATGGTCGCCACTGTACTGCTAACAACACCAAAACTGGCCATGGACGAACGCATGCTGGCTGAGCATTGCGACAAAATCATCACTTTGTTGGGCCAAAACCCTTACAGTGAGCAGATGACTTTTCCTGCAGGAACTGGCGCTGATTGGATTAACTATACTCAAAATATGCGCCTGACCACACGCCAACAGCAAAACCTGGGTGACATTATTTCCTTAGAGGGCAGCAGTGCCATCCTGTTGACATACTACCGGAATAATATCCTTCACTTACTCGCTCTTCCTGCACTAGTGGCCAGCATGTGCCAGAATAACGCCCGTATGAGCCGCCAAAAAATCGTGTTCCTGGTAAAGGCTATTTATCCCTATATCAAATCCGAGCTATTTCTGCGCTGGGAAACTAAAGATATTGTTCCGGTGATTGACTCATGGATAGAAACCCTGTGCAACAATAGTCTGTTGATTCGTGGACGGGATGCATTGCACCGCCCTATTTCAGGCTCGAGAGAAGCGGTCTTTTTGCACGCCTTAGCAAGAATCATTATTCCCACGCTGGAAAGGTATTATGTTGCTATTGCCATCCTGAGGCGCAGCGGTTCGGGCAGTATTACCGCAGCGGAATTAGAATCCAGAAGTACGCAGATGGCCGAGCGCATGTCAATTCTGCATGGCTTAAATGCACCCGAATTCTTCGATAAAACTCTGTTTCGCAACTTCATTCAAAATCTGCGCGAAGAACGCATTATTGAGGTCAACGAAGCTGGGCATATCACCTATGATGAAAACATGGATCGGATCGGCGATGATGCCCGTTTAGTGCTCAACGCTGAACTGCGCCAGAGTATCTTGCAAGTGGCCATTGATACAGAAGAAACCAAAGCCGACGAAAAAGAGATCAAAGCGGCTTGATAAAAAACCCCGCAAGTTTTAGAAAATTCGTAGGCGAGGCAGTCAGAACAAGGTAAAACCTAAACAAACTCTCAAGCGCCTGCCCTTAGCAGACCAGATAGACCCAGGTTCTCCAACTCTGCATGCAACATGGCTTGAATGGCATCTTCGCTGCGCATGCGTTGAGCTTTATTCCATAATTTCCGGGCTTGCTCAAAGGTAACCGTGCGAATCACCCATTTAATTTTCGGCAGGTTATAGGCCGAAATACTAAGCATGTCCATCCCCATTCCCAGCAGCAGGATGACCGCGCCGGGATCCGCTGCCATTTCTCCACAGACGCTGATGGGGACCTTATTCTCCTTAGCGACCTCCACCATCATATGCAGGGATCGAAGCACCGCAGGGTTGAGCCAGCTAAATAGATCCGACACCATGGGATTACTGCGATCCACAGCCAGCAAGTATTGGGTAAAATCATTGCTACCAATGGAAACAAAATCAACTTTCTTACAGATCTCCGGCAACATTACCACAGTGGATGGCACTTCGATCATCGCCCCGACTTCAGGTCGCGGCACTTCAATGCCCACCTCTTTCAGTTGACCGATGACTTCATCGAGGATGTCATAGAAAGCATCGATTTCATCTAAGCGGCTTACCATGGGCAGCAGTATTTTCAAGTTCTTAGTTTTTTGGGCTGCCCGCAGCATGGCGCGTATCTGGCTGATAAAAATACTGGTGTTATCCAGCGTGAAGCGTATGCCGCGCCAGCCGAGGAAAGGGTTGTCTTCAGTAATAGTGAAATAAGGCAGATTCTTATCACCACCGATATCCAGTGTGCGCATATGCACGGGTTTAGGTGCATAAGCCTCCAGTGTTTTACGGTAAATCTGCACCTGCTCTTCTTCGGACGGAAACGATTCATGCAGCATAAAGGGAATTTCAGAGCGATACAGGCCCACTCCTTCCGCCCCATGCAATAAGCCGGGACTAATATCAGCCTGCAAGCCGGTGTTGGCGTACAATAATATTCGCTTGCCGTCTGGCGTGATGGCAGGAAGTTTTTTCAGATTGTCCAGTCCTTTGACCAGCCTGGCTTCTTGGCGGACTAAGCGACGATACTCCTCCCGAAGATTGGCAATGGGATTAAAAATAACCACGCCACGATAGCCATCCAATACCGTCTCAGCCTGATCAAAACGGGCCGCGTTAGCATCTTCCAACCCCATCACCGCCGGAATCCCCATAGCGTTAGCAAGTATAGCGATATGAGAAAGCGACGAACCACCAATACAAATCAAACCAACCAAGTGCTCCACTGGAACCTGAGCCACCGTAGTAAAGCTAATATCTTTACCCATCAAAACGGTAGGCTCATCAATCACCATAGTAGAAGAGGTCGCCGTTCCCGCCATATGACTGTAGATGCGATTACCGATATGACGAATGTCTTCAGCCTTCGCGCGTAAATAGGGATCATCCATTTTTTCAAAAATACGGGCGTGGGCCTGAATGGTATTGCGCAGAGAGGTGGCTGCGCTCCAGCCATTATCAATATTTTGTTTTATCTCATTGGACAGACTCTCGTCTTCAAGAATCATCTTATAGACGCCAAACAAAGCCACCACATCTTTGGGCAGACTGCCTTCCATTACCTCTCCGCTGGCATCCATTTCCCGCTTAGCCAGGGTCACGGCCTGTTTATAGATACTCAGTTCCGCCGCCTTGTCTTCCGCTTTGCGCTCGGAAACCGTTTCCAGATCATCACTTAGAGCGATCCAGCGAACTTTACCCAAGGCTACACCGGGAGCACCCTTCACACCTCGAAACTTAATATTTGATTTAACGTGAGTAACCGGGTCTTCCGGAATGCTCTCCTGCTCCAATTTCACCCACTGACTCAAGGGACCCGCCAATTGAGCAGCAATGGTAATGGCAAAGGCTTCCTCTTCATCACTAAAGGACTTAGAAGCGATTTTCTGCAGAATAATTACGCCAATCAATTTACGGAAATTGATAATGGGCACACCCAAAAAACCATTGAACTTGTCTTCCCCGGCTTCGGGAAAGTACTTGAAACTGGGATGTTCCCGCGCCTTGCTTACATTGAGCAAAGAACGGTGCTGAGCGATATAACCCACCAGGCCTTCACCCACATCCATGTGAATTGCTCCCACCGCATTCTGATCGAGACCACGACTAGCCATCAAATCGAGTACACTGGATTCCTCATCCAGTAAATAGACACTGCACACATCTGAGGTCATGGCTTTCTGCACGCGCTCAACGATCAGATCGAGCAACGCTTTAGGTTCTTGCAGATCGGCCGCATCCTGAAAAATTTCCCGCAGGGTTTTTAAAGGCTCTAACATCTATTCTCCTGTAGTTTCAATCTGGCGATTGATTTTGCGAGCAAAGTAAAATCGGCATTTTACTTTGCGACTCCGCGAAACGGCATGGAAGCCGTTTCAGGATGAAAACTAGTTAGTGCTCATCCAGAA
>JGI12048J13642_10262966_pt1 | contig 23880 bp, 15 predicted proteins | sample ElkSlonscriptome_16_FD_13642 | JGI IMG/M metagenome (IMG submission 13642)
GCTGTAACGAAAACTTTCCGGTACTTCATCGATTGTTCTTTTCCTCAAAAATAGGAAAATGTTTGCAGATTTTCCGGGAATGACATAAGTTGATACGTTCTTACCTGTTTTGAACAGGCCTGGCCCCGGAATTTAATTGAACCGGTCAGACAGCGCAGCCAGCAGATCGTGTGACCAGATGGGCTTGATCAGGATCTTATCAAAATAGAGCCGTGCGTCCTTATAGTCATTCTCATCCAGGTGATAGGCGGTTTGTGCAATGACCGGCATATGCGGCATCTCTTTTTTGATCTTGATCGTCGCCTCGTAACCATCCATCTCCGGCATCAGGATGTCCATCAATATGACATCGATCTCTGAATTGCTGATAGCGTTCTCATAGGCAATTTTACCGTTTTCCGCCCATATTACCTTGACCCCGGTATCTTTCAGGATCTCCTGGAGGTAAATAAAATTGGATTCAACATCCTCCGCAATCAGGATTGTTTTGTCTGACCACTTCTGCTTTTTCTCCGGGACCTCCTCTTCCTTTTCATAAGCGCTGGCCTTCTCCTCCATCTCCTCCTGTTCATCCATCTCCTGAATCGCAACCGGGAGTTCGAACCTGAATTCAGAACCAACATTGATCTCAGATGTGGCACTCAATTCCCCACCCATCAGTTTTACAAGCTGTTTGGCAATAGTCATTCGCAGTGAAGCCAGGTCGAAGGGGGCCATCCGGTTATTGATCACTTTACGGTCGCTCGAAAAAACAATTTCCAGTCTTTCGGGTGAGATCCCGGCGCCACTGTCTTGTACAAAAAAATCGATCTTCCCGTCCTGCTTCGCATGGTACCCGAATTCGATCACCCCCTCATCTGTAAAGGTAGTTGCATTTTCAAGCAGGTTTTCAAATACCTGTTTGATCCTTTTCTTATCGCCACGCACACTTAACTGGTCATCCTTGATATTCGTCTTCAATAAAATGGCCAGGTCGCGTTTGTCCTTTTCCCGAATGATGTTGCTGTACCTGGTATGTAGATCCGCCATCAATTCATTGAGCAAAAAATCCCCCTTGTCGATGTACATGGAATTCGACTCAAGCAGGGTAATGTCTGTTACGTTATTGACCAGCTCCAGCAAATATTTTGAACTGGTCTTTATATGGTTGATGTATAACTTCTTGGAACTTTCATTAATGCCCGGATCATTCAACAATTCAATAAATCCCTGGATAGCATTCAGGGGGGTACGGATGTGATTTGAAACGTTGACCATCAGCATTGGATCTGAGGAGAATTTCTTCTTTTCCTGGTTGGACTGCCCGGACCCTTTTGGCTTGTCATCCAAATATGCGTTTACGATGAGGGCGAAGATTACCACCAGTGCAAATGCAATCAATCGTGAATAAAAATCATGATACGGTGTTGCGGTCAGCAAAACCTCTATAAATCCCAGGTCCTTGTAATAGGTTGCACCAATCAATGCGTCAATTATAAAAAACAGGAGGCTGAGAAGAATTGCGAGCAGAAAGATTTTACGTTTCAGTTTCATGGCTGGTTAAGCTAATTAGGCTCCATAAGTTACAAAAAAAATCATGCAAGTGGTATATTCATGGTGATAATCGTACCCTCTCCTACTCTTGAATCCAGGGATATTCTGCAATTCATTGCACCCAGAAGTCCTTTTGCGATGGTGAGACCGAGCCCGTTTCCCCTGTACAACATATCTTTGTTTACGATCTTTCTGAATTTCTCAAACACAGCATCAGTCAGTTCCTCCGGAATCCCGATTCCTGTATCTTCAATGATTACCCGTGCAAATTCACCTTTTCGCTCCCAACGCATCTCTATTTTCCCCGTCTCTGTGAATTTCCCGGAGTTGTCAAGAATCTTTGCAATTGCCTTTTTGAGCTTGGCGGGGTCTACACGGACCTGCACACGGGAACCTGCATTATCGAATCTAAATTGAAGCTGCGGATTCCGCGCTTTGAATTGCCCCTTGAAATCCTTATACAGGTCATCCAACAGGGGGATCAATTCCGTATTTGAAATGTTGAATTCCTCATCATTATTTTCCAGCCTGGAAATGTCGATCGTATCATCGATCATTTTGATCAGATCCCTGCCGGCAATATCGATCATCTCTGCGAATTGCTTTGTCTGAGGATCGTCTTTGAATTTTCCTGAAAGCAGGTTGGCAAATCCGATAATCGAATTCAGCGGTGTGCGGACCTCATGTGAAAGGTTCAGGAGGAAAGCAGATTTTAATTGATCTGATTCCTCTGCCTTCTCTTTAGCAACAACGAGATCTGCAAATGTCTGCTCCTTCTCCTGGCGCATCTCTTCGGCATGCATCTGGGCTTCCATCACAGGAGCGATGAAACCGGATAGGTTTTCAAGAAGACTGACCTCAATTGGGGAATATCCTCCTGGTTTGTTGGCAATGGTGATGATGCCGAAGATCTTCTTTCCTTTCCTGACAGGTACGGCAAGTGCATTTCTGACCTCTTTTCCCGATTCAAACAGTTTCAGATCATTATTTGCAACAACCGTCTCCTGCTTTTTGAGCGCCTCTCCCCAGGCTCCGGTCCATTCCCTCTCGGTCAGCATCAGAAAAGCGTCATCCGGCTCTTTCGGTATTTCAAGCAGGTGATGTGATATGGCCCTGAGCTGAAGAGACTTCCCGGAGGTGATAAAGCCGATAAATCCATCAGGGCTGCGCATCTCATCCAGGAAGACCGCCAGTATCTTATCTGCCACTGCTGAGGGATCCTCCAGCAGGAAGGTGTTTGCAATCCTGTTTTTCAGCGCCAGTTCGTATCTTGACCTGATCAGCTCCTCTTCCTGCTCTTTCCTGTCGGTGATATCACGATTGATCCCGGCAAGTCCGATGATCTTTCCTGATCCGTTATGAATGGGCACCTTTGTGGTGAGTGTCCACCTGTAATTTCCCCCGGGATATGATTTGTACTCCTCCTTATTAATGATCGGCACACCGCTTTCCAGGATCCGTTTTTCATCCGCCTGGAATTCATCTGCAAGATCTTTATCAAAGAAGTTATAATCTGAGCGCCCGACCATCTCCTTTTGGCTCTTCACACCCAGCTCCCTCCTGTGGCCCTCATTGTTGAGGAGGTATTTGCTGTCCGTGTCCTTTACATAGATCTGATCAGGTATATTATCGATCAGGGTCTTCAGTAAATTTTGCTGGTAGCTGATCTGCTCCCTCACCCTGATCCGCTCTGAGATATTCTTCGTCGATCCCTGGAATCCAACGATCCTGTCCTGCCTGTCCCTGTGCAATCTCCCTGTTATTTCCACCGGCACTGTCGAGCCGTCCTTATGGACCATCGAAGATTCAAAGTTGATGTGGGAAAAATCCTTGCTGTTTTTGAGTGCACCCAGGAAATGTCTGCCCATCTGGAAAAAGTCCTTCCGTCTTGCAAATTCCCAGAGGTTTTTACCGACCATTTCGTCAGGTGGATAACCAAGTATGGCCTCACATGCCTTGCTCATGTATGTAAACTTCATACGAAGGTCCATCTGCCATATCGCGTCCACGGAGTTCTCAGCAAGCAACCTGTATCGCTCCTCCTCCATTTCCAGTAGTTTCCTTGATTCCTGAAGCTCCTTTTCTGTCGAGAGGGTCCTGATAACCTGTTTTACCTTTTCGGGAAGGATCTGATTGAAATCGGCATCTTTCACAAGGTAATCGCGTGCGCCCTGTTTCATCATCTCCACGGCCACCCGTTCATCGCCATTCCCGGTAACGACCATAAAGGGAACCTTGATGGATTTTTGTTGCAGTTGTTCAATGACCTCTTTGCCTCCCATCCCCGGCATCTGGTAATCAAGTAGCATCAGGTCCGGACTCAAATTCTCGATCGAACGGATGGCCGCTTTTCCGGAAAGCACTCCTTCAGTTTCAAAGCCTTCCTTACTAAGCTTCCGACAGATGAGGTGATTCAATCCCTCGTTATCCTCAACTACCAGTATTTTTTTTACTTCTGCCATTGAATTCGTTTCAATCTGTTTTTTCAATCGTCACATTGTCTTCAAATTCAGGTATACGCACGACTTTTAGGAAAAGCCCGAGTTGCCGAATCGCTTTTACGAATTTTTCATAATCGACTGGCTTGATGACATAATTATTGCATCCCAATTCATGGCACCGATTGACTTCCCTGGGATCGTCCGTTGTGGTTACCATGATCACCGGCATCTTTTTCAATTCAGGATGAGATTTCAGCCTCTTTAAAACTTCGATGCCATCCACCTTTGGCATCCTGATATCCAGGAGTAGTAAATAAGGGGTACTTAATACAGGACCTTCATCCCCCTCCTCTTTAATAAGGAATTTGAGGACCTCCTCTCCATTGTTGAATCGGATCATCTTGTTGGCGATCCCCGAACGTTTCAGGTTTCGCTGTACAAGCGCTGCATGGCCATCATCATCTTCTGCGATCAATATTACGATGTCTTTTCTCATAATTGTTAATTGGGAATTGTAATTATCACAGATGTACCCTGGTTGAGACTTGATTCTATCGAAACTTCACCCATGTGTTTTTCGATCACCTTCCTGACAATGGTGAGCCCCAGGCCATCGCCGCTCTCACCTTGCTCATCCCTGTAGAAAATCTCAAATACCCGTTCATGTTTATCCTTCGGAATCCCCCTGCCATTGTCACTGACCATGTACCGCACGCCCGAACTGATCTTTTCACCAGATATCCTGATCTTGCCCTTCTCATCTTCACGCATATATTTGATCGCATTATCCAGCAGGTTGGAAAACACCTGGAGAATTTGTGATTCATCCGCTATGCATGGAGGAAGCGGATCTGTTTCCAGACTGATCCCTTCCTCCTTCAACTGGAATTCAAGGCTCTTGGCAATCTCCTTAACAACACTGTTCATGTCGAGCTCAACTTTCTCAAGCGGTCTCCTTCCCAGCCTTGAGATCGTGAGCAATCCTTTCAGCAGCTGGTCCATTTTGTAGGTACCTGAATTAATATAATCAATGGATTCCGGGATCTCGGTGTCAACAATATACTCGATCTCGTTGCGATATTTTTCAGGGATCGACATAGTCTCCAGCAACTTCTTCAGGTCCTGGATAGAAATTTCAAGCTCCTGGGTAAAGCCCTGGATATTCACCAGCGGAGAACGAAGGTCATGCGAGGTCACATAGACGATCTGCTCCAGTTCCCTGTTCTTCTCAATTAACTGCTTGTTGATCCGGTTCGCCTCCATCTGGCCCCGTTTTTTGTCTGTAACATCCCGCGCGATGGACCATGCAGAAACAAAATCTCCATTCTTGTACTGAGGTACCGTTGTTACCAGCATATGCAGGCTCCGGCCATCCTTTCTGATCGTTCTGAGGGTGTAATCATTATACTTTTCTCCTTTTTCAATGGTAGAAAATACCTCATTCAGAACGCTGCGGCTTTCATCTGCCATAAACGTCTCCAACTTTTTCCCTGTGAGTTCAGAATGACCATACCCTGTTGCCTTCACAAAACTGGAGTTAAAATCAATCAGCATTTTTTCGCGATCTGTAACAAAGATCATGTCCGGAGTATTCTGGAAGATTTGGCGAAAGTCTGAGTCAGGAACACTGCCAAATCCGGAGCGTTCCACAACACCTATATAGGCATCACTGATATCTCCCATTTTCCCGGCATGACTGACCGTATACCTGGTCCACAAATAGTCACCGTTCTTACATCTGAATCTTTTCCTAAGGGATATCTCCCTTGACTCACCCCTCTTCAGCTGCTCAAGATCATGCATGATCTCATCCAGGTCATCAGGATGACTGATCTCCATGCATGCAAGCGATGTCAGCTCATCGTTTTCGAATCCGAGAAGTTCTGACAGCCTGGGATTGACATATATGAACCTGAAAGAACCGTCAAGCACAGCCATCCCGATCCCCGCTTTCTCAGCAAGCACCCTGAAGTCAATATGAACAGATTCTTTTGTAACCATGCAATTTCTTTAAGCACTGGAATAACTTAACTCAAAGATACCCAATCTAAAGGGCCTCCACTGTAAAGATGATATGTCATAGGATGTAATCATTGTACAATCGTCGAATCAGGGAACTTGCAAACCGAATATGGAAAAACTGAACTCTGTATGTAAGGGAATGCCTATCCGACATAGGTTGTTTCTCCGGTCAGGATACTTTCTCAGAGCAAGCTCCCGATCATACTGAACAGGACCTTCGGGTCTACCGGCTTGGTAACCAAGTGATCGCATCCAAACTCCCTGAGCAGATGCGTTTCCTCATCTGAAAAAAATGTCGAGCGAACGATCACCGGAACCTTGTTGTTCAGTCGCCGTATTTCAGTCACCAGCTCCTGTCCGGTTACAATTGACGATTTCAGGTTGACAAATAACAGGTCATACTTTTTCCCGGATTTCAGTTGGTCGACCAAATCTTTACCCGAAACGGCCCGTTCAATGACCATATTCAATGGCTCCAGGATACTGATTAACAGCTCATACTGTTCATCAATATGTTCGGTCAGCAACACCTTCTTTCCCTGGGTGATCATTTTCAGGCTTCGTGTAGCCAGTTTTTCGGAAGATAAAGCCCTAACCGCATCACTGTTTTCAACCGGGTGGGTAAAAAAGTACCCTGTTCCCTTCTCCGGCTCGGATTCACACCAGATCCTACCGCCCAGCATTTCCACATACCCGCGTGAGAGTGACAGGCCGAGGCCTGCTGCATGATAATCATTCCTCCTCCCCTCCTCCTCCCCGGACCCAAACCGGTCAAAAATATGTCGCACCTTCTGCTCAGGCATTCCAGCTCCGGTATCTTTGACATAAAAAAGCAGCACACCCTCCTTGCCTGAAGATTGTGCATATATTTTATAGCCAAATTCGATGATCCCCTTCTGTGTATATTTGAATGAATTTTCAAGCAGGGTTTGAAATATTCTTTTGAGCCGGTAGTCTTCGCTCCTGATCATAAATCCAGTGTCCTTGATCTGCCGCCGCAATCTGAGTTCCGGCCCCTCCATCCCCTTTTCTTCCAGTTTCTTCTGCTGGTCAGCAAAAATATCGATCAGCAACTGGTTAATGAAACAATCATCAAGTCTGAATTTTGCCTCCGCTGCCTCAAGCATGGCGACATCGATCGTACTGTCGATAAGGTTTGACAGGTAATTCCCAATATCAATGATCTCGTTCAATTGAAACCGTAAATTCTCCCCTGCCAGGTTTTCTCCCCCAACCTGCTCAACTTCTTTTAACATCACTTTTACGGGCTGCAGGATCCGGTCCGACATATTGGCCAGGAAAGAGGTCTTGACGGATTCAGACTGCGCTGCCTTCTCTTTCGCATTGATCAGTTCTTCCATCATCTCTTTCAATTGTTCTTCCTCTTTCTTCTGTTCAGTGATATCCGTTACAACACATGAGATCTCTCCTTCGTCTAAAAAGGCATTGACCGATACTACGATCTTTTCACCTTTTTCATGTTTCAGCCGGGTCTCAAATTCAGCAACTGATTGTTTGCTATGCAATGCATCCCGGAATCCCTGCCATGTTTCGTCACTCTCAAAGATCTCTGCACTACTTATCGCTTCTTCCCTGTTGGCATCTTTACCCAGCATGGCTAAAAAAGCGAGATTGGTTTGTACGATATTGCCCGCTTTATCCAGAATGAAAATTCCGGTAAGTGCATATTCGATAAGTTCAATGTATCTCTTCTCAGATTTCCTGATCTCTGATCCGGCATCCCTGATCTTATCCAGCTGATCACCAAGCTCACTCTTTCGTTTCTCAATCTTTGATTTCAGAAGATTACTTACTACAAGCAACTCCTCCTTTTTCTCCTTCAGATCAGCACTTTTCATTTTGGCCGATTCATAGGAAGTAAAGAGCATACTTAATATTTTCGCACCATTGGCATGGATCACATAGTTATTCCCATTGTAGGTCAACTGCAAGTGTTCTTCCTCTTCCCCGCTTTTAAGAATCTCCCTGTTGTCAATTACCTGTTGGATCCCTGAGAGCAGGTTTGTTCTATTGTAGGGTTTCATCACATAACCGTCAGCGCCCGCAGCAAGTGCTGTCAATATGTCATCCACACTGTCGAGAGTGGTCAGAATGATCACCGGGATATCTCTCAGATCGGGGTTGTTCTTCAGGTGCGTGCAAAGATCAATACCATTCATCTCCGGCATCATGACATCAGTGATGATGAGGTCAGGACGAATGCTTTTCATTAAAGTAAGCGCTTCTGATCCGTTATAGCTCTGCACAACCTGCATCCCTGTTCCCTGTAGCATATATTTCAGGTTGTCGGACTGTGTCGGACTGTCCTCAACGATCAGCACTTCATTCACTTTCGAAAATATCCTATCCTCCATTATGACTCCTGGTTTTCATTCAAACCTCGATTCCGATGACAATGATATCATCCAACTGTTCAAGATCTCCTTTCCAGTTATTCAGACTATTCTCAAGCAATACCTTCTGAGCCTGCACGGGGACGTTCTGAATCTCCAGCAATAACTCCTTGAAGTTTCGTTTCATGAATTTCTTATTGTTTCGCCAGCCGAACTGATCAATAAAACCATCGGAAAAGAGGTAGATACGGTCACCTTCCTCAAGTTGATGTGTCCGCGTTGTAAATTGTTTTTCCATCAGGTAGGGATGGTACCCGATCGGCATTTTATTGGCAGGGATCTCATGAAGTTTTCCTTTACTGATCACGATGACCGAGTTGAATGCACCGGCGCATCTCATCTCCAGGGTCTTTTTATCAATATTTACCATCGACATGTCCATGCCGGCGTTGATCTGCTCCACCCCCTCCTCCTTGTAAAACGCACTGGTGATCCTCTTCCGCATCATCTCGAGTACTTCAGCTGGTTCATCCACACCCATGGAATCAACGATCTCGTTCAGGAAGACCATGCCCATCAGGCTCATAAAAGCACCCGGCACACCATGCCCTGTTGCATCTGCAGCAGTAAGCACAATTTTTTTCTCATCGCTGGTCATCCAGTAAAAATCTCCGCTAACGATATCCTTCGGTTTGTACAGGATAAAGTACTCCCTGAAGTTTTTACTGAACTGTTCATCCGAAGTTAGCAGCGCCGATTGTATTCTGCTTGCATAAGTAAAACTCGCCCTGATCTCTTTTTGCTGGAATGCAACCTCATCACGTTGCCTGAGTGCTACATCACGCTGATTTTCAATGATCTCTTTCTGCGCATCGATTTCGCTCTCCTGAAGTACAAGGTCTTTCTTAAGACGCCTGATCTCTTTCTGCTTCTTCTCCAGCATCATTTTCATGTCGAGTAGATTACGATCACTGATATTTGAATTCCGGTCATCCATTTTCGATTGTTTGTTTATTCCCGGCAAAACAATCGGAAAGTGTTTCCAGGAGCTCGTTTTGTTCAACCGGTTTACTGATGAATGCATTCACTCCCAGCTCTTTTACTTTGGACCGGTGTTCCGGACTTTCAAAAGCTGTAACTGCGATGATGGGGATCTGTTTGTTGACCACTCGGATGGCGCGGATCGCCTGGAATCCATCTTTTACAGGCATTTTAATGTCCATGAGGATCATATCGATCCTCGTCCCTGATTCGAATTTCCTGATCGCCTCCTCGCCATTCTTCACCCAGATGAGCCTTGCTCCCGTATGTTCCAGGTAAGCAGATAGCAAGACGTAGTTGTCGTACATATCCTCTGCCACCATGATCGTTTTATCACTTAGATGGGAAATATAATAGGCCAATTCCTCTACATCCTCCTGAAAACTGTCCTGTTTCTTTTCCTTCAACGGCATTGAAAAAAAGAAGTCCGACCCTTTACCTGGTGCAGACAGTGCGTGAAGCTTCCCTTTCAGCATTTCGACGAGCTTTTTGGCAACATGCAGCCCCAGGCCCAGCTCCTGGTTATCTTCCAGGTAATTGCCGTTGCCGGCTTTTCGGATGATCTCTTCCAGACGTTCTTTCCCGATCCCGGGGCCCTCATCCCTGATATGTACCTCCAGGTTGTCGTCCATGCGCTTGATAATCACGTCGATATTTCCTCGTTCAGAGAAACCTACCGCGTTGTCAATCAGTATCCTGACGATCTGTATAAACAGTGATGAATCGGTTATGATGACCGCCTGCTCTTCAATGGCTTCCGTCCGGCAACGGATGCTGATCTCTTCCCGTCCCATCAGTTTCAATATTTGCCTGTATTCTTCACATACCTCTCTGCATTTTTGAACCACGGGGAGTTCCTTCTCGATCGGGCGGACCTGCCCCGCCTCAATTTTCGAAAGATCAAGCATATGAGATATCTTGTTCCTCAGCTCAAAAACATTCAGGCTGATCCTGTTCTTATAGGACCTTGCCCTGAGATCACCGGGTTTCGCTTCAGCAAGAAGGCTGGCATACGCGCTTACCTGGTTCAGGGGACCTTTCACCTGGTTCGCCATCCCTTTGAGAAAAAACGATTTCTGCCTGTCAGACCGTTCCGCATTTTCTTTTGTATTCCTGAGTACCTCCCGGTAATGCAGGTCACGCTCATGAAGAAATTTTTTACCTGTCTTATCGAAGATCATCCCGCTGATTCTGTCCTCCTGCCTTACCAGGTTCATGGTAACCCACCTGGGCATCCGCTTGGGGGTGTATAGTTTTAGTTCCTCATCATGAAGCTTACCAGAAGATCTTAATCTTTCAAAGATCTCATTGTATTCCTCCTTCGAGGAGAAATATGTACTGAAATCGCTCCCGCCGAGATCTTTTTCAGACCTGGTATCCAGGATCTTTGCCATCGCTGCATTGGCGAACTCGATCCTGCCGTCCAGGTCGACCAGGATGATCCCCACATTGGCACTGTGTGCCAAACGTGTGTAGCGCTCCCTGTTCTTCTCCAGGAGTTCCTCCATGGAACGGCCCAGTTCCAGCTTTTCCTGCAGGGTCCTGGTGCTCTCCTCGACACGTTCCTCGAGGGTCGCATTTATTTCTGAAAGATCCTCCTGTGCTGTCTGCAATTTCCTGTTATCCTGGATCGCAGAATCGCAGACGGCCAGCAGCATATCCAGCATGTTCCTCCTGCTGGTCTTCAACTCATAAGAAGCTTTTTCCACAATAAACTTATAGGTTTTCTGCCCCGGCTTGTTCCCAGATGATCCGCTTTTTTGCAACAGCAATTCTATCTTTTCCAGCAAAATCTTCTCATCATAGGGCTTCATCAGGTAAGAGTCTGCACCCGATTCAAGACCAGCAAGGATGTCTTCAGGCCCAGCCAGGCTGGTCAGCAACAGCACAGGAACATCTCGCGTCGCTTCATTGGCTTTGAGACGTTTGCAAAGTTCATGCCCATTCATTTCAGGCATGATCACATCTGAAATGACGAGTTCCGGATCAAAGCCAGGAATTTCCCGTAGTGCCTTTTTCCCGTCGGATGCGATCCGGAAATCATATCCGGACTCCTCCAGTATGTAACCGATCATCTCAGCCTGTGTCCGGCTGTCCTCTGCAACAAGTATGCGTGCCCTCTTCTCCATCTGCTTATCCTTTCACTGTCCGGGTTGTTTCTTAAGCCATTGTTTGGCCTCCCCGTTTTCCTCAAAATAGGCAACCTGGATGGCCGATTCCGGAACTTTTCCCATGATCGAATTGACCGACATTTTCGCAAATTCATCCTCGGGAACCACGATCGCCATATACATGATCCCACCTGCCATGGCTCTCGGAAACCAGTCCTCGTTCGACCATGCCTGGTCATCAATATCCACCACGTTCATCATACGCAGATCAGCCAGCCATCTTGCAGTGCTTTTTGATACTGCCAGTTCCAGCCCTTTATCAAGTCCATCCCTGTAACCCCTGCCTTTTACAAATTTCTTCCACTCCATGCAGACACAATTGCAATCGTCGTCCCAGTTGATGGACAGGTAGGGTGCATCAAAGTAATTCATCGCTTCGATTTTATTGTATAAATGTAAAGATTCCGGGGACCTGGCACTGTAAAGAGGAAGCATATCATCTGTAGGCAGATTCTATAAATGTAGTGGGAATGGTCTGCAGGAGTGGGAAGAAAACTGAAGTGTCGGTGTAGGGAAATACTTACAAATTGCAGATCAATCAGAAAACCGACCTTCTCCGACTGCATTCATGCAGTATTGGTGACCGGCATTATCACACTGTCCCGGTTCTCAGTCGATCATCTTGTTCTGCAGGGCATACCGGACCAGGTCGGCGTTGGAACTCATGGACATCTTTTCCAGGATACGGCTGCGATAGGTACTGATCGTCTTTTCACTCAATGCCAGCATTTCACCTATCTCTTTCAGGCTGCGCCCTTTAGCGATCTGGATCAAAACTTCCAACTCCCTGTTACTCAAAGACTCATGAGGTGGTCCCTGCTTGTCGATGGCATCGAATATCTGCTCTGCGATGGATTGTGTAATGTACCTGCCTCCTTTTAGAATTTTGTCAATGGCAACGATCAACTCATCTGCGGCGCTCTCTTTTGTAAGATACCCTGCGGCACCTGTACGCAGGGCACGAATCGCATACTGCTGTTCCGGGTACATGCTCACCATGAGCACCCTCACCTCTGGTTCATACCCCTTGATATCTTCCAGGAGGTCCAGCCCTCCTCTTCCGGGAAGATTGATATCCAGAAGTATCAAATCATACTTATGCTCCCTGAATTTCTTCATCGCTTCAGAGGCATCACCAGCCTCAACGATCTGTGTATCTACCGCATAGTCATCCAGGATCTGACAAATACCTTTACGCACTATCGGGTGATCATCAACAACAAGAAAACTGATCATAAACTGGTTAATTTAGAAGCAATCTCCGGATCTGAATGTTCGTCGATCGACTTGCAAAGCCAAGGTATCGCTTTTTTCCATCTTTTCAAAGAAGTACGTTTAAATCTCTTTTTCATCCTTAAGGAAAAGAGTATCATGCATTCCCCTGGATCCTTCAGGAGAATATGGAAGAAAGGAGATCTCAGGGAAGTGTAACTGTAAAAACGGTACCTTCTCCGGGTGTACTCCTCACATCGATCTTTCCCTGGTGCGCGTCGACGATCTTTTTTACGATAAACAATCCAAGACCGGTGCTCTTTTCATTCCCGGTGGACTGGGTACCTGTCTTCTGAAATGGATGGAACAACATGTCTAACTCCCCTGGTGCGATCCCCTTGCCCTGGTCCATGACGACCAGCTGACCTCCGCTCTCTTTTTGCAGTACCTTTACCAGGATCCGGGTCTTTCTTTCAGAAAATTTCACAGCATTGGTGTAAAGATTGATCAGCACCTGCCTGAGCCGCTCGGCATCACCGCGGACCATGATCCCCTTCTGCTGAAGCTCGATCTCAACTTCGATCTCTTTCTGTTCGGCCAGGTTCCTGTAAGACTGAATGGTTTCCTCCACCAGTTGATCCAGGTGAACCTCGCCCAGTTCCAGCCTGATCTTTCCCGATTCAATGGCCGATACATCCAACAGCTCATTTACCAGGTTCAGCATGGAACGGCAGGACAGCATTACCTGTCCGACAAACTCTTTTTGCTCCTCGCTCAGCCGGTCGGCATCCTCCATGATGAAATCCAGGTAAAACATCACACTGGAAAGTGGATTACGCAGATCATGTGCAGCAATGCCCAGGAATTCGTTTTTCTGCCTGTTGAGTCTGTTGAGTTCCGCATTTTTTTGCTCCAGTGCCCGATGCAGGTTGGAAAGTTCATTGTTCATGCGGGAGACCTCATTGTAAAGTTCATCCTGTTCTTTAAGGGCCGAGTTGGTCTGTGTATACTTGCTTGCCATGGACCGGAGATAGTTGGCCTGCTCGTTATTCACCTTCATCAACTCCTCGTAAAGAAAGGGAATATCATCATTGGTCCTCACGACAAAAATGAAATAACCATCATCCAGCTTTCCCCCGGTGAATTTCAGGGGCAGTGGAAAAATGGCTGTTTGCAGGTTGATCTCCCGCTCAAATACGAACCCGGTATTTTCCAGGTCATCTGCAAATGCACGCAGTTTATCTGCGTCGTCTCCTTCAACAATGTCATATAGCGACCCAGGGATGTCGGGTACAACCGAATCCCCGAGGCTGTTGAAGAGCAGCTCACGGATACGCAGATCCTTTTCACAATTGATTACCAGTCCTGTTACCATATATCATTTCAGGTTGATCAAATTCCCGGCTGTCTTCACTGCCCCTTCTGCATCTGTTGCAAACCCGTCGGCCTCCATCTTCTTCCAGAGCTCAGGATTGCTGCTGAATGCTCTTCCGCCTACCAGGATCCGGGGAGCATCATTTTTCATTTCTCCCCTGACGAACCGGATCAGCTGTGTCACGTTTGGAAGATTGAAAGGGATGGTTGCTGAAATGGCAAGCACATCCGCATCTGTTTCCCGTAGCATATTCACAATGGCATTGTCAGGCGTATTGGAACCAAGGTAAGTGGTGTTCCACCCCTCCAGTTCAAAAAAGTCGGACACCATCCTGATCCCAAGTTCATGCAATTCACCCGAAACACTTGTTGCCACCATGTTCCAGGGCATCTTCTCTGAAGAAAAGATATAATGATAGTGTCGGGACATGATGAACTGCGTGGCCGCAGTAAAATAGTGCTCCATGGCCACCGATATCTTGTTTTCCTGCCACAATCTGCCTATCTCCAGCTGCGCAGGCTGAAATACATGCAGGTAGATATCTTTGACCGAAACCTCGTTCTCCAGGGCATCACTGATAAGCCTTTCAGCCAGGGCACGGTCTCTCCTGAGAAGTGCATTCAGGTATTGCGTGGCAAGCAGGTTCAGTTGATTATCGTCCGCAATAAAACTTGCCGGGGGTGCAGAAGATCCTGCCCCTTGTTCAAGCGCATAGCGGATATATTCTTTCACTTCACCTGCCGGTCCGGAATCCAGCAAAGAGCCAGATACCCTTACAATGATCTCGAAAGGTTCATCGGTATATGCTGCAGGCAGATTGATACTCTTGAAAAAGTGGTGCACCCACTTGAAATAATCTGCAAAAAGTTCCTTCTCGTCAAAACAGATCGCAGTTTTGAGGTAGGCATAATGAAAACCAATATCCTCCCTGCAACGCTGCAACCCTTCTTTTCCATATCGCTCCTCCATTCCGGGAAAAGCTTTGAAGATCTCCTGCGTTGTTACCTCTACCAGGTCAGCCATCTTTTCCTCCAGCTGCAGACAACCTATTTGACTTTTCATTTTAGTCTCTTTTTAAAAATGATCAGGATACAATATACGCCATTAAAATCAACTGGCAACCTGACAGGTCGGATCATTCACTTACCATCCTTGGCTTGCCAAGTGGCAACTTCACCTGTATGATGGTTCCTCCTTCCTCGGCACGACCGATCCGGAACAATCCGCTGTGCTGCAATGCACGTTCACGCATGCTGATGATCCCGAAAGATTTTCCTGATCCCGGAAATTTCAAATCGATCCCAATTCCGTCATCCTTAATGGTCAGATCAAGCGCATCTCCTTTGATCTCCAGCCTGATCAGCACCTTGGAGGCCCTTGCATGACGCAGGATATTGGTCAGGGACTCCTGGATGATCCGGTAGATTGATGTGGCGATCTCTCCGAAGATCTCATTGCCCGAGGAAGGCAACTCCAGTTTGATCTTCAGGTCACTCCGCTCCCTGTAGGTCGCGACCAGGTTATCGATGGCATCCGGTAGCCCGAGATTATCGATCACAGGGGAACGCAGCTGGGAGGTGATCTCCCTGATCGCAGACATTGCCTGGTCGGTGATCGTAATGGCCGATTCGGCTCTGAACCTGATCTTTTTCTCCTCAGCAGGTGCATTGGACCTGATCCAGCTCACATCCATTTTCAATGCTGTAAGCAGCTGTCCGAGATCGTCATGAAGGTTGGAGGAGATCATGCGCTGCTCCTCCTCCCTGATCGCAACCACATGGCGCGAAAGCCGGGTGATCTCTTCGTTGCTTCTTTTTAACCGCTGCTCAAACTCTTTCTGATCCGTGATATCCCACATGTAGTTCCTTGTTCCATAGATATTGCCCTCCTCTTTCAGGGTAGTGGTCTTCACTTCCAGCCAGAATTCAGAACCATCTTTCCGTACCCCCTTTACCTGGTATTGATCCTCGCTGGCCTCTCCATCCATGCGCAATTGATGATGCCTGGCCACGGCATCAATTGAATCGGGATGCACCAGGTCCTCCCGCTTTTTCTTCCTGATCTCTGAAGCCTGGTAGCCGAAAAGACTGGCAAAATCCTGGTTAAAAAAGACGATCTTCCCATCCCGGTCATCCACCAGGATCGCCACACCCGATTTCTCCACGAGGTCCTTGTACCTGTTTTCACTCTCCTCCAGGGCGCGGGTCGCTTCGGCACTTGCCGAAATATCCTTGGCAACCAGCACGATCTCCTCGATCGATCCATCGTTGTTCTTCACCGCAGAAAGGGACAACAGCACATCGATCACACGTCCTTCAAGCGTGACCGCCCGGGTTTCGATTTCGGAAACCCCGTCTCCATCTTTAAGATTTGTCATCGTGGAGGCGATCACCCCACGGTCATTTTCCTTGTAGATCAGACTGAAGTGTTCGCCAATGGCCACCTCCTGGCTGTAACCGAAGATGCGTTCTGCCCCCTTGTTCCAATACCTTATTTTTCCTTTGGGTGACATGGTTAGCACGGCATCTGAAGTGGCATCGAGGATCACCCCGGCCCGTTCAAGCTCCCTGGCACTTTGTTTTCGCAGGGTAATGTCTCGCACCGTTGCCTGGATCACCTGTTCTCCACGTACCTGGATGGCATAGAGTGAAACCTCGACGGGAACAGTCGAACCGTCTTTTCTGCTGAACATCCATTCGAAAGTCTGCTCATTTCCTGCTTCGGCACCAGCAAGGTGATCCTTTGCCCTCACAAGTGATGCCAGGCCGTCAGGCTGCATTTCCGGTGCAAATTCCAGGGGCTGTGTCCCGATGATATCATCCGGGGAATCTTGACCCAGTATGACTGCGGTCATGGCATTGCAATCCACAACCTTATTGTCTTTGATCAGGATGATCCCCTCCCTGGCCGATTCATACAAAGTCCTGTAATAGACTTCCCGCTCTTCCAGGTTCTCTTCTGCCTTTACCTGTTCAGTAATATCCAGGATATGGGCAACAGTATAAAGAAGCTCTCCTCCACTGTCAAATACAGGTGTCAAAGAAGTGATCCCGTGCTTGACTGTACCTGATTTGTCAATATATCTTTTTTGGAGCTGATAAGATTTCCCTCTAAACTGTAAGTCATTGTAATATTGCCTTGAGCGCTCCATGTCCTCCCGGTGGGTCAGGTCCTCGAAACTTTTCTGCAGTAGTTCCGATTCACTGTATCCAAAGAACCTGCAGGCGGATGCATTTGCGGAGGTCAGTGTACCGTCCGGGCTGACAATCGCCATCGCGATCACCGATTTATCAAAAGAGGACCTGAAACGTCGTTCACTCAGGATCAACTCTTTCTCGGATTCTTTCTGCCCCGTGATATCGATGGCTGAACCAAAATAGATGTCCCTGTTATTTGGATCTTTTCTTTTGCTGTAATAGACCAGTGCATCAAAAAGGGTCCCGTCACTCCGCTTGCCCCTGACCTCCATCACACACTCCCCGTTCCGGTCCAGCTCCTCTTTGACCGCTGAACCCTGTTCTGGTTCAGAAAACAATACATCCGGATCTTTCCCAAGCAATTCTTCAGCTGTGTCATAACCGCACATGACAAGCAAGGAGTGGTTGACATAGGTGATCTGGATTCTTTCGTCAACGATCAGAAACCCGGTCAGGCTACTTTCGATCGCCTTCCCCAGCAATTCGTTCCTGAAAAGAGAATCCTTCTCCTCTGTGATATCTTTAAGCATACCCCTGAAGATCCCGTTGCCAGCATCCTGCTTATCCGTAACCTCTCCCTCAAGCCTTAAAAACCTCACTTTACCGTCATTCTTCCGAACGATCCTGTACTCGGTAGTGACGCTCCCCTCCCTGTATGCACGATCATATGACTTTTGCATAATGTGCCGGTCATCGGGATGCACCAGCTCCGTGTATTGGCCAAATGCAGGGACCTCGTCCCTGTCAGGATCCATCCCGTGCAGGACCATCATCATCCTGGACCAGAAGCTCTTTTTCAACCTGCCTTCATGCACCATGCTCCCCATTTTCCCGATGCGCTCCGCCTCCTCCAGGTTGTGGAGCATCTCCTCCAATTCCTTTTTCTGGCGCTCCTGCAACGATATATCATTCAGCATACAATGGGTTCTGACAAACCGGCCGGAAGGAGCATATACGATCTTGCCGCTCACAACGACCTGCACGATTCCCCCATCCTTCCTTTTCAGGGTAAAGGGAGCATTCAGCACCTCCCCCCTCTTTTTGAATTTCGGGAACCGCTTTTTGAATACCGGCTTGTCACTGTCCACAATGAATTCGGAAAAATTCCGGCCCATCACCTCCTCGCGGCTTTCATAACCTGTCATCTCCAGCCATCTCTGGTTGATATAAACGATATTTCCATTCTTATCCAGGGACTGGTGACCAAGGACCGATTTGTCGGCGATCGGACAGATATGCCGGTCGATCGTACAATCCATGTCGGCTGACCTGACTACGGCATTATCGATGGCGGAGATAAGCTCCACCCAGTTCACCGGTTTTGTGAAAACTGCCCACGGCAGCGTTTCCCTGACCTTCTGAAAATCCTGTCTGTCAATCTCCTTCCCGATATAGATCATTGGCAGGTCTTGCTCTTCCATAACCGTACAGGCGACCTCGATTCCACTGCCCCTACCCGAAAACTCCAGGTCGATTATGGCCAGCCGGTACTTCTCCTGCGAGATACTTTCCAACAATTTATCCCCGGAAGTGACAAATTCCAGGTGCGTATAATTGCTCTCATTCAATTTCTCACTGAAGATCGCCGCCTGCTTCTCATCCGCTGCCAGCATGATGATCGGGAATGTGCTTTTATTTTTTTGCCTGACTGCCATCTTAAATGAATCCCTCATGCATTAACTTCTGATTTTTCATTCGCTGCCTCCCCTTCAACATATGGTATGTGTACCGTGAATACGCTTCCTTCTCCCTCCCTGCTTTCAACTGCAATATCTCCGCCCTGGAACTCTACAAACTCTTTGCACAGGATCAGCCCAAGCCCTGTTCCGGCCTCTTTATCCGTCCCTTTTCTCGTCCCCCTGGCATCGATCCTGAACAGCTGCGACTGTACCTCTTCCGGCATCCCGATTCCATTGTCCTTCACGATGAATTCAACCCCGCTTCCGTCTTCCGATTCCCGGGTGAGGATTAGTACCTCTCCAGAGGGAGGAGTGAATTTGATTGCGTTGCTGCCAAGATTCCGAAGTATGGTCTGCATCATGTTCTCATCGCCGCGGAATTCATATGCTGAATCTTCCTCCTGCTCCAGCCGAATGGATTTCTTCTTTGCCATGGGCTCCAGGAATGCAACTGTCCGCTCCACCAGGTCCAGTGAACTGAGTGTGGTCAATTCAGCCCTGATGGACCCTATCTGGATGCGCGACCAGTTCAGCAGATTCTCAAGCAGTCCGTGTGCATCCTTCCCGGAATTATAGATCATCTGCATGAACTTCAGCTGCTCCTCCCGGGTATGCGTGTCGATATTTTTCATGAGCATCTCTGAAAATCCGATAATGGTGTAAAATGGATTTTTAAGGTCATGCGCAATGATGGAGAAGAACTTGTTTTTTGTTGCATTCAGGTAAGCAAGCTCCTTCATCATGCTCCTGGTACGCAAATGATTGCGTACCCTTGCCAACAGCTCGACCCCTTTAAAGGGTTTTGCAACATAATCCACGGCGCCCAGCTTCAACCCCTTCACCAGGTCATCCGGATTAGACAGTGCGGTAAGGAAAATGATGGAGATATCACTGGTGTTTTGATCCTCCTGTAGAATCCGGCAGACTTCATATCCATCCATGACCGGCATCATGATATCAAGGAGAATCAGGTCTGGATGCTGCTCCCTGGCAATGTCAACCGCATCTTTTCCATTGGATGCCACTGCAATATCACAATCGATCTCCTCCAGAAGAATCCCGAGTATCTGCAGGTTCTGGGGCGAATCATCCACAATTAGCACCAATTGAGTATCCTGTTGTTCATTCATCGGCTCTGATTTCATAAGTTTTTAATTGTTCCATGATCTGCCCGAACGCTTCGAGTGATACGGGCAGATTTAACATGTCAAATCTTCGGACATACTCCTGTACTTGTTCCGACCATTTTTCGAGTGCAGGGATGCCATATTCCCTGTTGAACTGATCGACCTGGTGTGCAAAATCCCTGATCCTGCTCATGATAAAAGTTTTCTTCACCGCCCGGAACACAGGCATAAGCTCGGATTCCATGCGCTCAACAACCTGTGGCAATACAGCAACGATCGCAGGATCCATATCTTTGAATTCATCCGCGAGCATCGCCCCTGAACCATTCTTGTCACCGGACTGTGGAGGGACCTCATCAACCGGCCTGACCAGCCTTCTGATCTCACTGAACAACAATTGCCGGGTCACCGGCTTATGCAGCAAACCGTCGATGCGTCCTGACTGGATCTCCTCGTTTAAATCATTATTCAGACTTGCTGTCACCAGGAGAATGGGAATGTGACGGGTCCTGGCATCATTTTTCAGTATACTTGCAGCTTCCAATCCTCCCATCCCTGGCATAACAATGTCCATCAGGATGATATCCGGCTGTTGCGAGGTAGCGACCTCCACTGCCTCCTTTCCGTCAGCAGCATGCATGATCTCCATTACATCATCTTCCAGGTAAGACTCCACCAGCTGCCGGTTCATTTCAATGTCATCAACAACCAGCACTTTTCTTCCTTTCAGCGAAGAAAAGGGGGATGAACCTGCAGCCATTTCCCCGCGGGAGTTCTCTCCAGGCTTTTCAGTGTCCAGGCCAGGTATAATTACAGTAAAGATACTGCCCGTCGGACCTGCCTCCGGCTGATCGTTGCTCGTCACCCCGATGGTCCCTCCCATCATTTCAACCAGTCTCCTGGAGAGTGCCAGTCCCAGGCCGGTACCTCCGTTCCTGTTCGCCCTGACATGCGTGGACTGGTGGAAGGGTTCAAAAATGGTCTGCTGCTGATCATGGGAAATACCAATCCCCGTGTCACTGACAAGGATTCTCAGTATGGTTTGTGCAGGATAGGACGGATCAGCCACTGCGCTGAGCCTGACAATCACTCTCCCCTGCTCGGTAAATTTTATTGCATTGCCGACCAGGTTCAATAAGACCTGCCGAAGCCTTCTCTCATCGATACGCAGGTTGTCCGGCACTGAATCATCCACGTTTACAACCAGCTCAAGTCCATTCTCTTCCGCACTGGATGCGAACAGATTCTGCATGTCCTCGCTCAATCTACGAACATCGCTGTAATGATATTCGAGCTGCAGCTTCCCCGTGTCGATCCTGGAGATGTCCAGTATATCATTGATGAGGTTCAAGAGTGACTCCCCCGCTTTTGAAATTTCACCCGCCTTCCCGCGCATGCCTGGGTCAACAAGTTTATTATTCAGGTAGCTTGAAAATCCAAGGATCGCATTCAGGGGGGTACGGATCTCATGACTCATGTTCGCCAGGAAAAGACTCTTTGCCCGGTTTGCCTCCCCGGCCCTGATCTCTGCATTTTTCAGTTCAGTCACGTCCAGCAGGGATCCTGCCATCCTGATTGGTTTACCGGCTTTCCGCCTTGCCACTCCCCTGCAGAGGATCCACCGGTAACCCCCGAAACCGGTATCAAGCCTGAATTCATCCTCGTAGCGCACCTCTTCCCCCCGCAAAAAACGGTTGGCCTTTTCTACGAATGGCTTCCGGTCTTCCGGGTGTATCTTTTTCAGGAATATCTTAAATTCACTGATCGGCTTTTTGTTGGCATACCCAATGATCTTTCTCCAGTCTTCACTCAGAAAAGCTTCATTATCCAGCAGGTTCCAGTCCCAGATCCCCTCTGCTGATCCCTCCACTGCCATCTCAAACCGCTCCTTGGATTCCTGTAGCTCCTTTTCACGAACCTGCAGCACTTGCTCTTTCTGCTTCAACCCGGAGATATCTGTGGCAGTTTCAAGAAAGCAGGGTCTCCCTTTGTATTCGATCTCAATAACGGTCTTCATAACCGGGATCGGATTGCCCTCCCAGTCCTTCACAATGCATTCCGTTGTCAGAACCTCTTCATCCTTTTCCTCCAGTGAGCAAACTCCCTTTTTACCGGAAGTACAGATGTGGCGATAGCAGAACAGATCATTTTTTTCAAGGTTATTCAGACCTGTTTTTTCTGCTGCGAACCGGTTGATATCAACGATTTTTTTCGTCTCTTTATCAACAATGAAAACCATCACCTGCAGAGACTCCAGGATGCGCTCCTGCTGGGCCGACTGGCGTTCGAGGTTATAGCTTTTTTCCTGCAACTGCCTGGTCTTGCGGATCACTTCATCGGAAAGCTCATTGATCGATGATGCAATTTGATCCAGCTCCGGGTGCGTGCCCGTCTGTTCGATCTCCATCTCGTATTCCCCGTTGGAAATATGCCTGATCCCCTCTATGATCCTGCGTATGTAAGTATGTTCATCCATCCCCTGAAATATAATTCAACATTTATTTTTCCAGTGCAAAGCCAGGATTGCAATGTATCAATTCATTTATTTGATTCCTGTAAAGCAGCATTTATAATCGCCATAGGTGAACCGCCTTTTCAGTAGATTGAATATTGGAAACGGCAGGTCAGTCTTCTGGTCGGCCGTCTGTAAGTTTAACCCTACGGCAAGCTGTTCTTCCGCTCTTTTTTTCTTCACGACCAGGGGGGGACTGATTAAATCGCTCCCGCAATTTTCTCGGGGCAATTCATTATCTTTATCAAAACAAAACCAATGACCCTATGAAAACATCCCGTCGACATTTCTTCCGTAGTGCAGGATTGGTCGGACTTGGCGTTGCCGCAACTCCCGGTATCAACCCACTAAAGGGAGCAGGTAAGGAAAAAGCTGCAGGTCAGCCAAAATTTGAAATTGGAGTGGCTTCCTACGGGCTGCGCGGACTCACTTTCGAGGAGGTGGTGGAGACCATGAAAAAATTGCAGATCCGCAACCTCTCCCTGAAGAGTATGCACCTCCCATTTGATCTTTCCGACCAGGAGATCAGGGAAAGGATGAAGATCATGCGCGGGGAAGGGCTGAATCCATATGCACCTGGTGTGGTCTATATGAAATCCGAACAGGAGGTCCACGACCGGTTTGAATACACGCAGACTGCCGGTATGGGGATGATCGTTGCTGTACCCAATTATGATCTGCTTGACCTGGTGGAAAAGAAAATCGAAGAGACGGGGATCAGGATCGCCATCCATACCCATGGGCCCGATAATCTTCCCTATGCGTCACCAACAGATGCATACGACCGGATCAAAAACAGGGATCCGCGATTGGGGATCTGCATCGACCTGGCCCATGTGCTGCGAAGCCAGCTGGACCCCGTTCAACAGATCCATGCAGTGAAAGACCGGATTCTCGATATTCATATCAGAGACGTCACGAAAGCTGCCAAGGAGGGCCACACCTGTCGGCCCGGACAGGGAATATTCGACTTCAGAGCTTCACTGTCGGCCCTCACAGAGATCGGCTATGATGGATTCGTCTCCATCGAATATGAGGCAGAAAAGGAGGATCCGATTGTAGGACACGCAGAGACGAAAGGGTATATTAACGGAGCTATGAGCTAGTTTTCAGTGGGCAGTGGGCAGTGGGCAGTGGGCAGTGGGCAGTTTACAGGTGATTGAATTTAACCGATGTTTTTGTGCCCTGAGCTTGTCGAAGGGCAGTGGGCAGTGGG
>JGI12048J13642_10144107_pt1 | contig 23851 bp, 17 predicted proteins | sample ElkSlonscriptome_16_FD_13642 | JGI IMG/M metagenome (IMG submission 13642)
GTTGATTCTGTATCCCGCCTCGGCACTGAACCAGAAAAAACCAAATAGTTGTCTTTGGTAGTTGAGCCCTGTTCTTATTTCAGAACGTCTCAATTCTACCGCTTCCGCGGCAAAAAGCTCATTTACTTCAGGCGCATAATCCTCGGCATTTTGCGACCAGTCGTTGATGGCATAGGTTGCGCCTATTACATTGAATCCCAATTTAAGCAGACTTTTGGAGTCAAAGCGATAGCGCAGAGCTGCTCTGGATGGTATCACTGCCTCAACACCCCATTTCTGGTTTTTGAAGGTGTGGTAGTAGTAGACAATGGGAACATAGTTTAGGGCACCACCGAGGTAGGTTCGCGAAAGACCGAAAGCGTACATGAGTCGATCATTTGGTTTCCAACCATAGAGTAAAGCGGCGGGTAAACGCAAGGCATTTTTTGTTTGAATTTCGTTGAGCGCGTAATCTCCGTTTAATTCAAATCCGACTTGACCGAGCAAGAAGCTCTTTTCATTCAGCGGCTTGAAAATGGTGAAAAGTGAACCCATTCGGGTGAGGCCGTTTTTATCTAGTGTTTGCAAAAGCGGATGTCCATCAGACCCTTGAATATCGTAGAATTGCCTTTGAAAGATAAGATTGAAATTGATGAGAATATTATTTCTGGAGATTATCGGCAGGTTAGTGGTCAGTGCGAGGCGTTGGCTCGAATTGATCGTAGCTTGATCTGAAACATCAAAATCTTCGTTGGCTAAAGGACTGCCCGCCGTGAGGGAATGCTCGGGCATAAAATCGTAAAATGCGCCGACCAAAGTCGTGGGGGATTGTCCGATAACCTTGTTGTTACAAAATACTTTGGCAGGTTCGGCTGCCAGTTCAAAGTCAGAGAAATCAAATTCCTCTTCAACATAGGTACTGTCTTCTTGAGAAAAAAGCTTCAGCGATAAACAAAAGCAGAGACAAGTGAGGTGAACAATCTTCATTTTGAACTGATATAATGAGCGGATAAATTTACTTTAATGAAGATGATAAAAAAGTGAACTTATCGACAATGCTCTAGCTCTTTGATTCTAAATACACTAAAAAAAAGGGTATCATTTTCGACAACAGAGTCTGGAAAAACTCTATATTTGACTAGGTGCGAGGTTTTGGTTAGCCGCTATTCAGCTCTCAGCTGATATTCATAGCAATGTGCACCTTAGGTCCCGCCTTTTGGCGGGACCTTCTTTTTACCTCGACTAGCGTAATGAAAGACTTTGCCTGAATTACCGAATTTTCATTACGGGATATCGTTCCACGGCGTCTTTTTGCGAAACGAGCAAGTGGTACAATCCTGCCCGCAAGCCGGTTGTGTTGATTTTTCTGATCATCAATGCCTCAGTGCCGGCGAAAGATTCTTTTCGGATAAGTTTCCCCGTGTGGTCATAAAGACTATAGGAGACTGGTCCTTGGCAAGATGAATTCAAGGAAAGCGTGAAATCATCTGTGTGCGGATTGGGATAAATGGAAGCCTCGAAACAAGAATTTCGCTCATGAACTTGCAGCTGACTTACTACCTCTATTACATCTATTTTTAGTTCTGAAATCCCGGCGCATGCTCCGCCATGAGTATCAATCGCGGTAAGCAATACAAAACGAGCCGTATCACCGCCAAATCCTGAGATATCTTCACCCTCGTAGCGACTTTCGCCGGGAGCTTGCATAAGGGTGAATTCTCCCAAGTTTTTCCAAGTCATTCCATCCTGACTATAATCAATATAGAAATCCCGAACGCCCGATTCCAAAAACTCAGGTGAGTTGAGATTCCATATTTTGACATTGCCTAAGCGGTAGCTATGACCAAAGTCATATAGAATCCAGTGACCTGAACCTCGATCGGTATTGGGATTCGCTCTCTTTTCGCAAGAAATCCAAGCCTCATTCCAAGAGGTGTTGTGCCGTTCTTGATAGCACTGTGATTTGAGTGCAAAAGGAATAAAGGCACAAATAAAAATCAGGACGTTTCGCATAGCTAAGCAGGTTGATTCATAAAACCGAGCGGATAGCCACCCGACTGTGTGTCGAAAAAATTAGAAAGATCGGGTAGAATGTCGTTTACATCCGAGGGTGATACGCCGAACCAAAGTGCCAGCTCGCCAATGTATTCGGCCGCCGATACCGTTGGGATTAGTCGTCCTCTCTTCAGCATCAAGTCACTCTCCAATTCCAGAGAAGGATACTCTCCATAGATCTCACCACCGTTTAAGCCACCTCCCATTACCAAGGCATTACCTCCCCAGGCGTGGTCAGATCCATTTCCATTACTCGTAAGGGTTCTTCCGAAATCAGAAATGGTAAAAGTGGTCACCTTGTTGTCAACACCCAGTTCCTCAAGCACGGCATTAAACTCGCCCAAAGCGGCGCTGAGAATTGGCAGTTTTTCAGCTTGCTTCTCCAGCACTCCATCGTGATGATCCCACCCTCCAAAATTGATAAAAAAAGTTTGCCGTGAAAACCCGAGGGCCTCTCTGGATGCAATCACTTTAGCCACCATTTTTAGTTGATCGGAAAGTCGCGAATCGGAAAAGGTCGTCTGAAATTCGGGGAGTTCATTGATTGCTTCTTGGAATTGTGCACTTCCTTCTGCCGATCCCTTGAGGGTATTTACATAGGTTTGCTCAAAGACATCCTGATACTCCGCTTCCAGCATGTTGTTAATGGCAGCATTTCGAAGGGTGTGATAGGTGTTGTCATTATCAGCGCCATCTATTCCAACATTGCCATTAGGCTTAATGGAAAAATCGACCGTTTCCTGTCCGCTTTGGAATTGGTTTCGCCCGCTCAAGGAGAAGTTCATCGACAAGTTTTGATTGGCGTTCATCGACTGGATTAAATCAGACATTCTTCCTCCCCACCCATAGTTTGCCCTTTCACCGGGGCGACCGGTTTGCCAATGCATGATTTGATCAGAATGCGAAAAAAGTCCCACAGGAAGCGGGTGATCATTGCCCTGATATTGCTCCTTCGTAGTAGGTTGAATCAAGGTACCTACATTAGAAACGAAGGCGGCTTTCCCGGAGTTGAACAAAGTCTGCACTTCGGGCATATTCGGATGTATACCATATTGCCTGCCCCCTTGTCCGCCGTGATTTAGAGGGAGAATTTGACTCTTTGGGATGGCCAGGTTATTTCTGGTGGTCAGGTACTCCGCATGTTCTGCATCTCCTCTCGGAATCAAAACATTGTGCGAATCCATTCCACCTGCCAGAAGAATACACACCAAAGCCTTATAATCACTTCCTGATTTCGGAATAGGGTTCTTATCCAATGCTGCTGCCGCGATTGCTTTCATATTGATCATCGTTGAAAAAAGCGTGGTCGTGCCCAATGCTGCGCAGCCTGCCTCGCTCAAAAATCTTCGTCTGTCAATGGTTCTTCTTTTCGGTGCCATTAGGTTACTTTAAAATGTTAAATTCGGGACTGATCAAGATCATATAACAAGCTATTTCCCAGCGATCTCTAAGCATATTTGCTACATTTCCATCAGGAACTCCATTCAATGCTTCCACGATAATGTTGCGGGTGGACTCCTTGAGCATTCCTTTGGTAAGTATCATATCCAGATGGTTGAGCAAGACCTGTGGGTCGCGAGCCATTTCATAGTAGTATTCGCGATTCACCTCCACATCTGCCGGCAATTCTGAAGCGGTAAAAAGGTCTGCGCGATCCGTCCATTTGTTCACTTGGTTTAGGTAGCCTATGCTGGTAACCGAATTGTAAATTTCAAATTCGGGAGCAACCAATTCCAAGTCGGTCAGGATACCATTTGGAGTGTGGTCAGGTGAATAAAAATTAAATACTGAGGGCGATGACAGAACCCTGTGAAAAGTTTCATCATGGAAATTTCGTGCATCCGTGTAGTACAGACCATTCGGGGCCGTCAACCGCATTGCGCGAGCAAAAGCGGTGTAACGCAATACGGGAGCCATTAGTTTTCCGTTACTTGGGTCAGATTGCCATAAGCAGTCTCGCGCTTCTTCGTGCAGCAGAATGGCTTTGACCACGGCTTTCATATCGCCACGTACTCCTTTGCCGTTATCATTGAATGCTGCCGCTACATCTTCTATGTAAGCGGGGCTTGGATTCGACTTCACCAGATTTTGAATCAGCTTTCTTCCTATGAAAGGGCCGACGTTGGGATGATTGAATAGGTGCTCTATCGCTAGCTCTATGTCTTGAATCCCCGAAAGATCAGCAGGAATGACATAGCCGTTAAGCAAATACTTTTTTCCTTGTTCGTGCTCTTCTTCGTACATCTTCATGGGCACCGTGTAGTCCATGTCATTCTGATGGGTAGAGAATTTTAGTGTTCGACCATTATCAAATGCGTTCCGATTAAGCCTTCCTGCTCCTAATCCGGTAAAAATCTTCGATAATTCAATGATGTCATCATTGTCGTAAGTTTGAATGGGATTGCCGCCGGCGCTCAGTTTTACACTGCCGTCTTGGTTCAATTCGTAAAGCCCGATGCTAAATAGCTGCATGACCTCTCGCGCATAATTTTCATCCGGGAAAGTATTGTTGGTCGTATCGGTCTTTGGATTTTTGAGATATGTCAGGTAAACGCCCATGGCGGGGTGCATGGTAACGTCATAGAGCAGGTCTTTATAGTTGCCAAACGCATGTTTAAGGAGAACGTCGTAAAAAGAGGCATAATTATCACCAAAATTGTTGACGGGTCCATTGGTAGAGAGCACGATGATTTCGCTCAGAGCCATAGCTATTCTTTGGCGCAACTGATCAGGCTTCGTCATTACGCTATTCCACCATGCATAGTGAAAATGCTTATCCCTGTTATTGTAATTGTCTACGTTATTCGACTGTGCCCTCAGGTTTTTTGCTGTTGTATAGGCCAAACGAGTTTCCCTAAGCATAGAGGTTTGAGGCTGCTCAAATTGATTGTTAATCCAGCCTTCAAAATTAAGGTGGCTTCCGAGGTTTTTTATTTCTTCAAGGCTTCCGCCAAAGCCTGCTTGAGCCAGAAAGCGTGCGGCTTCCATCCTTCGACTGTCCAGACCGTATCCGTTAATGGAAGCTTCGCCTCCGGCCGGCTGTTCACGGTTGGGTTTGTAGAGGTTGCTGCTCGTTGAGACATTGACACCCTCGCTATGACCCGCACCGAGAAAGTCTTCATAGACGGGTTTCTGTCCAAAGACAGATATGACGATAAATACGCAGGGGAGAAAACGTAGTAGTTGGTTTTTTTTCATGCAGGTTCCAAAAACGTTTTCTAAAATGATTGTTACGCTTGATGAATGGAAATGGTTTCAATTTCTTTTAAAAGAAGATGAATAAGCCATACAGGCAAAATATTCTCAATACCTTTAAGCCACCTACGAAAATTAATCACTTAAATTGTTTTGTTCATGCCTGAAAACCCTATGATACTCGACCTCAAAGAGGTTGACTTGTCGATGCTTAACACCGTGGGAGGAAAAAACGCCTCGCTTGGTGAAATGATTAAAAAATTATCTGAAAGACAGATTCAGGTTCCCGGTGGATTTGTCATCACCGTGCATGCATTTAAGGCATATCTCGAGCATAATGGTCTCAATGAGAAAATCGGTAAACAATTAGAAGATCTCGATACATCGGATATAATCTCACTCAGAAAGAGAGGATCAATAATTCGTAACATGGTCGCTGATGGAACTTTTCCTGAAGATTTAAAAGAAGAGATCATAAAGCGCTATCGAGACTTGTCATCATTATATGGCAACGAAACTACCGATGTAGCCGTTCGTTCTTCGGCCACCGCAGAAGATCTACCCGACGCATCTTTTGCGGGACAACAAGAGACCTTTTTGAACGTCAGGGGATCTCAGTCCTTGCTTAATTCCGTAAAGAGTTGTTTTGCTTCTCTGTACAATGATCGAGCTATATCCTACCGCACGCAGCGAGGTTATGATCACCAATCCGTTCTTTTATCGGTGGGTGTTCAAAAAATGGTGCGCTCTGACTTGGGTGCGTCCGGTGTGGCATTTTCGCTCGATACGGAGAGCGGTTTCAAAGATGCGGTTATCATTAACGGAGCTTATGGTTTAGGTGAGCTTATCGTACAGGGGGAGATTTCTCCCGATGAGTTCATCGTTTATAAGCCAAAACTTTCAGACCCGAAATTGAATCCCATCATTGAGAAGAAAATGGGGCAAAAGCACCATAAAATGGTTTATGGTACATCCCTGACCGAGCTGGTGAAACGGGTTCCCGTGGAAAAAAAATTAGCGGGGCAATTTTGTTTGGATGAGGAGCAGATCCTTAAATTGGCAAATTGGGTGGTCGAAATAGAAAATTACTATTCCGAAAAGCGGGGCGTCTGGACACCGATGGATGTGGAATGGGCACTCGATGGCCTCTCGAAGGAGCTTTTTATCGTTCAAGCGAGACCTGAAACCATACATTCACAAGCCACAAGTGATACCCTTACCGATTATCATTTCAAAACACCTCCTGATCAAGAGGCGATGGTTCTTAAAGGGATTGCGGTGGGAGATCGCATAGGGGCTGGACGCGTGCATAAGCTTTTTACTTTGGATGGAAGAGACGGGAGTGGAGATGAGTCCTCATTTAAGGAAGGCGAGGTGCTTGTCACCGAAATGACGGATCCCGATTGGGAGCCACTTATGAAAAAAGCCTCAGCAATTGTGACCGATAAAGGCGGGCGGACATGCCATGCAGCGATTGTGGCTCGCGAGATGGGAATACCTGCCATCGTAGGAGCCGGAAACGCTTCTGAGGTATTGGAAGAGGGCGCTCCTGTGACTGTTTCTTGTTCTGAAGGGGAGGTAGGTAAGGTGTACCGTGGAATACTCAAGTTCCAAGAGCGTATCACCAAATTGGAAGAGTTGCCGAAAACGAAGACGCCGCTGATGATGAACGTGGCTTCGCCTGATTTGGCTTTTAAGTTCTCGCGTATCCCCAATAATGGTGTAGGATTGGCCAGAGAAGAATTTATCATCAACAATTATATAAAGGTTCATCCTCTGGCATTGCTTAATCATGGTAAAGTAGGTGACGAAGAATTGACAAATAAGATAAATCAGATCACTTCGGGGTTCGAGAATGAACGCGATTTTTTTATAAAAAAATTATCTTATGGTATCGGTCGAATAGCCGCGGCTTTTCACCCTAATGAGGTTATCGTTAGGTTTTCCGACTTTAAGTCAAATGAATACATGAACCTTTTGGGGGGCAACTATTTTGAGCCGCATGAAGAGAATCCGATGATCGGTTGGCGAGGAGCTTCCCGGTATTACTCAGAAGAGTATAAAGAAGCTTTTGGCTTGGAGTGTGAGGCTATAGACAGAGTGCGATCGGTAATGGATTTGAAAAATGTAGTCGTGATGATTCCTTTTTGTCGAACACCCGGAGAAATGAAACAGGTATTAGCTACGATGGAGACTTTTGGATTGAAAAGAGGAGTGGATGGTTTAAAAGTTTATTTAATGGCTGAGCTACCGTCCAATATTCTTCTGGCCGATCAATTTGCTGAACACATTGATGGGTTTTCAATCGGTTCAAACGATTTGACTCAGCTAACATTAGGGTTGGATAGAGATTCGGCTTTGGTTTCTCACCTTTATGACGAGCGCAATGAGGCAGTAAAGTCCATGATCAGTCAGCTTATTGCTACTGCCAAACGCAAACAGGTGAAGGTTGGAATTTGTGGTCAAGGGCCTTCAGATTTTCCCGATTTTGCCGAATTTTTGGTGAAAGAGGGAATCGATACTATTTCCGTAACGCCTGATTCGGTCCTTAAAACACTAGCAGCAATAAATAAAATTGAATCGCAAAAGTCACGATGAATTTTAATAAGATTGAATATAAAAAACCATTTTATCCAATTAAAACACCCTTACGTCAGCACTTGAAGCGGTTTTCGCGCCAAGCTGATTTGCCTTTTACCTATGACGACCTGACGCGCTACAACGACCTCCTGCCCATTCTCGATGCCGAAGGAAATGAGACATTGTGGTATTCGGTGCTGTTCAGCCCGGAAGAAAATGCTGCCATACGGCGAGATTTACTCAAAGGCTACCAACTTCTTCTGGGTAGTGGGGACTTGGCACGACACCTCCGAGTGGATAGCATCCAGTATTGCTCATTCGGTAACTCTAAACCTTTCAGGATAAAAGTCGTGAATGAGATTAACGACAACCATGATTATTATTACGTTAAAAAGGCCGATGCCTCACGCATTTACGGATTGGAGTTAGAAGAAATTTTTTCGCCTGATAAAGTATCCTTTCTGGTGGGCGGAAATACCTTGATCGAAGAGCATATCGTAGGTATTCCCTGCGATGAGTTTATTCGAAAACACCAAGGAGTAAAAATTGAAAACCGCCTCAGGTTTGCCAAGGAGTTTGTGAAGTTCAATGAACGATGCTTTACCAGGCTTTTAGGAGACATGCGCGCTTATAATTTTGTGGTAGAGATAACCCAGGACTTTGACACTGTGCAGTACCGTATTAGAGCAATCGATTTTGATCAGCAGAGCTATGAGGGGCGCAAGAGTATATATCTTCCACAATATTTCAAAGACAACATAGCCCTGGTTGATTTGGCGCAAGAAATGCTTTCACAAGATGTGGCGGATCAATACATGCGAGAAGAACACGATGCCATGCGGAAAAGATACTTGGCTAACCACGTTCGAATGCGCAGCTTGGTAAGCAGAATGAGACGCGACCGAATTTCGACCCGTGAGAATATCGAAACTCTGGCCCGAGAACTAGCCCGTCACCACAAAGATTCATCCTTCAAGCAAGTAAACACGATGGCCGATATCCTGGTAAAGCACTTGGAGCATCAGCTGGCATAGTGCGTCATGGATGGAAAGTGGTGTACAAGCGTTAATCATTTGATAAGTCATATTCTATGAGTTTTTCGACCGCTATGTGCTTGAATTCATCATCTTTGTAGAAGCAAAAACCAAAATTAAAATAGCATGCATATCGGGCGCCTGATCTTACTCATTTCTTTTTTCACGACCATTTTTTCATACGCTCAACCGGGAGAAGAACTGGATTGGCCCAGAGAAATTGACATCGAAAAAGGTGTCGTTACTTTTTATCAGCCTCAAATTGAGTCTTATGTGGCGAATATTTTGGAAGCCAGATCGGCGATCAGTTATAAACCCACTGATGGCGAGACGCTCTTTGGAGCTTATTGGTTCAGAGCCTTTTTACAAACTGATCTTGAAAGCAGAACCACCGTCTTGGATCAGGTGGATGTTATAAATATCAAGTTTCCGGGATTGGAAGATAGCCTTCAAGTTGAAGCTGTCAAGAGAAAAATAGAATCTGTACTTGAGTCCATGGATATTGTGATGTCTTTGGATAGGTTAATTACTTCCCTTGACGCAGCCGGGGTGAATTCCAATTCTGTTTCGGGACTTAATAATTCGCCTCCGGACATTTATTATAAGAAGGAGCCCACTGTATTGATCTCGATAGACGGAGATCCCATATGGAAAGAGATGGGACAAAACGGTGTCAAAGTAGTTGTGAACAGCCCGTTTTTCATTGTGCAAGACACGAAAACCAAACAATACTATATCAATGGAGGCGACTTTTGGTATACCTCTGCTGATGCCCTGAGCGAGGGATGGAAGTCTACGGAGAAAGTACCGTCTAACGTCATGAAATTTGCAAAGGACAATGCTCCTGAAAAGGAAGAAGGTGGAGAAGATGTTGAAGACTATTCGCCAACTGAACCGCCCAAAATATTGGTCGTTACCAAACCATCAGAATTGATTGTTACAGACGGCGAACCCGACTATAAAGCCGTGGAAGGAACGAATCTGTTATATGTAGCCAATACCGAGAGTGATATCATTCTCGATATTGATGCTCAAGTGCACTACATCCTCTTAGCAGGAAGATGGTACGACGCTGCTAAACTTTCCGGAGATAAATGGTCCTTTTCTGAGCCTGAATCTCTTCCTGCTGATTTTGCAAATATCCCTTCTGATAGTGATGTATCTTCTGTACTTACAAATGTTCCCGGCACGCAAGAATCGCGCGATGCCCTCTTGGAACAAAGTATTCCTCAAACGGCTGAAGTTTCCCGAGAAGACACCAAAATTGAGGTGAGTTTTGACGGCCAACCGAAGTTCAAGCAAGTTTCGGGTACTGAGGTTTCTTATGCTGAAAACAGTGACAAGCAAGTAATGAAAATCGGCCGGAAATTCTATGCTGTAGAAAACGGAATCTGGTTTGTTTCTGATTATCCCGAAGGACCATATGCCGTAAGTGATACCCGTCCCGCTGAGGTAGACGACCTCCCGGCCGATTCACCCGTGTACAACACTAAGTATGTCTATGTGTATGACGCAACACCAACTACCGTTTACGTTGGTTATACGCCAGGCTACACTCATGCATATGTCTACAATGGCGTAGTGGTTTACGGCACGGGTTATCGTTATCCGTATTGGTACGGTAGTGTATACTATCCACGGCCCGTTACCTATGGTTTCAATGTTCACTACAATCCATACTCAGGGTGGGGTTTTAGTTTCGGCATTTCAGCGGGTGGCTGGATAGGATGGGGCTACCACCCGTATTACCGTCCTTACTGGGGTCCTTGCGGTTACCGGTACGGCTATCGCGGAGGGTATGCCCGTGGTTACCATCACGGCTACAATCGAGGCATGGCAAACGGTTACCGCGCAGGCTACCGATCCGGCCAAAACAACGCATACCGCAATCAACGCACGGGAGTAAAAAACACTACACTAAAAAACCGTGGAAGTATTGATCGATCACGTATTTCGAAAAGCAAGAATAATCTCTACACGGATAAAAACGGAAACGTATTTGAGCGTAGTAAAGGAGGCGATTGGAAGGAAAAAAGCAATCAACGCGACCGAAAGGGATCAGTAACAAGAGAAGCAAACAAATCGAACAAGGCTTCAACTAGGCCTTCCACCGATCGCAATAAACCCGTCACAAAACCTGTCGATCGCACACCTTCAACCAGAGATAAAGCCCGAACACCCAACGCGTCTCCTTCTACAAGACCTACCAAGACACCCAATAGGCAACCGTCAACAGGAAACGCTAATTCCCGAAATCGTCAGGCTGATTTGAATCGCGCGGCGCAGAATCGACAGCGAGGTACACAGAACTACCAACGCAGTCGCTCGGCACCACAAATGAACCGATCTGCTCCCCGCAGCATGCCTCGCGGTGGAAGGAGAAGATAGCAAACTGATTGCTCAAGGTATGGGAGGTGTGTTGGCCGAAACCGCATTCGTTTCTTTCGGTGGAGTTTCGGCTCTGAGCCATGACATAAACAGTATATATCCAATAGAAGTGATAATGGCACCGGTAAACAGACCGATGAATCCCGAGGCAATAAAACCACCGATTACCCCAAAGAAAACCACCAACATGGGCACTTTACTCCCTTTGCCTAAAAGTATCGGCTTCAGTAGATTGTCGGAAAGGCCTGCTGCAATAAAATAGATGGTCCAAAGCACGGCGCCTACGGTTCCGAATGAAGAGAACAGCCAAAAAACTAATCCGATTATTACTAAAATTACAGGCAGTTGAAGGATGGCCATCATCAAAACTAATAAGGTCCAAAGTCCTGCATAGGGTACGCCTGCCAGCACCATACCGATTCCGATTAAGATGGACTGGATAATGGCTACACCAAATACTCCTTTTACAACGCTTCTCACCGTTCCGGCCACCGTTTCGGCCAATTCATCTCCCCGGCCACCTACAAGTCTTCTGAAAAATTTTCGTCCAAGATTTTCTGAATCCGACTGAGACAGGATTACTCCGGCCAAAATCATAGCCAAGATGAAGACCACAAGGCTTTCACCGATACCGGCTATACCCGAAGTGATGGATTTGGCTATACCTATAGCTTGATCTTGATGTTCAGATACGAAGTGCCCCATGTTTACCGAGGCTTCAAGCCAAGCAGCGTAAAGACGCTCTCCGATCAATGGCCATTCAGCCACTTGTGCTGACGGTCCCGGTATTTCAAGGGACTCTTCGTTGAGGTAGGGTCGCAACTTCTGCACCCCTAAAAAAAGTGAGTCAAAAATGAGCCATGACGGTAAGATGATGAGCAATAAACAAGCTGTTACTAAAACACCTGCGGCAGTTTTAGGGCGGTTTCCCAGCCTTACCGATAGCCTATTAAACAGAGGAGCAGAAGCCATCGACAATATCAATCCCCAAAGAATAATGGGGACAAAAGGAGAGAGGAAATTAAAACACGATAAAACTAAGAGAATCAAAAAACCTAATCTGATGGCGGTTTCTATGGTGTAGCTTATAACGGTATTCAATCTCGGGTCTTGACTTGTCATCGTGGTTCTATTGGATTGGTTTTATCAATGAGGCCCAAAAGATAAGCTTCCCAAACCAATTTGACTTATCCATAAGTTTGGAATGATTTCGGCGACTCATTACTAAAATCAGAAAATGAAAACATACAACCTCTTTTTACTAGTAAGCATCTTGATCACTTCTTTGCACCTTTCGGCGCAGACGGATCAAGATCCTTTTATGTATAGCGATGCTGATGGTAACGGAACCCTTAATCGCGCCGAATACGGAGTGGCTTGGGAGCGCGTCAGAGCCTTTGATTACTGGGATAGTGACGATGACGGTCTCATAGAAAATGAAGAATATTCCAGCGGCGTGCGCGAACGATACGACTACGATCGAAACCAAAATCTATCGCGAGGTGAGTGGGATCGCTCCACTCCATGGTCTGAAGATTTAGGTAGCTATGAAGTTTATGATCTTAACGGCGATAACGTGGTTGACGAGGATGAATGGAACGAAGGTGTGCAATCTTTTTCATACGATGAGGCATACGATACCGACCGCGATGGAGCCCTCAACAAGGAGGAATATACCGATATGACTTACGATTCAGCAGATATGGATCGCGATGGCGAAATATCTGTGGATGAGTTCCAAGAGAACCGTCCGCATTGGGTGGATGATTAAAATTTTGGAAATCAGGAATAGCAGAAGCCCGCGGAGAGATTCGCGGTTTTTTTTACTCAATTATTTAACAGATTCCGTCTAGTCTTTTTTTGAAATAAACTCGTCCATCACCTCCCTCCGCAACACCTTCCGCAGCCTTGGCTATTCCCTGCCATCCTCTTGCTTCTTGTCTTGAGTTCAGAGCTATATAGCATTATTTATTACGGCGAAGTGCCCGTCTATGGCATTCATCCCGATCCTACTTCCCTCGGCACGAGTTGGATAATGGCATTGCTTGGTTTCCCTGCTATGATGAGTTTTTTTGCCGTGCCCGCTTTTATTCTTACCGGCATTCACCTTGCCATCAATAAAGTGCGCATAAGACAATCTGATAAAATCAGCTTGACCGTATTCACCCTCAGCATACTCTCTTGGATACTATTGATCAACGATAATTCGGGTTTTTTCGAATGGTTAATGAATTGATTAAGTGGTTTCTCAAGCCCTGTTTTTTAATCACTTAGTCATTGAATCGCCGCTTCAACCGCTCTGATTCGCTTCATCAAATCTGCAAACTGAGAGAAGTCCAAAGTCTGCTGTCCGTCCGTGGCGGCCTTCTCGGGTTTCTCATGAATTTCTACGATAATGCCGTCAGCTCCTGCCGCTACTCCTGCCAATGCCATGGGGATAACGTGCTTGCGAATTCCGATACCGTGAGATGGATCTACTACTACGGGTAGATGCGATTTCTCTTGAAGGATAGGAACCGCATTCAAATCCAGCGTATTTCTGGAAGCGGTTTCGAAGGTTCGGATGCCGCGTTCGCAGAGAATTACTTTCTCGTTTCCATTTTTGAAAACGTATTCAGCCGAGTAGAGCAATTCATCAATGCTGCCGCTAATTCCCCGCTTTAGCATCACGGGCTTATCCACCTTACCCAATTCATCGAGCAGGTTGAAGTTTTGCGAATTTCGCGCGCCCACTTGATAGATGTCTACATAGTCGAACATGTCTTCAATTTGTGCGGCTTCCATCACCTCTGTGATGATCTTGATGCCGTTTGCGCGGCAAATACGATGGAATGTCTTGAGGCCATCTATTCCCAGTCCACGAAAAGAGTAGGGGCTTGTTCGAGGTTTGTAAACTCCGCCGCGCATGATCTTGACGTCGTGAGCCACCAACTGCTCCACCACTTTTTCGATTTGCTCTTCGCTCTCTATGCTGCAGGGCCCCGCCATTACGGTCAGGTCATTCTTTCCGATGAATTCGCCATCTCCCAAATCTATGGCCGTTCGCCCGACCTTCCACTTACTACTCACCAGCTTATGCTTTCCGCTCACGCGATGCAGGTCTTCGACGCCCGGCAGTGCACCGATGGTGCGAATGTCAAACTCGGTTTTGCATACACAGACCAAGTACTGACCCATTTGCGTTTCTACCGGATAGGAGTAAATCTTCAGATCGGTTAAAGTCTTATTCAATGCCGATTCCTGAGATTCAGATATACTTTTCTCTAGTTGAATGATCATGATGATACTGCTGTTGAAGTGATGTATTTAACAAAGCTCTTGCTCGCCTCAGCGACGTCTTCTTTGTCTTTCAGATACTTGATGAAAGCTGATCCTATAATGCCACCACGGGCATGTTCTTGAACCAGGGCTAAATCTTCGGATTTTGAGATGTTGAATCCTACCAAAATGGGGTGGGTGACTGGCAGTAACTTCAATCCTCGGAGATAATCGGTAGCGCCGCTAAGTCCTTCTCCCTTTCCCGTGGTACTGGCAGAACTTACCGCGTAAATAAAGGTAGAGCTGAGCGCGTCAATCTTGCGAATCCGATCCATAGAAGTTTGGGGAGTGATCAAAAAGATATTGCTCAGTCCGTGCGACTCAAAAAGGGTTTTGTACCGCTTCTCGTACAGCTCGATCGGCAGGTCGGGGAGAATCAAGCCATCAACTCCCGTTTCTTCGCATTGCGCGCAGAACTTCTCGATGCCGTATTGCATCACGGGATTAAAATAGCCCATAAGAATTTTCGGAATCTCAGGATTGCATGCTTTCAACTGCTCAAAGATCACCTTGATATTGACCCCATTCTCTAAGGCTATTTTATTACTCCTTTGGATGGTCGGCCCGTCGGCAATGGGGTCTGAATAAGGCATGCCGATTTCTACTATATCGGCGCCCGCCTCATGCAGGGCATTGACAATCTTCGGCAAGTCATTCAAGGCAGGATAACCCGCCGTGCAGTAGATGTTCAGCAATCCATCAGCTGATAGGGCATTTTTCAGTTTCTTCATAGGTTCAGGTATTCGATGTAGGTGGCTAGATCTTTGTCGCCTCTTCCACTCAAGTTGATGACAATTCGATCTGAAGACTTCAAGGCCATTTTCTCAAGGTAGGCTATAGCATGAGCTGTTTCCAAAGCTGGAATGATGCCTTCTTTTCGAGAACAAAGCAAGGCAGCGTCTAGGGCTTCTTTGTCTGTTACGCTTACGTAATCCACTCTCCCCTCCTTGTGGAGATGAGCGTGCCAAGGCCCCACGCCCGGGTAGTCAAGTCCTGCAGATACGCTATGCGGTTCGGTAACTTGTCCGTCGAGGCTTTGCATCACTAGCGTCATGCTCGCGTGCAGCACCCCCGGAGTGCCGAGTGCCATGGTGGCTGCAGTTTTTTGGGTTTCGATACCGTGTCCCGCTGCTTCTACACCTATGAGTTTCACCTTCTCGGTTTGGATGTAGTGGTAAAATGTCCCGATGGCATTAGAACCTCCGCCTATACAGGCAATAAGGTGTGTCGGATCTCCTTCGAGTTGCTTTTTGATCTCTTCGGAAATAATGGCCTGAAGTCGGGCTACCAAGTCGGGGTAGGGGTGCGGCCCTACCACAGAACCGATGATGTAATGGGTGTCCACGGGATTGTTGATCCAGTCTCTGATGGCTTCATTCGTGGCATCTTTCAAGGTGCGGCTTCCACTCGTAGCCGATCGTACTTCTGCACCGAGCATTTTCATTCGGGCCACGTTTGGCGCTTGTCGTGCAATGTCTTTTTCACCCATGTAGATGATGCATTCCAACCCCTTCAAGGCACAAATTGTGGCAGTAGCCACTCCGTGCTGACCTGCTCCGGTTTCGGCAATTATGCGCTTTTTGCCCAGTCGCTGTGCGAGCAATACCTGGCCCAAAGTATTGTTGACCTTGTGAGCACCCGTGTGGCAGAGGTCTTCTCTTTTCAACCAAATTTCAGCGCCGTAATGATCACTGAGTCTTTCGGCGAGATAGAGTGGCGTGGGGCGGCCCACATAGTCCTTTAGAAGCGCCTCCATTTCAAGTTTAAAATCTTCGGAGGAGATAATGGAGAGGTAATTCTCCTTCAACTCCTGTACATTGGGGTAGAGCATTTCGGGAATGAAGGCTCCTCCAAATTCTCCATAAAATCCTTCTTTATCTATGTTCAGTTTCATCCCTTTCGTATTTGATTTATAAGCCTCGAAACGGCTTGTGTATTCTTAAGGCCGGGTCTGGTTTCCAATCGGCTGTTCGCATCAATTCCAATGCACTTTGGTAAGGGTTCTTGCAAGATGGTTTCGCTATCTGATTCTCCAATTCCTCCGCTTAAAAAATAGGGTGTTTCCAAGGGGTATTCGTGCAGCAGACTTCGATCAAATTGTTTTCCGCTGCCCCCATATCCTTTTGTTTTTGTGTCAAACAAGAAAAAGTCTACGTAAGGTGCGTAAAGCCGGATTTCATCAAAATCGAGACTTGATCCTACGGAGAAAGCCTTGATTACGGCCACGCCCGCTTCCCTCAATTCTTTGCAATAGTCCTTGGATTCATCTCCGTGAAGCTGCGCGTAATCGAATCCGTGCGATATGCAGATCCGCGTCACTTCATCGATTGCCTCATTGACAAAAACCGCAACCTTTGATATTTCGTTTGGAACGTCTTCGAGTACTTCTCTTAGCGAAGACTCCTCAACGTATCTGGGTGAGCTTTTGTAAAAGATAAACCCCATAAGGTCGGGCCTAAGCGAGGAGACCTCCTTCACATTTTCCGCTTTCCGCATCCCGCATATTTTAACTTTCAAACTCATCCTTTCAAAACCTCTTTGATTAAACGCGCGCAGGCATCTTCGGGGTGTCCGTGCTCCATGAAGTATCCACCTATCAGAAAACCGTCAAACCCTGCACTTTTCAAATGCTTGATTGATGCCGCATCTGAAATTCCACTTTCACTCACTTTAACAAAGTCTTCGGGAATGTGATTTACCAACTCTACACTCGTTTCAATATTCGTTGTAAAGTCGTGTAGGTTACGGTTGTTGACCCCGATCAGATCGATAAATTCCGAAGCGTGTGAGTCTATCTCCGTTTTATCATGAACTTCGAGAAGCACTTCCATCCCAAGATCTTTCGCCATTTTTGCCAATTGCGTACAGGTGTCAGGATCGAGTGCTGCCGCGATCAGCAGAATACAATCCGCGCCGCTGCTCTTAGCTTCAATGACTTGGTATTCAGTCAGCATAAAGTCCTTTCGGAGAATGGGGCAGTAGTTAAACTTGCGGGTAATCTCCACATCCTGCAGGCTGCCGCCAAAGTACTTGGCATCACTCAGAACGCTCAAAGCCGAGGCACCCGCCTGCATATACCCGATGCTCAATTGCTCCACATCGATGTATTCGTGAATCATGCCCTTACTGGGGGAGGCGCGTTTAATTTCTGCGATGATTCCCACCTTATCAGAGCGCTTGAGGTACTCCCTCATAGAAACCGATTTCGTTTCAAAAAAGATGCTTTTTTCCAAAAGCTTAATCGGACGAAGTTCTTTTACTTCTGCTACTTCTTTGCGCTTATGCGCCAATATTTCTTCCAAAATCGTCATAGTGAGACAAGTGTTTTTAAAGTATCAAAAGCTCTTCCGCTTTGCAGCGATTCACGCGCTAAGGCGATGCTCTCTTCTAAGTTTAATTCGGGGCGTGCACACGAAATAGCCATACCGCTGTTTGCGCATACCACCGCATTTTGTGCTTCCGTGCCCTTTCCTTTAAGTACATCTACGAATATGTCTGATGCTTCTTTGACCGAGTTGCCTCCTGAAATTGATTCTTGGCTTAAGGCTTCATGGTTAAATACCGTCGGACTCAAGAGTTCTTCCTTTTTTCGACTCAAAACTTTTACTTCCGATGTAAGCGAAATCTCGTCGTATCCGTCCAGCGAATGCACGATTCGATAGTCTATATCAGTATCTTGATAGATGTAGTTGTAAAATCTTAGTAGCTCCATGGAGAAAACCCCGACCAATTGCTTTTTCGGTCGAGATGGATTGACCATGGGCCCCAACATATTGAAGAAGGTGTGGATTCCCAGGCTGCGCCTGATAGGTGCTACGGCTTTCATGGCCGGGTGAAAGAGGGGCGCATGCAAAAAGCAGATTCCCGCCCGATCGATTTGCTTCTTCAACGCATCTTGATTCGCGGTGAATTGGTAACCCAATTGCTCCATCACATTGGAAGATCCACAGGAAGAGCTGACCGCGTAATTTCCGTGTTTGGCTACCTTAATTCCCGCTCCCGCCGTGACGAAAGAGGACAAAGTAGAAATGTTGAACGTGTCTTTTCCATCTCCACCCGTTCCGCATAAATCAATGGGATTGAATTCTTCGAGATCTATCGGATTGGCAAGTTCCAGAAGAGCTTCGCGAAATCCGCTTAGCTCTTCAACCGTAATTCCTCGTACGCGAAAAGTGGTTAGAAAAGCAGCCACTTGGTAGGGATCAAATTTCTCAAGAGAAATTTCTTTTAGAAGTTGTTTTGATTCCACAAGGCTCAACGTATGATGGCCAAATAGATGTTCGAGTGTCTCTTTCATTATCGTAGTCTGATGAAGTTTTCTATCATTCTCTTTCCTTCAGGAGTCATCACGCTTTCAGGATGAAACTGTATGCCGTAGGCTTTGTGTTCCAGTGCGTCAAAGGCCATGATGTCTCCTTCTTCGTCTTCGGCCGTAACGGTGATGGCGGGTGGTAAATTATCTCGACTCACCTTCCAGGAGTGGTATCGACCCGCTTCAAATTTTTTGGGAACGTCTTTGAGTAATTCTGAATCCGCGCATTTGATAATTGCGGTATGAATCCCGTGGTAAACTTTCGACATATTTTCCAATTTTCCGCCGAGGTGTTCGGCAATGGCTTGGTGTCCCAAGCAAACTCCCAAGATGGGAACACGCCCGATATGAGTCGATATGATCGCGGGCATATGCCCCGCTTCGGCGGGTATACCCGGCCCCGGGGAAAGTAAAATTCGCTCAAATCTACTCGCCTCTTCGGCCGAGACTTTATCATTTCGGTAAACCTCATAAGGCTCGCCGATTTGGCGAAGGATATGCACCAAATTATAGGTGAAGCTGTCGTAATTATCAATAACCAAAGTGCTCATATCTCTTCTGCTTTTTTAATGGCTCGGCGCATCGCGGCCACCTTGTTATCTACTTCTTCCAGCTCTCCTCGGGGTTTACTTTCCACTACCACGCCCGCACCGGCTTGATAGGTTAAAACGTTGTTTTTACTCAATACGGATCGTATGATAATCGCGTGATTGACGGAGCCATCAAAACCAAAAAATCCAATGGCACCTCCATAAAAGTTTCTCGATTGCTGTTCTTGTTCGTCAATGATCTGCAAGGCGCGATACTTTGGAGCGCCCGAAAGGGTTCCCGCAGGAAAGGTGTCGCCGAAGATTTGGATTCCGCTTCTCTCGGTCATTAGTTTGCCGCTCACCTTACTCACCATGTGGATGACATGTGAGAAGTACTGAATCTCGGCACTTTCCTCAACCACCACGTCATCGGTATGTCGAGACAGATCGTTCCGAGCCAAATCTACCAGCATGATGTGCTCGGCATATTCCTTAGGGTTTGCCTTTAATTTCGCGGCTGCCAAAGTGTCTTCCTCGGAATTTCCCGTGCGCAAGGCCGTACCCGCAATGGGGTCGATGTAGGCTCGACCTTCTTTTACCTGGAGCTGAGATTCCGGTGATGATCCGAAAATCTTGAATTTTCCGTAATCGAAGTAAAAAAGGTATGGGCTGGGGTTAACGTTGCGCAAACTGCGATAAACATTGAAGTCATCCCCCTTGAATCCTTGATTGAACTCTCGAGAAAGAACCACTTGAAACACATCGCCGCGTTGGCAGTGGGCAATACCCCTTTCCACCATGGCCTTAAACTCCTCGGGACTATTCGTGCAGGATTCTTCCCCAACCTTTTTAAAACTGAATTGCGCACTGTGGTTGACTTTGAGCAATGACTTAAGATTGGCAATGTCCCGATCATTTTCTGTCAACGCATGCGTGTCGTGCTTTACGATGTACAGCTCATTTTTGAAATGATCAATCACGATGACATAACGGAAGAGCTGGTATTTCAAGTCGGGGTTATCCTTATTCGCCCGTGATTTGTTGTTCAGTTTAATGTCTTCAAAATACTGCACGGATTCAAAGGAGGCATACCCGAAAAGTCCCGCCGTGTTGAAGGGTAGGCCATCTTTTTCTACTTCAAACGATTCGATGAAGCGACTGAATTCCGGCATGATATCCCGGTGGTTCTCTGCTGTCTTGTTGGTGCCTTTCTCAGCGGGAAAATGATACGCATAGTCTTTGCCTTTTGCTTCAAACCCAGCCATGGCATGCAAGCAAATAAAACTGAGGCTGTCAGCTTTAGAGTGGTAATCAGAACTCTCCAAGAGCAGACTATTGGGAAAGTGGTCTCTCAACCTGAGGTAGATGGCCACGGGTGTCAGGGTATCGGCCAGAAGCCTTTCGTGGGTGCTATAGATTTTCAGTTTCTTCATTTTCGGACATAAAAAAAGCCTGCAAGAAGCAGGCTTAAAGATTTCATTTACTCTAAATGGTCAGCGCTTCTCTTCTTGATTGAAGGAAGTCCACCACCAAATATTTTGTGTCGTTGTTTTCATTTCGTGAAGTCAAAAGTATGTCAAAGATTTTGTTGGAACAAATTAATTCAGATCAAACAAGATATTTGACATTGATCTTTTGCTCAATATTAAATCATCCGGAATGCTGAGGCTCTGATTCGTATGTGTTTCGGAATACAATGATATAACCGCTCAATTTCTGCCCAAAGCCTTAGCTTTTTCAGTAATGATTTCACCGACGGGTCGATTTTCTATTTTGCTTTCCAGCCATGAAATCATGTCTAAATAGAGGAAGGCGCGTTTCTCGTAAGGGTGGTTTTCGTACACCTTCAACCTTGTATGTAGATTCTGAAACTCATTTTTGAGAGCGTGAGGAAGTACATTGCCCAAATTGAGTTGACGCAAAAAACGTATCATTTCGCGCTGTACCTCGTGAAGTTCGTTCATCTCAAGCAGGAACTTGTAGGTGCCCTTTAAATAACGATCAAAATTTTCATCCAAGCCTGCCTCATAGCGCGCAAGTAAATTCAAAACCCGGGCAAAACACATCAGGTCCTCTCGCATGCTCAAATGCCTGTTTTTAATAATTCTTTCCAAGTATATGATACACTCGGAATAATCGCTCATACCAAAGTAGAGGCAGGCAATTTTGTAGTAAAACAATAAGATGTGGTGTTCATCTAATCGATTCCTGTGTCTGTCTATCCTTTGCTCTATCTCAGCCACGAGGTACCGCCCTTCGGCAAAGGAACCGTCTAAAAAATGAAGATTGAGTTTATTGATGTAAACGTACAAAAACGAGAGCGCTTCGTTATTAGCGTTCTGTGGAAAGCTTTTGTCGCCGACGTTCGTTTCAAGGAGCTTTAGAGCGCTTTTGAACTTAGAAGAATAGCGCATTAAAAAGAGGGATTCTAACAGGTAGTGGTTTCCTTTCAGATACCAGACGGGATTTTGTGCTATCATTTTAGGCGTATGATAGAAAAGTTGCACCCAGCGAGTGGCATACTTGTAGCTCGCCAAAAAGTTTTGTGTTAAGAAACTGTGCCACAGGTTGGCTTTGAATAGCCATAGCTTTTCTCGAAATCCGATTTGGTCGAATTGAATGGCAGAAATTTGAGCTTTAAAGTATTCAGAGATTTGCTGCATTTCCGCATCATTCTTGGCATAACCCGATTTTAACATAATTCCATAAAGCTGCAGAGATAAATTGGATAGCTCTCCCGCGACAGTATTTAAACGGCTCAATTCTTTCGCCTCCGAAACCAACTCATCGGCACGTCCACTCATGCTTCGCGTAATATATTGCGATTCAATCACTTTCTCAAATTCGACTATTTCCAAAGCAATGAATTTTTGCTCATTCACTCTGGCCAGTAGTTTCGCTTTTTCTAATAGCCGCAGACTTTGAATGTAGAGCCCCTTTTGGTAAAGTATAACGGCGAAGTCGAGCTGTTCTCGTAGCTGAAGTCGAATGTTCTGGTGGGAGGGAGATAGCCTGAGGCTGACCAGTATTTGCCGGTACAAATGAGCCTTTAAATTCGAGAGCTGCTGCTTCTTAACTATGCCTGATTTGATGATTTTTTCTTCGTCATAATTCGCCTCTTTATCCAAGTGATTGAATAATGCCATAAACTTCGCATCCGAGTTCACCCCCAACCGGTTGACGTAAAGTTTAAATTGGCGCTTTTCAGACTTCGACAATGCCTTTATCAATGTATGCAAGGAGTCGTTTGGCCTCTTGGTCATCGTAGTTATTCTATACGTATATCAATGAAAATCAGATTAGTAATGTTCGTATTTTCCGCTTAAGCGTTGTAATCCCTTACCTCGGAACGGACTTAATTAATAATGAAGCTTTTATGTTCGCGTCAAACAAAACTATCATTTGGTCTTAAACAATCAATATGAGTTCAGAGAAAGTTCAAATTTTTGATACCACCTTGAGGGATGGAGAGCAAGTGCCCGGATGTAAACTGGATACCAAACAGAAATTAGCCATTGCGAGAAGGCTGGATGAGCTGGGTGTAGATGTGATTGAAGCCGGATTTCCCATCTCGAGTCCGGGCGACTTCAAATCCGTACAGGCAATTTCCAAAACCGTGAAGAATGCCACTGTGTGTGGATTGACCAGAGCAGTCAAGGGTGATATTGAATCTGCCGCACGAGCTCTCGAGTATGCTGTGAAACCGAGAATCCACACGGGGATAGGCACATCTGACTCTCATATCGAATACAAATTTAATGCGACTCGTGAGCAGGTTTTAGAACGAGCGGTAGAAGCTGTTGCATACGCGAAGTCATTTGTTGATGACGTGGAGTTCTACGCTGAGGATGCGGGTAGAACGGATAATGAATTTTTGGCATTCATTTGTTCGGAAGTAATCAAAGCGGGTGCAACAGTGCTAAACATTCCCGATACCACGGGCTATTGTCTTCCCCATGAATACGGAGCTAAAATAAAGTACCTGAAAGAACATGTTGAGGGAATCGAAAAGGCGATTCTATCTTGTCATTGCCATAATGACTTGGGCTTGGCAACTGCCAATTCCGTTTCAGGAGTAATGAATGGAGCGAGGCAAATTGAATGTACGATCAATGGAATCGGAGAACGAGCCGGCAATACGTCATTGGAAGAGGTAGTCATGGTTCTACGTCAGCATCCTGACTTGGCCTTAGATACGGGTGTTAACTCCAAATTACTTTATGGTATCAGTACCTTGGTTTCCGAGACAATGGGTATTCCCGTTCAACCCAATAAGGCCATTGTTGGTTCCAATGCATTTGCCCATAGCTCAGGAATACACCAAGACGGGATGATTAAGAACCGTGGGACTTATGAAATCATCAACCCAAAAGATGTCGGTGTTTCTGATGCCGCGATAATCCTTACCGCCCGCAGTGGGCGTGCTGCTCTGGCTTATCGTGCTAAAAAACTGGGATACG
>JGI12048J13642_10000299_pt1 | contig 23723 bp, 18 predicted proteins | sample ElkSlonscriptome_16_FD_13642 | JGI IMG/M metagenome (IMG submission 13642)
ATTACCTTCGTGGCTGGCGATTCCCCGATTGTAGAGCTCCTGAATGGATTGCAAATAATGCACGCCCTCTTTATCTCCGGTCATAGCATGATGGGTCATATAGTCGGTAACTACTGCTCGCACTTCCGTATCGAGCTCAATAATCTCATGCCATTTTTGCTGTTGCTCTAATGCAGATAGTTTCTCTAACAAGATGGCCAGTTCTTTCATCGAGTTTCTCCGTCTTTGGGCAGGAATAAACAAGGCTTATTCACCTTACTCTTTTGCAGGTATTTTGTTCTTTTGTACCCTTACGCAACGATTGAACCTTCAATTTCTGTGGCCGCATGGCTAAATTGCTGCGTTGGCAGAAGAATAACTGTGGCTGATTTTCAGATGCTCAATAAAAAGCCCGGCATGAACCGGGCTCTGCTTTATTGTGACCAACTCAGTGGGAACCTGCTGGCCCGCCCACCTCGCCGCCCTTAGAACTTTCCGAAGCAGGCTTCTTAGCCTCTTCCTCTTCTGGCGTTACTTTCAAACCATCGGATGGGCCAGAAGAATCACCCCAACCCTTAGGCGGCTTAGGCGATTGCCCGTTCATGATGGCATCGATCTGTTCGGTATCAATCGTTTCGAACTTCATCAAGGCATCGGCCATGGCATGGAGCTTTTCCATATTATCTACCAGAATCACCTTGGCCTGATCATAGCAGACATCAATGATGGTTCTTATTTCATCGTCAATACGCTGCGCTGTTTCCGGAGAAAACACCTTGGGAGAGTTCCCTGCACTTCTGCCGAGAAATACTTCTTCACTCTCCTCATCGTACATAAGCGGACCCAGCTTTTCCGACAAACCCCATTTGGTAACCATGTTACGAGCCAACTCGGTGGCTCGCTGGATGTCATTCGAGGCTCCCGTAGTGACACCATCTGCACCCAAGGTTAATTCCTCAGCAATCCGCCCACCAAACAAACTACAAATTTTGCTAATCAGCGATTGACGACTATGGCTGTAGCGATCTTCCTCAGGCAAGAACATGGTCACACCCAAAGCCCGGCCGCGAGGAATAATGCTGACCTTGTAGACCGGATCGTGCTCTGGTACTAAGCGACCCACAATGGCGTGACCCGCCTCGTGGTAGGCAGTATTCTGCTTTTCCTTCTCAGACATCACCATGGACTTGCGCTCAGTGCCCATCATGATTTTGTCTTTAGCCAATTCCATCTCTAACATGCCGACAGTGCGCTTGTTGGAGCGGGCGGCAAACAAGGCAGCTTCGTTAACCAGATTAGCCAGGTCAGCACCGGAAAAACCAGGTGTGCCCCGCGCAATCACTGCTGCGTTGACGTCATCTTCGACAGGCACCTTGCGCAAGTGTACTTTCAGGATCTGCTCACGACCCAGAATATCGGGTAAGCCAACCACAACCTGACGATCAAATCGTCCTGGTCGTAAAAGAGCCGGGTCAAGCACATCGGGTCGGTTGGTAGCGGCAATGACTATAACGCCTTCATTACCTTCGAAGCCATCCATCTCTACCAACAACTGGTTTAGTGTCTGTTCCCTTTCATCATGACCTCCACCTAGTCCGGCTCCACGATGACGACCCACCGCATCGATTTCGTCGATAAAGATTATGCATGGAGCCTGCTTCTTGGCCTGGTCGAACATGTCACGAACACGGGACGCACCCACACCCACAAACATCTCCACAAAATCTGAACCTGAAATAGAGAAGAAGGGTACTTTGGCTTCACCAGCAATCGCTTTGGCAAGCAGGGTTTTACCGGTTCCTGGATTACCCACCATCAAAACACCACGAGGGATTCGGCCACCCAAGCGCTGAAACTTGCTTGGATCGCGCAGAAAATCCACTAATTCTTTCACTTCTTCTTTCGCTTCATCCACACCCGCCACGTCAGCAAAAGTGGTTTTGATCTGATCCTCTCCCATCAAGCGGGCTTTGCTTTTGCCAAAGGACATAGGACCTTTGCCTCCAGAACCACCCTGCATCTGGCGCATAAAAAACATAAACACAGCAATAATGACAAGAATAGGAAAGGAGGCCACTAACAACTGAGTCCAAATACTTTGCTTTTCTGGCTCACGCCCCTCAATGACCACATCGTTTTGCATTAGGTCATTGATCAAATCGATATCCAGTACGTTGGGTCTGATGGTAACGAAGCGACTGCCGTCTTGCCGCAGACCTTCAATAGAGGTTCCGTCAATCGCGACTTCCCGTACTTGCCCGCCATTCACTTGCTGCAGAAATTCGGAGTAGTTCAGCTTATCCGATGACGCCGGCGCGCTAAAATTATTAAATACGGTAAGTAACACAGCCGCAATGATGAGCCAAAGAAGTAAGTTTTTAGCCATGTCGTTCAAGGGTAATCCCTCTTTCCACCTGTTTATTCACGATGGGACTGCTACAAAAAGCAAATCCGCAGTTATGTTATATTAGACCTTACTATATGTCTGTTCAGGTCGCTAGTATTATACCGATATGGTGAGCATTTAGTTTATTGTAAATTCCTAATGAGCTGATAAACCCTGACACTGCAGTACCAAACCCCATTATTTATTGCTTGCCTTTTCAAGGCTGGCCCAGAAACCCTTTAGCGACCAGATAAATCTCCCTGGAGCGGGCCCTCGAGGCTTCAGGCTTCCTTATATTGACTCTGTTAAACGCTTTTCTTGTTTCCGACAAAAAAGAATCAAAGCCTTGTCCGTGGAAGACTTTAGTGACGAAATCACCTCCGCTGCGGAGTACCCGACTGGCGAGGTCAAAAGCCAACTCCACCAGGTACATTGATGCAGCATGATCCAGCTGCTTTACACCACTCATGTTGGGGGCCATATCTGAAATTACAAGATCGAAGGGCCGGGAATGGACGAGAGTTAAGATTTCATCCAGCACGGCTTGCTCGCTAAAATCCCCCTGCAGGAATTCCACTCCAGCTATGCTGTCAACGGGCAGAATATCGGAAGCGATGACCGTGCCTGCCGGTCCAACCGATGCCGCCGCCACTTGAGACCAGCCACCAGGGGCTGCACCTAAATCGATGACCGCCATGCCGGGCCGAAACAAGCGATCCCTGCGGTTCAATTCCAATAGTTTGTAACTGGCCCGCGAGCGATAACCATCGGCTTTGGACTGCTTGACGAAAGGATCGGTACGATGCTCTAGCAACCAGCGTTGACTGGACTTGGATTTTGCCATCTATACTTTTCCTGATAAACGAAGTGAAACTCCTGATAAACGAAGTGAAACAGAGTTCGGACATCACCGCCATAGCCACAAGCATAACCACAATCGCAGTTAAAACCAAAATGACAGCCATCAATGCAACAGTAGTAGTCTTTAGCCCTCATCAGTTACAATTCCCGCCCACACACAACCGGGAGCTGGCAGGTCGGTGACCGTTAGCTCCAATAGTGAGTAATAGCAGTACCAGATAGTGAGTAATAGTAGTACCAGAAACCAAAGCCAGCGCCGAATCCCAAAGTTGGCATACAAAGCCGGAGTACCATGTCGATTACCTCGTCTCAACGTAAGCAATACAAAGTGCTGGCCCATCACCTTCAACCCATTGTCGCCGTAGCTGGTAATGGCCTCACTGAAGGAGTGATCAAGGAATTAAACCGGGCGCTATCCGATCACGAACTGATAAAGGTTAAAGTGAACCTTACTTCCAGAGAAGAGCGAGCGGAACTGATTGAGGAAATGACCAGACAAACCCAATCGGTTCTGGTCAATAGTATCGGTAAAACAGCTATTCTACTGCGTCGCAATCCGACACCGAACCCTAAGCTTTCTAATCTGATCAGAGGACAAATGGCAAAGTAACCTGAATCAACAGCAAAATCAGATGTGACTGACTTTATCAATCTCGTATTCTACCAATCCGCTGGGTACCTGAATCTCCACCACATCACCGACCTCTTTACCGATTAAGGCCCGCGCAATCGGGGAGGTCACCGAGATTTTACCCCGCTTAATATCAGCTTCATCTTCACCAACAATCTGATAACTGCTTAGCTCTTCGGTTTCCGTATTCAAAATAGCCACGGTAGTGCCAAAAATGACCTTACCTGAGTTGGCAATTGCAGTAATATCAATCACTTGAGACTGAGAAAGCTTACCTTCAATTTCGGCAATCCTGCCTTCCACAAAACTCTGCTGTTCACGGGCGGCATGATACTCAGCATTCTCCTTCAGATCACCATGCTCCCGCGCATCAGCGATGGCTTCAATTATTTGCGGACGATCAACTGTCTTCAGGCGATTGAGCTCCTCTCTTAACGCGAGTTCGCCAACTTTTGTCATCGGTATCTTATTCATACTGGTTCCTGGTTTGCGAGTGTATAGCTTGTAACTTGTTGACCTTGTGATCCTGACCCACCTTAATGGCCCTGCAAAAAGCTTCTCCACCGGTCAGTGTGGTAGTGTACGCCACCCGATACCGCAGAGCTGATTTGCGAATTTCGGACGAATCTGCAATCGCCTGCCGACCTTCTGTTGTGTTGATGATCAGATCCACTTTCTCATTCTTGATCGCATCTATAATATGAGGCCGGCCTTCCCGGTATTTGTTAATGCGGTTTACCTTAACGCCGGCTTCCTCAATTACTTTCGCTGTTCCCGTGGTAGCCAGTATTTTAAACTTCAACCCAGCCAACTCTTTAGCCAGCTCAATAGCACCCTGCTTGTCAGCATCACGCACACTTATAAAAACCGTGCCCTTAACTGGCAAAATATCGCCGCTGGCAGCAGCCGCCTTGGCAAACGCTTCGTCAAAGGTCAGGCCGATGCCCATGACCTCGCCAGTGGATTTCATTTCCGGTCCTAAAATCGGATCCACTCCCGGAAACTTGTTGAAAGGAAATACAGACTCTTTCACACTGTAAAAGTCAGGCACTATCTCGACCGTGAAATCCTGCTCTGCCAGCGACACGCCAGCCATGGCGAGTGCGGCAATTTTGGCGAGGGAACGACCAATCGCTTTGGACACAAAAGGCACAGTCCGGGAGGCCCGCGGGTTGACCTCGATTACGTAAATTTTGCCGTCCTGATAGGCCAGCTGAACATTCATCAACCCCACCACGCCCAACTCTAAGGCCATTTTCACCACCATAAAACGCATTTGATCCTGCACTGCTGCAGGTAAATTGTAGGGTGGTAATGAACAAGCCGAATCTCCACTATGCACCCCGGCTTGCTCGATATGCTGCATGATGGCACCGATGACAACCGTCTTCCCATCCGAGACTGCGTCAATATCCACTTCGATGGCGGCATTGAGAAAATGATCAAGCAGTACCGGACTATCATTGGATACCAGCACCGCATTACGCATATAGCGTTTTAACTCAGTTTCATCATAAACGATTTCCATGGCCCGGCCTCCCAGCACATAGGAAGGCCTGACCACTAAGGGATAGCCAATATCGTTAGCGATGGCCAAGGCTTCCTGATAACTGCGTGCAGTGGCGTTAGGCGGCTGCAGCAAGTCGAGCGCGTTAATCATCTGCTGAAAGCGCTCGCGATCTTCGGCCCTGTCAATGGCGTCCGGTGTGGTACCGAGGATGGGAACCCCTGCCTCTGCCAGCCCTCTCGCCAGCTTTAGTGGGGTTTGTCCGCCATAGTGAACAATCACCCCATGGGGCTGCTCCAATTCACAAATGGCGAGCACGTCTTCGAGAGTAACAGGCTCAAAATAGAGCCGGTCAGAGATATCGTAATCGGTGGAAACCGTCTCAGGATTACAATTAACCATGATGGTTTCAAAGCCATTTTCACGCAGCGCCAAGGCCGCATGAACACAGCAGTAGTCGAACTCAATGCCCTGGCCGATGCGATTGGGTCCACCACCGATGACGATAATTTTATCCCGTGGATTAGGTTCGGCTTCGCACTCCTCGTCATAGCTGGAGTACATATAAGCTGTGGAAGATGCAAATTCGGCAGCACAAGTATCCACCCGTTTATACACTGGCTTAATACCCACTTCCACTCGTTTAGCGCGAAACTGGCGTTCACTGACACCAAGGATGGTGGCCAGACGCTGGTCCGAAAAGCCCTTTCTTTTCAAACGACGAATATCAGTGGCTTTCAATTCGGCAAGTGTTTTAGTCTGTAACGCAGACTCCTCATTGATCAAGTCTTCTATCTGCACCAAAAACCAGGGATCAACCATGCAATTGGCAAATACCTCGTCAACGCTCATACCTGCCCGGAAGGCGTCACCGAGAAACCAGATCCGTTCTGCTGTGGGTATCTTTAATGCACTGGTTAAGGCGCTCCTATCCCCGGCATTGGTATCCAGTTGCGGATCGAAACCACAGGAACCCACTTCCAGTCCGCGCAGTGCTTTTTGCAGCGACTCCTGAAAATTCCGACCAATGGCCATCACTTCACCCACAGATTTCATCTGCGTGGTTAAAACAGGGTCTGCCTGGATAAACTTTTCAAAAGTAAAACGAGGGATTTTGGTGACCACGTAGTCGATACTGGGTTCAAAAGAGGCCGGGGTAGCGCCACCAGTAATATCATTCTGCAATTCATCAAGGGTGTACCCTACCGCCAGCTTGGCAGCCACTTTTGCAATGGGGAAACCCGTTGCTTTAGAAGCCAGCGCGGAAGATCGGGACACCCGGGGATTCATCTCAATAACCACCATGCGTCCAGTATCGGGGCAAATACCGAACTGCACATTGGAACCACCGGTCTCCACCCCTATCTCACGCAGTACATCAATCGAAGCATTGCGCATCAACTGATATTCCTTGTCAGTCAGAGTCTGTGCTGGCGCGACAGTAATTGAATCGCCGGTATGGACCCCCATGGGATCAAAATTCTCTATCGAACAGACAATAATGCAATTGTCGTTGCGATCCCGCACCACCTCCATTTCAAACTCTTTCCAGCCAATCAGTGACTCATCGATCAGCAGTTCCCGGGTCGGCGAAAGGCTTAAACCACGCTCGCAAACTTCAACAAATTCTTCCCGGTTGTAAGCGATGCCGCCGCCAGATCCGCCCATAGTGAATGATGGCCGGATAATTGCCGGAAATCCAATTTGGTCAAGTACCTGCAGGGCCTCTTCCATGCTGTGAGCGATGGCCGACCTTGGCGTTTCCAGGCCAATGGCACGCATGGATTTATCAAAGCGCTCACGGTCCTCGGCTTTATCAATGGCATTCTGTGATGCCCCGATAAGTTCGACTCCATGCTCTTCAAGCACCCCTTCCCGCGCCAGATCAAGGGCACAATTGAGTGCAGTCTGCCCGCCCATTGTGGGAAGCAGTGCGTCGGGCTTTTCAATGGCAATGATTTTCGCCACCGTTTTCCAGTTGATAGGTTCGATATAAGTGGCATCAGCCATTACCGGGTCTGTCATAATGGTGGCTGGGTTTGAATTCACCAGTATCACCCGGTAGCCTTCCTCTCGCAGGGCCTTGCATGCCTGAGCACCAGAGTAATCGAACTCGCAAGCCTGGCCAATAACAATAGGCCCAGCACCAATGATCAGTATGTTTTCAATATCTGTACGTTTAGGCATATTAACGTTGCCTTAGCCTCTCACTTTGTTTTATCAGTAGACTGTGTATGCAGCAGACTGTGTATTCAGGAGACCAGACTTTTCAGATCGTCCAAAGTTTCTAAACCGACGAACTGTCACTCCAGGTTATGGTCAACCTAACCATTTGTTATCATGAAGATGCTTTGTCAGAATCCAACCTGAAAAAGCCAACCTTGCTTACGTCTACTTGATGGAGCCTGTCCGTGGCAGCTATCCTTTTCTGGCTGTTTTTGCTGTTCTCATAAGATCGATAAAATGGTCGAACAGACCGGCCACATCATGTGGACCTGGACTGGCTTCCGGGTGTCCTTGAAAACTGAATGCAGGCAGATCGGTTCGGCTAATTCCCTGCAGGGAACGGTCAAAAAGCGATCGATGCGTAGCCTGTAAATGCACAGGTAAAGATTCTTCATCTACTGCAAAACCATGATTCTGGCTGGTTATCATCACTCGCCCGGTTTGCAGGTCTTGTACGGGATGGTTGGCACCATGGTGGCCAAATTTCATTTTGACCGTTTTTGCACCGCTGGCCAAAGCCAATAACTGATGCCCCAGGCAAATGCCAAACACAGGTATTTTAGCCGACAAAACGGTAGTAATCGCTTCGATAGCATATTCACAAGGCTCTGGATCCCCAGGGCCATTGGACAAAAACACGCCATCTGGCTTGAAACCAAGCACTTCGCTGGCGGGAGTTTGTGCCGGCACCAGAGTGACCCGACAGCCGCGTGCGGCCAGCATGCGCAGAATGTTGTATTTGATGCCAAAATCATAGGCAACCACCTGATACTCAGGCTTAGAAGCCTGTTGATAGCCTCCTTCCAGGGACCATACGGACTGATCCCAGATCACCGTATCAGACCTGGTAACTTCCTTTGCGAGATCCATTCCCTTCAATCCAGGGAAGGCCCGGGCAGCGCTGAGCGCAGCATCGGCGTGATCACCGGGCCCGGCAATCAGACAGCCATTTTGGGCACCTTTTTCACGCAAAATGCGGGTAAGACGACGGGTATCGATATCGGCAATTCCGACAATGTTATGTGCTTGCAAATAATCTGACAGTGATTGTTGAGCCCGCCAACTGCTTTTTACCATCGACAAATCGCGGATGACCAGACCTGCCGACCATATTTGGCCCGACTCTACATCTTCACTATTGCTACCCGTATTGCCAATATGAGGACAGGTCAGGGTCACGATTTGTTGCGCATAAGATGGGTCGGTGAGAATTTCCTGGTAACCTGTCATGGAGGTGTTAAATACAACCTCTCCGGTGCTTTGCCCGGATGCGCCGATTGAAGTTCCATGAAACAGACTTCCGTCTTCAAGCGCTAATATCGCAGGTGTGTATGATTCCATAAATCGCCAGCTGATCACGTTATTTTGATGGGTTAAGAAGGGGGAATTCAAGTCTAAAAAAAGCGAGACAGAGTGCTTACCTCTCGTCCCGCTTTTAATGAATTCTGGGTATGTATTGGCCTACTCTAAGACAATTCGGAATGACACTTCTGGCAGACACTTTTGACTTTACTTGGGTTTTTTGGTTTTTCTGTCTTTCTAAATCTTTTTAAGGGCACCGTTGCTCATCTGTAAGTCTCCAGATACTCTGCGCAGACCTCAGAGCATTCTATTAAAAAACACTTCGGGTGTCCATGCACTGGAGCTACTGGGTTTTTCCTGAATCGTATTAAGCTGGATGATATAGCCGCTGATCACGCCCTTTTTTTCAGACCAAGCACGTCTTGCATGTCATACAATCCGGGCGCTTGTTGCTGAAGCCAAAGCGCTGCTTTGACTGCGCCGCTGGCAAAGGTCATTCGACTACTGGCTTTGTGAGTAATTTCTATGCGCTCTCCGATGCCAGCAAATAACACGGTATGATCACCAACCACATCGCCAGCTCTAATGGTCTCAAAGCCGATCTCCAAGGGGTTGCGCTCGCCAGTAATACCTTCTCTGCCATAAACCGCACATTGTTTTAAATCTCTGCCGAGCGCGTCCGCTACGGCCTCTCCCAGACGCAGGGCGGTGCCACTAGGGGCATCTTGTTTAAAACGATGATGGGTGTCGATCACTTCTACATCGTACTCATTGCCCAGGGTTTGTGCGGTGGTGGCCAGAATATTCAACAATAAATTGATACCAACGCTCATGTTTGGGGCCATCACCACGGGCACTTGGCTGCCTGCGCTCGCCACCTGTTGTTTTTGTCCGGGGCTTAAACCGGTGGTGCCAGTGACCAAGGCTTTACCCTGCTGCCGGCATAACTCAGCCAGGGCAACGGTGGTATCAGGCTGGGTGAAATCAATGAGCACGTCAAAATCGTCAGTGCAATTCTGCAAATCAGCGACGCACCGAATCCCTAGCTTGCCTGTGCCTGCCATCTCTCCAACATCGACACCGACCAGAGAACTGTCAGGCAATACCGACGCCGCGCCCAGCGTTGCGTCCGGGTGCGCCTGCACTGCCTCAATCAATACCTTGCCCATACGCCCGGCTGCACCACAGACCGCAATACGCGTCATAAACCCATTTCCCATTAAAATTTCATATCGTCAAAAAAATTCTTTACGCCTTCAAACCAACTATCTTTTTTCGGCGCCTGACCACCATTTTCTTCCATAGTGGCCTGAAAGTCGCGTAGCAACTCTTTCTGTTTCTTACTCAGCTTAACCGGTGTCTCCACCACCACCCGGCACATCAAATCACCGGCCGAACCGCCGCGCACTGGAGCAACGCCCTTGCCGCGCAAGCGAAACAGCCTGCCTGTTTGGGTTTCTTCCGGAATTTTAAGCTTGACACGACCATCGAGAGTAGGTACCTCAAGCTCACCACCCAAGGCAGCATCTACAAAGGAAATAGGCACTTCACAGTAAAGATTGCGGCCATCCCGGGTAAATATCTTGTGATCACGAACCGCTACCTGCACATAAAGATCCCCGGACTGGCCACCATTCTGGCCGGCTTCTCCTTCACCCGCCAAACGGATACGGTCGCCAGTATCTACTCCAGCCGGTACTTTGACCGACAGCGTTTTTTGCTCCTCTTCCAAGCCACTGCCGCGACAGGTTTTACAGGGCTTGCGAATCACTTTGCCAGCGCCACGGCAATGGGGACAGGTTTGCTGGATAGAGAAAAAGCCCTGCTGCATCCGCACCTGACCTGCGCCGTTACATGTAGAGCAGGTTTCAGGTCGCGAACCTTTTTCCGCGCCCGAACCAGAGCAAGTTTTACATTCCACCTGAGTTGGAATGCGAATCTTAACTTCGGTTCCCCGCACGGCTTCCTCTAAATCCAGCTCCAGGGTATAGCGTAAGTCAGAGCCACGATTGGCCCGGGAACGACCGCCTCCACCGCCACCACCGAAAATGTCACCAAACACATCACCAAAAATATCGGAAAAACTGGAGCCACCGCCAAAACCACCGCTGCCAGCGCTTTGATCAACCCCCGCATGGCCGAACTGATTGTAGGCCGCTCGCTTCTGCTCATCAGCAAGCACTTCATAGGCTTCAGATGCTTCCTTAAATTTTTCCTCGGCGGCGGCATCATCCGGATTACGATCTGGGTGATACTTCATGGCTAAGCGGCGATAGGCCTTTTTTAATTCCTTCGCATCAGCTTCACGGCTGACACCTAATACTTCGTAGTAGTCTCGTTTTGACATAGTTAAGTGCTGAGTTGCTTAATGTATCGAGCCTCAGGACTGAGTGCTCACGTTGCCGTTAACTGTAATGAATAACAGATAGTTAAAAACAAATTCAGACAAAGAGTTACCGGTAATTAGCCGCCGTTCAGTCAGCCATCAGCAATTACTGAGAAGGCTTGTCAGAAGCAGCAAAGCAGCGCGGATTATCCGCACTGCTTTTTAGTTGTCGCAATATTACCCTGGCAATATCTTCAACAGAGTTGCACTATGTTAGCTAACCGCTTCGCCTTACTTTTTACCGTCTTCTTTGACTTCTTCAAACTCGGCATCAACCGCGTCATCGGCCGCTTTATTCTGAGCGTCCTCTGACTGAGGTCCACCTTCAGCATTAGCTGGCCCAGCTTGGTCGGCATACATTTTCTGCGCGAGTGAGGAGGACACTTCGCCCAACTTCTGCATCTTAGCCTCGATGTCTTCCTTGTCGTCGGTCTTAGCCGCTTCTTCCAAATCGGCCAAGGCCTTTTCGATATCCGCCCGCTCCTCATCGGAGGCTTTGTCACCCGCTTCCTTCAGCGTCTTTTGAGTGGCGTGAATCATGGCATCGGCTTGATTACGGGTGGCAGCCAGTTCTTCGAACTTCTTATCGTCGGCTGCATGAGCTTCCGCATCTGCGACCATCTTCTCGATCTCATCCTCGGACAATCCTGTCGCCGCCTTAATAACAATCGACTGTTCTTTGCTCGTCGCTTTATCCTTAGCTGACACATTAAGTATACCGTTAGCATCGATATCAAATGTCACTTCAATTTGCGGCACACCTCGTGGTGATGGAGGAATGTCAGCCAGATCAAAGCGCCCCAAGGACTTATTGTCAACCGCCCGCTTGCGCTCACCCTGTAATATATGGATGGTCACTGCGGTCTGATTGTCTTCTGCCGTTGAAAAAACCTGCGACTTTTTGGTTGGAATGGTCGTATTCTTATCAATAATCGGCGTCGCCACACTACCCATGGTCTCGATGCTCAGAGTCAAAGGTGTAACGTCCAGCAATAACACATCTTTAACGTCGCCGGAGAGTACAGCACCCTGGATCGCAGCACCGATGGCTACGGCTTCATCGGGGTTCACATCCTTGCGTGGCTCCTTACCGAAAAACTCACTGGCCTTGGCTTGTACCAGTGGCATACGGGTTTGACCACCCACCAAAATCACTTCATCAATTTCTGAAGGTGAACAGCCTGAATCCTTCAATGCGGTGCGACAAGGTCCAAGGCTCTGGTCGACCAAATCTTCCACCAGACTCTCCAACTTAGCGCGAGTCACTTTAACATTTAAGTGTTTTGGACCCGATGCATCAGCAGTGACATAGGGTAGATTCACATCGGTCTGCTGACTACTGGAAAGCTCGATTTTTGCCTTTTCTGCCGCCTCTTTCAGGCGCTGCATGGCCAGAGGGTCACCTTTCAAATCGATACCCGAGTCCTTCTTAAACTCATCAGCCAGATAGTTGATTAAGCGCAAATCAAAGTCTTCACCACCAAGAAAGGTGTCGCCGTTAGTGGCGAGCACTTCAAACTGCATCTCACCGTCAACATCAGCGATTTCAATAATGGATACATCGAAGGTTCCACCACCGAGGTCATAGACAACAACCTTGCGGTCACCGCCCTTTTTATCCATGCCGTAAGCGAGTGCAGCAGCAGTAGGTTCATTGATGATTCGCTTAACATCAAGTCCTGCAATTCTGCCAGCATCCTTAGTTGCCTGACGCTGAGAATCGTTAAAATAGGCAGGAACCGTAATGACCGCCTCTGTCACTGCTTCACCGAGATAATCCTCGGCGGTCTTTTTCATCTTCTTCAGGATTTCGGCAGACACTTTTTGCGGTGCCAGTTTTTCACCCTTGGCTTCAACCCATGCGTCACCGTTATCTGCTTTCACAATGGTGTAGGGCACCATTTTGATGTCTTTCTGTACCACGTCATCTTCGTAACGACGCCCGATCAGTCGCTTAATAGCGAACAAGGTATTCGCGGGGTTAGTTACCGCCTGGCGCTTTGCGGACTGACCTACCAGCGTTTCACCATCTTCAGTGTATGCGACGATAGATGGCGTGGTTCTGCCGCCCTCGGAGTTTTCAATAACTCGGTGGTTGCTGCCCTCTAAAATAGCTACACATGAGTTGGTGGTACCCAAATCAATACCGATTATCTTACTCATTGCATCTCACTCCTGTCTCAAAATCTGTTCAATACCCATTAATATTGGACTGTATCTGTCTTTTTCAACCCAACCTGGCGTGTTTTTCAATCATTTCCATCAACGCCTGCACGGCCCGGAAATCTCTGCTGTGCGGGCCGGTAACTAGGGTGCTTTAGCAACAATGACCATGGCCGGCCGCACCACCCGGCCACTCAGCAAATAACCTTTTTGCAGCACAGCAACCACCGAGTTAGGCTCCACATCATCCCGGGGCAGCACTGACATCGCCTCGTGCAGTTGCGGATTAAAAGCTTCTCCCACAGGGTTGAGCACTTCTACTTCAAATTTCTTCAGCGCCGACAACGTCATCGACAAAGTCAGCTCGACACCATCTTTCAAGGACACCACTTGAGCAGGTGAGTCCTCGCTGGTTTCGCAAGCCTCGATGGCTTTTTCGAGACTATCCACTACGGGCAACATCTCTTTGACGAACCGCTCTACACCGAATTTGTGGGCTTTTTCCACATCATTACGAGCACGACGATGCACGTTTTGCATCTCAGCTTGCAGCCTCAGCATTTGCTCTTTACTTTCGTTGAGCTGGCTCTCCAGCACTGCAACAACATCATTCAACCCATCTGCCTCATAACCTGTTTCCGCAGCGCCAGTTTCCTCAGCCCCTGCTTCTGTGGTTTCCACGCCATCTGGCTCAGTGGCGTCACTGGTAGCTGAGTCCGCCTCTGGCGCTCCAACTGGTGGTTCTTTCTCTGCAGCAGCAGATGCTTGCTGGGCCTTATTAACCTCATCTGACATTGACAAAATCTCCTTCACAAAACTGCCGATCAATACAATCATGCCTGCTACTTAGCTTTGCAACATATGGGGACTTTCGAGACGGTTTCAACAGAGGCCCAACAAAGAAAGCTACTTTGCACTGCTACTTGATTCAGTTGAACCTGGCTCAATCTTGCGATCACTGTTCTTATACTGTATAAAATAACAGTCTTTAAAATAAAGGAGCTGACGATGCTGACCCAACTCTCTATTCGTAATCTCGCTGTTGCCAGTGCCATCGATTTGGAATTCGCAGATGGAATGACCGCGTTGAGCGGGGAAACCGGTGCTGGCAAATCTATCGTGCTCGACGCCCTGGGGCTCGCGCTTGGAAGCCGCACCTCAGCGGATATCGTACGTCATCTTTGCAAGCGGGCAGAAATCAACGCTGTTTTTGACCTGCAAGAACTACCACAAGCTTTGAGTTGGCTGGAAGATCGGGAGCTTGACCAAAACAATGAGTGCATTATCAGAAGAACCATAACGGCAGAAGGGCGCTCACGCAGTTATGTCAACGGACAAATTGTCCCATTGCAAGAACTACGGAGCCTGGGTGCCCTGCTCATGGACATCCATAACCAACACGAACACCAGTCCCTGCTCAAGCCTGAGACTCAGCAGCAGTTGATCGATAACTTCGGTGATTGCGAAAAGCAAAGGCAAAAGGTATGTACAAGTTACAAACAATGGCGAGCGAAGGCCGCACAGTTAGAGGCGCTACTGAGTCAAAAAGAAGAACTGAATGCGAAGACCCAATTACTCTCTTACCAGGTCGGGGAATTGGATCAATTTGCACTAAGCGCCGGGGAACTCGAACAACTGGAAAGCGAACAACAGCGGCTGGCCAACGCGGACCAAATACTCAACTCCCTGCAACAAGTGAGCGATGGTATTCTCGGCTGTGATGGCGGCTGCCTCGAACAATTGAGCAAAAGCATAAACATCCTCAATCAATATGGCGACACCATACCTGAACTGCAAAATGCACGCGACTTGTTGCAAGAAGCACTGATTCAAGCCGAGGAAGCCAATAGCGAATTGCGACAAGCACAAGTAGGACTGGAGTTGGACCCGGCCAGATTACAAGAAGTAGAACAGCGCTTGGGGAGCGCCCATGAACTAGCCCGCAAACATCGGGTCGCCGCGCATGAACTGGCAGCAAAACACCAGCAACTTCAACTCGAGTTATCCGAACTGACCTGCAACGAAAACAGTGCGGAAGGACTCGAAGCTCAGGTCATTGATTTGCGCAGCCAGTACAACAAGGAGGCCAGCCTTCTGAGTAAGTCACGCGCCGCTGCCAGTAAACAACTCGAACAAAAAGTACAGCAGCAGCTCAAACATTTGGGTATGACACCCACCTTTCAAATCGCCATAAAATCATTACCATCACCTGCACCCGGGGGCATGGAAGAAATGGAAATGATGATTAGCATGAACCCCGGACAGCCACCCAAGCATTTGCGCAAAATCGCTTCGGGCGGAGAACTATCGCGCATCAGCCTGGCGATTCAGGTCATAACGGCGGTTTCATCACAAACCCCAACCCTGGTATTCGATGAAGTGGATGTGGGCATTGGCGGCCCCACGGCCGAAATTGTGGGCCGATTACTGAGAAAGCTAGGAAGCCAGACCCAGATCCTATGCGTCACCCACTTGCCACAAGTGGCATCCCAGGCTCATCACCACCTGGTAGTGTCCAAGTCTGTCAGCAAAGGCATGACACAATCGACGATCAACCGGCTGGCGGGCGAAAACAGAACCCTTGAAATAGCGAGGATGTTAGGTGGGGTGGATATCACCGAGCACAGCCTCGCTCACGCAAGAGAAATGCTGGCTTCAAGTAGCGTGCATTGAGTGGGTCCCGAGCGGAGTCACAAAAAACTAACTGGTTTTCATCCTGAAACGGCTTCCATGCCGTTTCGCGGAGTCGCAAAGCAAAATGCCGATTTTACTTTGCTCGCAAAATCAATCGCTTAAGCGATCGATTTTGGCAGCACTTCCATGTACTGCGTTAGTGCCCATCAAAAACTGGCGTTTCTGGATGAGCACTAACTGGACTGTTTTGGTTTAACATACAAAACAAGACTGTGGCCAACGATATCGTAACCGTGTTTTGAGGCCACTTCCTTCTGCCGGCTCTCGATGAAATCATCAAAAAACTCGATCACATCACCGGTCTCGGTACACACCATATGATCATGATGCTCGTCATCATTGAGTTCAAAAACAGCGTGGGCACCTTCAAAATTATGCCTTAACACAAGGCCAGCCGACTCGAACTGAGTGAGCACCCGGTAAACAGTAGCCAGACCCACGTCGTCGCCCGCATCTAACAGCGCTTTGTACACATCTTCCGCACTTAAATGCCTGGTATCCGATGATTCAAGAATTTCCAGAATTTTTACTCTCGGCAGAGTAACCTTCAATCCGGCTTTTTTAAGTTCTAAATTACCATTGGGCATAAGCTTGACATCTATCGGCAGGAGGGAATTTCGGTTAGTATTCAACGCAATCCAAGATAGAGGAAATCGTTTCCAGATGCAAAATGTAGTTACCCTTTTAATGGTCCTTTCTTTCTGCTCGCTGAGCACAGGCATCTTATCCGCCTGCTCTTTTCCCGGTGTGTACAAAATCGATGTTCAGCAAGGCAATATCATAGAAGCAGAGGCACTGGATCAGCTGCAGCCGGGAATGAACAGAAAGCAAGTGCACTTCGTGCTGGGGTCTCCGGTTTTAGAAAGCACTTTCTCCCCTGAATATGAATCCTATCTCTACACCATTCAAATAGCCGGAGGAGATATCCAACGCCAGAATATTCTTTTGCATTACAGCGATAATGGCATCCTCGAAAAAATTGAGAAGAGAACGGTGTTGCCTGCTGAGCTAGCCAATCCTGCGGAAGCCAGGAAAATCCGCGCTGGTTACAAAGAACGCCTGTAAGCCGCAAAGTAAGTTCCCGCGGACAGACTTACTCTCCTTGCTTTCGCTTAGCACGATTCAGCCTGGCTTGCTTAGGATCAATCAACAACGGCCGGTATAGCTCAATCCGGTCCCCAGGACGCAACAAGTATTCCTGAGGCTTGGCAAGCGCCTTACCAAAAATACCCATTTTGTTATTGGCAAGATCAATTTCCGGGAACTGATCCGCGATACCCGATTGCCGAGCAGCTTCCAAAGCATTGGTGCCATCGGCCACCTCCATTCTGATTAATTTTTGCTCATCTGGTTTGGCGTAAGCCACCTCGATGGGGATTGTTTGCTTTTTCTTCGACACTTGGCGTTGACCCTTACGTAGCTATTTACACCTCTGAACCTCTGAACCTCTGAACCTCTGAACCTCTGAACCTCTGAACCTCTGAACCTCTGAACATTAAACTCTTTAACTTTTTAAATCTTTAACCCCGCACTGTTGATTTTCGTTCTTTATTTCCATTGACGCGCTGGGCAGTGCGTTAAGGGGCTAACTCTCTTTCTTCCACCGACACTCCAGGCCCTTGCTTTGGTTTAAGGTCCGCTTTTATCGTCATTTCACCCTTTGTCTCTGCCTCTCGCCCCATAAACGCCTGGGCAAAGGCAGAATCCTCTGGCATATTGCAGAGCGCTCGTGTCTGAAATGATTCGAACTGACAGCTGTGAAACATCAGATCGAAAACGACAGCCAGTTGAACAACCAATAATAAGGGAAAACAGATAAAACGGACCACAAAGTAACCGATGCGGAAAATATTGTGCTGCAAGGTCATATCAAGACTATGAGCCAATGTATCGCTCGGAAGCAAATAAACCAACAAGGCCACCATCAGCAAACCTGCAACCGGTATTAACATGGTGGCTACTATCAACTGCACCACACTGAATAACGGCACCCCATTGCTACTGAATACACTATCGACCGCCAGTGAATGCACCAACAAAGCACCCGACAACCACACCAGTGCGTGGACCAACAAAGAGGCCCAGGGACGCTTCCAGCCAGTGGACTCCTCTACCATGGCGACTACGGGCTCTATCAGCATAATCGCTGAACTCCAGGCCGCAAGGGTGAGAAGCAAATATAACATGGCACCGAAAAACTGGCCCAAAGGAAGCATGCTCAAGGCCACAGGAACAGAATAGAAAATCAGCGAAAAACCCTGGTCGATAGCCAACTCTGCTGCGCTTAACCAAGGGATAATAATAATTCCAGCCAGCACGCCGACCAGCGCGTTAATCAGGGCGACAAAACCCATTACCCGGGTGATATGTCCATCAACTGGCATGTAAGTGCCAAGCACGATGAAAACGCCTGTACCAATTGCCAGTGAAAAAAAAGCTTGCTTAAACGCGGCCAATAAACCGGCCCAACTAAAGTAGTCCCAACGAAAACTGAACATGCCGCTGTAATCGAAATCTGCCCCGGGCAGGCGCACGCTGTAGAAAATCAACGAAACCAATAGCACAGCCATCAGTGGAATAAAGCACTGAATCGCCACGCCTAGACCGTGGTGAATACCCCGGACGGAAATAACAAACACCACCGTTACAAAAAGCGTAAGCCAGATCAGCATACGCTCAGTGTTTTGCTGCAGGTGCGACAAGCCATCGGTAATTCCCGCATAGGTGCTCGCGTTAAAACCACCCAATGCTGCCCGGAAGACATAGGACATGCCCATGCCTGCCACCACCGCATACAACACCACCGTCAGTGCCGCTCCGGCAAGCAACAGAGCTGCGCAGGTTTTCCACAAAGAGATGCGGGACCCCATGCTAAAAGCTGATAGAGTGGATAACAGAGTCTTACGCGAGTGCCGGCCTAACGCCACTTGCATGACCATCAGGGGGATAGCGAACACCACCAGAGCAAACAAATAGCAGACTAAAAATGCCATGCCTCCGTGTTGGGTCATCAGTGCGGGGAATGACCAGAAATTGGATAGTCCAACCACTACCCCTAAACAGCACATGACAAAGACACGCTGATTACCCCAGGTTTGCTGCCCCTTAACAATGTGTGGTTTTGCTAGCATTTACTCTCCAGGCCTCGATGGGTCGCCTTATGTATTAGCCAAGCCCCCTTATCTTCATTAGAATAGCCGGTTGCCGCCTATTGTCACTAGCCAAACTTTATCCACTAGTCACACCATGGCCATTAGCCAAACCACAATCACCAGATAAAACATCATGCAGAAAGCGAACAAGAAAAAAGCCGGCTCCAATACTATTGCACTGAACAAGAAGGCCCGGTTTGATTATCACATAGCGGACAAGTTCGAAGCAGGTCTTGTCCTTACTGGCTGGGAAGTCAAAAGTTTACGTGCAGGAAAATGCCAGTTGGTCGACTCCTACATACTGCTCAAAGACGATGAAGCCTGGTTGTTAGGAACCCATATTACTCCGCTTAAAGAGGCCTCCACCCACGTTATAGCCGACCCCACCCGCACCCGTAAACTGCTGCTGCACCGGCGCGAGCTTAGCAAACTCTTTGGCAAAGTTAATTCTGCCGGATATACCTGTGTTCCTCTTGCCATGTATTGGAAGAATAACCGGGTAAAAGTTGAGATTGCACTGGTGAAAGGCAAGAAGGAGTATGATAAGCGGGATACCCAAAAAGACAGGGATTGGAACCGACAGAAACAGCGGGTGGTGCGGGACAACATTAAACAGTAAACAATATAGCCAACCAAAGCCAGATCACTCTTTTACAAAAAAAATCTCATTTCCAACATCTCTTAATACAGCTTTAGATTTAGAGCGAATTTGGTGCAACTTTTGGCCAACCAAAGCAAGCATCTGTTTTCAGTTAGCCAAATCCCTATGACCGTTCGCCTGTATTATTTTTAAACTGCAGCAATCACACTTTACTGATCACAATCAGACTAAACGTTACTCTTCTTATGGAATCGTTATGTGAGATACTGCGTCCAGATTGTTAATCGTTATTAATCACTGTTATGAGGAATACGAATAATCCGAATCCGTTCTGGGATGTGACACATGACAGAACTTCTGCAAACGTGCTGGCAGAGTATTCAGCCGTAACAACTAAAAGCTCAATAAAAATAAGCAAAGGCAAAAGAGGCTCAGAATGGTTAGCCCCAAAGAAAGCATGTCGTCAGTCGATCTCGCTTGGTTAAGAATGGAAAAACCTACCAACCTGATGATGATCGGCGTGGTTCTGATCTTTGAATCTCCGATTGATCTCAACGAGTTTAAACGCATCACCAATCAACGCTTACTTAAATACCGGCGTTTTTCTCAGCGAGTGACAGACAAAGATGGCACCCCCTGCTGGGAAGATGACCCTTACTTCAACATCAGTAACCATATCCATCTAGTTGGTTTGCCAGGACAAGGAACCAAGCAGGACCTGCAGGATTTAACGAGTGACCTCAACAGCACTCCGCTTATATTCAGCCGTCCCCTGTGGCAAGCCCATATTGTGGACAACTATCAGGGCGGCTCTGTCATCATATTCAGAATTCACCACGCTATTGCCGATGGCATTTCACTGGTAAGAGTCATGTTATCCCTCATGGATACCGACACAGCTAAACTAACCAGACATCACAAAAATATGCCGGCTAAAAACCGCTCTATTATTGATAGGATCATGCCACCTTCTGGACTCATTCGGCAGAGCTTCCAATTTGGCCAGGACATGCTGGAAGAAGGCATTGACTTGCTAAAACACCCAGACCAGATCATGGGTAAGGCCAGAGAGGGAGCCACAGTAGCTGCTGAATTAGCCCGTATTGCCGCCCTGCCATCTGACCCAGACACCTGCTTTAAAGGTGAACTCACCGGCCGCAAGGCCGTCGCCTGGGCCGAGCCATTGCCACTGATTGAAGTGAGGAAGACAGCAAAACTATTAGGCGCATCCATCAACGACGTAATACTAACTGCCGCCACCGGAGCTATTCGCCAATATCTGATCTCTAAAGGACAATCCGTAGACTTTGACCAATTTCATGTGGTAGTTCCAGTTAACTTAAGGCCACTGGACAAGCCTATTACCAGCCTGGGAAATCAGTTTGGTCTGGTAGTAGTAGAGTTGCCAGTAGGCACGGCAGACTGCTTTGAGCGCATGGAAAAAGTAAGGAAAGCCATGGATCTGCTGAAGAAATCCTATCAGGCACGCATTTTTCTCGGTTTACTAGGCGTACTCGGCAAAGGACCGGACAAACTTGAACAATCCGCGCTGGAATTACTGAGCAAGAAAGCTTCGCTGGTCATGACCAACGTGCCAGGTCCGGAGCAAGCCATGTACATGGCGGGCTCAAAACTAACTCAACCCATGGTGTGGGTGCCTCAATCTGGCACCGTCGGCGTTGGCCTGAGTATTTTGAGTTACAACGGTGGTGTGCAGTTTGGTGTCGTCAGCGACGAGAACCTGATTACCGATCCCGACCTGTTAGTGGAGCATTTCCTCAGCTCCTATGCTGAACTAAATACACTAGCGGTGGCTTCAGGGACTTGAAATCAGTTAGAATGGAGCCACCTAAGATTATCTGTATTTAAATATTACGGGTTAAAGAACACGGGGACGACATGGTTTCGACGCCGGTTACAAACCCTGAGGTGCATGTCGAGTGAATAGCGGCACTCGTACTCCAAACGCTATAAACTATAGTCGCAAACGACGAAAACTACGCTCTAGCAGCTTAAACCCTGCTAGCACTCAGCCCAAGATGCTTGTATCGCGGAACTGAGTGTCATCAGAACAAGCTAGCTGGTTGGATCGCCTTAATCTGACTTGCGAAACCATCAAGGCTCGCTCTTTTCACCCTGCCCTTCGGGTCGCTAAGAGTCAAACTAATAGAAGGATTCTAAACATGTAGAGCCGATGGCAGAGGACTGACGGACGCGGGTTCAATTCCCGCCGTCTCCACCATTTCAATTTTTGATTATAAATCAGAGATATACCGGAAAAAAGAGACTTAAACAGTCGTAGGAGTGACACTTTCCTTTGACACTAAGCGGTGACATTCTGGAGCCGCTTAAATGCCGTATTACCTTTCCCAAGTCCAATCTGGCTGCTACTTTTTCAGAGTAGTGATTCCAAAGAACGTCCGCTCTTAATTTTCAAATAAGCGAGAAATCCGTCGAAGCATACAGACATATAGCCGGAAATTGGCAGTCATCCGCGCCAGGATTATGTGGGTCAGTTACCATGAGCTGTTTTGCCACACCCAGATGATACAGACCGTGGGGTTCGTTGTGTATGCAAGTTGTAGTATCCTGGGCCTGTGCGCATGTAAAGTTGGCAAATGGGTTCATTCACATACCTTCTGAATTAGCCTGTGGGAATATCCGGGCGCTGGTGATTGTTGCAGGCAGAGAAGAGAATTGGCTAAGAAGTGAGGGATTTCTTCACAGCTACTGTTTGGTAAGCAACCAATCCGATTGGGATTTTAACTAACGTAGCTGCAAAGCTCAGTAATTGGGGTTAATTGAAAATCCAGAGGATATAAAAAAAAGGTGAACACTTTGCTGAGGGTACTCACTCTGGCGAATCTATCATTCCCTTGATAGTTCTTTGCCTACAGTATTTGTGGATACTTCATTGATTTCTCCAGTTCTTCTAACCACTCAATGATCTGACTGTAAATTTCATCCATTGCGACATGAAATTCTGGCAGCCCTTCAATATTTACCCCATTTTTCTCTGCTATCATAGTCACTGCGTCCTCTATTGCAGTCACTACCTGCTTGTCTATATTACCTAAACAACAGGCCGCTAACTTATCTTAAAACGCTCTACCACAATCATTAACTCATTGGCCCGCGTCGACAAATGGCTGGCGGCAATGCTGGCTTCACTGCCAACAGCAGATGATTGACTCGCTTTGTCTGATATGCGGACCAGCCATTCTGCAATTTCCTCACAAACACTGGTCTGCTCTTCGGACGCACTGGCTATCTGTTCGTTCATTCGATTGATAACGGTTATTGAATCGGCAATCTTATGTAGTGACGCCTCAGCGTTGCTGGAACGGTCTACTGCCGCTTCGCTACGTTCTTTTGATTGGATCATGGCATTCACAGCTTGTTCTGAGCCTTTTTCCAGGCTCTCCATCATGTTACTGATCTCCTCCGTGCTCCTTTGTGTTTTTCCAGCGAGCGCCCTGACTTCGTCGGCCACGACGGCAAACCCCCTGCCTTGTTCGCCTGCCCTTGCGGCCTCAATCGCAGCATTCAATGCCAACAGGTTTGTCTGCTCGGCAATGCTCTTAATAACACTAAGAGCAGCGTTAATTCTTTCAACTTCTTCGCCAAGAGAGGTTACCGTCGTAGATGCTTCGATGATGTCCTCAGCTAGCTTATTAACTTCCGATACAGATTCAGAAACAACCAGATTTGCAATTTTGGATTCATCTTCACACGTATTAGCCGCTACGGCTGCCTCGCTCGCATTCTTCGATATTTCACTGGCGGCAGACGTCATCTGAGTGACTGCAGTTGCAACCTGATCAGTATCAACACT
>JGI12048J13642_10006665_pt1 | contig 23716 bp, 17 predicted proteins | sample ElkSlonscriptome_16_FD_13642 | JGI IMG/M metagenome (IMG submission 13642)
CCTATGAATCGCCTTTAGAGACGTCAGGACCTGGCAGTCCGTCTTGGTCCCTGCTGTGTCCGCTGTTTGCTGCGTGCGCCATAGAATTTACGCGCGTTTTTACCGGCGGAAGATGGTGGTGTGCGACGGTACTTGACCTCCCACCTTTTGGTCAGCAGGATTTCCCGCGGGCTCTGTTCGCGCCTCTTCTTTTTCAGTTCCTTCTGGGCACGGACAATCAGTTTTTCGGCACTGCTCTTCAAGGTAGGTGTTTCCTGCCGGGCGGCAGTGGCCTCCCGGACAACCTGCTTAAATTCTTTCTGGGCCAAATAGAACCTGCTTCTCTCAAGATGAATCCAGCCTTTATGATCATATTTCAGAGCGGCGTCATAATCGCTTTCAGCCATCTCCATGTTACCGATATTACTATAGTTCCTAGCCCTGAACATATGCAGCCGGCTTTTCTCGGCCGGATTTTTTGCCAAGGCTATTTCACTGGTCAGTTGTTCAATCACAGCAGAGTCGGCCTGAACACAGTCGGCGGTCAGCGAACTCAGAAAGACCATACAACAGATGATACACCAGCAGATACCCTTCGCAGTAGTATTCATATTCATGTTAGGAAGTGGTTGAAGAAAGCGGGGTTCACGTATTTCCCGGTAGCACTGCAAGCGTGTTTGCCACCGTGCACCGTGGGCTGTCGACGTCATCCTCCGAACCTACCAAACAGCTGCCCCTTTTTCAAGGGCAATTGTCTGCAGGCCGGCGGCTGTTGACTCAAAGACAAACGAACAGAAGCAGCCAGGCACACCCTCAGAAGCCTGTCGGAGAAAAAAGTACACATCGCCGACACACTTCTAGGATTCCGCTTCCATCAGGGCTATGGCCGTGTCAAGCATGCGGTTGGAGTATCCCCATTCATTGTCGAACCAGGCTATCACCGTCACCAACCGCTGGCGTGCAACCAATGTCTGGCTGCCGTCGATAACCGCCGAGCTTGGATTATGATTGAAGTCGCAGGAAACCAGAGGCAGTTCGGTATACTCAAGTATCCCCGCCAACACTCCATTGGCCTTTTCCTTAATAAGGCCGTTCACGGCGCTCCGGCTTGCTTTTTCGGTGACGTTGACATTGAGCTGCATAAGAGAGACGTTGGTGGTCGGCACTCTCAGAGAGACCGCCTCAAAACAACCGTTCAAATGGGGAAAAAGGCGTTCGACCCCCCGGGCAAGGCCGGTACTGACCGGTATTATCGACGTACTCGAACTCCTGCTCTTGCGGAGATCGGGATTGTGATAGGCGTCGATGACCGGCTGATCGTTCATCGACGAATGGACTATGGTGATATGCCCCTGCTCGATTCCGAAATGGTTGTCGAGCAGGTCGATGATATGCGCGGAGCAGTTCGTCGTACAACTGGCATTGGAGATGATGGTATGCGCTTTTCTGAGGATATGCTCATTGAAGCCGTAGACGATGGTCGCATCAACCTCGCGGGTGGCCGGTGAGGAAAAGATGACCCTGGAGGCCCCCCGGCCGATATGTCGCTGGGCCGTCGATCGCTCGCAATAGCTGCCGCTGCATTCAAAAACGATATCGACGCCAAGGCTCTTCCAGTCAAGATCGTCGATGTTGCCATGAGAAAAAACAGCGATTTCGTCGCCATTGACCCGCATGCCGCCTTCGATCTCTTCTACCGTGCCGGAAAATCTGCCATGTGTTGAATCGAATCTGGTCAGATGGATGAGCGAGGCAAGACTTGAGAGTTCGTTGATAGCGACTATTTGCAGCTTGCGACGAAAAGCGGATTCATACAACGCTCGGAGAATGCACCGGCCTATTCTGCCATATCCGTTTATTGCGATTCTGATACTCATATGATTGACTGGGGAATCCTGGGATGAGGGCAGCGACGAACCCGATTATTTGATCATTTGCGATGATCCCCTCGACAAGGAGTTCTGTGATTGGCTATGCGTGCGTATGCTACTCATAGAAGCGAAGGAGGAGAGCAGGAAATATCGGCTCAAACGAAAGATGATTATTGACATATCTATCATTTTTTTCTCACTTTCCACCCTGTCACGGCCATGATCTTCCTAAAGACAAGCTTTACTGTTGATACCTGATTACCCCTGATACTCAGCCTGGCCGATCATGGGGAGAGAGGGGCGCTCTTTTCACGGGTGTCTGCAGCCTGGACGGCTGCAAACGAGCCCCCGGGGATGTGTTCATGGCGTACCGGGAAAAGAGTATCCCTGTCTCAGACCGAGTTGCTGAGGATAAAGGGTTGTCAAATTTTGATAGCAAAAATTATTCTGATTATGTATGAAACTCAGCTTCCTGTTCATGCACTGGGGATGTTTCTCTTTCGGGACACCAGTATGGGATTGGCTAAGCCTCATGGGTAATCAGAAAAAGCACCACTGATGCGTCTTCCTTTTTACAGGCAATGTTCGGGCGATGAAAAAACTCACACTTGTCCGGCACACTCCTAACGCTCGGCCACAGCCTTGGCTATCGCCTCTTCCACAGAAACGGCATAGGGATTGTGTTTTCGTAAAAATACCGGCAGACTGTTGCGTGCCTGCCTGGCCGTATCCGGGTCCTCGTACTCACCGTAGTAGACATATACCGTCGAAGTGTTGCCCTTGACGATATAGAGCCGGTCGGCAATGCGGCGATACTCCTGCTGCCTGAACCTGTTTTTCAAATTATCCTCGGCCTGTTCGGCGGTCAAAGCCATCAACTGGACGGTATGACTGCCACTGTTCCGGCCCTGGAGCCACCGTTGACCCCGGGCAAGGCTACGGTTGAACAGTTCATCGACGGTGCCATCATTCAAGGGTGCAGCTGCCTCCTCGCCATCGCTCATTGATGCTATCGGATTCTTTACCTTGACCGGGGCGATCTTGACTATTTTTTTGGCGCTGCCTTCATCAACTTGCGGTGGCGGCAACCTTTTTTTCATACCTACAAAAACCACCGGTTCGTCGTAATCCTCATCCTGGACCAACGTCCCCTCAGGTTCTTCTTGAATCTTTTCCTGTGATTCCTCCGGCTGTTCATTTTTGGCGGACTGCGCTATTTCAATGGTCTGGTCTTTCTGCACTTCGCCCTCTTGCTGAAGCTTCGCAGCGGGATCCTCAGTGGAGACCAGTTGTTGCTCTTCACCGGCACCAGCAGATTCTGTGCCAGCGGTCAGTGTAGGCCGTTCCAGACGTTCGCTACCTTCTGCCGGCTCTTTTACCACATCCGTAGCTGCAGTTGAAGGCTCCGCAACCTCCTGAGCTGCTTCTTTTACAGGAGTTCCGACAACAACCGGCTCTTCCTTCTCCGGTTCAAGAGTATTCCCACGCCCGGCAACGACAACCTCATCATTTGCAGCAGCAGGTCCCGGCGACTCTTTTTCCATGCTCTGGTCAGAATCCGTAGCCGCCGGGACTCTTTTACCATCGTCCGTTGCGTTTTCACCTTCATCTTTACCGCTGGCAGATCCCCCTGAGACATGGTCCTTTTGTTCGCTGCCGGCAACGGTCTCAGACATGGCGATTTCGGATGCAACCGGTTGGTTTACTCCGCCCGTTTCCACTGTCCCCTCGGGTTCGGCTTGCTCCAGAGCTGGCGACTCTTCCGCGTTCTCAACTGGCAGCGGTGAGGTCTCCACAGGCTCGTCACTCACGACGGCATCCCCCCTCCCACCTTCTTTCTGTCCGTTCTCGTCGGTGAAGACGAAGAAGGCCACGACAACAAGCAAGGCCAGGCCTGCCCCACCATACGCCCACCGTCGCCAGGAAGTGCCAGGCCAGGAAGCCACCGACCTTTTTCTTCCTTTTGGGTCACTTCCCTGAGTATCATCGACGACATTATCAAGCAACACCATAAAAGAGGTGTCTGTGTTGGCGGCCTCCAGCGATTTTGCCGCCAGCATATTGGTCATGCGCAGGTTTCCCTTGGCCATGGAATAGATCTTCTTGGCGGCTTCCGGGGTGAAAACATTTTTGCTGCGGCTCGAAGAACGCTGCTGGGCGCAGTGATTGAGATAAGCATATGTTTCCGAAAGTCCCAGCGGATGCAGGCCGAAATGCCTCTCCTCGACATCCTTGAAGTTGCAGATAGCGAGCTGTTTGAGATTTTCCAGAAGGCTCGAACGGCCAGCAAAGACGATTTGCAGCAAAACGTTGCTATCGTTGACTCTGTCCAGCATTTTGCGAACGCGTTCGATGGTCGCCAGATACATTCTCTCCGACTGATCGAACACGACCACCAGCCGACGCTCCCGTACCTCGAGTTCAGCGGCGATCTCATCGACCAGGATTTTACTCGAGACCGGCTTGTCGGCATTGTCCGTACCGACTTCAAGCGCCAGAACCCGGATGACATCATCGAAGGATTCCAGCGGCGTCGGCAGATAGACGGAAAATGTCTCTGCGGGCAGCTCCTTTTCCACCATTCTGCAGAGCATGGACTTGCCCACGCCCTCTTCACCGGTGATGGTGACAACCGCTGCTCCTTCGCCAAGTGCCCTCTTCACCTCGTCAAGCAGTTTTCTCCGCTGGGCGCCTGAGAAAAACAGGTTGGTATTGACCCGGTCCTGGAAGGGAGTCCGGTCGGGGGAACCCGGTTTTTTGTGTATATCCATACTCTGCTTTTTGTTGCTGATAAAATATCAAAGAAATTATACATTGCGCTTCAATGCAGAAAATGTCTAGGCTGGTAAAAGCCCCATAATAGCACCTCGATCCCAGAGAAGCAACAGCTACCGTTTTCAATCGTTTTTTCAGCAACTAGTGGCTTTTCGAAGAATTCCATATCTTGCCGGGTCCCACAGTTCCCAGAAAACCGAGACGACGGTGGTTCCCGTAAGGTACTCTATTATTTTCACCAAACTTCAAGTTGATAGAGATCGCCTCCATCTCCCGCTGGAATCATGGTCGCAAGACCAGATCCATGCAGGCCATGCCCGGTTCAATTGTCGAGAGGCACGAAGCAATAGACGCTGGCAGGCAGGGCAATGGTGATTGACAATGTTTTTTTACACGAGTAGATTTGGCCATGCCTGTTTTTCGTTTGACTGAAGAGATTCTCTTTCCCCGTCCGAGCCTTGCTGAAGAGAACGGCCTGCTGGCCATCGGCGGTGATCTGAGCCCGGCGCGTCTTATATCGGCCTACAGACGTGGTATATTCCCATGGTATTCTCCGGGAGACCCCATTCTCTGGTGGTTCACCTCCCCGAGACTTGTTCTTTTTCCGGAGACCTTCAGAGTACCCAAGAGGTTGGCCCGTTATATGAGGAAGCCTCTTTTTACGGTAACATTCGATACAGCCTTTGAGCGGGTAATAGAGTCATGTGCTGCCGTACGGACAATGAAAGGCGAGGAAACCTGGATAACCGAAGAGATGAAAACCGCCTATCTGCAGCTGCACCAGCTGGGATATGCCCACTCGGTAGAATGCTGGCAGGAACAGACCCTTGCTGGAGGCCTCTACGGAGTATTGCTCGATCGCGTCTTTTTCGGCGAGTCTATGTTCACTCTTCTCTCCAACGGCTCCAAAATAGCTCTGGCTTCGCTGGTTATCCAGCTGCGTCGCAAGAACTGCAGACTTATCGACTGCCAGATGACCACGGAGCATCTTCTCCACTATGGTGCCTGCGAGATTTCGGGTAGAGACTTTCAAAGATGCTTAAATACATATATTGAAAACGTATTCCCAGACGGAAAATGGAACTATGAACCAGAAACGTAGAGTGGAAATGTGCGACGGCTGCGGTGTGAAAGAACATGTGCATGAAATTGACGGCAACGAATTTTGCGATGAATGCAGGCAGCTGGCACTTTCGTTGTACGCACATCCCGAAAAAATAGCCAAAATAGTCAAGCTGATGAAAATCGATATCGCCACCGACAAGATCCTGCCGGTGCAATCAGCAAAATCGAGATTCGGTGAACTGCCGGAAGTACTGGATGCCGTGCGTTTTCGCACACGTGACCGTGACATGAACAAGTGGTATGTATCGGTCAGCGAAATAGACGGGCAGCCCGTCGAAATCTTTGCCTCCACCGCCTTTGACCGTGATCATCACCTGCAGTCTCGCATTTCGAACCTGACCACCATTACCCGACTTATCTCTTTGATTTTACGCCATGTCTTTCTCGGCGAGGTGCTGACGCTTGAGAAAACCATCAAACAACTCCACCGAAGCTCCAGGCAGCAGAACGATCTCCCGGACATGCTGACCAACGTACTGAGCAAATACAGCAGGTCTGCCTATAAAAGCGAACACGACGATCTGACATAAGGTACCGGCAAAAGCCCGCCAGGCAGCGCATTCTGAAAAGGGCACAGGAATTCTGCCTTTTTCACATACTCGCAGCCGGCGGCAAAGCTTTGATCATTTCGCCTTAGTAATCGAACTCGAATTCGAAGTCTATTCCCGACTTCTCAAAATGGGTGAGCACATTCTGGAGTAGTGCCAGATTCGGCACTTCGAAGATAAGCTCCCATGCCGGCGTTTTCGTCGGCGTGGCTGAAACCACCGCCAACTCAGAAATGTTCATTTCCGTGGGCGCGACGCCGGTTATCATCATTATCCTCTGGCGCTTAGCCCCGAGGATATGTATGGACTGCGCTTTGCGTACCGGCGTTTGGGCGGCTTTCCAGTTGACGTTTACAGCATCTTCCCGCTGGAACTTAATCTCCTCAAGCCGGGTGCATCCTTTTCTATGAATGGAGAGTCGCTCTCTGGCGAGCAAGGCAAAGTTGTTTTTCTCAGTGGGCAGAGGCTTACAACAGGCTGAGAGTTTTATTGAGACCGGATCAAGGGTGGTGAGCTCAACACTGTTATACTCTTCACCAGCGGCGACGGTGTTAAGATTTTCCAGGTCGAACTGGCTGCGGAAGCGATGGATTATCTCAGGCAGACGCAACCGGCCGTCGCCAATGTGTTCATAAAGATCCTCTACCTTCTTGCAAGAGTACATATTGAAAATGTGTTGTATTTCAAAGCTGTCCAAAATATCCATGGGAATGTTGTACCGCTTCATCTCCTGCGTCAACGTCGCCTGCCCCACCTCTCGTGCAACCTGACGTCTTCTGCCCCGGAAACGCTTGGAGAGCTCGGCGCGGGTGCGCGGAGTCTTGCAGTGATTGAGTATGTCAGGGTCGAACTGGATGGGGCGGGCAGAACGAATGATACGCACCATCTCGCCGTCCTTGAGGATATGATCAGCCTCTCGCCGCGTGTTGCCGACCATGGCCCCTATGCAGGAATGGCCGACGTCGGTGTGAACCCGGAAAGCAAAATCGAGAACCGTCGAGTTGAGTGGCAGACAGATCAAGTCGCCTTTGGGTGTGTAGGTGTATATCTCTTTTTTGCCGCTGGCGGCGATTACATCCCGGTAGGAAACCGATGCATCCGAACCTATGACATTGAACAACTCTTTGATTTCATGAATAAACCTTCCCTGCTTGCGGTTTTTCGAACTCCAGTTGCGGAAGAGCCCACGCTGGGCCCTGCGCGCCATCTCCTCGGTGCGTATCTTGAAAAGGTATTTCTGCCCTTTGATGATTGCCCTGGCGTGCAGCCCCTGATACCCGGTGGGTTTGGGATTGGCGATGAAATCACGAATGGTGCGGGGAATAGGGCGGAAGGTCTGGTTTACCAGGCCGAGAACCTGGTAACATATTTGACTCCCTTCAACGACAATAAGAATTTCATAGGGAAAATCTATTTCCTGGAGGAGGATGCGGTTGTTGTGATCATAATATGCCCACAATTCCTTGACCCGCTGCTCGACCTTGGCCTCTATGCCGCTCTCCTTCAAGTTTTGTCGCAGGGTCTTGATGATTTCCTTGGGTTCGAGCGCCTCCCGGAGTTTGTCAATATGTGCGGCCAGCTTCACCCATTGTTTAGGAAACTTGTAAGTCAGGGCCAGGTTGTACATCTCCCGCTTCATATTGAAGAGGCCGAACACCGTCGCCAAAGGAGCATAGATATCAAGGGTCTCATCGGCGATTTTCTGCTGTTTGCTCTTGGGCATGGCCTTGAGGGTACGCAGATTGTGCAGACGGTCGGCGAGTTTGACCAGCATAACCTCGGGACGCAGAGCAGCCCCTGAAAAGATCTTGCGATGAATCCTCTTGTAATGAGACTGTTTATCGCCCGAGGATCTGGTGATCTTTGTACAGCCCTCGACAATGGCCTGAACATAGGCTCCGAATTTTTTACCGACCAGTTCTCCGGTAACTTCCTGAACGTCTTCTACCGTGTCATGAAGGAGTGCGGCCGCAAGTATTTCAGGGTGGAGGATATCCATTTCGGCGGCGAGGATTTTGGCCACCGAGCAAGGATGGAGAATATAGGCATCCCCGGATTTGCGCCACTGATCGTCGTGGGCTTCCGTTGCAAAATTAAGTGCATCCCAAAAAATATGCTCATCATCCCTGCCGCCGATATAACCCTGCATTTGCCTGCGGTATAATTCCAGGTCAAAAGGAATGTGCTGCATATATCCTACTGCCTCGTCAGCCTACCGGAAGGTATGAACTTTTCCATGTAACCTCTTTTTTGGGTTGATTCCCCCTGCAATCATGAGCAGTATCTCCACAATTGTTATCGAGCATACGACCATTTTCACTTCGGCCCGCCCATGACAGGGACGAATCTCCAGTGCATGGTCAAACCCACACTGTAAGTCTTTCTAGCCGACAATGCCCTACACCTTAACAAAATTCCACAATCAGGGAAAAGAAAAAACCTAAATGCCGAAAAAAAGAAAGTTTTTCACAAAAAGAAAAAATGTTGGGGCGACCAAACGGGGCCGTAAAAACGACAAAAAAATCCAGCAATACTCGCTCACAAAAGCGGTCTTAACCGTCCTTGCCAAAGCAGAATCTCCTCTTACTCAGAACGATATCCGTAACAACCTCGCCGAGGCCGCCCCTTCCAAAAATGACGTGGAAGATGCCATTGCCGAACTGGTTCGCAGGCGGGAGGTGGTAGCAGCCGGTAAAAAAAGTTTCCGCCTCGACAACAAGGGCAGCATATTCAAGGGAAAGGTGGAAAAGCATCCACGTGGTTTCGGTTTCGTCACCGAACTCAAGCCGGAGAAAGCGGCGAGATTTTCCCGTGATCCCTATCTCTCGGTGCGGGGCATGGGCACGGCAAATCATGGCGACTCCGTTCTCATCCGGGTAACTTCGGTACGCCGTGACGGTCGTCCCGAAGCCGAGTTGGTGGCCATACTCGAGCGCTTTTCCGAGTCACTCACCGGATATTACAAGCCTGGAAACCCAGCGCGGGTGGTCCCCGAAGATCCCAGATATCCGTCGAATATCACGGTCATCGACTCCGTTGAGGAGGAAATACCGGCAAACCATGTCGTCATAATAACCGTTCTGCCGGCAATTGCCGATGAAGGTTTCGTCCGGGGACGCATAACCGAAGTACTTGGTTCGGCCAAGGACATCGACGTCCAGATGCGCATGGTCATCGAGAAGCACAACCTGCCCCACGTCTTTCCGCCGGAGGTGGAAAAAGAAGCCGCCAGTCTCTCCATGAAAGGGGCGCCGACCGACGACCGGCTCGACCTGCGCGACATTCTCCACGTGACCATCGACGGGGAAACCGCCAAGGATTTCGACGACGCCGTTGCTGTTGAAAAAAGTCGCCGCGGCTACCGTCTCTATGTCTCTATTGCCGACGTCTCCCACTTTGTTCGTCCCGGCAGCGAGCTGGACAAGGAAGCCTATCTCAGAGGTACCTCTGTGTATTTTCCCGGCCGGGTCATTCCCATGCTGCCGGAAAAGCTCAGCAACAATCTCTGCAGCCTCGTCCCCGATGAAGACAGGTTGAGTTTTTCCGCCATTCTCGATTTCGACCGCCAGGGCAATCTGACGGCCAAAAAATTCGGCAAGTCGATCATCCGCAGCAAGCAGCGCTTCACCTATACCACCGTCAAAAAGATCCTCATCGATAAAGACCGTGAGACCAGAAGCAGTCACAAACCGTTTCTTACTCCGCTCAAATGGGCTGAGGAACTCGCCCGCCTGCTCCATGAAAAACGTATGGCCCGAGGTTCCATAGGCTTTAATATTCCTGAACCTGAGATTTTCCTTGAAGAGGATGGCACCATCGAAACCATAAAGAGGAAGGAGAGAAATTTCGCCCACCAGATAATCGAGGAATTCATGCTCTGCGCCAACGAAGCGGTGGCGAAAACCTTCTCCGACTGCAAGCATGATTTCGTCTACAGGATTCACGAAAAGCCATCGTCAGAAAAGGTCGAGGAGTTCGCTTCCTTCGCCCAGACACTGGGGATAGACCTACCCGAGGTCACCGCCGAGCCCGAATGGTTTGCCAAGGTACTCGATATCGTCAACGACACACCCGCCGAGTACGTCGTCAACAACCTGCTGTTGCGGGCAATGCAGCAGGCACGGTACGATTCTCAGAACAAAGGGCATTTTGGCCTGGCAGCCAGCGACTACACCCACTTCACATCCCCCATCAGACGCTATCCGGACCTGATGGTTCATCGTTTCCTCCAGGGACTGCTCAACCAGAGAAAAACGATCGTCGGGAAAAAGGAGGACATCACTCTTGTAGAGATGAGCAGACATCTGTCGGAACGGGAGAGAGCCGCGGTGACCGCCGAACGGGATATCGTCGACCGTCTGAAGATATTCTTCATGGAGGGGTTCGTCGGCCATACCTTCAAGGCCGTGATCTCCGGAGTCAGCGATAATGTTCTTTTCATCGAACTCATGGATTTGTTTGTCAGCGGTTCAATCGCCATCTCCGCCCTGACCGATGACTACTACCTCTACGATGAGAAAAGATACAGGCTGATCGGTGAAATCACCGCCAAGACCTATCAGCTCGGCGACGTTCTGTCGGTGAGCCTGGTTGATGTCGACCGAAGACGCAAACGTCTCAATTTCGCCCCTGAACATCTCGTGAACTCATGATTGCCGCGGGAGGATGTGGACGGACAGAAACTGCGCTTTTCTTTTGGGGCTTGACTTGGTACAATAAGTCGCATAAAGATATTTATACGTTATACTTTGAAAAGTATTCATCTCTACGTAACTAATACCTGTAACCTTTCAACTGCTGGCATGAACGCCCATATCGGAGGAAGAAAACCATGGAAGGAACCAACTGGCTCATGACCATTATCGACAATCCCTTTGCCAAAGGTCTCGCGCTCGGGATTCTCATCTGTGTTGTCATCTATATTCGTGGTTTTCTGCACCGCCGCGAATTATCCAAAGAGGTTGACAGGCTCCGCTCCCACCTGCACACCAAGTTGGAAATCGATTCTTCCGAAAATGAACGCAGAAAAGGTGAAATTGATCGATTGAAGCAGGAAAGGGACAATCTGCGCATTACCGTTCAGTCGTTAAACCAGAAACCCGGGCGCAAGGAAATCCGTCAATATTTCATATACCAGACCGCAATTGACATCATGTTTGAAAAGGCCCCCGGCTTTGCCCCGGCCTGGCAGATAACTCTCAAAGAAGCCGAAGAGCTATTCGAAAAGTCCGAAAGAGGCGTGGTACCGCTGCTCAAAAGACTGATGCCATCCTCGGCCGACAAGCAGGCGGAGGAGTATGAAAAGATCAGCCGCGTTTCCATCGAAGACGGTGTCAAGGCTAACCAAAGCAGCTCGAAATAAACTTCGTTTCCGGGGTTTGCGGCGCAGGACACCCGGCCTTTGGCGAAGTCGGAATACCCAAACTGAATGCTGCCCACGGGGGAAGAATGCGTCTCCTCTGGGCAGCCTGCAGCGCGGAGCCAACATCATGGTCGGAAATCTACTTTCAGCTGCCCATCAACCGGACTGAAGTGCTCGCCAGATGAGCCCGAATGTCTCCGCCCTTCAGTTCTGCCAGGGGTTATCCACCTTCACACCATCCGCAACGGACACAGACGAAAGAATGTGCAGACCCAGGACTCCTCGATCAACAGACCATCCCACCCCATCAAGTACACCAGCTAAAGCGAGGATGCAATATGTACGCGATGGACGAAAACTCGTCTTATCCTTTTCAGATGGTTTTCGAACATGGCGGGGCTTTTCAAATGACAGCTTTTAAGTATTTGCTTCTCCCTCTTCCACAACTTAAATGCTTCTCGGAGGACGATGCAATTGCCGATTTTCCCTGGTAATCTCAGAGTACTGCACCATATCCTCTTTCAGAGTTTTGGCCTTTTCAAACAATCCCTTTTCCTGAGGGCACGTAATCATAATTTTATCAACTCTTCGCAGCAAAGGCTCTTCTATGTTGACAGAAAGATCGGTTCTTAATAATATTGCCGTAGTGCTGGTGCATCCGAAATATCCCGAAAACATAGGCGCAGCCGCTCGCAGCGCATTCAATATGGGTTTGACGCGGCTGATCATCGTTCGCGACGAGAGGCCCGACCGCGAGGCCATGGCCAAGATGGCTACCCACAAGGCGGTACATCTTATCGACTCCATGGAAGTCTACACCAGTCTCGTCGAGGCACTAGCACCTTTTTCCTATATTGTAGGAACAACCGCCAGAAGAGGGCGACAACGGGGAATGGAACGTACGCCCCGACAGATTGTGAGTGAAATGGCCGGACTTCTCCCTAACAATCACGCCGCTTTTGTCTTCGGACCGGAAAACTGTGGTCTTGCCAACGAGGAGCTGAAATACTGCCACGCCACTTCGGCTATACCCACTGCCGACTTCTCATCGCTCAATCTTGCTCAGGCAGTGGCCATTCACTGCTACGAACTCTATTACGGCCTGGTTCACGAAAAAAAAGACATTACACCGGCGCCCCAGGCGGCCTCCACCTTCGAACTAGAAGGCATGTATGAACATCTTGAAGAAGCACTGGTAAAAATCACTTTCCTGGAAGAAAAGAACCATGCCTACTGGATGAACAACATACGCCGTTTTTTCGGAAGGATGCAGTTGTCGTCAAAGGAATCAAATATAATACGAGGCATTTGCAGACAATTCATGTGGCATCAGGATCATTCTGGTAAAGATACGACCCCTTAAGGTGTATTATGAATGCAACGCTGCTCCAGTCATCACTCCCCTCCAACAAATTCTACCCGCCGCATATCGACGAAAAGCAATCGCTGTTCCGCTCTTATCTCATCGAAACCGTTCTTCCCGGCAGGGAAAGGACCAACAAAATCATCGCCATCGAAGCCCAGGCCGGCCAAGGAAAGACAACGCTCGCCTATCAGTATGTCAACCACTACAAATACAATCACGCCTGGTATCAGATAGGCAAGGAAGATGCCGACCCCGTGGTGCTGCTCACCGGCCTGGTCTACAGCCTGAAAAATTCGCTTCCTGGGTTTTCCTCGCCCCAGCTTGAGAATATTATCGCCCAAGGCGAGATAGGGCCGCTTGATCTTTTGCGCTGCGCCAATATGCTGCTGGCTGATATCGATAGGTTTCTGCGCGGCGACCTCTACCTCGTCTTCGATGACCTCCATCTCATCAGCGAAGCCGACCTGACCAACCAACTGCTGGCCTACCTTCTCGACACATCACCGCCCAAACTGCGCTACGTGCTCACAAGCAGACACCCCTTCGAACTGAAATCAAAGACCATTAGAAACCGCAGCTCTGTAGCCTATCTGAAAACCGACGACCTGGCTCTGACAAGCAGCGAAATCGAAATGCTGTTCAACGATGTCTTCAACAGAAGCATCAGCATTGCCGATGCCCGCAAGATCGAAGATGTGACCAGCGGCTGGGTAATGGGCATCGTCCTTGCCGCTCATCCGCTGTCGGGAAGCAAAACAACCAACACCGCCTCTTTTGCCAATTTTCATCTCAAAGGCTCGCCCAGCCAGAAAGACATGCTGGAGTATTTTCAAGATGAGATTTTCACCTTTATTCCCGACGAGCTGCACCTTCCTTTCCTCAAACTTTCCTTCGTCGACGAAATACATGTCGATCTCGCCAATCGCATCACCGGTATAGCAGACATAGAAATCATTCTTGGCGAACTGACGCAGGAAAACCTCTTTATCTACAACCTCGACAGCGATTTCACAATTTTCCGGTTCCATCATCTTTTCCAGGAATTTCTTCAGGTGCGGGCCGCGAAATCGTTAAGTCGTGAGGAAATCAGCACCATCTACTCACAATCCGCCGATTTTTTCCTGGAGAGCAACCAAATGGGCAAAGCCCTCTCCTGCTATCAGCAGGGAGGAGAATACGACAAAATGGAGCTACTGCTGAAACGGTATGGCGTCGACCTGCTTGCCCAAAACAGAACCCTGACCATACTTTCTCTCCTCCACTCCTTGCCGGAGAAAACCTTGCTGCGCTACAGCTGGCTTACCCTGTTCTCGGGCATTCTGGAAAGCGACTATCAGCCACAGAAAACCTTGCCGCATCTGGAAGAAGCTCGTAAACTGTTTGTCCAATCCGGGGAGGAGGTGGGCGAACTGCTGGCCATTGCCACCATACTCTACTATCACTTTGTCGTTTCCGGCCGCTATCATACCGGTGCCTCGCTGCTGCCAAGAACGGTTGAACTCCTTGACAGAAACCGCAGTCATCTCTCGCAGCACATTCTCATCATGGTCACCCGCAACCTGGCTGCAGGATATTGCTTTTTTTCCGCCGACATGGAAAAGGCAAGGCTCTATATCGAAGAGGCCAGGCAAATCGCCATCGACAATTCAATCCGGAATTTCATGGCCTCCACTGTTTTCATTAAGGCCTATATCGAACTGCTCAGCGGCAACCGCAAGAAATTCCGCCGGGAAGTAGAACTGAGCTATTCGCTGATGAACGATCCGCTGGTGGGCACATCCAACAAGCTGACCCTTCGCATCCTGCATATCTGCAACCTCAGCATGTACGGCGACTTCACCAATTATTTCCACCAGCAGCAACTCATCCGGGACAGCATTGACGAGCGGGTGGTCAAGCAGACCGTTGCCGCCCCCTATTTTTTCATATGGAGCTGCAGTTGCTTCATATCCATGGGCGAGACTGCCAAGGCCCTGGATATCATCAACAAGGGGGTCAACGTTTCGGCTACGGCCAAATCGGAACACATGCTCAGCCAGTTGCTGCAGTGGCAGTCGTATATTCATGCCATCCACGGCAACAGCCGCAGCGCCGAAGTGAAAATAGGCGAATCGAGCCAACTGAGAGAAGTAGCGGGAGGACCCTTTTACCAATCATTCAATGCTATTATGGCAGGAGCCGTCTACGCCAGGCTGCAAAAAAGAAAACTGGCCAAAGAGTCGTTTGCCAAAGGACTGGAACTGGCCGAATCAATCCCCTCTCCCTATCTGCAGTCATGCTGCCTCATGCAGCGATGTTTCTTTAAACTGAAAACCTACGGAGCCACATCGGCACTCCCTGATTTGGAAGACGGCCTGTCGCTTATGCAGGCAAATGACTACGACCATTTCTGGAGTTGGGAACCAAGCTTCATGAGGGATCTGCTCACCCTGGCTGTCAGTAAAAACATTCACGCGGAGTTTGCCGGAAAACTGGCCCGCCAGAGACTGCGTGTACATATCAACGAGGATGGCTCCATAACTCCACTTTTGCACTTCACAATGCTGAACGGATTCCATCTCAGTATCGGCAAAGAGATACTGCTCAGCGTAGACCAGTTCACCCCCCTGCAGCGCGACCTGCTCAGTCTCGTTCTCTTTTCCAAGGACAAAAAGATCAGCCAGGAAAAAGTGCAGCTCATACTCTGGCCCGACAGTCCGCCGGAAAAATCGAGAAAGAAACTCGACACCCTCCTTAATCGTCTTCGCAGCAGTCTCGATGAGCACCTGCCCCTTGCCAGCAAGGATTATCTTCTCTTAAACAAGGGAATTCTCTGCCTGGAGAACACCATCACCGATGTCGAGGAATTCCTGCACAACTGCAAGATGGGTTTTCGTCTGGCGGACAGAGAGGAATATTGGCAGGCGGGAAATCGTTTTCATCAAGCCCTCAGTCTCTGGCAGGGTACCCTGCCGACGGACACCTTCAGAAACGAATTTATTTACTCCCGGGAAGACAGCCTGCTGGCAACCTACGAAGATACGGTGCTGCGCTGGGCAGAGATTTTAAGTGATGCAGAACGTCACACCGAAGCTATCCCCATACTGACGACACTGCTCAGAAGCAACGGCCTCTCCGATCCGGGAGTAAGACTGCTCTGCCGGTTGTACCTCACCCTCAACCAGCCTGTGAAAATACGGGAGACGCTCAAAAGTTATCGCTATTCGCTGCGGACTGCCGAGTATGAAGCAGAGGAAATCAATATAATGATAAACGACATTACCGAATCACTTCGATGGAAATGAGGCCCTGGTAGCCTGAACGCGCCTCTGGCTCCTAATTCGCAAGATTTCCTGATTACAGACCCTGCCACAGAAACGCTTTGGTAAGTTGAATTTCTCTATTGAAATAACAATCCCCAAAAGTACCTCGCCCACGTATCTACCTGCAGCACAGAGACCGTCGTTTTGCCGCAGCCAGGTTGTCTTCGGACGATGCCCCCTTATTTAAAAAAATGTGGCATCTGTTTTGCATTACCTAGCGCAAGCACTAATGGCTATCATTTTCGGGAGTCGACATGATTTCAGCAATGCAGTCGGCCTTAAGCGCACTTCAGGCCTACGGCACCAAAATCCAGGCAAATGCCAACAACATCGCCAACGGAGCGACTGAGGGATACAAGCAAACACGGGTTACCCTCGCCACCGTTGAACCAGGTGGTGTCAAAGCAATGGCGGACAAACTGGACACTCCGGGCCCGAAGATATATACCGAGACCACGGACGGACTTGAACTCATTGAACAATCAAATGTTGAACTCAGTAGCGAACTTCCACAAATGATGCTGAATTCACATTATTATACTGCAAACCTCAAATCCCTTCAGGCAGCAGACGAACTGCTCGACAGTGTCCTTGATCTCAAGGCATGATCTCTCCTCCTCACGCGGGTGATGCTTTTCTCCTCTCCTCGGCATCACCCGCCCCTCCTTTGACAGCAACCGTTCTTTTGAGAACTTGACAATAAGCTGAAGCTGGAGCACTCTCGCTGTACGACTCTCGATTTGATCCTGGGATCAACAAACCTTTGATGTTTCCCTGCAACTCAACCTAGCCAATTCCAAAGACAGGGTGGGGTTTTTCACGGGTGTCTGCAGCCCGGACGTTTGCAGTCACGCTTTTAGAAATTGGTGAAAGGCGACCCGGGAAAAGAGTCTTCCTGTCTCGAATGAGTTGCCCTTCCTTCCCCTTCACTTAGCGGCAAATCGCCTTGGCCTGACAATTTTCATCGCTTCTGTAACAGGCCAACAGATGGAAGAAATCGTGGCCGCGATCAGCAAATATACTTTCGAAACCGAACATTCAAAAGCCATTGAGCGGGCAGTTCTCACAGAGGGGAGTGGACTTTTTACAGAATTCCTTAGCCACGCTGACAATGAGAGCATGGAATTCATTAAACAAAGAGGCGTCAGGGGGAAGATTGGCGCTAAAGGTCTCCTGGATCTCCTCATAGCTGCATTCTTCTGGCAGAAGCAAATGGCGCGAGAAGACCCGGTGGGTATAGGCATCGACGACAAATACCGCATGACCGGCGCCGTAGAGCAAAATAGAATCGGCCGTTTCCGGGCCAATTCCGTTTACCTCAAGCAATTGTCTACGGCTTTGTTTCGGATCTGCAGCGAACAGCAGCTGCAGATCGGAGTCATACTGCAGAGCAAGCATGTTCATCAGGTTCTTCAGACGCTTGGTCTTGAGATTGTAATAGCCGGCACTTCGGATGCAGGATGCCAGCTGCTCGTGGCTGACAGAGGCAAGGGCCTCAATGGAGAGGAGATTGGCCCTTTTCAGGGAAGAGATAGCCACCTCAACATTTTTCCAATTGGTGTTCTGGGTCAAAACCGCGCCCACCACCATCTCCAGAGGCGTCTCGGCCGGCCACCAGTTCTGGGGCCCGTAGTAATCGTAGAGGCACTGATAGATTTTAATGAAGGGGTGCTGAGACATAGACGGCATCAATCCCCGAGGCAGATGCCAATGTCCCTGGCGGTCAAAATTTTATCGGAGTTGAGATCAACCTTTTTCCTCGATCTGACCGCCTCGGCAATGGGGACAGCCTCCATTTTTGAGGAGGCGAGCGCGACCATTTGTCCAAAATTGCCATCTTCCACCAGCCGAACGGCCGCAGTGCCGAAACGAAGGGCCAGGAGACGATCGAAGGTCGTTGGTGAACCGCCGCGCTGCAAATGACCGAGCACCAACGAACGCGTGTCCTTTTCGGTATTCTTGTGTATCTGTTGCGCCACCCATTCACCGACCCCTCCGAGTATCACCTCTTCACGGCCGAGTTCACCAGAACCCTTGCTGAAGACCTTGCCTCCCTTCTCCACAGCGCCCTCGGCGACAACGACGATGGAGTAGTGTTTGTCACGAAGCTCGTTGTCGGAAATCTTAGCGCATACCTTCTCCATATCAAAGGGTATCTCCGGCAGAAGTATGGCATCGGCACCGCCTGATATCCCTGAATAGAGGGCAATCCATCCGGAATCACGGCCCATGACTTCGACCACCATAACCCGGTCATGTGATTTTGCCGTGGAGTGGAGCTTGTCAAGAGCATTGGTCGCCGTCGAGACGGCGGTATCGAAGCCAAAGGTTCTATCGGTTGCCTCAAGGTCGTTGTCAATGGTTTTCGGCACACCGATAACCGGCATACCTTTTTCTGCGAATTTCTGAGCGAGGCGCAGACTGCCGTCGCCGCCGATGGCAATGTGACAGTCAAATCCCATGCGTTGAAAGTTTCTCATTATCTTATCGGAGATATCGACTATCTGTATCTCCCCGGCAAGATTGAGTACCGGCCGGGCAAAAGGATTACCCTTATTGGTCGAACCGAGAATAGTGCCACCGGTTGCATAAATACCTTCAACCATGCTCGGCCGCAGCTGGATCATATCATCCATGTCGAGGAAGCCGGAATACCCGCTTTTACTGCCATAAACCTCCCATCCCCTGCGATAACAGGCGTGGACGACAGCATATATCACCGCATTCAGGCCGGGAGCATCACCCCCACCTGTTGAAATCACTACTTTCTTCATTTGCCTCCCCGCTTATTTTAGTTCCATGCCGTATGTATCTATTCCCGCCATTTTTCTTTACACTCCTTCAAAAAAAGCCACGCTTACTTCTGAATGTTTGTAGTCTGTCTGGCGGGACTCATGTGGGTTGCTATCGTCAGAGCACCATCGTAAAATAGTATCATCACCTTTCGAACTCAAGCAATATAATTCTCTTCTCCCCCATTTACACTGTACCAGGCTATCATAAAAGGAGAGTATTTCTCCAGTCGCTCTCAGACTTTGCTGACGTTGATCAAAGTCCAGTAGAACCAGGCTCCTGCCAAGGAAATGACAACTGTCCATTTTCTTCCAAGAAAGAAGAGCAAACGAGCGAGTAACAGGAAAGACAAAGCGGAATCCTGCGAAACCAGAACCTTACTTAGCAATTCAACTAATATCTAAATCTTTATGCTCTTTTCACCTTCCGACCGATTGACTTATTGAATCAGGCACATTATGTTTTTGATTAAGGAAAGACTGAATGCTATGTAACAGAGCGTTTGCAACACAACCCCAAACATAAATACACACAAGGAGATTGTTAATGTCTGAGTTTACTGTAACAGACTTGGCTGTAGATAAGCTCAAGGAATACCTGGCACAGAATAACATCGATTCTGCACTCAGGGTCGCCCTCATGCAGGGTGGCTGAGCTGGCCCCTCACTGGGATTGGCTCTGGATGAGCCAAAAGAAAACGATAAGGTTTACGATAATGACGACCTGAAATTCCTGGTCGAAGAAAGCCTGCTTGACACCTGCGGCTCAATCAAGGTTGAGTACGTGGAAGCCGGCCCCCGCTCTGGATTTGGCATCACTTCGGAAAACCCGATAGGTGGCGGTGGTGGCTGTAGCAGCGGCTCCTGCAGCAGCAGCGGCTGCGGTTGATTGTGTCTCAGCCCGGCTGAACGTAGAATCTCTGCGCTCAGCCGGGTTTCCCCCCTCCTGCTTCTCCCTTCTCTCATATTAATTACCTTCCGCGGTGTCAATTAATTGACACCCCTCTCCTGCAGTCTTATCGTGTAAGCGAAATATACAGAGTTTCTGCTATTTTTTGCGCTGACATGACTATTATTCAAACGAGGAGAGAAGCATGCAATTCGACAAATTCACACTGAAATCACAGGAGGCCATTCAAACCTCCCAGAGAATTGCCCAGGAAAAAGGGCACCAGCAGATTCAGCTGGCGCATCTGCTTCAGGCACTACTCAACCAACCCGAAGGGGTAATCGTACCCGTCCTCCAGAAAATGGGGGTTTCGCCAACAACCGTTCTCCAGGAAATCGAAGGGCTGCTGGCACAAATCCCGCAGGTTTCCGGTGCCGGTGCCGGTCAGGTGTATGCCTCATCGGAACTGCAGAAATGTCTTGACGGGGCTCAGACCATTGCCTCGCAGATGCAGGATGACTATACCTCCCAGGAACATCTGTTCCTGGCCATTATCAAAGGCGGCGAAAGCACTGCCGCAAAAATTCTTACCCAGAAGGGCATCAACGAGAAGGATTTTCTCAACGCTCTCAGCACTATTCGCGGCAATCAGCGTGTGACCGACCAGAACCCTGAAGAAAAATATCAGGCACTGGAGAAATACGGACGCAATCTCACCGATATTGCCCGCAAGGCCAAGCTGGATCCGGTTATCGGCCGCGACGAAGAAATTCGCAGAATAATTCAGGTACTCTCGCGCAGAACCAAAAACAACCCGATACTCATTGGTGAGCCAGGGGTGGGTAAAACCGCCATTGTCGAGGGTTTGGCCCAGAGAATTGTCAACGGCGATATCCCCGCCACTCTTGAAAACAAGCAGGTCATCGCCCTTGATCTTGGCGCCCTGGTGGCCGGAGCCAAATACCGTGGAGAATTCGAAGACCGGCTGAAAGCCGTGCTCAAAGAAGTTGAAAAGCGAGCCGGGGAAATCATTTTGTTCATCGACGAGATCCACACTCTCGTCGGCGCAGGCGCAGCCGAGGGCTCAATGGATGCCTCCAACATGCTCAAACCGGCCCTGGCCCGCGGCGAACTGCACTGCGTCGGAGCAACGACCATAGACGAGTACCGCAAATATATAGAAAAGGATGCCGCCCTGGAAAGACGTTTCCAGCCGGTGCTTGTACAGGAGCCGAGCGAGGAAGATACCATTTCCATTCTCCGCGGCATCAAGGAGAAATACGAGGTCCATCACGGCGTCCGCATTCAGGACGGAGCCACCGTAGCTGCCGTCAACCTTTCCAGCAGATACATCAGTGACCGTTTTCTGCCGGACAAAGCCATTGACCTGATCGATGAAGCTGCTTCTTCGCTGCGCATTGAAATCGACTCCATGCCGACAGAAATTGACGAACTTGAACGGCAGCGTATAAAACTTGAGATTGAAAGGGAAGCCCTGAAAAAGGAAAAGGATGAGGCCTCGAGAAAACGGCTCGACGAGCTCAAGAAAAAACTCGCCGACCTTTCCGAAACCCTCAGCTCCATGAAAGGGCAATGGACACTTGAGCGGGAAGGGATTCAAAAGATACGCAGCATCAAGGAGGAAATCGACGAAGCCCACAAGGAGGAACAGCAGGCGGAGCGGCAGGGAGACTTCAGCAGGGTCGCCGAAATCCGCTACGGCAAAATTGTCGAACTCAACAACAAACTTGAAGAGGAAAACGCAAATCTCCAAAATATCCAGCAGGATCATCTCATGCTCAAGGAAGAGGTTACCGCTGAAGATGTGGCAACCATCGTCGCCAAATGGACTGGCATTCCCGTCGACAAACTCCTCCAGGGAGAGAGGGAAAAACTGGTTATTGCCGAAAGCTTTCTGCAAAAACGTGTCGTCGGCCAACAAAGCGCCATCGTCGCCGTGGCCAACGCCGTACGACGTGCCCGCGCAGGATTGCAGGATCCCAACAGGCCACTGGGCTCCTTTATTTTCCTCGGACCCACGGGGGTCGGTAAAACCGAGCTGGCCAGGTCCCTGGCCGAGTTTCTCTTCGACAGCGAACAGGCCATGATCCGCGTAGATATGTCCGAGTTCATGGAAAAACACTCTGTCGCCAGGCTCATCGGGGCCCCTCCAGGCTATGTCGGCTACGACGAAGGCGGATATCTCACAGAGGCAGTGCGCCGCAGGCCGTATTCGGTCATACTCCTTGATGAGATCGAAAAAGCGCATCCCGACGTATTCAACGTCCTGCTCCAGGTGCTCGACGATGGCCGTATGACAGACGGCAAAGGCCGAACCGTCGATTTCAAAAACACCATCATGATCATGACCTCCAATCTCGGCAGTTCCCTGATCATGAAAATGGCAGAAGAAAAGGCCTCTGAGACAGAAATTCGCCACCAGATCGAGGAGATTCTCCATAACCAGTTCAAGCCGGAATTCCTCAACCGCCTCGATGAGACAATCATCTTCAAGAGTCTCACCCGGGAGGACATGATAGGGGTCCTCGATATCCAGCTCGGACACCTGAGCAAGAGGCTGAAGCAGAGAAACATCTCCATACACGTTCGCCAAAGTGCCAAGCAGCTCATCATCGATCTTGGCTACAACCCGAGCTTCGGAGCACGGCCACTAAAAAGGGCGATCCAGAGGTATCTTGAGGACCCGCTGGCCATGCACCTGCTCGAAGGAACCTTCAACGAAGGCGACCATATTCTCGTCGAGGCCGAGGGCAGCGAGATGAAGCTTTCGAACCACAACAAATCATAAGGGCAGGCATTCCGCTTTACCTTTCTTGGCGAATATGGTTGCATAGCCCCCAAACGGGTACAGCAGAGAGGGCTTTCCTCTCTGCTGCATTCTTTCAAAAACTATCAAAGAGGTTCCATGAGCACTACAGTAGACGACATAACCATCAATTATGAGGAAGACGGCCTGCTGCTGGTCAAGGAAATTGACAAGAAGATACTCTCTAAAGGCGCCTGGGCGACCATCATCTTCCGATATCAGAACTGGAATCGATCCAAGAATGAATACGGCAAGGAAATGTACACCATCCGCCGTTACCAGAAACGACACGGTGAGTACCTGCCTAAATCGAAATTCAATATTTCCAGCGCCGAACAGGCCAAGAAAATTATTGAAGCCCTACAGGGATGGCTCTGAAATAGCAGCCGTAATCTTCTCCGGCCTTATGCCCCACCACAAGTCAGCAGCTGCGCAGTGAGGATGAATATATCGCAACATCGGCCACATCCGTCTTAGCAGCGTACATACCCGACATTCGAACAGAAAAAAGCAATCCCAATGGCAAAAATGTCGTTGACAGTGTTGGGCGGATACTGTAGGTTGCCCCGGTCTTTGCACTGCGGTTCACCGCATCGGGCGCTGGGCGCAGACAAAGATGAAAGGCAGCAAAAAACACATTGACAGATTCTCAAATTTCAATTAGTTTATCTGTCTCTCGCGGCATCGGCCGCGGTCACGAGGAATTCGTGATTGAACGATCCTTGACAACTGAATAACAACAAACAGCAAACGGGCCCAACGTGATGAGGAATCATCACTTTGAGCAAGTTTTCGTAATTCTAAGTAAACGAGCTCATATATACGTAAGCACTATATATGTAATCCCGTCTTTGACGGGATCTAGGATATCAAACTGGAG